>Ga0209630_10005023_pt1 | contig 11358 bp, 7 predicted proteins | sample COG_01_FD_184745 | JGI IMG/M metagenome (GOLD analysis project Ga0209630, IMG submission 184745) | Pelagic Microbial community sample from North Sea - COGITO 998_met_01 (SPAdes) (version 2) | ecosystem: Environmental > Aquatic > Marine > Neritic zone/Coastal water | place: Helgoland, sampling... | reverse complement strand
CAGTACAGTCACTACCCACGCGACGGGTATTTCTCAAGTCCCAAAGGTCCATTTTCCTGCATCAAAGGCCGATTTGTATGATGAATGGAAAGAAAGTTTAGGCATGTTACAAGTTTTGATACCACGCAAGAGTATAAGTTTCGGCGTACCGATCGTTGGCAATAGAACTGTGCCCTAAGGGGCGAACAACGACCAACATATCCATCTGCCCGCCAGCTGATGCAGAACCCACACAAACGACTTCACCAACTTTAGTCCCTTCCTTAGAGGTTGAAATTAGGGATTTAACGGTAAACAAGCGGACCTCAAGTGTCACGTCCTCATCTCCCCCGACATACCGATGGGTGTTAGGGGCCGCAACGGGCTCCAATTGTACCTCACTCGGGTCCAAGCGGACGAAGGGGATCTGTTCATCCAGTAAGGCAATGGATTGCTGCATTCGAGAGGACTCTACGCCAAGGGCAAAGGCGATGTTAAATGTCGATGCTTCTCCACCATAACTCCCCGTTTGGTGTGGCATACGAACGCTAAGAGATTGAACGATTTCAAGCGATGGCATCAACCAAGTGTACTGTTCACTTGCCGGGTACAAAGGAGCATCGGGGTTCTCAAGGAAGGCTGGTTGCCCCCATTCTTCAGGGGCGGACGGAGTTGAAACAGGAAGCATTCCGCCTCCTGCAAACATCAAAACGCTGAGTAAGAGCGCCGCAAGGCGCGTTCTACGATGTTCACGCCACTCCTCCCTTCCAGCAGGGCTTAAGGCAGAGAGAACCAGCATCGCCGGCAGAAGCAGGAGAATTCCGTACGGTACAATCCATAGTAAAATCGTAAACACGACAGCCATGATGATACCGTTACGGCCAACAGGATGGGTCCAGTGCACGGGTGGTTCTTGAGGTGCCCTTCGATTCAACAAATAGAGAAGAAGCCCTCCACCTAAAAGCGGAAGCAGCGAATGAACCAAACCTTGCCAGACCATGCACTTCGCTTTCATGATTCAACAGAGTACCATGAGGGTTTGGGTCGTCCCAAGGTTGATGCGAGGGTTTCCCTTAAGACGAACCATGGCGGAACCACTTCTCACCTTCGCCAACGCTGAGCATCGCCACATGATCTCAGCACCTACCCTCGCCCGTCCTTGGAAGAAAATGAAGGGCCCGGGGATTGTTGGGCTTAATTTGGACGTCTATGCCGGATGCGTTCTAGGCCTTGTTGGACCAAATGGGGCGGGAAAAACGACCTTGCTTAGAATGATGGCGGGGATTCTCCCTCTGCAAGGAGGTACGGTCACGGCTTGTTTTTCATCCACTGAACCAGAACACGTGGATGATTTGCGCCAATGGGTTGGTCACATGCCCGAGCAAGTGCGCTGGCAGGGTGGGCAAACCGTTCGTGAGGCGCTGGAAGCCATCGGAGACATGCGAAATACTCCAAGTAAGCGAATTGATGGGTTGCTTGATTTGGTCGGTCTTAGCCTGCGCAAAGATGAGCGCCTGGACAATTTGAGCCAGGGTATGCGCCAGCGCCTGTCAATTGCTGCAGCCCTTCTTGGTTCACCAAAAGTGCTCCTTTTGGATGAACCGTTTAACGGCCTAGATCCCGTGGCTGCTGAAGCCTTTACTCAACTTGTCAAACGCCTAGCGAGCAAAGGGGTGGCCGTGGTGATTTCCTCGCACATGGTGGCTCAATTGGACCAACTCATTGACCGAATCGCTCTGTTGCATCGAGGTCAATTGCTGGACGAGGGAAACTTGGAAGAAGTTGAGGGCCGCCTCGACCTTTCAAATCGGTACCGAATCAAAGGCAAGGGCATTGTAGACCTCGCTTCCTCACTATCCGATATTGACCATGAACCCCTTGGCTTTGAAATGAATAATGACGAATGGAACTTCATTTTCCGCGGCCAAGAAAAAGCTGTTTTGAATGCACTCATGAATTCTGCAACCGTCACATCATGGTCACCAGTGGCCCCAAATCTTGTTGAATTGCTCTGCGCTGCAACCGGCATGGAAGTTGAGGACATTTCTTTGGAAGTAGGGTCGTCGGCAATGCTTCCAATGCGAACTTCAGAGGTGAGTGAAGATGAGTGATTGGGGCCGAATATGGCGCATGAGTCAACGGATTCGTGACCGACAATTGTTTGGTATCCGCTTGAAGATCATGCTTCCCATCCTCATTCTTTTCCTTCCTGGAATGGCTTGGGGGTTCTCTGACCCTGAAATCATTCTGCCCGGGGGCCACCAACCTTCGACTCCAATGGAGGTTCTGTTTTATGCATCCCTAGGGGTGGTATTTGGCGCAACCATGTGTGCCGTATTGCTTTCTTTTGACGGTATTAGCCGTGACCGCTCAAGCGGGATGCTTGAGATTCGACTTGCCCAACCCATGCCGCGCAAGCACCAAGCAACTGCACTGATTTTAGGACACTGGCAAGCCATTGCCCAACCGGTTTATGCTTTGATGTTGGTCTGCCTTATGATCGTTAGATACCGGATGTCAGAATGGCCGAGTGCAGTTGAAACGCTGGTGTATTTCCTCTCCACTGGTCTTATTCTTCTCTGGTACACGCTTTTCGCTTTGCTCGCATCCACCTCTGCTAAAGAGCAGGGAACGGCGGTTGCCTTCGGAATCGGCGTTTGGTTTTTCTTCACGTTCCTTTGGGCACTGGTGACCACGATGGTGGCCTACGCTTCAGGAGTGGCCATTGGCGAAGCAAACGACCCAGCATGGGTGGCACTTGAGGGTGCACTCGACCTTCTATCTCCCAACGGCGTTTACCATCATTTGCTTGAGACGCAACTCACATCTGTTGACCGGGGCGTGTCGGCAGGGCAGGCTTGGTGTGGAGCTGCGATATGGACGATTTTGCCCTGGTGGGTGCTCCATCGACGCATGGAAGGCCTCGTTCCGTGATGGATGAAAGGCAATTGTCTATGAAGTCCAAAGTATACGGCAGACCATGACACGCCTATTCTCAGCGCTTCATCTGACTTCCCTAACGCTTGTTTTCCTGATGATTTCCAGCGTGATGGGTCCAGCAATGAGCACATCTCTTAGCGATGATTCGGACCCAATGAATACAGAAGGACGACAAGACACGTTGGATGTGGATTGCAGCGGATACACCTTCGAAGACCTCTTTGAATATGATTTTGCTTTGTTTGAACTCGAAATCTTTGATGACTGGGCTACCGGTGACATGTTCGCAAATGCGTGGGTCAACGGCTCCAACTCCCCCATCGTCCGAGACAACCTCGACGGATTGTTTGAAGGCCTTCCCGGTGGTGGAAACGATTGGATCAGTACCGATGAGCGAGATGCCGTACGTAGCATCGGCCCAAAATGCATTGCTGATATGGAAACCCGTCTCGGAATGCGTGAAGGAACACCCCACTCCGGTGGAGTTGACTGGAATGATTTTGAATTCGTTGAAGACGGAATTGGCTTGGATGAGGTGAACCTTGTTCCAGAAGAACACCAAGAGGCCCGTACATGTACCAATTTCGGTGCTGCCCAGGATTGTAAGGAAGTCCCGGTTTCGGTTACCGACGACATGGAAATCAGTCTTGATTTGGCGGACGACCAGAGCAACAACGTTCGTTGGGACCAACTCAACAATCAAGGAGTTTCGAATTTCACCATTAGCCTTAACATCACCAACATGAGCAATGCGGCACTGGTCGTCACGTTCCCAGTATTGTCCGGATTGCGAATGTACGATTTCCGAACAACAGACAACGCCCCAGAAAGCGGAGATACCTGTGACAACATCGGTAGACCTTCCTCCGCATATTTGCCCGATGGCGCCCTTCAACTGACACAATTGGTGACTTTTGATCGAACTCAATGGGATTTGATTTGTAATGTATTCATGGACTTCACAACCGAGGTGCCTGAGGTGAACGACGTCCCAGTATGGACCAGTTCAGTTCTAGAAAACGGGACGCGTATTGGAACCAACGGTGGGACGACGATGTTCGCCACTGCAGAGGTCGGGAATCAGTGGGCCAGTGATGATGACGGATGGTCTCTGGATTGCACCTTTGATGCCGAGGGCTGGAGTATGTCCACCAATGTATTGGGGGATTTCTTCGTGACACAACCCATGGATTCAACGAGTTCAACAGCAACATGTCACCCCTTCGACCCGTTGGGGGCAGCTGACGAAAACAACACGCGAACGTGGACCTTTGGAACCCTCTTTACATCAACCGCAGTCGTAAGCGAGGACGGTAAAACCGCAGTAATGACCGTAACTCCCACAGATTTCATCGACCAATTCATCGTTTATCCTTATGCAATGCAAGGAACTTTTGAAGTGTCAGACGATGCATCAGCCACCGTCGCAGGTGCTCCAACCGACATCACCCTATCACTGGTAGGAATCCGACCGGGAAGTTTCTCCATCGCTGGAGAAGTGCAAGCTACAAACATGCTACCGTACAGTTTCATTGTTGACCTTGGTGTGTTCAAACCAAATTCCCCACCTCAGATTTCAATTGCCGTTAACTTCGATGGAAACAATGCAACTTGGGACGCAAATGGTATTGAGTTTGAATTGATTGGACTTGCAAATGACCCTGACTCGGAAGCCGTGACGTTGACCCTCACCATCTGTGGAGCAGAAACCTCCGGATTCATCCAAAACGACATCAACTGGCGTGTTGACGTTTCCATCGCCATCTGTATGGCGTACGAATTGGAAACATACGACGTCATTATCACTGCAACCGACGAATCCGGAGCCAGTACAAGTCTTAACGTTGGCGTGAACCCTCCAGACGTTGAAGAGGCCCCAATAATTATCGTTGATACAGCCGAAGACAGTGCTCTACCTTCCCTCTCAATGCTCGCTGTTTTGTCGATGATTGGTATTGCTGCCCTTCGGGGTCGTCGTATCGATGAATGAACCGGCACAACCAAAAGGGGAAGGCTGTGGGTTTTGGACGGGGAGACCATGTTCACCGGTACGATTGAATCACAAAGTCACGAAGGTGGCCTGCTTGTTCGCTTTGAGGGTTCGTCCCCATCACTTGACGCAATTCTCGTTCTCGCAGAGAACGGAACATATGTCGGAAAAGTGGACGGAGTCTTGGGTTCAACCAATCAACCAATGGCCCACATCGGCCACATTGACCGTGAACTCAAACTTGACGATCTCTTGGGCTCTCATGTGACCATTCGCGCCAAAAAACCACGGCAAGACCGTGAAAAGTTCCGCCGAGATTCTCGGGACTCAAGAGACCGCTCCGGTGGTAGCGACCGTAGAAACGATTCACAACGGGATCATCGAGGCGACCGTGGCGACCGTGGCGACAGGAGAGAACAACGCTCTTCATTCAACGATAACGACTGGACATGCCCAGAATGTAAAAATTCTAACTTTGCCTTCCGCCAGGCGTGCAACCGATGTGAAGCACCCCGTCCTGGTGGCGGTGGAGGTTCCCGTGACAACGGCGGTCGTTCAGACCGACGACCACAACGAGATGGTGGACGTTACGAGCAACGTGGCGGAAACAACCGGCAAGAAATCTACAACGATAACGACTGGACATGCAGAGAATGCAACAACTCGAATTTCGCATTCCGACAAGCCTGCAACCGATGTGAAGCACCTCGCCCTGGCGGCGGTGGAGGTCGATCTGGCGGAGGCCGAGGTGGAGACCGACGCAGCAGCGGCGGAAGCCGTGATGGTGGCCGTGGATACGGTGGCGGAGGCCGAGGTGGAGACCGACGCAGCAGCGGCGGAAGCCGTGATGGTGGCCGTGGATACGGTGGCGGAGACCGAGGTGGAGACCGACGCAGCAGCGGCGGGGACCGTCGTGATAACAATCGCCGTCCACAGAGCACCGACTCAAATTTTCGCCATGCAAAGGGCAAACGCCCAGGACACGCTCACAACCGGGGACCAAACGACCTTCAACCGAGGAAGCCCGACCGATACGACGATTGATTGGAGGTTAACAACTTGAGTGCAGAAACGCATTATCTCAATGCCCTGGAAGCTCTTGATGAAGGAGACCGGGTGAAGGCCCTAGAAGAGGCTAAACTGGCCACTTCCCTTGATCCCGAACATACTGAAGCATGGTCAATCTATGTTGAAGCCACCGTTCCTGCCCGTGGAGAACAAATGACCATGCTCGATGCTGCCCAAGCATTGGCTGGCGTAAAAAAAATCGTTGCGATTGACCCGTCAAGGTTGGACATGTGGGTTCGCGGTGGCCGCCTTATGGCGGACGACCTTGGTTTGCTTCACGATGCCTTGCATTGGTGGCAGAAATGCCGAAACTTCACGCCTGATGAGGCCACACCGCTTGTTGAAATGGCTTCAATTCTTGCCGATATGGGGGAATATGAAGAAGCGCAACGCAGGTTAGAATCCATCCTCGAAGAGAACATGGATGTTCCCACATCACAATTCACTCGAATCAACGGGCTATTGAATCTCGTTCGGGCTGCCGCTCTGCAAGACTCAAAAGAAATTTTCCGACCTTATGAGAAGCACCACAATGGATGGGAAGCCATTCGACAAAAAATGAAGAAGCCACCCATGTCGGAGAATTTCATTTTCCTGATGATATCTGTACCACTTCTATTGGGGGTAATTTATTTCTCACAACAATTCGCTGGACAAGGATGGGGCTCATTCTGTTTGACATCTTTGGTCATCCTGTTCATTGTTCTGTTTTCCATGCGAACCGCAAAGCGTTGGTTCCAACTGATCAATCGGCCCGCATTCAACCTGCTTAGGGCTATGAATTTTGAAGCCTCCACCGGCCATACCGTCCTCCAAGAGGACATTCGGACGTCCGTTCTTTACATGTACATCATGCAACGAAAACCAAGGCCATGGCAGGAACGCACGCTAAAAATCATCGATAGAGGTTCTGGCCTTCCAAAGAACTGGAAGCAACGCCTTCCCGATTTTGAGGCCCACTTGTCTTACGTTGAAGACCTCGATGAGGAATACGAGGACGAGGGATTGCGGCCTTACGAAGAAGAGTGAATCACGTTCCAGCGGTGCCATCGACAAGATAGGCGCTTTGTTGCGGCGATAGCGAATCAATGCTCAAGCTCAATGCGCCTCATGTTCCTTAGAGGGTCATGGAGGGGGGTCCATCGTAGCGGCATCTTCAGCAAGGCGAACCGGTGCGGGATATTGATTGGCGAAGGACATGTCCATGACTTCCATGGGTGTCTCCCTGCCGGTGCAAGGTTCATCGGCAACCGTCGGCAAGCAAGAAGATGCGCTGTCAATCTTTCTGATGCATTCGTCGTTATTGTCTTGAACGGTTTAGATTCGCGTTAAAACCGCCTGCAGGGTTACCTTTACCATCACAGGAGCCCGTGTGGCATCGATAGCACCGTTGTTCATGGATTCAAATGACGCTGAACGATGACGTCCATCATGCCGGTAGCAGTGCAGAAAAGATCAGCCAATGCTGATGCTTCCTTTCCTCTTCGGCTTGTGCGCATCACTGCTGTGATTGAGCGTACTGGACAGCGTATTGCTGAGCATAGGCAGCCGCTGTTGCGGCATCGTAGCCTTGGCCTACAAACTGCTGGTAGTACTGTTCGTAAATCGCTTGGTCGAACCCACCAGCCGCTGGTTGTGCTGCTGCAGGCTGAGCTGCTGCTGGTTGCGCTGCTGCTGGTTGTGCTGCTGCTCCAGCAGCATCTCCACCAACATACTGAGCGGCAAATGCACGAGCGGTCTCTTCAGGGTAGCCCTGAGCGATGAGTTGCTGGACGTATTGCTCTGTAGGGTCGAGTGCATTGGTACCAAAGGCGCCGCCCATGTCTCCAAATGCGTCTTCCTTTTCGCCACCACGGCGCATGAACATTAAGGTTCCAACGATGATGAGCAGTAGAAGACCTACTGCAGCGATCAACATTGTTGAGTCAAGTCCTTCCGAGTCGCCTTCAGTGCCGTCGCCGGATGGAGTAGCATCAGCCCATAGACCGGTAGTTGCGTCATAAGTCCAATCTCCGGACCATTCACATTCGTCATTGTCGTTCATGATCCACTGTCCACCAGCTGCTTCAGCAGCAGGGTCAATTTGAGTGCCTTGGCAGACCGGGAGGGTGATGGTAATTTGACGGTAAATACGGTCGTCGTCGTTATCTGCATCGTCACCTTCGTACACCAGGAGGTAAATGGTCACTGCTTGGGATGATTCGTTGTCATAGAGGCTCTTCAAGTTCAGAGTGAGTTCCCAGTTGTCTCCGTCGGAGAGTTTGCTGGTTCGGTCCCAGAGTTGCTTTCCTTCACCGAGAGCATCACTGCTCAAGTTGTACTTCTCAAGACCTTCTAGATTGAAATCACTGTTGCTGAAGGCGACTTCGATGTAAACGTCATCATCTTCTGAACCGCTCAAGACTTGACCGCTCAGAGTGATTTGATCATCGGTGATTTGTTTGTTGTCGAACGTTTCTTGGGTCCATGTGAAGTCCACAGGTTCGTCTCCCATGCCTTCAGCAAGAATCACGAAGTACATGCGGTATTCATCTGAAACACGTCCGGCGCTGTCTGTAACAGTGAGTTCAATCTTGATTTGATTTTCAATCGAACCTGTGTCGTCAACAGTGACGTTTTGGAACTTATAGGACCACAAACCGCCGCTTGCAGCAGTTTGGGTGTAAGTGTCACCGAGCAAGCGGTAGTCGTCGTCACCGTATTTGGCGTCGTAAAGCACCTTCCATTCGTAGGTTTCAATACCGTTTCCAGTAAGTGCATCGGCGTCAGATGAATTGCTTGCATCAAAGTGAACAACCAACTCTCCGCTGTCCTCTTCGAGGACGATTCGGTATTCATCGTAATCCACACCCTGGAAGGTTTGAGGATCTCCCATGGTGATAAGGTCAGAATATGTTTCCCGAATGTCGACTTCACCATCTGCTATTGGGATGAATTCATCAGCCTCTGCATCGTTGGTTTGTACGGTGACTTCCAACTGACGTGCGTGTCCTGCATCATCATGAAGGTAGAGGGTAATGTGCCATTCTTCTCCCTGAGCACAGCCTGTTAAGGATGACAGATCGGTCTTACAGAATGTCATTGTAGGCATCTGTTCACTGGTGTGGCCGGTGACTCCAGTCGCCAAGGAAGTTCCATCCCAGTTGTTTGGTCCGTCAATGACCCAGTCTGCGTCCAAGGATGCTTCTGTGTCGCTAAGGAAATCAAAGGTGAGTGTAGCATTGCTCTTCATGTAGCGCACCTTGTAACCGTTGGTATTGGGGTCGTTATCAGGGACCTCTCCGTTGATGGTGATGTCCTCGTTATCAAATCCAGATGGATAAGGCGTGACTTGGTACTTCAAGAGGTTTCCAAGCAACGGGAAGGTTGTGTCATTTGCACGGTTTGAGTTGCCTGCGACGTCAATGGTTGTGGCGATAAGTCCTCCACTTTGATAACTGCAGACTCCGAGTAGAGTATCCTGGATGTTGTCATTCGAGCGAATAAGTCGCTGGAATTCTCCGCCGTTTTCCATGTAACCTCCGCCACAAGTGGTTGGGACTTCGTTGGGGCTCACGCTGGACGTGCTGATGACACCGTTTGCAACGACAGTGTCGCCAAGGGCAGTGAAACCTTGGAACGAAGTCGGCAATACGTTATCCATGATTGGATGGTAAGGGTCTGCTAAGTCCATCTTTGCGTAGGTAATTCGCTTGTCTTCATCGGTTTTCTCCTTGATGTCCAAGTTGAACGGAAGTCGGGATGTCGAGTCCTTACCATAGACTTGCTCACCATGCGGCGCAAGGTGGGCCTGAATGGTTCCACCGGCCGACATGAAGTTGGTCAGTACCGTCTTTCGCTGAACAGGGTCAGCAAGGGATTGATAGTAGCCATCTCCACCTTGATCGGTATCTTTTGCAGCATTCAAGTCCTGCATTGGTAGAATGATTTTATCGTAATGTGTAAACCATCCGGCATCGAAGTACTTGTCCCAGTCTCCAATCTCAAATTGAGTGTAGGTCATTCCAAGAAGAGCGAGGTCTTGCTTGATGATGCCTGTTTCCGTTGAGGTGTCTGAGAGAATAGCGATGTCAATGTTCTCAGCGAAGGTTGCTTCGAAGAAACGTGGAGTTCCTTTCTTTGTTCCATCGGTAAGTTCTCCGTAGAAACTGATGTTGTACGTGTGTCCATCGAGCCATCCGTTCCATGGCGTGAATGTTACGTCAACCTTTTCTTGGCTTTGCAGGCTTACAGGCGCTCCAGAATCAACCAGATGGGCCCTCGTACCGTCAGCCATGTCAACGACTTCCATGAAGAACACATACTCGCCTGCGAGCACTCCGTTTTCGGCCACGAGATCCCATGAGTGGGTCAAGGCGCTATCTATTGGAAGAACACATGGGAGCGTTTGGTGGGTTAGACATTTCAGTTTCTTCGGGGGTTTGATTCCAATATCTACCGATTCAACGTTGAAAATAACACGTTCAATGTTGTTGGATGTGGATAACTCGTTGTTGTTGTACCAATTGGTGCCCACGGTTCCGTTGTCAAAGATGGTCTTGACATCAAGCCGATAGACTCCTGAAACGAAATCGTGTGATGCAATAACACTCGTGTCCACGTCTTCAGCATCGACACCAGTTCGGGTCGTGGTGTAGGTTGCATCTTCAACGAAGGTGTATTCCTGCAACGTGATGTTGTTGAAACCAACGCCTCTAAATCCGTCGTTAATACCGTTTCTTCCGTCCTCATCGGATTGGAATTCAAAGTTGATGTCTACGGTGGATCCTTGTAGGGAAATACACTCTGAGAACCATTGGGTTGAATCTGGGGAAGAGCGGTTCTGGATGTACAAGTGAGTCAAATCTATGCTGGTTGTCTTCACGAGTTCCTCGGAGTTGAAGAATACGTTGTAATTGCCAGACCCTTCTTCATTGGCCGCATCACCGATGTAATCCAATTCTGTGAAGTCAATCGATTCGGTTGCATTCACGATTCCGTTTCCATCGTCGTCATTCTGACAGGTTCCGTCTTCGTTGTAGTCGTTCCATTGAGCAAAGATAAGCCCGGAGTAATTGTCTGAACCACTACCACTTGCTGACGCCTTTTCATAATCCACCATCATCAATGCGTAATCGCTTGGATCAATGTTTCCACTTTGGTCGGTGGTGTAGAATGTATCAGCATAGTATTCGAAATTCAACGAGACGAAATCCCCAGACATGCTGGTGAGGTCGATGTTTGGAATTTTCAAGGTCTCGTTTGCCCATGCGTCGTCGTAACCGTTGGTTGAGGTATCACAGGGATGGCCGAACCAGTAGGCATTGCTGTTGAAAATCTTGGTTGAACATGAGTTTTCGCCGTAGATAACACCCTTCGGGTTTTGGTTTTCTTGGTGCAGG
>Ga0209630_10005022_pt1 | contig 11358 bp, 8 predicted proteins | sample COG_01_FD_184745 | JGI IMG/M metagenome (GOLD analysis project Ga0209630, IMG submission 184745) | Pelagic Microbial community sample from North Sea - COGITO 998_met_01 (SPAdes) (version 2) | ecosystem: Environmental > Aquatic > Marine > Neritic zone/Coastal water | place: Helgoland, sampling... | reverse complement strand
TGATGATCATCGCCGCGCTAGCTGCCGCAGCGATGGCAGCACAGGCCGCGCCTGAACCCCATCGTTTCGTCCTGACCGGCGCGGGCCGGTTCGCCGTCTTCGCCGACCTGTCGACGATCAAACGCGACGGCGACACGGCGACGATGCGCTCCTTCCAGGTGGTCGAGCCCGGCTTCACGGCGGGCGCCAACGCCTACTGGGGCGGCTGGTCGCGCTGGCGCTTTGACTGCAAGGCCCTGACCGCCGACCGGCTGGATTTCGCCGGGGTGCGCGAGGGCGGCGCGGAAGGCCCGTCCAGTCCCGACACCCAGCCCGCCTACGCCGCCGCGCCCGGCGGGGATGCGGCCGAGCTGTTGGCCGCAGCCTGTGGCGATCCGAACCGCCCCGCCGAGGCTACGACGCTTGAGGACGCGGTTCGGCGTGGACGAGCCGCTCTGGCGGAATAGGCCCACCGCGATCCCAGTCGAGCCGATCCCGCGGCAGGGCTTCCGGGCACTGGTCGCGCATGAAGGCCATCAGCTTCTCGCGGATCTCGCAGCGCAGGTCGAAGGCGACCGGCGCCGAGCGGGCGCTGGCCAGACACCGCACCTGCATGACCCGTTCGGTGATGTCGGTGACCTGCATCACCTGAACGTCGCCGTCCCAGAGCTTCGAGCTCTTCACGATCCCCTCGAAGGCCTCGCGCAGCCGGTCGATGGGCGCCTCATAGTCGACGTAGAACATGGCCGTGCCGATCAGCCGGGCGCTCTCACGCGTCCAGTTCTGGAAGGGATTGGTGATGAACCAGCTGAGCGGCAGCACCATCCGGCGCCAGTCCCACAGCTTGACGACCACATAGGTCGCCGTGATCTCCTCGACATTGCCCCACTCGTTCTCGACGATGACGGCGTCGTCGATGCGGATGGGCTGGGTCAGCGCGATCTGGATGCCGGCCAGAAGATTGGTCAGGACCGGCTGTAGCGCCAGACCGGCGATGATGCCGACGACCCCCGCCGAGGCCAGCAGACTGACGCCCCACTGACGGAAGCCGGCGATGGTCATCAGGGCCAGGCCGACCGTGACGATCAGCAGCAGCACCTTGGCCACCCGCTGCAGAATGCGGGTCTGGGTATAGTGTTTGCGCGCGACCAGATTGTCCTCGGCGGTGATGTTGAACCGCCTCAGGTGCATTGCCGTCCACATGTCGAGCACGCCCGAGGCCAGCCAGCCCAGCGTCAGGATGAAGGCGAACAACAGGGCCGCCCGCGCCTGGGCCGAGGGGCCGGGATCCATCGGCGAGACGGTCACACCGATGCCCAGGGCGACGATGATCATCATCACGCGCAGCTTGGCCCGCCCGCGCTCGACCACCCCACGCCAGAAGACGTCGCGGTTCTTCACGACCCGACGCAGGATGGCGAAGGCCAGCTTGTGCACGATCCAGCCCCCGCCGACGAAGACGGCGAGCACGATCGCCACCACCGCCCATTCAGGCAGCCAGTTGAACTGCCGCCACAGGACGGCGATCTCGCGGGTGATGTTGTGGATTTCGGGAGGCATCGGGCTTTAACGCGCCAGCCGCCGCCCTGTTTCGCAGTTGCGAAGGCCTGCGACCTTAACCCGCCGTCGCCTCGACCAGATCGGCCAGACGCTGCGCCGCGTCCGGAATGGCTACCGTCTTCGCCGCCGCGCTCATCACCGCCAGCTTGGCCGGGTCGGACAGCAGGGGCAGCAGCACGTCGGTCAGGCGGTCGATGGTGACGTCGTCCTCGGCGATCACCTTCGCGGCCTCGACGTCGGTCAGAGCCTTGGCGTTCAGGGTCTGGTGGTCGTCGGTGGCGATCTTCAGCGGGATCAGGACCGACGGCAGGGCGGCGACGGCCAGCTCGGCGCAGGTCGAGGCGCCGGCCCGGCCGATGACCAGATGCGCCTCGGACAGGCGCGCGGCCATGTCGCGGAAGAAGGGGGCGACGACGGCGTCGATCCCGGCCTCCAGATAGATCTGACGTGCAGCCTCCAGCGTCTCGGGCCGCGACTGCTGCTGGACCTTCAGGCGCTTGCGGATGGCCTCGGGCAGGGCCGCCAGCGATCGGGGCGTGGTCTCCGACAGGATGCGCGCGCCCTGGCTGCCGCCGGTCACCAGCACATGGATCGGACCATCGGGCGCCGGGGCGACGTAAGACCGGTCGAACAGGGCGCGAATCTCGGCCCGGACCGGGCTGCCCACCACCTCGGCCTTCAGTCCCTCGGGCCCATGCTTCAGCGTCGGGAAGGAGGAGGCGACGACCTTGACCCGCCCGGCCAGCAGCCGGTTGGTGCGGCCCAGCACGGCGTTCTGTTCGTGAATGAGCGTCGGCTTGCCCTGCGTCAGGGCCGCGACCAGAGCCGGGGCCGACGGATAGCCGCCGAAGCCGACGACCACGCCCGCGTCCAGACGGCTGAAGGCCGAGCGCGCCTGCAGCACGCCCCGGGTGATCGCCAGACCGGCCTTCAGCAGGGCGACAGGCCCCGAGCCGGTGGCGGTGTCGAGATAGAGCTTTTCTTCGGCCGGGAAGTTGGCGGCGTACTTCTCCCCCCGCTGGTCGGTCGCCAGCACCACCCGCCAGCCCCGGGCCGTCAGCTCGCGCGACAGGGCCTCGGCCGGGAACATATGCCCGCCGGTGCCCCCGGCGGCGACGACGCAGACCTTGCTCGACATAGAACTCTCTAGGGCAGGATACGCCGCCGCGGACGCGACAGGCTGGCCCCCGGCTCGTAGGCGCCGGGACGGCGGCGGGTCAAGGCCAGAGCCAGCCCCATCGTCAGTCCCATGGCCAGCATGGACGAGCCGCCATAGCTGATGAAGGGCAGGGTCATCCCCTTGGTCGGGATCAGGTTCAGGTTCACCGCGCAGTTGATGCAGGCCTGCAGCCCGATCAGGATGAACAGCCCAGCCGCCGCCGTCTGTTCGAACGGGTCGTTCAGCTTCATCGCCCGACGCATGCCGCGGATGACGATGAAGGCGTACAGGCTGATGATCGTCAGGCTGAGCACCAGGCCGAACTCTTCCGCCGCGACCGAATAGATGAAGTCGGTGTGCAGGTCGGGAACGTGGCGCTTCATCACGCCCTCGCCCACGCCGCGCCCGAACAGGCCGCCGGCGCGGATGGCGTCCGAGGCGCGGTCGATCTGGTGGGTGTCGGTGGTCTCGGGATTGGTGAAGCGGCTCAGGCGGTCGCGCATGTGTCCGAACATGAAGTAGAGCGACACCACGCCCCCGGCGGCGGCGGCGGCCAGCACGGCCATCCACTTCAGCGGCACCCCGGCCATGAAGAAGACGCACATGAAGGTGGTGGTGATCAGCAGGGTCTGGCCGATGTCCGGCTGGATCAGCAGCAGGCCGACGACCAGGGCCCAGAAGCCGAACGCGATGCTGACGCCCGGCACCCCCTGCCCCTTCTGGCCTTCGGCGAACATCCAGGCCGCGAAGATGATCAGGCAGGGTTTGACGAACTCGGACGGCTGAAGGCTGAACGGGCCGAGGTTCACCCAGCGCGCGGCGCCCTTTACCTCGTCGCCGATGAACGGCAGGGCGGCCATGACGACGATGGCGCCCAGCAGGCCCAGCACCGCCAAACGCCGCACGCCGCGCGGCGAGAACAGCGACACCGTCAGCATGATCCCGCCCCCGACCGAGGCCCAGACGATCATCCGCCAGGAATAGTGGAAGGGATCGGTGATCGATTCATCGGCCAGGATGGCGGCCGGCGAGGAGGCGAAGCTCAGCGCCACCCCCATCGACATCAGCACCAGCGCCGCGCCCAGCAGGGCGCGGTCGACCGTCCAGAACCACTGCGCCAGCGGGCTGGGGTCGTTGCGCGAAAACGGCGGGACGTAGGAGGTGCTGGTCATGGTTCGCTAACCATGAACGACAGGGGTAGCTCCAAGGTTAAGAGCCGCCGCCCGGAACGCCTCTCCGCGCGCCTCGAAGTCGGGATATTGATCGAAAGATGCACAGGCGGGCGACAGAAGCACGATCTGGTCACCACCGGCCGCCTTCGCGTCCTCGGCCGCCTGCGCGACCGCGACGTCGAGGGTCCTGGAGATCACATGCGGCGTGTCGCCCAGCGTCCCGGCGAAGGCCTCGGCCGCCTCCCCGATCAGGTAGGCTTTGGTGACCACGCCGAAGAGGTCGGTCAGGTCGTCGATGCCGCCGTCCTTGGCCTTGCCCCCTGCGATCCAGAAGACGGCGGGGTAAGACGTCAGGGCCTGGCGCGCGGCGTCAGCATTGGTCGCCTTGGAGTCGTTGATGAAGCGGACCGGGCCCAGACGGCCGACCTCCTCCATCCTGTGGGCGAGACCGGGGAAGCTCATCAGGCCGGCGACGGCGGCGGCGTTCGAGACCCCCACCGCCCGGGCGGCGGCATAGGCGAAGGCGGCGTTCTGGGCGTTGTGCCGGCCCGGCAGGGAGCGCGCCCCGGCCAGTTCGGTGACGAAGACCCCGTCGACCGTCAGATGGCCGTCGGTGGCGTCCACGATAATGAACCGCCCCGCCTCGAAGGCCGGGACCAGATCGGGCCGCTCGGCCTCCAGATCGGCGACCGGGACGCTGTGACGCCGCTCGCCCGGCGTGCGGGTCGTGATGGTGCTGACGCGCAGGCGGCGCGAGTTCAGGTCGCCGACCACCGCCCAGCCCCAGTCGTCGTCGACCCCGACCAGCGCCAAACGTTCGGGCGTCTGGGTCTGGAACAGCCGCCGCTTGGCCGCGACATAGCCTTCCATTCCGCCATGGCGGTCCAGATGGTCAGGGGTGACGTTGGTCAGGATCGCCACGTCGGGTGAGAAGCCCGTCGTCAGGTCCAGCTGATAGCTGGAGACCTCGATCACATAGACCTCGACCTCGGCGGGCGCCGGCAGGGCCAGGACGCCGATGCCGATATTGCCGCCGACCGCGACCTTGAGCCCCGCCTGTTTCAGCACCCAGCCGGTCAGGGCCGTGGTCGTCGACTTGCCGTTGGTGCCGGTGATGGCGACGACCTTGGGCCGTACGGCCTCCGGCGTGGCGGCCAGGGCCCGGGCGAACAGTTCGATGTCGCCCATGACAGGCACCCAGGCGGCCTTGGCCTTATCCACCGTCCAGTGGGGCTTCGGACGGGTCAGGGGGGCGCCGGGCGACAGGATCAACGCCGCGAACTGGCTCCAATCCGCCGTGGTCAGGTCCTCGACCGCGAAACCCTCGGCTTCCGCCTGCATCCGGCCCGAGACGCTGTCGTCCCACAGGATGGGGATGGCGCCGCCCGCATGCAGGGCCCGCGCCGCCGTGATCCCCGACCGGCCCAGGCCGAAGACGGCGACGCGACGCCCCTCGAAACCGGGAACCGCGATCATGGGATCAGCGCAGCTTCAGGGTGGCGAGACCGGCGAGCGCCAGCATGGCGGCGACAATCCAGAAGCGGATCACCACCGTCGATTCCGGCCAGCCCAGCTTTTCGAAATGGTGGTGGATCGGGGCCATCAGGAAGATGCGCTTCTTCGTGGCCTTGTAGTAGCCGACCTGGATCATCACCGAGGCGGCCTCCAGCACGAACAGGCCGCCGACGATGCCCAGCACCAGCTCATGCTTGGTGGCGACCGCGATGGAGCCCAGCGCGCCGCCCAGGGCCAGAGACCCGGTGTCGCCCATGAAGATCTTGGCCGGCGGGGCGTTGTACCAGAGGAAGCCCGTGCCCCCGCCGATGATGGCGGCGCAGAAGATGGCCAGCTCGCCCGAGCCCGGCACGTGGTGGACACCCAGATATTCGGCGAAGATGAAGTTGCCGACCAGATAGGCGATCAGGCCGAAGGCGGCCGAGGCCATCATCACCGGCACGATGGCCAGACCGTCCAGACCGTCGGTCAGGTTCACGGCGTTGGAGAAGCCCACGATCGTGAAGGCGGCGAAGATCACATAGAACCAGCCGACATTCAGCAACACGTTCTTGAAGAACGGGAAGGCGATCGAGGTCTCGAGATTGGGCGAGGTCGGCGACTGGGTCATCCACAGCACCGTCAGTACGCCCGCGATGACCGAGACGACCACCTGGGCGACCAGCTTCTGTTTCGAGGTCAGCCCGGCCGAGGTCTGTTTCGTGACCTTGGCGTAGTCGTCGATGAAGCCCAGCACCCCGAAGGCCGCCGTCACGAAGCTGACGATCCAGATATAGGGGTTGGTCAGGTCGCCCCACAGCAGGACGGCGACGCCGATGCCCGCCAAGATCATCAGACCGCCCATGGTCGGGGTGCCGACCTTGGACAGATGCGAGACCGGGCCGTCGTCGCGGATCGGCTGACCCCGACCCTGTTTGGCGCGGATCCAGTTGATGAACCGGCTGCCCATCGCCACCGCCACGATCATCGCCGTGGCCATGGCCAGGGCGACGCGCACCGTCTGATACTGGATCAGGTGGAGAAGCGGATAGTCCTTCGCCACGTCGGCGTAGTGCAGGTACAGCAGGTAGAACATCGTGGAGGGGCTTTCCTTTGTCCCTTTCCGGACGCGCGTTCGGCGCGACCGTGCCTTCAGGCCTTATGCGCCGTTCCCGGGGTTGTCGAGCGCGGCCAGGGCCTTTGCGACCAGAGAGGCCTTCGAACCGTTCGATCCCTTGACCATGACGATGTCGCCGGGGGCCACGAGTTCGCTCGCCCGCGCCGCCAGTTCGGCCGAGGTCGCGGCCCAGAGACCTTGGCGCGAGACCGGCAGGGTGTCGTACAGGTGGCGCATCTGGGGACCGGCGGCATGGACCAGATCCAGTCTCGCCGCTTCGATGGTCTCGGCCAGACCGGCGTGCAGGGCCGCCGACTGGTCGCCCAGCTCCAGCATGTCGGACAGGACCACGACGCGACGGCCGCCGCCGGAAACCGGCTTGGCGCCCAGGCTCATGAAGCCCGCCTTCATCGACAGGGGATTGGCGTTGTAGCTCTCGTCGATCAGGGTGAAGGCCCCGCCGGGCAAGCGGACGGTACGGGTCTCGCCGCGTCCCGCCAGCGGCTGGAACTCCGCCAGGGCCGCGAAGGCGGTTTCCAGCGGCACGTCCAGCGCCTCCAGCATCAGGATCACCGCCAGGCTGTTGAGCCCCCAGTGGAAGCCCGTCTGCTTCAGGGTGAAGGCGTGGGTCCGGCCCCGGATCTCGGCCGTGACCTTCGCCCCGTCCGGGCCGGGAACGAAGTCGATCAGACGGGCGTCGGCGCCCACGCCCGAGCCGAACAGGGCGATCTGAGCCCCCTGCCCCGCCGCCGCCTCGCGCAGCAGGTCGACCCAGACATTGTCGCCGTTGATCACCGCCACGCCGTGGGCGTCGAGGCCCTGGAAGATGGTCGACTTCTCGCGCGCCACCCCGGTCTCGCCGTCGGAGAAGCCCTCGATATGGACCGGCCCGACGGTGGTGACACAGGCCGCGTGCGGCCGGACCATCTTCGACAGGGGCCCGATCTCGCCGGGCGCGTTCATGCCGATCTCGAACACAGCTCGCTCGACCGTGGCGGGCATGCGGGCAAGCGTCAGGGGCACGCCGATGTGGTTGTTATAGCTCTTGATCGAGGCATGGGCCGGACCGGCCAGATCCAGACCCGCCTTGATCGCCTGGGTCACGCTGGTCTTGCCGACGCTGCCGGTGACCGCGCCGCGCCGGACCTGGGGCGCACGATCCCGCGACGCCATGCCGAGTGCTTCCAGCGCCTTGAGGGTATCGGGAACGACGACGCAAGGCCCGCCCTCGACCACCCGTTCGACCAGGGCGCCGGAAGCTCCACGGGCGAAGGCGGCGGCGGCGAAGTCGTGACCGTCGCGCTCGCCCTTCAGGGCCAGGAACAACTCCCCCGGACCGATCTCGCGGCTGTCGTAGGTCAGGCCGGAAACGTTGAAATCGCCGCCCTCGATCCGTCCACCGGTGGCCGCGGCGATCTCGGGCGCCGTCCACAGCGGCGGATGGGTGTCAGGCATAGGCGAGCAGGGCCTCGGTCGCTTCGGTGACGTCGTCGAAGGGATGGGTCACCCCGGCGACGATCTGACCCTGTTCATGCCCTTTTCCGGCGATGACCACCACATCTCCTTCGCCCATCAGCGATATGGCGTGATGGATGGCTTCGCGGCGATCGCCGATCTCCAGCGCGTCAGGGCAGCCCTTCTTCACTTCCGCGCGGATCAGGGCAGGCTTTTCGGAGCGGGGATTGTCGTCCGTCACGATGGCGACATCGGCCAGACGTCCGGCGATCTCGCCCATCAGGGGCCGCTTGCCGCGATCCCGATCGCCGCCTGCGCCGAAAACCACGATCAGCTTGCCGGTCGCATGGGGACGCAGGGCGGTCAGCACCGTCTCCAGCCCGTCGGGGGTGTGGGCGTAGTCGACATAGACCTCGCCGGGCGCCGCGACGCCCTCCGGGCCACGCACCCGCTGCAGCCGCCCTTGCGCGCCGGTGATCCCTTCCAGCGCGCCCAGCACCCGGTCGGCGCTCTCGCCCGCGGCGATGCACAGGCCCGCGGCGACCAGAGCGTTGGAGGCCTGGAAGGCGCCGGCCAGAGGCAGCAGAATATCGTGGACCACGCCACGCACGTCGATCGACAGGCGCTGGCCCTCGGGCGTCGCCTTGCGCCCGATCAGGGCCAGGTCGCGACCACGCTCGCCCACGCCCATGATACCCAGACCCGACATGATGCTGGCCGAGGCGAAGCTGGAATAGGCATCGGAGTCGGCGTTCAGCACCGCCGTCCGGCCCCGCGGCAGCAGGGTCTCGAACAGCCTCAGCTTGGCGGCCCGGTACTCTTCCATCGTGCCGTGATAGTCGAGGTGGTCCTGGGTCAGGTTGGTGAAGCCCGCCGCCTTGATCGTGACCCCGTCCAGACGGCGCTGGTCGATGCCGTGCGACGAGGCCTCCAGCGCCAGATGGGTGACCTGCTTCGCGGCCAGCTCGGCCAGCAGACGCGCGGCGTCGGCGGCGTCGGGGCTGGTCAGGCCGGGGCCGGTCAGGCTGTAGGTCTTGTCGCCCTTCTGACCCACGACGCCCAGGGTGCCCATGCTGGCCGACTTGAGGCCGAGACCGGCCCAGATCTGACGGCAGAAGGCGGCGACCGAGGTCTTGCCATTGGTGCCAGTGATGGCGACGCAGGTCGCCGGCTGGGCGCCGTAGAAGCTGCGGGCGGCCAGGGCATAGGCCCGGCGCACATCGCCCGATGTGACCAGCAGCGGCGCCGTATCGATCGGGGTGTCGACCGGAGCCAGGATCGCCGCGGCGCCCTGGGCCAGGGCCTGGGGGATGAAGGCGCGGCCGTCCGCGGCGCTGCCCGGCAGGGCAACGAACAGCGAGCCCGGCGCGACCTTGCGGCTGTCGGCGGTCACCCCGGTGATCACCGGGTCGGAGGCCACGTCGCGGCGCAGCAGATCGGAGAGGTGAATGGCGCTCATCGACCGTCGCCCTCAACATCCTGGAAGCGCGGAATCTTGTCGCCCATGGCGGTGCGATACGGATCGGCCTTGCGCTGCACGCCGAGGAAGCCGGCGATGCGGTCGGCGATACGGCCCACAGCCGGGGCCGCGACGAAGCCGCCGGTCTTGGGATAGCTCTGCGGCTCGTCCATCAGGACCAGGATCGAATAGCGGTGAGTGCCGATCGGACCGTCCGCCGGGAAGATGGCGGCGAAGGTGCCGACCGCGTGGCTGGGATCATAGCGGCCATTGACCAGCTTGTTGGCCGAGCCGGTCTTGCCCCCGACGCGCAGACCCGGCGCCTCGGCGAAGTTGCCCGAGCCGGCGACGACGTTGCGGCGCATCAGTTCCAGCATGGTCAGGGAGGTCTGTTCCGACACCACCCGACGGCCCTCGCCCCGGTTCGGAGCCCCGCCGCGACGCAGGCTGAGCGGCAGGTAGCGGCCGCCGTTGCCCAGCGCATTCATGGCCGCGGACATCTGGGCCGGGGTGATGGAGATGCCGTAGCCGAAGGACATGGAGGCCAGCGTCGAGTCCGACCAGTCGCGAGGCCGGATCGGACGCGCCGATTCCTTCAGCTCGATCGGCGCCGGGGCCAGGAAGCCAAAGCGGTCCAGATAGTCGCGCATCATCGTCCCGCCCATGCCGACGGCGAGGCGCGACGAGCCGATGTTGGACGAGTGCAGATAGACTTCCTCCAGGCTCAGCACCCGGTTGGTGGCGTGGAAGTCGGTGATCTTGCGCGTGCCGATCATATAGGCGCTGGAGGCGTCGATCATGGAGTTCATGTCAGCCCGGCCGGCGTCGACGGCGGCGGCGATGGTGAAGGTCTTGAACACAGACCCCATCTCATAGACCGAGCCCACGGCCCGGTTCATCGTGCCCAGCGGCCAACTGGCCATGCCGAGGATTTCGCCGGTCCGGGTGTCGGCGACGATGCCGACCGCGCCCTTGGACCCGTTGGCCATGGCGGCGGCGGCCAGTTCGTTCTCCAGCACGCCCTGAACCCGCAGGTCGATCGACAGGGGGAAGTCCTCGCCGCGCTGGCCGGCGGCCCGGATCTCGTCGTTGAAGGCCAGTTCGGCGCCCGACAGGCCCTGCCCACCGGTGTCAGCCGTGCCGACGACGTAGGTGGCCGAGTTGTTGAGCGGATAGACGCGGCGGTCCTCGGGCTCGAACGACACCCCGCCCAGGGCCAGGGCGTGGATCGTCGCCCGCTCGCGCGGGGTCAGGCCGGGCTGGACGATCAGGCGGCGGTCGCCGAACAGCACCTTGCGCAGGCGGCTGGCCGGGATGGCCGGCAGGGCGCGATGGATCTGCTCATAGGCCAGATCGCGGTCCCAGACCTCGGCCGGATCGATATAGAGGCCGTAGTGGGTGATGTTGGAGGCCAGCAGGGCGCCGTTGCGGTCCACCAGATCGGCGCGCGACAGTGCGTTGGGATTGGATGAGGCGCTCGCTCCGCCGCGGTCGGCGAACAGGGCCGCGTGGGCCGCGCCCAGCGCGAGCCCGACGAAGACCAGCGAGAAGACGCAGGTGATCAGGAAGATGCGAACCCGGGTGTCTTCCTCGGGCCGGCCGTCGGCGCGGGCGCGCTCGAAGGCGTGTTCGATCCACCAGATGCCCGACGAGATCAGCCGAAGCCAGGGCGACAGGCTCTGGCCCACGGTCGAGCCCAGATCCGGGCCCACACCCGGGCGTTGGCCCGGCGCGGGCCGGTGATAGTCGGTGCGGTGATCGTGGGCGCTCACAGCGGCTCTCCCGGCGTCCTGGGAGCCTCGGGCGCGGGCGCCGCGGCGGGCGCCGGGGTCGGGGCATGCGCCGGCGCGTGGGTCGGCTTGAGTTCGGGCAGTTCGGTCTCGGTCGCCTGACGCCGCACATCGACGGGGGCCAGGCCGGCCTCGCGCGACAGGGCTTCCAGCCGGCTGGGCTGCTCCAGACG
>Ga0209630_10005019_pt1 | contig 11361 bp, 12 predicted proteins | sample COG_01_FD_184745 | JGI IMG/M metagenome (GOLD analysis project Ga0209630, IMG submission 184745) | Pelagic Microbial community sample from North Sea - COGITO 998_met_01 (SPAdes) (version 2) | ecosystem: Environmental > Aquatic > Marine > Neritic zone/Coastal water | place: Helgoland, sampling... | reverse complement strand
AGGCGAGGTTATTAAATGATGTTCTGGATCAATTCCAGCAGCGATAGCTGCAAGATGCAAAGCAGCTGTTCCACTCGAAACTGCGACAGCATATTTTACATTTACATATTCGGCAATTGCTTTTTCAAACTCCTTTATTTTTGGACCTTGGGTAAGGTCTCCATGTCTGAGCACATTTACTACTTCTTGAATATCACTCTCATCAATATGATGTTGACCATACGGGATCATAACTTTTCAAGCTCCTTCACTAAACCAAGTTGTTCTTGTTTATATAAAATATTTAGCTGGCTTTCTATGTCGCCAATCTTTTTTCCGAGATATTTGCACGTTTTTGAATTAGATAAACTCATATCATGGGGGCGTCTTACCAGGTCGTTTTTTTCTGATATTGACAAAGGGGAAATTAAATCAGGATCCAAAGAAAAACACCTTGCCAATTTATAACCAAACTCTAGTTTAGAAATGCGTTCATCTCCAACTACATTATAAACTCCTTGTGCTCCTGATTCGGCTAGTTGATGAATTGTATTCGCAAGCGTTTCAATTAATATTGGGGTATAAAATACATCTTCAAAAAGTGTAATTTTTTTATTGTTTCTTAATGCATTTATTATCATGTCACTGAATGATTTTCTATATTTTAATCCCCAGCCAAAAAAATTGGTCCTAACTATTAATGCGTTTGGGCATTTTTCAGAGGCATAACTTTCCGCTTCTGCTTTGGTGGCACCGTATACATTTAGCGGCTCTAGTTCATCTGATTCCGACGCTAGTGAATTCTTGCCTGAGAACAAATGATCTGTTGAAATAAGAACAAGCTTTGTACCTGTTATTGCGCAGGCATCCGCAACATTCCTTGACAATTCAACATTAACAAAATTAGCCAAATCTGGTTCTGACTCACATTTTTCTACATTTGTTAATCCAGCTGCATGTATAAATAGCGTTGGCTTATTGCTATTTAAATAATCGACTATTGAATTAATTGATGTCATTGGAAATTTAACAGACTTGACGCCTTTTAGAGTAACATTCCTTTTGTTCATCCCAAGAGTTACTGAGTATTTTGTACGTTGTGCAATAGCCCAATTAATTGCTAAAAGACCAGAGCCACCAGTAATAATTATCGATTGTTTAGTAAACACCTATAACTAACTCAAATTAGCTGCTGTACGCCCCGGCAGGGCTAATTGTTTTAAACATTGATTCAGGTGAGCCTTCTTTAACGACTCGACCTTTCTCAAGTCGATACAATAGGTCGCAGTTTTCAACAGTTGTAAGTCTGTGCGTGACAATTATAATCGTCTTATCTCCATGCATAGCGTTCACTGCATTCATTACATCATGCTCAGTATCAATATCTAAAGAACTTGTTGCTTCATCCAATATGAGTATCTGAGGTTCATGATACAAAGCCCGAGCAATTCCTATTCTTTGTCGTTGCCCCCCGGAAAGACGGACACCTCTTTCACCAACGACGGTATTCAAACCCAAACTTAATTCTCTAACAAATGAATCAAGCTGTGCAGACCGTAATGCACTCCAGACTTTTTCTTCATCCACTTGGTCTATAGGTATCCCAAAAGCAACATTTCTTAATAATGTATCATCCGTAAGAAAAATTGATTGCGGCACATAGCCGATTAAGTCTTGCCAAGAACGTATTTCTTTTTGGATATCTGTATTGTCTACAAATACAGTTCCTTTAGTCGGGTGAATCAAACCAAGTATTATATCTACCAGTGTACTTTTTCCTGCTCCAGTCGTACCAATGAAACCTGTCATTGACCCTTGTGGAATTGAAATATTTATACTATTTAAAGCAAAACTTGCGGTCTCAGGGTAGGCAAAACTAACATCCTTTAGTTCTATCGAATTTTTAATTGAAAAAGGCGCATGAACATTATTATGTTTGTGTTCTGCAACGAGGTGTAGCTGCTCATACAACATATTAACCACAGGCGTAGCAAACCTTAAGGTCTGAAATGCACTAAGAACTCTATTAACAGATGGCATCACCCGAAATGCAGCAGCCACAAAAACACCAAGTGTGGGCACAATAGAACTCATTGGCTTATTTTGTTCCATCATAACCATGACTAAAGTTACTAATCCTATGACAGCTAAAAGTTCTAACCAATAACGTGGTAATGATTTCACTGTTGTTTGAAACTCACCAATTTTCGCAGAACCGTAATTATGAATACGAAACTGCGACAGAAATTCATTTTCTCGTCCCATTAACTTTACCTCTTTCACGCCACCCAATCCCTGTTGTAAATGCTGGACTCGTAGGCCTTCGTGAAATTGGCGTGCTTCACCCCATTTCAAGATCATATTTTTAGTGAGTTTGTGAAAACTCCAACCTGCTAAACCAAGAAGCGTAATGACTAAACATGCTCCAACAGGTTCAATAAATAACAACAATGTTGCAATACCTAAAAAAACCAAACCTTCCGCTATTATCATCAATGCAGACTGAGTGACTGCGTTAAACATACTTACTTCGTTAGTTGTATTGCGAATTAACTGAGCTGAGTTATGTTGTAAATGGAAGGTATAAGGTTGAAACAAATAATTTTTGAATAATCGCTGAGATACATTCGCCTGAACGGCAAAAGCAAACTTTGCCTGTAACCAAGCAAGTGTGCCCAAAAATAATGCTTTTATTGTATAAACAATTGCAAGCATAATCATACCAATTACTATTAGTTCGTTTGTAGATGGATTACCCAGATAATCAAGAAATGGTCTTAGGAAAGGGTATTGATTGACTAGATCATTTTGTGTCATTAATGCTAATGCTGGAAGAAGCAAACTGAATCCTAATGTTTCAAGAAGCATTCCCAGAATCATCAGAAAAAGTAAAATGACAGCATTTTTATGCTGCTCTACTGTAAGTATTTTCCAGATTTTATTAAATGTGGTCATATCAAATATATTATTAACAGGCAGGCTACCGCAATACAGTGCAATAATTTCACTGTATATAATTTTTTTACGTTTGAAATTATTAGCCAACCATTTCAAGTTGACCTTAATAAATTAATTTCTATTGATACCCAATATTGAGGGAACGTAAATTATTTCAGGGGCAATATTTTTATTCAGCAATGCAAATAATTCTTGAGCATCACTTAATGAAGTTACTAAACAAGCGTCAAATACAGGAGCTTTTTTTAGATCATTAATGACTTGAAGATCGAGAAAATTTTTCTTATCAGTTAATGGGTCAAAAATACCTACAATATTGAATTTATAATCATGGGATCTAATAGAAGCAATCTCTGCAAGTTCAGAAACACCACAAAACAAAATACGTTTTAAACAAGTTGCTTCATATTGTTGATAAATCTGAGTAATACTTGAACTTGCATCGCGATAAAAATTAAATGACGTACTTAAATAGTCTGCTGTTAATCGACTTTTTTCTGCAAATCCTTTTAAGGTTAAATAATACAAATATCGATTAGCCGGCGCTTGCTGAACCTTTACCAGTCCTTTTAATACGCAGCGTTTCAAGTATGAGTTTGCCAAACCAAGAGCCACTCCAAGTTTATCTGCAAGATGTCGTTGTGTTACATCATTCTGATTTTCAATAACTTGTAGGATTTCAAGTGTAAGAGAATCATCTTTATCTTTGTTGTTCATATGGTGAACAGTATATACAATTGCGTTCAAAATATGAACAAGTCTGCTTTGTAAATTAAAAAACACCTAGAGGAATCCTATGCTATTGTTTTATATGCAATTTAAATGATTTTGTTTTGTCGCCGTTAATCGAGAAAATAATTCAAAACACTTTAAGTTTCGAAATTACAATATTATTTGGTGCTTTTTAGGAAATTTAATTTAAAATCATAAGCTTATAGCTCAACAAACAACTTTTGAAATCGAACAATGCTTTTTTCTAATAACTTAACAAAGACATTCTTCCTGTAGATATGCCCCATTCGCCCCGGTTAGAAGGTAGTTCCCTGTATTTACGCGGCCTGGATCATGTAGATGCTTCAAAGGCGTACAGTGATTGGTTAAATAATCCCCAAGTAAACCGCTACTTAGAAACAAGACATGAAAAACAGTCAATACAAAGCATTAAAAATTTTATTACTGATAAAAATAAATCAAAAAATGAATATTTATTTGGGATATTTTTAAAGCTTCATAATAAACATATAGGCAACATCAAACTTGGTCCGATACGAAAACAACATAAATTAGCCGAAATCAGTTTATTTATTGGAGAAACATCAGAATGGGGAAAAGGGTATGCTACTGAAGCAATTAATATAATAACAAACCATGCGTTTAATGATATGAAAATGAATAAATTAGTTGCTAGTATGTATGCTGAAATTAAAATAAGTACACGTGCATTCATATCAGCGGGATGGAAAGAAGAAGCGATTTTAAAAGATCATTATCTATTTAATGGAAAACCCATGGACCTTATTATTGTTGGTATAACCGCACAACAATACTATAAAAATTCCCCTGAAAAAAATCCTGTATAACTACAACTACATATATTTTCTAACAAGACTTTAAAAAAATATAAAACACCTTTTTTCTCTTATATATTCACCACTGCACCAATCAATCTACGCGCTTACACATAACTGAACGATCATAGCAAAAAACACTCACGTTCAAGCAAATTCAATAAAACGCTTAGCATGGTTTTGCCTAACACCATCTCGATTCCCGCTCACCTGTCAGTTTTATCGTCCCTATATATATTTTTATACGCATTGTTTCTCAAACGCCAGGGGGGAAATACTAAACAATAGCATGGACTTTAGAAATAAGGACTATTATTCTTCATTCTCTTCAAATTAAGACGATTCAAATCATGCCCAATTCATCATCTCAAAAGCTACCATGGATAATCGGAATAATGGTAGTAATTGCCTGTGCTCTGTCTGTTGTTATAGCTTCGTTACGCGCAGTACCCATTGAATTATTTTATATTGCAATAATTTCTATTTTTTTATCTATTCTATTTACATTTGTATTATCAGAAACTAAAAAAACTGTTTTTTCAAAAGGACGTTGCCGTCTTATTATTTTCCTCTGTACTTATGTTCTATTACTTATTTGGCTTGGTCTTAGTAAGGTAATTCCAGAATATACCAAGATTACAGAATTTGAGAAAAATCGATATGATTTGGTTTTTAAATTAATGACAGCAGACAAAGACGATGAAGTCCAATGGAGGTTGAAACTGGCAAGGCACTATTTGAGTGCGCCGACTGTCATTATCAGAAACGAATATTTTGTCCGATATCATGGTGCAAAGATGATGGAAAAATTGTTAACGGAAAAAGTAGAACAAGACTTAGGCTCGGAATATAGACACGATATGTTTTATCTTGCCGATTTTGCATTTCATTCTTATCCAGATATTGCCAAACGTTGGTATAACAACGCATATGAAGCTGGCAGGTTGGATGCTTTGGAAAGATATGAACAGCGACTGGAGGAAAACTTTAAAGATTCAGAGGTCGATAGATTGGATGAACTGGAAAAATATAATCAACTTATGAGGGAAAAACATGAAGGCATGTAAGTGAAAAAATCAAGCATAAAATCGTTTGTTAACTATTCTGTTGTTCATTTAAACGAATGTTTGAAAAGTAAATAGCCATTAACCACCAGATCATAGTCGACCATATCGAACCGTAAAATGCCATATGCGCATTAAAGGGGAATAAAGCGACAAACACAGGCAATATATAAGGAAAATCATTCCTTAATGTTTTCTTCTTTAGCAGATTTTTTACTAACAGAAATAACAAAACCAAATAGCCTAGCATACCAATCACACCTGTTTCGGTCATGATTTCAAGAATGAGGAGATGGGGGTGAGTCTGACTTTGAAAATAATTATCTTTTGATGCGTATTCCTGGTAAACATGGCGAAAGCCTCTAGGTCCTATACCATTAATTGGATTGTCTTTAAAAGCTGTATAAGCAGTTCCCCATATCGGCAACCGTATTGCTGTAGCAACATTTATAGAATCATAATTATTACTAAATAAACCTAATGTTTCCTTAAAGCGATCATTCGTGGGTTTATGTAATATTATCGTTGAACTAAGCGCAATACTGATAGCAAGAGTAATAACCCCGGTTATTTTTAATATCATTTTTTTATTATTAGAATATAAATAAAGATAAATACAAAAACCGAAAGAAGATAGCGCCAACATTACCCATGCAGCTCGCCTACCACTTATAAGAACCACAAAGAAAAGCGGCAAAAGCGTCAACCATAGCCATTTATCTTTATGTGTGTTTTGGTATACCGTAAAAAAACAAAAAGCAGAGAGTATTGAACATACGTGAGAAATAGTATTTCTCGGGTAAAACATGCCAGATATACTAAATTGTTTAGCATATAGATATCCGAACAAATCATGCCCGATAAAAAATTGAAGGGCAGCATCGGCACACCAAAACGTCACAATAATAAATACAGCATAAACAATAAACTGTAATCGTTTTTTATCTTTCGATAATTCCTGAATAATAAATAGCCCAGCAAATAGAAACCTGAGGTAGGGAAAGATAGTTTTGGCTGAATGCGATTGATTAACGGCATCTGGGAATGACAGCAATAGTGGTAACCATAAGCATAAAAATACAATAACAAATGTTTTTTGTACTTGATCGTTCCAAATAGATTTTGCTGATAGTGTAACTCGATATAAACCTATTACGGCCATTATCCCCATCGGGTAGTTGTAGAGAGACTTACTAACAAACCCTATTATTGTTAGCAAAATTAATATGCAAGGCCAATATTCTTTTAACCAGATAGATAATTTATTAATCATTTTTGAGTCAGTGCGTGAGAGACATAATGTATGATTTGAATTAATGAAAAACCATTACGTTTTATAGTGCAGATTTAGTTTAATGGTTCAATAAGAGATTTCTCTAGCTTAACTTTTACAAATTTTTCAGCTATTTTTAAAAGTACAATAACACGATCATCGGATTTTTGACTAAATAAGGTTGCTTCATAGCCCTCAAACGGTCCTTCAACAATCAAAAGTTTATCCCCATGAGATAGGGTTTTACTAGGAAGCTCGTAAATTCCCAGATTATTTTCATTTTGTTTTAATGAGTTTATTAGAGCCTCCGGTACTTTTGCAGGTGTAATACCAAACCGCACTAAATTTGAAACGCCAAGTGTTGAACGGATAGGTCCCCAGTCGTCTGTTTGATCGCTAAGATGAATAAATAGATATCTCGGGAACATAGGTTGAATGGCTTTAATTGTTTTTCCGCGCCTTTTTGTTCTACCAAGAATAAGCGGAAGGTAGGTTACGTAACCTTGTCTTTCAAGGTTTTCTTTCGCTGACTTCTCAGACTTTGGCTTAGCTTGTATTAGATACCAGGATTTCATTTTTAAAAAAGGTTCTAGTTTTGTGTTTCGGGGCTCGGGGCTAAACTCTGAATCCCAAACCACTAATAAAAATAGTCCAAAGTATGTATTACAGCAATGTAAAAAAGGGTTGTTTGCCGGCCTTCTTATCAAAGGTCACAGTTTCATCACACCCTCTGGACTCATTGACTCTGGCAAGAAGATGATCAGAAAAATCTGCATTTGCAATTTTATAATCACGTAAAGCCTTCCATACAACCTCAGCTTCCATGACTTCTAATTGTGCTGTCAGCAACAGTTGTTCTATAGTTGCTGCGATTGAGAGCCTGCTCTGGTCATAATTACTTTCCAGTACCCAACTTAGCTCACACAATACTATGTGACTGATAAAACATGGGGCTTCAATGCTGCAATGTTTTTCAATAAATGTAGCCGCTTTTTTTGATTGCTTCGGCTCATCCTGAACGAGGTATCTTACCAATACATTGGTATCGATCCCTTTCACACTAACTTCCCACCTCTCTTACGAATTGTCTTCTTCATTTCATCCACGGTTACCGGTTTTTCTGGTTTAGTAATTATACCTTTTAGTGCAGTGATATCCTGTGTTGCGGGCAATATACAAACCCTACCGGATTTTTCCATAAAAAAATTAATCCGATCCCCACTATGAAGATTAAGATTTTTCCGGATTTCCTTCGGGATAGTGATTTGCCCTTTTGATGTAATTGTCGCCGTTGCCATCGTTAATTCTTTACTTTATATATATTTCCTTACTTTAGTGTAAGGCATGCAAGAAATCAAGATTAATGTTCGAAGTTTATCGTTGATAATTGGTTCTGAAACGTCAAATATAGAAGTTCAAGCCTCGTACTTAAAGCTTTAAACTATGTCATGTTCTTTGAGATAATTCAGAATGTTAGCAACACAACTTTCTAAATAATCTGTACCATTGTTAATGATAATTTCAGAATTTTCATGGGGTGAAGAATGTATACCAGTGTATTCCAGAGTTTCACCTGCGCGTGCTTTTTTTATATTCATTTTACATCGCGTGATTCACCAACATCGAGTGAAGCATCGCAATACACTTCGATGAATTCGCCTTTAGCAGCTAATTCCCAGTCAATTTGTTTATCGTTAATGAAGGGTGAAGTAAATGCTGTTATTACAATAAACTATGATTACTATCGACCTATGCAATGATAATCAAAACCAAGTGATTTCATCGTATCGGGTTCATAGACATTACGCAGATCAACAAACACTGGTTGATTGATTTTCTCTTTTATTAAATTCATATCAAGATTTCGATACATATTCCATTCTGTCATTAGAACGACAGCATCTACCCCTTCTATTGCAGTATAAATATCGTCATAGTAATTTACATCAGCAGGTAGCAATGACTTTGCTTCTTGGACACCTTGTGGATCATGCGCATTTACCTGACAACCGTTTTCCATCAACTTAGGCAATATAGCGAGTGAGGGCGCATCACGCATATCATCCGTTTCAGGTTTAAACGTCAGACCTAAAACAGCTATGGTTTTACCACTTTCATTTCCACCCAGCGCGTTTCGGATCTTTTTTATCATCCTCGCCTTTTGAGCTTCATTGACTTCAATTACTGTTTCAACAATTCTACTTGAGGCACCATGTTCTTGAGCTATTCTTACTAGTGCCTTGGTATCTTTTGGAAAACAGGAGCCCCCGTAACCCGGTCCCGGATGTAAAAACTTGCGACCGATCCGTCCATCCATGCCCATACCTTTTGACACTGCGTGGACATCAGCGCCAATTGCTTCACAAAGCACCGACATTTCATTTATAAAACTTATTTTAGTTGCCAAAAATGCATTCGATGCATATTTTATCAATTCAGCACTTTCTAGATCAGTTGATAATATTGGCAAATCAATCAAATTAATGGGGCGATAGAGTTCTCTTAATACATTTTCCGCGCGTTCATTTTCTACCCCAATAACAACCCGATCCGGGCGCATAAAGTCTGTGATTGCTGCACCTTCTCGAAGAAACTCAGGGTTTGAAGCAACATCAAAATCAGCATTTGGATTTGTTTCCGCAATAAGCCGCTTAACGTTTCTTGCCGTACCAACGGGCACAGTCGATTTATCAACGACAACCGTATAATTTTTTAAGAATGGTGCAACATCCTGTGCAGCTTGATACACGTAACTTAAATCAGCATGGCCATCTCCCCGTCTCGTTGGAGTACCTACTGCTATAAAAACAAGATCGGAATCAGGGATACAATCATTCAAATTATTCGAAAAAGAAAGACGCTCTTGTTTTACATTTTTTTTAACCAATGCATCAAGACCGGGCTCATAAATTGGAATTTTTCCGTTCAATAATTTATCGATTTTCGTTTTGTCGATATCAAAACAGGTGACATTGGCGCCAAATTCTGCAAAACATGCACCAGAGACAAGGCCAACATAACCACAGCCTAGTATTGTGACTTTCATTTATTTATTCCAGTTCGCATAAATCTTTATAAACGAAAGAGTTTAATATTTTCAGGTTTACTATTTCTATCAAGAATGCTCTTGATATCATAAACGGTACCCTCATTCGAATTTAATAATTCAGAAATGAGCTCCCAGCCACGACTGACAAATTCATCATGTGGGACGGCATAGATCACTGCGTCAGCCTTTTTTAGATGCTCATACTCAGTCAATTCAAGCTGATATTCATCTCGAACATCGGCACCATCAACGCAAGGATCATAAACCTGGATTGATATAGGATAATGGCTAAGCTCAGCTATTATATCGACCACTCTGGTATTACGGATATCTGGAACATTTTCTTTAAAGGTAATGCCTAGTATTGTGATAACGGTTTCATCGAGTTTTTTATTTTCTTTCTTTAAATCAGTTATAAGTGTGTCCGAGATATATTTACCCATGCTGTCGTTAATCTCTCTACCTGAAAGAATAACTTGAGGAGAATAACCTAATGATTCTGATTTATGTGTTAAGTAATATGGGTCTACTCCAATGCAATGCCCGCCGACCAAGCCTGGTTCGAATGGTAAAAAATTCCACTTAGTACCTGCTGCTTCCAACACGTCATGTGTATCTATATCCATTCGCTTAAATAAAACAGCCAGTTCATTCATTAATGCAATATTCAGATCGCGTTGTGTATTTTCAATTACCTTTGCGGCTTCAGCTACTTTTATTGAAGCGGCTTTAAATACGCCTGCATCGACTACTGAAGAATACACTTCTGCCACGGTATCCAAAGTATCTTCATCTTGTGCAGAAACAACTTTCTTAATTGTTTTGAAGGTATGTTTTTTATCACCTGGGTTGATGCGTTCCGGAGAATATCCCAGAAAGAAATCTTTACCACTTATTAATCCGGATTCTTTTTCTAGAACAGAGGCGCATTCATCCTCAGTTGCCCCAGGGTAAACCGTGGATTCATAAACCACGATGTCGCCTTTTTTTAATATTTTTCCCACTGTTATAGACGCTGACAAAAGCGGCTTCAAGTCTGGTTTTTTAGAATTATCTATTGGTGTTGGAACTGCAATAATATGGAAGTCAGCTTTAGACAATTCACTTAAGTCAGATGTAAAGTTGATACTAGAAGACTTAAGCTCGGAAGTGACAACTTCACCTGTTCTATCTATTCCATCATTCAGTTCGTCAATTCTCTGCTGATTTGTGTCAAAACCAATCACTTTCGAAGTTTGTCCGAATGCAACTGCCACAGGCAATCCTACATAACCTAATCCTATAACGGAGATATTCCGGTTCATGTCCTTGTTCATCCTTTGTAATATTCTTTATACCAGTTAATAAATTTTTCTATCCCTGATTCAATCGAAGTTGATGGTGAATAGCCGACATACTCAATCAAGGCATTTACATCTGCATAGGTCGCTGGCACATCACCCGCTTGTAATGGCAAATAATTTATTTCTG
>Ga0209630_10005016_pt1 | contig 11369 bp, 6 predicted proteins | sample COG_01_FD_184745 | JGI IMG/M metagenome (GOLD analysis project Ga0209630, IMG submission 184745) | Pelagic Microbial community sample from North Sea - COGITO 998_met_01 (SPAdes) (version 2) | ecosystem: Environmental > Aquatic > Marine > Neritic zone/Coastal water | place: Helgoland, sampling... | reverse complement strand
CACTTATACAGTTTCAGATGGTAATGCTACTGACACTGCAACATTAATCTTTACAGTAACTGGTGTTAATGATGTGCCAACAGCATCAAACAGTACAGTTTCAACAGAAGAAGATACCCCTTACGTATTTTCAACTTCTGATTTTGGATACACAGATGCAGACGATGACGATGCATTAGTAAGTGTAAAAATTACAACATTAGAAGATGCTGGTGCGTTGCAATATTACAATGGATCAAACTGGGTAGATGTAACTTTAAATCAAGTTATTACTACAACCGATATCTCAAATAGTTATTTAAGATTAAATCCCACTGCAGATGAAAATGGATCTCCTTATACAACAATTGGTTTCTCTGTAAATGATGGTGATGCAGATAGTGCTTCTAGTTACACTATGACAATTAACGTTACTGCAACAAATGATAATCCAGTTGCTGATAATGAAACGAATACTGCAACAGAAGGCACTACTACAACAGTCACAGACGGGACTTCAGATATTCTATATGGCGATACAGATACAGAGGGAGATACATTAGAAATATCAGGCATAAGAACAGGAACAGAGTCTGGCTCTGGAACATTTGGAGCAATAGCTACAGCTTTAACTGGTACTTATGGATCTTTAACAATTAATTCAGATGGAACATATAGTTATACACCTAATGATGTTTTAGGGAGTGGAGAAACTGGAATAGATTATTTTACATATACAGTCTCTGACGGTAATGGTGGAACAGATACAGGACAACTTACCATAACGGTTACAGGTGCTAATGATGCCCCAGTTGGTGTTAATGATAGTAATACAATTGATATAGCAGCAACCTCAACTTTAACAGTCACAAACGATTCTGAAAAAGATGTGTTAACTAATGATACTGATCCAGACTCCAATGATACATCAATAGTAACGGAGATAAGAACAGGATCAACTGAAGGTGCTGGTACTGCAGGAACTTTAGGGGAGGCACTAATTGGAACTTATGGTTCTTTGATAATGAACTCAAATGGTAGCTATACATATATAGTTAATGAAGGTTTAAAAGATACATTAGATCCAGGTGAAATAGTTTATGAATATTTTAATTATACCGTTAGAGATGGCAGTGGTGTTACGGATACAAGTTCAATTGTATTAAAATTACAAAATGGTGGGGGTGTTGTTAAAGAAATTAGAGAAAAGAAAGCTGAAAGAATTATTAGAAATGAAGCTAAAATGGAAGCAAGAATTCAAGTTGAAAATACTTTTGCAGAACTAAATCAATCAACAGAATTTGATTTAAATAATTTTGAATTTGAACAAACCGCAAGAAAAACAGATTATTCCCAAGGTCTTAAATTAGTTGATTTAGTTGCCGAAACAGACTCTCTTCAAATTTCTGAAGGAGAACTTTCAAACCTTAAAGTTAAAGACAAACAAGAAGGTTTAAAATTGAAATTTGGTGTCATGAATGAAGCCGACAATGAGATTGTTAAATTTGATGGAAAAATGAGTGATGGTTCTGCATTACCTGAGTGGATTAAAATTAATCCTAAAACAGGTCAAACAACTACAAACATTCCAGAAGGTGTAGATAAAGTTGAAATCATGATTATTGCAACGGATAAAAACAATGAAACTCGAGAAATTGCAGTTGAGATTGATCCTGAAAAAATAAAACAAGATAGAAAAATTATCAAACAAGCAAAAAGAACAAATTCTTCAATTACTGTAAATGAAGATGGTACGGTTAATATTGTAAAACAAAATGAAGATGGATTAGTTGAAAGATCATTTAACAAAACATTAAATTTTAACAATCAAGCAGATATCAATGAAATTATTGAAACGTTTAAACCAGATACAATTCTTCAACTTAAACCTTTAAATATTGGAAGTGATTTAATTATAGATTTACCCAATGAATTAAAAGGTAATTTTAATAATACTAAACTTGTTCTTAAAGATGGAACTGAAGTGCCTGACTGGCTTGAGTATGATCCTGTAACGGGTCAAATTATTGCAGAAAATCCACCTGAAGATGTTTCTCAATTAGAATTAAAACTTATTATTGAGCAAGATGGAAAAATTATAGTAAAAGATTTAGAAGTTGATTTACAAGAACAAAATGTATCCCAAAATTTTGATGGGGGTGAAAATAATAAATTTGTTACTTTAAGCGACCAATTAGATAAAGAATTTAATGATTGGGAAGATTATGGTAATGACCTTATTAATAGACTATAAATTAACATAGCCTCATGAGACAATTACTATTTATATTATTTATTTATTTATCATTTTTAAACTCTGTTCATTCTGAAGAAAGGGAAGCTCGAGGTTTAGTAAGTGCAACTGAAAAAGTTTCAATTTCCAGTGAAATTGCTGCAAGAGTTCAAAATATTAATTTTTTATTAGGGGATGCTTTTAAAGAAGGGGATGTATTGATTAGTTTTGATTGCGAAATTTATAAAGCACAAAAAGATGTAATTAAAGCCGAACATGAGAGCGCAAGAATACAATTAGAAAACGATAAAGAGTTATTAGAACTAAGATCAATTGGTAAACTTCAATACCAATTAACAGTTTCAAATTATGAAAAGGCTAAAGCAGAATTAAGTATTGCAACTTTAAATGTGGATCGATGTGAAATCATTGCTCCTTATGATGGAAAAGTGATGGATGTTTATACAACTATTTTTACCAGTATAGAACAAAGACAACCCTTAATGGACATTGTGGGGGATGGATTATTAGAAGCTGAAATTGTTGCTCCAAGTAATTGGCTCAAGTGGTTAAAAAAAGGGCATGCCGTAAAAATCATTATTGATGAAACTGGAGAAACGTTAGATGCAACTGTTATTAGCTTAGGAGCTACAGTGGATGCAATTAGTCAAACAATAGAATTAAAAGCGCAGTTTAATGAAAAATACGATTCATTAATACCTGGAATGAGCGGGATTGTTAAATTTTGATCGAGGATAAAAACATAAAAGTTGCTCGGTTATTTGGTTTAGAAAAAAAAGCAAGAGAAGCAAGATCTCAAGACGAACTACATTTTGTAATTGCAAATGAAACAAGACAAATTATCGATTATATCAGTGCGTTTTTATTATTAAAAACACCAGCAGATAAATTTAATATTAAAGCAACCTCTGATTTAGCTACAGTTGATAGAACCTCACCTTTACTTACTTTTATAGAAAACTTTGTGAACAACGATAAATCGTTAAGTGATAAAGAAATTCAAAATTTAGAATTAGACAAAATTGCTAAAAATATTAATTCTGAAAAACCAAAAAATTTACCTGAAAATATTTTATTTATTCCAATTATTTCACCTCAAAAAGGCCTACAAGGTTATTTATTATTAGTAAGAAGTGAAAAATTTTCTGAAAACGAAATTGAACTTGCTGGACATTTATCTTCAACCTATGGCCATGCTTTTAATTCGTTCTTAAAAGATTTTTCAATTAAAAATCATTATAAAAAATATTTAACTGGAAAAAAATCATGGAAAATTTATGCAGCTATTTTTATAATTTTAATTTTACCTATTCGAATAACTAGTACGGCTCCAGTCGAGGTTATAGCAAAAAATCCAAGCTTAGTTACTTCGCCATTTGATGGGGTGGTTAAAAATATTGTTGCAAGTAATAACGATAAAATTAAGCAAGGTGATTTATTGGTTTTATTAGAAGATATCGAACTTAAGAATAATTTAAATATTACAAACCAATCCCTTCAAGTGGCTCAAAAAGAACTTCTTCGAAGTAGACAATCTTCCTTTACGAATAATGAGGAAAAAGCTCGATTAGCAGAATTAGTGGCACAAGTTGAGCTAAAAAAAGTAGAAGTAGCATCAGCACAAGAAAAGCTAAAAAATACAAAATTATTTGCAAAACAAAAAGGAATTGCAATTGTGGATCAAAAAAATGATTGGCAAGGACGGCCAGTTGCAGTGGGTGAAAAAATTATGACCGTTGCAAACCCTGATGAAGTTGAGTTTTTGATATGGTTACCAGTTAAAGACTCGTTAGTTATTAAAGAAAATTCTAAAGTAAAAGTGTTTTTAGACATCAATCCAATTAGCTCGTTAAAAGGAAAACTTTTAAGATCTTCTTACGAACCTTCTTTGTCTCCTGAAGAAATATTGTCTTATAAATTAGGAGCAAGTTTTGAGGGAAAAAAACCTCCAAGAATAGGATTGAGAGGAACCGCTAAAGTTTATGGTTCAAGGGTTTTTCTATTCTATTATGTTCTTAGAAAACCAATTACCTTTGTAAGACAACTAATAGGAATATGATCGTTCCTTATCTAAGACAAGATTTAGAAGTTTTTCGTGGTAATAGCCGTGAAGATGGTTCACCCGCATGGCTTTTGTATGATGCAATTCGAAATAAATACTTCACACTTGGTTTAACCGCTTTTAAACTGATTAAAAACTGGAGTGGGGGTGAAGATATTAAAAACTTTGAAAAGAAAATTAATTCATCAGGAATTGAAACCAGTGAAGATGAAATAAAAAGTTTTATTAGTTTTCTTCACCAAAATAATTTAATTGTCCAACCCTCCGGTCAAAACGTTAGCTATTTACTACAACAAAAAAATAGCATGAAGAAGAGCTGGTTATTATATTTAATACACAGTTATCTATTTTTTAAAATTCCATTATTTAAACCAGACAATTGGCTTTCTAAAACTTTAAAATATGTAAAATATTTTGGTTCAAAGCGATTTAGAAATATTACTTACCTCTTTGGTTTTGTCGGTTTATTTTTAGTCACTCAACAATTTGAAACCTTTAAAAGCACTTTTCTATATTTCTTTTCTTTTCAAGGGTTAATGCTTTATTTTTTAACTTTAGTTTTTGTAAAATGTCTTCATGAATTAGGACATGCTTATATTGCAAAACACTATGGCTGCAGAGTCTCTGCAATTGGAATAGCTTTTTTAGTTTTTTTTCCATTTTTATATACCGATACTACTGATGCCTGGAGACTTAGAAATCACAAAGAAAGATTATTAATTAACTTTGGTGGTATCCTTACCGAATTACATCTAGCGTTATTTGCAACTTTTATTTGGGGAATTTTACCTGAGGGTGGATTTAAAAGTGTAGCCTTTTTTATAGCGACTACATCATGGATTTCATCCTTAACTATTAATGTAAGTCCTTTCATGAGATTTGATGGGTACTATGTTTTTTCCGATTGGTTAAAAGCTGAAAATTTACAACCCCGATCTTTTGCTCTTGCAAGGTGGAAAATAAGGGAAACTTTATTTGGTCTTAATCATAGTCCTCCAGAAGAAATTAACCCCTCAAGAAGATGGACTTTTATCGTTTATGCCTGGGCGACATGGCTGTATCGATTTTTTCTATTTTTAGGTATTGCACTTTTAGTTTATCACCTAGCATTTAAATTTTTAGGAATCATACTGTTTGCAGTTGAAATTTATTGGTTCATTATGTTACCGGTAATTCGTGAAGTGAATAATTGGTACAAATTAAAATCTGAAATAAAATTTAACAAACAAACAAAAAGAACTTTAATTATTATTACTGCTTTATTAATGGTTTTATTCTTACCCTGGAAGTCATCTTTAAAAATACCTGCGGTATATATTTCTGAACAGTATTCAAAAATTTATGCACCTTATCCTTCAATGATTAAAAAAATATTAGTTGAAAAAGATGATGAAGTTGAAAAAGGACAAAATCTAATTGAACTTTATTCGCCTGATTTAGAGAATGAAATTATTTCATTAAGAAGAAATATAAAACTAATCAAGACAAAGATTAATCGATTAAGTAATTCAGCAGGAAATATGGATCAATACTTAACCTTACAACAAAGATTAATTGCTCTACAAACTGAATTATCTGGTCTTACAAAAGTTCAAAATAAGCTTTTAATTAAAGCACCCATTAAAGGGAAGATAAAAGATTTTTATAATTTATCTGAAGATATGTGGGTTAGTAATTTAGATCAGCTTTTAGGTATTGTTCATTTTGGCACTGGTAAAGTAAAAGGGTTTATTAAAGAAGAACAAATAGATCGATTTTTAGAAGAAAACCCAGCTGTCTTTATTCCAAACGATGGAATTCATGATAAAGTTTATTTAGTTTCAAAATCACTAGATTTATCTGCTGTTAACAATCTTCCTTACATTTCATTAAGCTCAATTCATAATGGTCCAGTTGCTATTAGAAATTTTACAGGAGGAAAATTTCAATATCGTCCACAAACAGCACATTATATTGCAGAATTCAAACTTGCGAAACGTAGTAAAATTCAATTCGAGTTACCAGGTTACGTTCACATCGAAGGTAGTCGATACAGCCCTTTTACAAAATTGTTTAAAAATATTATTGCTATACTTGTAAGAGAAAGTGGTTTTTAAAAATTATTTTTTTATTAAACCTAAAATGGACAATTTTCATATAAAAAAATAAATCAAATCAATTATAAATTGTAATAATGAAAGTTATAAATAATAAACAAGGTTTTACCTTAATAGAATTATTAGTGGTAGTTGCCATCATTGGTATTTTATCAGCCGTTGGCGTTGTTGCTTATAATGGGTATACAGCTGGTGCTAAAGAATCAGCTTGCAAAGGTAATTTTAGAACCATGGTTAAAGCTGCTTATGAAAATATAATGTGGTGTGAGCTTTACCCAAAAATTCATTTTAAGTGGAATGCAGAACAATCTTGGGAATTTGATTGTGATACTATGACGTATCTCGGGGGGATGAAATTGAGTGATCTTCATGGGACAACGGTAAAAGAACAAATAGTCTACATGACTGGGAAGACAATTGGTGATGTCGATAGATCGAATGCACGAGCGTTGGTAGAAGGGCGTAATATTGCTACAGGTACAAGAACAACACTTGCCACGATGTATAATCCCTACATGCCTAAGGGACGAACGTGGGGGTATAACTCCATAAGTCTAGAAGCTTATGAAACACTTCCTCAACACCTCGGTAAGATATCTGTTATAAAAAAAGATAGTAGTGGAAAAGAACTCTATATACATGAAGATGCACCAATGTATCTAGTAACTAAATGTGGTGATAATATAATAGAACACAAACTTGATATCTATTGAAAATTTATATGTTTTCTTAAAATGGATACCAAAAATACGTAATCAGTATAAAAAAATAGGGTCGACTTAAACTAGTTTATTTTAATGATATGGTTTTTAAGTATCATTTCTCTCTTAAACCTAAAATGGACAATTTTTCATATAAAAAAATAAATCAAATCAATTATAAATTGTAATAATGAAAGTTATAAATAATAAAAAAGGTTTTACCTTAATAGAATTATTAGTGGTAGTTGCCATCATTGGTATTTTATCAGCCGTTGGGGTGGTTGCTTATAATGGGTATACAGCTGGTGCAAAAAAATCAGCTTGCAAAAGCAATTTTAAAACCATGGTAAAAACAGTTTATGAAAATATAATGTGGTGTGAGATCAACTCAACAATTGATATAGCTGAGGGTGGAAGCTATGTTAACACACTTTCTTGTGGTAGTGGTGATATAGAGAGACAGTATGATAACTGGGGGAACACAGAGGAAGAAATGTTAGCCTGGCTTAGTGTACAAGAAATTGGTTATTCAGATTTAGCGAGAAACAACGGGATCGCTCGAGGTGCTGGTACCAACTCTGGTCAAAGAACATCAATTCAGGTGATGACAAATCCTTACGATCCTGGAGATCAAGTGTGGCGTGGTTTTGAAGAGAAAAAAAGATTTGATGAAATTGATCTTTCTCTTCTAGTGCAAAATGATAGATTTGGACCTGGTAGAGTAAACTTACAAAAACAAGATGAAGATGGAAAACCTTCCAGTCCATCTACACCGGGAAGTTTGTGGCTATATTCTAATTGTGGTGGTGAGCTTGTAGAACACAAATTTGAATTTTAGTGAAAATTTATATGTTTTTTTAAAATGGACATGTTTTAATATAAAAAAATAAATCAAATCAATTATAAATTGTAATAATGAAAGTTATAAATAATAAAAAAGGTTTTACCTTAATTGAATTATTAGTGGTAGTTGCAATCATTGGTATTCTTGCAAGTGTAGGTATTGTTAGTTTTCAAGGTTACACTAAAATGGCAAAGAAGAGGGTGCTTGTTGCAAATTGGTTAAACATTTCAAAAGTAATTAGGTTAGAATTAGCTGCTGCAAACAATGGTCTTGATAGTTTTATTCCAGAATATGATGAAGATGGAAATTTTGTTAGTGAAAAAATGGATGGAAATACAACTTGTAATAATTTTGCATTTTCAGTCCAACAACATTTTAGTCATTTTAAAAACCCATATAATCTAGAATGGGAGTCTGTAACAGTTGATACATTAGCACAATCACAACATAGGAAAGGACAAATTCAATTAGTGTGCTATTCACATTTTGGAAGTTTCGGTGACGGTGGAGGATGTCCTATTTCATCTGATGCATGTAGATTGTTGTTGATTGCTTATATAGAAGATAGAGGACGATGGAATACGCCTGATGGAAAGTGTGATAATACAATTGTTTCAACCAGTGGTGATGGAAGACAAGAAGTCTCGCAACGTAATGCGAGTGAACATAGAAATGATTGTTTTTATCAAATACTTTTAGGTGGAGACCAAAGAGAAAGTCAAGCTCAACAACAATCTGATTGTGGTTGGAATTCAAGTATCCATGGCTCTTGGATAGTAACTCAAAATAGTATCAGAGATGAAGCAGGTGGACCATGTTCAGGTTCAGAAGGAACACCTTGTTCTTAAAATTTTTTAATTAATCTGCTATCTAACTCGTGCTTCTCACTTGTTATTTCTTCTTCTAGATAACGCTATGACCAATTCTCATTGGAGCATGTATGGAGCAAATTGATATTTGAAAATGTTCAACTTTAAATAAGGCTTGATTTTTGGTAGCGTGAAGTTTGTGGCTATATTCTAATTGTGGTGGTGAGCTTGTAGAACACAAATTTGAATTTTAGTGAAAATTTATATGTTTTTTTAAAATGAATAAATAATTAACATAAAATACTTCTTTCAATTTTCATATTTAATGTCTATAAGATACTTCCATGGCGCGATATATCTTTGTCACCGGCGGCGTGGTTTCTTCCCTTGGTAAAGGTCTCTCTTCTGCATCGTTAGCTTATTTATTACAATCAAGAGGTTACAAAGTTAGAATTAGAAAACTAGATCCTTATTTAAATGTGGATCCAGGTACGATGAGCCCATTTCAACATGGAGAAGTTTTTGTAACTGATGATGGGGCTGAAACAGATTTAGATTTAGGTCACTATGAAAGATTTTCAGGAGTGTCTGCAAAAAAATCAGATAATATTACAACAGGAAAAATTTATAGCGATGTTCTTAGAAAAGAAAGAAAAGGAGAATATTTAGGAAAAACTGTTCAAGTTATTCCACATATCACCGATCGTATAAAACAATTTATCAAACACGATTCATCCAAAGAAGATTTTGTTATTTGTGAAATTGGTGGAATAGTTGGTGATATTGAAAGCTTACCGTTCGTTGAAGCTATTAGACAATTTGCAAATGATGTAGGTAAAAAAAATGCATTATTCATTCATTTAACCTTAGTTCCTTATTTAAAAGCATCGGATGAAATAAAGACAAAACCAACCCAACACTCAGTTAAAGAATTAAGAAGTATAGGTATTCAACCAGATATCATCATTTGTAGATCAGAAAGACCTATTCCCTTAGATCATAGAAAAAAAATATCCTTATTTTGTAATGTGGATATTAAAAATGTTATTGAGACAGTAGATGTAAGAACTATTTATGAAGCTCCAATGAGCTTTTTTAAAGAAAAATTAGATTTGCAAGTTTTAAATTATTTCAAATTAAAATCAAAAAAACCTGCAAATTTAAATCCTTGGAAAAAAATAACTAAAATAATTTTACATAATAAAAAACAAGTTAATATTGCAATCATTGGAAAATACGTGGAGTTAAAAGATGCTTATAAATCTTTAGATGAAGCATTAACCCATGGAGGAATTGATAATAAAGTTAAAGTCAATTTAGTTAGAATAGATTCTGAAAAATTAAAAATTTCTGAAATTAAGAAAAAGCTTAAAAATATTTCAGGCATATTAATTCCTGGTGGGTTTGGTAAAAGAGGTACAGATGGAAAAATTGAAGCGATCAAACACGCCAGATTAAACAAAATTCCATTCCTTGGAATTTGTTATGGAATGCAAATGGCCATCATTGAATTTGCAAGAAATCAATTGAATTTAAAAAATGCTACCTCAAGTGAATTTGATAAAAAAGGATTACCTATCATTGGATTAATCAATGAATGGACTAAAGATGGTAAAAAGATTAAAGGAACCGATAAAGATTTAGGCGGCACAATGAGACTGGGTTCTTATGATGCAAAACTTAAAGATAATTCAAAAATCAGAAAAATTTATAAATCCAAATTAATTAAAGAAAGACACAGACATAGATATGAAGTCAATATTGCTTTTAAAGATAAATTTGAAAAAAAAGGTATGATTTTTTCAGGGTTATCGCCTGATAATAAGTTACCTGAGATTATAGAGTTAAAAAATCACCCGTGGTTTATAGGAGTTCAGTTTCACCCTGAATTTAAATCTAGACCTTTAGCTCCTCATCCTTTATTCTCTTCATTTATCAAAGCAGCTAAAAATCATAAATGAGTAGTAAAAAAGTTAATTGCGGAAATATAGAAATTTCAAACGATAATAAGATTTGTATTATTGCTGGACCTTGTCAGCTTGAAACCGAGCAACATGCAATGGACATGGCAGGTAAAATTCAAGAAATTACAAAAAAATTAGGTCTTGGATTTATTTATAAAACCTCTTTTGATAAAGCGAATAGAACCAGTTTAAAAGGGCAAAGAGGGGCCGGTTTAGAAGCTTCTCTTCCCGTATTTGATAAAATTAAAAAAGAACTAAACGTTCCAATTTTAACCGACATTCATAACGCAGAACAATGTTCATTATTAAAAGATCATGTTGATATTTTGCAAATACCTGCATTTTTATGTAGGCAAACGGATCTGTTAATTGCTGCTGCAAAGACAAATAAAATTATAAATGTTAAAAAAGGTCAATTCTTAGCTCCATGGGACATGGTCAATGTTACTAAAAAAATAGCAGACTCTGGAAATGAAAATATATTAGTTACAGAAAGAGGAGCTAGCTTTGGATACAATACTTTAGTCTCAGATATGAGATCATTACCGATCATGGCAAAGAATGGTTACCCGGTAATTTTTGATGCAACACATTCTGTTCAACAACCAGGGGGTCAAGGCGAGTCTTCGGGCGGACAAAGAGAGTTTGTTGAATATTTAG
>Ga0209630_10005011_pt1 | contig 11376 bp, 11 predicted proteins | sample COG_01_FD_184745 | JGI IMG/M metagenome (GOLD analysis project Ga0209630, IMG submission 184745) | Pelagic Microbial community sample from North Sea - COGITO 998_met_01 (SPAdes) (version 2) | ecosystem: Environmental > Aquatic > Marine > Neritic zone/Coastal water | place: Helgoland, sampling... | reverse complement strand
GTCATATAAGGATTCTTATATACTTGATATCTACCATTTAACTGACCAACTTTCTGTACACCAAATGCGTAAGAAGCTTTTGCAGCATCACCATCAGAAGCAGCAGCAAATCCTGGAATACTTTCTAATATAGTTCCTACAGTTGGAGAGCATACTAAGAAACTTGCTCCACCTCTAAGAGTTTTCTGGTGAATAATGTTAGATATTTTTTGGATTTTAGTTCCTAATGTTTGGAACCATTGTCCTTGTGAGTTATAAAATCCTAATGCAGACGTTACACCTGTTGAAGCATCAAGTGATTCGTTATTAACTGCTGACCAACCTTCTACTGTTACAGCTGATTCAATTAGCATATCAAGAATTTCTAAGTCAATTTCTAATGAAATGTACTCACTCATAATTGAAGTTAATTCAGCTTCAGCATCTAAAGAATGATAAGCATTTAAATCTTGAGCAAACTCAGGAGTCCAAACAGCTTTCAATTTTTTAGTTTTAGCTACAATAGCTTCACTTGACATTTGAACATTAACTTGAGGAATAGTAATAGGATTAGCATTATTAAGATTCAAGTTAGTATTTCCATCTTCAAAATCACCTCTATCCGAATCAGTTGGCTGTAGTGATTGAGTAACAGTACCTGCGAAGAATGCACCACCTACACCTACACCTGGAGCATTTGCTGCAGTAACAAAGAAGTTAAGATTAGCACCTTCAATTTGAGTAAAAGCTGGGTAATCAGTAATGTTTACTCCTGCAGTTGTAGTTAATTGGAATGATCTAACTGCTTCTTTATCATAGTTACTATCTAATGTAGTTAATGGAACTCTAACTATTCTAAATGCGTTAGTTGCAAGACCAGATTGAACTGAAGCTGAAAGAGCACCATCATAATTAGATGAACTCCAAGATGCAGTTACTACACTAGTATCTGTATTTAAACAAGTTGAAGCTGTTAACTGAGTAGAATATGCAAATCTACCAGCACCATAAAGACCACCTGCATTTGTGTTACCAAATGTACCAGTTGGAGTTTGAGTACCATACATTGAATCAGTTGCTGTGAAAGCACCTTTAGTAGTACCATATTGGAAATCTAGGAAAAATACTAGACCTGAAGGAAGGTTCATTGGTTGAACCGAAACAAATTCTTTTGCTGCGATTTGACCAAATACCTTTCTAACTAATGGAAGAGCTACGCCCGCCCACTGTGCTCCTGTACCAGGAGAAAATGAACCAGCACCTGTACCTCCACCTGTGTTGGAAGTTTCAGTTACTAGTTGTTTAGCTTGATTTTCAAGTAACATTGACATATTGTTACTATCATTATCAGATAAACCTTCAAGTAGACCTGTTTTAGCCCACTTGGACGCTAATCTTGCTGCATCACTTTGTAGTGATTTGTAAGGGTTAGCGCTTTCTAATAAAGTGTTTAATTGTGACATTTTTTAAATTTTTTAAATATCGTTAATAATTAATTTCGTTTTTAAATTATACCTGCAAGTTTCTTAAATCTATCTACCATAACGTTAGATTCAACAATTGGTTTAGCATCAACTTTCTTTGGACCTACACCTATTGATTTAGAAGCCATACTTATACTTTCCTTAACAGTTTTCTTAGCTTTTTTCTCAGCTAATCCATCTTTTAATGTTTCGTATATTAATTTTGCCTCTTTAACCGTGTCGGCTTTGTCAAAAGAAGTTAAAACCTTAACTTTGTTGTTCTCACTTAAGTTTTTAGATTTAAAAATCTTATTAGTATATAATAATTTTGCATTAAGTAAATTGATTTCATTTAACTCATTTCTTAGAGTTTCAACAGTAGCATAAGCTTCTTTTAATTCATCCTCTTTTTCTTCAAGTTTAATATCATCAATTTCCTTTTTAGCGTCTGCTTTAGCGTCTTTGATACCATCTTTGTATCCTTCTTCTTCAGCGTCAGTTCTTGCGTCTTCATCAATGGTTACATCTTCGTCTATTTCAACTTCAACATCATCCTCAACTTCAACTTCATCTTCAACTTCAAATTCTTCGCCTGCTTCTAATTCACCAGCAGCGACCATATCTGAAATTACGTCTTCGATAAACTTTTTAAGATCATCATCTGTCATGTCTTCAAGATCAATTTCTTCATCATCCATATCAGCTTTCTCGTCCTCCATACCGTCAAGATATCCTTCTTCTTCAGCATCAGTACGTTCGTCTTCTTCTAATTCGATTTTTTTAATCTTTTTTTCCATGTCATCCTTAGCGTCTTCGATACCATCTTTGTATCCTTCTTCTTCGGCGTCAGTTCTTTTGTTTTCATCTAATTCGTCTTTTAATTCTGCTAAAACTTCATCCAAGTTTGAATCATCTTCCTCATCGATTTTACGCATTTTTTCAGTTTTAGTCTCAGCCTTATTATCAGACTTACGATCATCACCTTCGCGTTTTTCCTTTGCGGTCATGTATTCTTTCTTTTCTTCCATTTTTTCAGAATCTTTTGCTTCGTCCATTTCATCGTAGCCTTCATCCATATCCTCTTTTTCCATTTCTTCTAACTTAGCTGAAAGAACGGTTTTTAGATGTGGTGTGAAAGACTCCTCTAAAGCAGCTTTAGCATTTGCAATTGCAGTTTCTTTAACAGCTTTTGCATCGGCGATAGCCTCTTTTAAAAATTCTCTGTTCATTTTTCCTAAAATTTGTTTGGGAAGTACGTTTATTTAGAAACGTAATAGTAATTAATATGAGTTTTAATGCTATATAGGTTGTTGCGATAGCATATTTACGATTATACGTATATTAGGATTCCTAAAAATTACCAGATTGGGCAATTTCCTTTAGAGCAAAGTATTTCTGTTATTATAGAATTTACTTTAGTATAGGTTTTGATTGAATCAATATTAAGTCCTTCTTTAACTAAATGCATAAATGATCCTGGGTTAGAAGGGGTGGAAACAAAATCCCAACATAATAATTGAAAATCATCTTGTACTTCTTGCACTTCACCCATAGGTTTTAAACTTCCCATTCCTCGAGAAGATACACCTACTGTAATTCCATTTTCAATTAATGCTTTTAGAATATTCCCTGATGGTGTTGGTAAAATTTCTATTTTACCCATTACATTATCCCCATCCCACCAATAATCTGTAATGTTGTGGGATACATTTTTTAAATTTACTACTGAGTCTTCAGGGTGGTCTAATTCTCCCATTGCCCTATTTTCATCAATTAAGTTTTTATAGGATTCCATTTCTCTTTCCCATAATTCTCTAGAGTAATAACGACCATTACCATTTTTAACCTCACAAGTTGCTAATATACCTTCAACTATAGGAAGTCCTCTTTTTGATTTTAGACCTTCTGTAAAGGATTGAGGTTTAAATAAGGAAGTTTCAATTAATACCTGTTTCATAGTTTAATCTTTTAATAGATCATTAAAAGAAATTTTAGATTCTTTAACCTCTACATATTTATCATTTGCTTCTTTTTTAGTAGCATCACCATATCCACTAGCTTTTTCTTTTCCTTTAATTTCTGTAGGTTTTAAACCTGGTGTATCTTCAGTATATCCAATTCCCTCTTGACCAAAAGCAGCATCTTCAATATAATGTAAAGGATTTTTAGCTAAGTTTTTTTCTACAGTTTTTCTAGCTTTATCTAAATATTCACCCATATTTTGGTTAGTAAGTAATTCAGCTACTTTTGACATTTCAAAATTTACACCTAATTTAAATTCTTCACCATTAAGATTATCTATATTTTTAGTATCCTCATAATTATAACTATTTTTATTTAAATCTTCTTCAGCTATAATATTCATATTATCATCAAAAATACTAAACCAATCTGGTTTTTTTCCTAAATTGCTAGCTATCCCACCCAACATATGTTCTTGAATTATTGAACGTTGTTTTAATATAGTAGTAGCTTGATCATAGGTTAGAACATTGCTAATCAAATTAGGATAACGTGATTTAGCTTCTTTAAGAAATACATCTTTATGTCCTTTACCTTCTGTAATTAGGTTATATTGTTCTTGTAATGTTTTCATTATTCTTTTTTTAATAATTTTTCTATATCTGTTAAATAATCCATAATTAAATCTGTAGGTTTAACTACTTTGAATGAATCAGGATTATCTTTATAATATTTTATTGTTTCGTTTTTAGCATTAGATGTCATGGTATAAATATTATTTAATTTTTCCTCAACACCATCAAATGCTTCTATTCTTTTTGCTTGGAAGTTTTTTTTTTCTTCTTTATCTTCTTCAAATAATTGCTTTACTATCATACCGGACCCTTTAATCTTTTTAGGTACTAACTTATATGCAAATTGTTTTACATAAGCATTATCTTTAACCCCATCTTCACTTGCTTTAGGACCTGGTCCTAAATCAGCTCCTACATCTTCCTTAACCTCTTTATATCCTATTTCTTTATAAGCTTTATCATCTGCTTTTTGTCCTTTTTTTCTAAAAGCAAATGGTGTAGCATATTGAGCCCCAGTTCCTGGTGTAAATGAAGCAGCTCCAGCTCCTCCTCCTGTTGAAGATATTTCGCTAGTCATTTCAGCACCATCTAAATAATTAAAAGCACTTTGTAAATAATCATGAGCTTTAGTTATTTTAGCTTGCCACCAACCAGGAAAATCTACTTCACGACCAGTATCATATTTATCTACTTTCTTATAAAGCATAACAGCCATTTTAGCTGCTCTAGCTAAATCACTTTTAGTCATTTTAGGTTCATTATCTTGATGACCTATATCTAAATCTTCTTCTATTCTTCCTGAAATTCTTTGATAGTCAGCTGGGTATTCTTTTCTGATGTGTGTGCGAATTTTATTTCTTAATGATCTAGCATCATTATATATTTCTCTGAATTTAGGATCATCTTTAGCTTTTACTGCTACTTGTTTAGTTACATCAAATAGATCATTTATAGCATCAAATAATTGAGTTAAATTAGGTAAATAATCTATATCCCATTTTATACCTCCAGTTTCTTTATCAATAGCAGAAACTGTATACCTAACACCACTAGAAACTTTAGTATCTCCTATTTTAAATTCTTCTCCAGGTTCAACTGAAGGAACTTCATTTAATTTATACTTGTAATGGTCCATGTGTTGATTTTAATTCTTCTAAGAGATTACAATACTGCAATAAATCAACTAAATTATCATTGTTGATTTTTTTATTTTTACCTATTTCAACAATAAACTTACTTATCTCTACTAATTTAATTTTAGTAGCATCATCTTTTACAGATTTAATTTCTTCAGATAATTTTGTTTTAATTTCCTGAATTTTTAAATTATAAAATTCTTTTAATTTACTAGTACTATCTATATGTTCAATAAATTCTCTTAATATTGACTTTTGAGTATCAGACAAATGGGAATATTTATCATTAAATTTTTCTAATATTACTCTATAAGTAAGTAGTCTTACATCTTTATCCTCAGATTTAAATTCTTCTAATAGGGTATCTTTAATATTATTCTTATCTATTTTATTTGAAGACATTTGCTCTAATAAAACTAATTTATTATCAACAATTTGATTAGGATTAGTAATATCTGATGTATTATATACTTCAAATAATGTATATAAAGCAGCTAAAGATTTATAATTAGAAATATTAGTTTTAAATAAATCTTCAACATTATAATGTTCTCTTAATTCTTTTACAAGATTATATTTTTCTCTTTTAAGAGATTTTCTATTAAGTTTTTTAGAAGATTCTAAAATTGTTGTTAAAATAGCATTAGCTTTCCCCTCTGTAAGATTTTTGGATTTGAATAAAGTTTCATATAATTTATATTCTTTTCCTAGTTCTGTATTTACAAAATATTTTTTTAATATATTTACAGACGGTGACTCATTACCTGCTAAAGTATCAGCAGTTATCTTTCTTACTAGTAATTCAAATAGAATACCAGTATTTTTAAACTTTGAATGTTTTATATACATCAATACTTATTTTATTATAAATACGTTAGGATTTATTATTATTACCATTAATTACATTTCCTTTAATTTTTTTACTAACTTTATCCTCAGATAATAATACATTTTTATTAATCGGTATATCTTTTAACATATCTTCATACTTAGATAATATTTTATTAGATTCTAACTCTGATAGAGGTGAGGAAGTATCATTATAATCTTTTTTCATACCTTTTCTACCTAATCTATCTTTACCAAAATTACCTTCTTGTTTATCTCTATTAGTTGATTTTTCAATAGGACGACCTAATGGTTCTTTATCAGTTGTTCCCTCATCATACCCATCTGGTAGATTAGAGGGATCAGAGTACATTCTTCCTTTACCATACAATGCAGCCAAATCATGAGGTGTACCATAAGATTTTCCTGATGATAAAGGATCATTTCCTTCAGCTTCAATTTGAGATAATCTAAACCCACGTTTAGTATCTTGGTTAACTAAATCTCTATACTCTTCATATTGATCCTGGCTAAAGTGGAAAATATTTTCATAAATCCAATCTGATGGGATTAGTTTGCTGTCTAACATAGATTGAGCTAATGTCATTTTTTCAGTCATTAAAGCTACTTTTTCTTGATCATATATAATAGATGGGGTTGATAATGAAATTTCAAAATTAGTTAAATCACCATCTCTATATCCTTGAGTATATAAATGAATTAAAGCAATTTTATATAATTCAGATGTAAATATTCTTTGTATACGTTCTACAGTTCTAGCAAATCTAATATCTTGAGCAGCTAATGTAGCTTTACCATCAGTATTTTCATCATAACCCATAAAGGCTTTAGGTACTTTAAGAGCGGCAAATAGTTTGTCTCTTAAATATTCAACATCGGCAATTCCATCCCATTGTAATCCTGCTAAATTATCTATTTTAGTAGTTGAGTCATTCCCTCGAATTGGAATATAAAAATCTTCAAGCATATTTTGCATATTATACTTTAAATTATATTCACCTGTTTGTTCATCCATATAAGGAGTACGTTTTAATTTAGAAATAGTTTTTTCCATAAACGCATCTACTTCATTAGGGGGAATTGCTCCAACATTCATATAATAAATTCTTTTTTCAGGAGCACGAACAATCCTATGAATTAACATAGCATCTTCCATTAAAACATACTGTTTAAATAATTTACGAGCGGGTTCAATGTAACTTCTACCATAAGGTAAAAAATTCATATCCGTTAATAAACGAAAATGTGCCATTTCATAATTATCAAATATAATAGAATTTGCTTGATTTCCTGAGTTGGGAACATTATAATAACCTGAATCAGCTCCTGATATACCCTCAGGGTCAAATTTATATTTTACTTCTGTAGGATTTAAGGGGTTACCATCTTTATCTACCCCCATTCCACCTTCAAGTCTTTCAATATGATATGCTGTATAAGGTATAACATTATAAACTCCAAACTTTTCAGCAATTTCTAACTTTAAGAAAAAATCACCATATTTACACATATTTCTAATCCAGGGCCATAAATTAAATTCTACATTTAAAACATCATAAAATAAATTATATAATATTTGTTGAATATTTTCATCACTTGATCTTATCTGTAAGACTTCCCCCATATCATTCTTAAGAGTAGATTCATCTGCTACAATATCTAATGCAGAAGCTATAATAGCATCTGTGTCCATTGCATCATACTCTGAATATAAGTAAGGTCTTAAAGTTTGATAGTTAAAATTTTGTTGTTGGCCATATAATGAAGTAGCTGAATTTGTGTAAACTCTATTAAATCTATCTATTAGAGAATTAGTTTCTAACTCACCAGACATTTGGATTTTATTAACATCCATAACTTTGAGTTCATTACCTCCTACATTACGTATTAATACATCTGTAGAAAATAATCTTTTTAATCTTGAAAATAAGCCTTTATCTGCCATTTTATTTTATTTATAAATATATTATAATAACCAACTTATGTCCTCATCTTTTCCTCCTATTTTTACTGAGTAAGGATTTTGAACACTATTAGCACTATACCCCCCACTATGGGAAGATTTTGTTTTTTGAATATTACCTAATGCTGCACGAGCTCCATCTAAACTTTGCTGCTGAAATTTTAATGAAGTATCTCGTAGAAACATACCAATCCCAAACGACATAACCAAGTCATCGTTATAACCTGTTTGGGCTTCTGGTCTTCCATTTTTCCAAATAAATACCTTCATTTCTTCTAATAAACGTTTTGATTGAATAGTTACTGATCTATCACCAACAAATTCCCTAAATTTATTAATACAAAGAGGTCTTGTTCTCATAGACATTGTAAAACCAGGAACCATTTCAGAATTACCCTCATATACTCTTAAATAAGATTCTGCAGTTAATTGATCTGATTTAGGAGATTGGTATAAATTTCTATAATCTCTTTCTCTAATAGCATCTAAAGTAGCCCATCCTATATTAGCATTTTCAACTACTAACATAGCATTATTAAATTCAGTAGCTAAACCTGTAAGGAAATATCCAAATTCTTTAGGAGGCATTTGTCCTTTATATTCTGCTACTTGTGTATTAGTTGCTATATCCATTACATGGCATGCTGAAAAGTCTTTACCATCACCCCTAGCAACATCTGCTACTACCATATACTCTCTGGAATAATCAGCATTTTCCCAAATCCATAAATTTTGATCTACACCTCTTCTTTCTAATGGATCTTTAATAGTAGTTTCTTTTATAAAATCAATCCATTCAGAGTAAAATACTATATCACCTGATGTAGAAAAATCACAATCACATTCTTGGGCTGCTATTCTAGGATCACCTAATAATTCATCTTGTCTATCTCTCCACTCTTGGTTTCGTTCAGGATGAACATACCAAGGTAGTTTAATAGGTAAAAATTCATTTTCTTGTGATTCTGCTCTTGTCCAAGTTTGATGGAACCAATTTCCTGTACCATAAGGTGTACTTAAAGCAATACACCCACCTCCTGTTGCTAATGTTTGTTGAGCTGAGGCCCATATTTCGCCAATATTATCAATAAAAGCTGCCTCATCAATTAATAAAAGAGATACTGCTTCTGATCTACCAGCATCACTACTTGCAGATGTTGCTTTAATTTGAGATCCATTATTAAGCCGCAATGTTAATTTATTATTTTCCATTGCATCAACTTTTAACCATGAAGGTAAATTTTCATACATAAATTTTACCTTTGTAACCATATTTTTAGCTGTATCTTGTTTAGTTGCAATACAAAGTATGTTTCTATCCTTATGAAATGTCATCATCCATAGAGAATAACCTGCAGTTAAAGTTGAAATACCTAATTGTCTAGATTTAAGGATTATTGAATAAGGATTATCTTTAAATAAACCTAATACTTTTTCTTGAAATGGATATAAACTAAATTGAATTCTACCTCGTTGTGGGTGTTGAATGTAGCAGTATTTTTTCATAAAATGAACAGGATCTTTTGCACATCTTATATATTCTTGTCTTATTATTTTTTTTAAATCTGACATTTATTAGAGTAGAGGGGATTAGTTAGGGTTTCTTTTTTACCTTTTCTATTGATCTTCCCCCAAAGTAAGCACCAATTACTGTTATTAATACTAATTGCAATAAATCTGTCCATTTTTGTTCAACAGTAAAATTAATAGTTCCTGCATCAATGAATATCATAAGAACTGTAGAAACTACTAAAAAAATTAATATTAAAGGTCTTACATTTTTACTTAACCAACTATCACTATTCATATCTGCAGACCATCTGTCAGTTATGTTTTGTTCCATTTTAGCTTCATGTTCGGCTATTAAAGCTTTTATTTTTCTTTCTGCATTTAATTTTTCTTCTTTAGATGTATGTAAGTTATCTATAACTCCACCTACACCCTTTACTAAATCAGCTGCCCCACTTGAAAATAAATTTGATAATATACTCATAACTATAATTTTATAACATTGATTCTAACTCTTTTTTTATATTAGTTAGTTTTAATAATTTATCCCTTAATTTTTGTTTTTCTTCACCTTCTGATGATTTCCATTTATTAACTGTAGATTTCATCTCCTTAGCTGTTTGTTGTAATTTATTAGCAATTGTAGATATTGAGTCTTTTGAGGCTCCCTTTAATTGAGACTTTGTAGGTTCATCATCTTCTTCAGTTAAATTAACATCTATTCCTTTTTTAGCTAACTTTTCTGCTTCACCAGCATCATCAGTTGTTATTGTACCTTCTTCACTTAATATTTCTATAATTTCTTCTTTAATTGAAGATTTTAATTCTGATTTTTTCATTATAAGTTATTTTATTATAAATATTACGAGAAAATTGCTTGTTTAACTTGTTTTATACGTTCTTCAGTTGTACCACTAATAGTAATAGTATTACTTCTAAACATTTTAGTAAGTGATTTAATTTTATTATCAATAGCTGTTCTATATTTTGTATCTGTTTCTCTAACACCATTATCTTCTATTTCTATCCCCTCAGGAGAAACATAGAATAAATAATCATATTCTTTGATTAAATAAAATAAAGTAGCATTTAAATAATGTTTATGGGCGGAATCCATAGATTCTGACAGTTCACAAAAAGCCATAACATCAACAACAGTTCTATCAGTAATAATATTTTCCTGCATTAATTCACTTGCTCGTTCAGCTGCAAATACTAATTGGCCTTTTAAAGTTGAATCTGTATTTAATGGTATGCCCATTTCCATAAGATACTTTGAACGTTCTGTTCTAAAAGTATAATCTTTAAATTCAGGTAATTCTTTTAATGCTTTTACTAGTGTAGTTTTTCCTACACTCATTGTACCACAAAATCCTATTTTCATAACTAATTTTTTACTATAATATACGAATTAATTTCTATGAGTCATACCTTTAGGAGCAGGTTTTTTATACCAAGGTAAACCTTCTCTTCCTTTTTTAATTTCATTCCATGTTTCATAGTCATATTCTATACCATTTAAATAATATTCCTTTCTTTTTTGTTCAATATTAATTAGTGCTGGTTCTTCTATACTGTGAAGTTTGTTCATTCCATTACATTCTAAACATAACATAGTAGTAATAGATCCATCCTCTTCTTTTTTACGGAATTTTCTATTCTTAATATGTTCATTCATATTTACTTTAGACTTCGCCATTTCTTATTTGTTTAATTTATTAGTATTTTCTTTAGGCATTGTTAATCCACCTATAGTATGTATTTTATCATCTTCTTCAGACCATGGTCCTTGTTTATCTGCGTGTTCTAAAAATTCATTTATAGCATCACTCATTGATAATAATTGTTCTGCTACTAATGTACCATGAGCTCCTGAAACTGATATACCTCTTGCACTTAAAGCATCACCTACAAAGTGTACATTTGGGTATTTAGTTAAT
>Ga0209630_10005009_pt1 | contig 11380 bp, 14 predicted proteins | sample COG_01_FD_184745 | JGI IMG/M metagenome (GOLD analysis project Ga0209630, IMG submission 184745) | Pelagic Microbial community sample from North Sea - COGITO 998_met_01 (SPAdes) (version 2) | ecosystem: Environmental > Aquatic > Marine > Neritic zone/Coastal water | place: Helgoland, sampling... | reverse complement strand
CATGTAAACGAATATCTATTCTTCCATAATAAATATGCATGTCGAACATTAGATGATTGGAAAGAAGATAAATCTAATTTCGTATTCAGTATAGACACTGCGGATGGTATCGGTGCAGATTATTCGGTGTTGAATATATATAAGGTAGTGAGCATGCCAATCCGAGAATTAATAAAGAAAAAGGAAATCGTTAAAAATGAAATGGACGCTATATCAATTGTTCAAGTTGGATATTTGAGATCAAATCAATTAGATATTGGAGAATTTGCACACGCATGTGAGCATATTATATATAACATATTTAGCACAGAGCAAACACGCATAGTAATAGAGCTTAATCATAAGGGAGATATTATACTAGACAGATTCAAGGAGAATGATAATTACTGGTCAGGTCAAATAGTACATACTAAACATACACAAGCAGCAGTTAAATTAAAGCCCGGATTACGACTAGGGCCTACTAATAAAATTAAATATTGTGAGAAATTCAAATATCTAGTTACAATTAATAGAATTATTCCTAATGACGAGTTTACAGTTACAGAGCTACAATCATTCGGCAGATCTAAAGGTGGAGTATATAGGGGACAAAATGGAAATGATGACCTAGCGATGACATCAGTTAATCTTTCATCTATATTTGAGTCTTCTCAATTCTGGGACATAGCAGTAGAAACATTTGAGCGTCAATCTCCAGAATATGTAAAAGAATTAGAAGAACAAATATTTAGTATACATAGAACAGGAGGTAAAAAATCCCAATATGATTTTGATGAAATTCGTGAAATGAATACAGGCAATAATGAGTCACGCAAGGTAGTATCTTCTGATTCAAAGGATGTATTTAATTTAGACACACTGAGTCATATGCAAAAATTAAAAGATAAATTCTTTAAATAGCAGTAATTAAAGTGGTATAATATATTTAGTAATAATATGCTAAATAAAAATAATCGCATGAGAAAACTACAGTTCACAGGAGATGTAACTATCGATCAAATTTTCGAAGACTATAAGAGAGAGATATATGATAATGTTATTAATTCGATACAAGAAAACTATATGAATTATGAAATAGATGAAATTAATGTGGTAAAAATATCTGTACAATCTAAGGATTATTCAATCAATTTGACCCGTGATAAGTTTATAACTAGCTTAAATAGATGCATCTCATTTTTTGAAGAAACTGAAGAATACGAAAAATGTCAAGTGTGTGTAGATATTATTACTAACATAGATAACAAAAAAAATAAAAGATTAGCGTAAATGGGATTTGAACAAACTAATAAAATCATCAATGACAGAATTCAAGAAATATCACAAAACTTCAGAGACAGCTCAATAACCGAAAGAGAAAAAAATGAACTAGCATCACTGGTTTATCCAAAATTAAGGTATCACATTTGGAAATTTTGTCAAAACAATGATGATACTGATGAGGCCCTACAGTGGACACTTAAAAAAATATTTAATAACGTATCTAAGTTTGATTCTAGTAAGGGACGTTTTACTACGTGGATTTACACGATAGCACGCAATGAGACCTTGTACTTTCTTCATATGAAGAAAAAAAATAGAACAACTAGTATAGAAAATGGACATGACCGCGGAGAATCCAACGATGACGATTATTTTACTAAATTTGAAGACGAGTTCAAATCGTTATATGAAATGACTATTTCTGAAATATATGAAATTGAAGATACCCTATTACAAAGTATCGCAATAGACAAAATGATTAAAAAAGAAAAAGTTAAAAGTATAGCAGATAGATATTCGATAAACGAAAACACGGTAAAAACTAAGCTTAGAAAAATACGAACTGACATAAAGTCTAAAGTTCTAGAAAAAAATCCTGGATTTAAGGAAACACTAAATCACATATTTGACCTATGAATAATAACTACATTAACCCAAAGCTAGTAATAAAGTCACTAACTAGTGCACTAGAAGATATATCGTATTTTAATAGATATAAATCAATACTATCCGAGATTGAATCTGACGGTAAGCTTAAAAAGCTCGGTCTTATAAAACGAGGACATGATATATTAGTAGGAGTTAATTTAAATCCGGAACTTTTAATGTACACAGAAGACTCACAAGAATCTGTTGAATTAAAGTTTGTATCTGATGCAATGAAAAAGTATACCGATTTTCTTGAGAAAGAAGGAATTTTAGATTCAATCAAAGCAGATTATGAAAGAGTATTATCTGATGACTTTTACGGATATGTCGTTAAAATAAGTTACAAATACCGAAGTTATGTGAAAAAGAAATTCATATATGACATTGCATATCTATCAATAGCAATGACCACAGTTGGAATTGGAATATACACTGCATTAACAAGTTTATTATAATTATATGAATGATAAATAATAAAAATACGAGTATTATGTTAGATTTTATAAAAAAGTACCGAATCTACATTTTGGTATCAATAATGGTTATATTATTTTTTCGTTCTTGCGGAAGAGGTAGAACCATTTCTAAAATGGAAGCATCTGAGTCAGTAAATATTAGGTTAATTGATAGCCTAAATAGAGTAATTATCATAAAAGACTCGAAACTTGATTCTATTCCAGATATATTAAGAACTGAAAAGTTGTCAATATACCTATATTTAGATGATACTATTTCTAGAGTAGATAGAACTCCTCAATTAATGGGATTTCATACCATAATTAAGGATAGAATAAAAGAGCTTCAACGATAACATGATTAATTGGTTTAGAAACAATAGAGATACAATAGTTCGCAATTCATTTTTGCTTCCAATTCTACTAGTTGTAATCATGTCAATCAGTCATGTAGTTAGTTGGTATGATCTAGGTAATCCTATATCTTGGGCTATATATCTATCTGTAGCAATTGAGATATTCGCACTTGCGTCGGTATCCGCCGCTTCTATCAAAATGAGCAAGGGATCTATCTGGTTCCTATTTGGACTAGTTACCGCTATTCAAATAATAGGTAACATATTTTATGAATTTAAGGATATTAATCCAAGCGGTGAGGGATTCATCGCTTGGATTGAACTCATTAGGCCGCTATTTGAAGATTGGGATATATTGGATCACCGTAGATTTTTAGCAACTATACAGGGAGGAACTTTACCTATTATGTCACTTACTGCATTGCACTTCTATATTAAATTTAATGATTTGATAGAGGATACAAATAGTGGAACCACGGAAAATAACGAGAGTCCTGAAATAGATCCACCGGTTGAGGAACATGAAGACATAGGCGATATTACAGATGCTGAAGAAATTGGAAGAATTAAAATGACTAAACCGTCAGACCTATTAGTTAAGGATTCAGATCGACAAGTTAAGGATGTTAGAGGAGATACACCAATAACATTAAATAAAGAAATCGACCCTAGGACTGGAAAATATAAAATAATGTAAAGAATAAATGGCAATTCCTAAAATTAATGATGTGTGTATAAACGGCGCATCTGATAATCAAGCAATACTACAGCTATTTGATGACAAGTGCTTCAAAATAGTTGAAAAAGAAAAAACGAGCGGAGAATTTTGTCTTCCTGACTTTGCATTTCCAGTGGATGGATATTCATGCATCAATTTAGGAGCAGAGGTTGATAATGGAGAAATAATTCTATTTGATAATCAAATTCTTACTGCAGGATCTCCTGTTTTAGACTTAACACAAGGATCCATATTTGTAAGAGGAATAATGTTAAAGGTAATATACCCAATTAAGGACGATAACGGAGAAGAGATTGATATTGTAAACAAATCAGTTGATCTTTGGATAGAAGACGCGGAGACGTTAGAATATAAAAAGCATCCTCTTTATAATTTCTTTTCCTTGTTTACAAATCCTAAGTCAAATGACCCAAAAGATCTGATAAATAGAATAAAGATAGTTAATCCGAATCTTCTATATACTGTTAAGATATCGGCACTAATTATATATGGAGAAGTAAAATAATAACTATAGAAATGAATGACTTTGCAACTGAAATAATCTCTCTTACTGATACAGTATCATATAAACCGGTGTATATAAATGCCGATAAGAGACAATCAGATATTACTAAAACAACCATTAAATATTTACAGGTAGGCGGACCTGGTGTAGCGGATAAGATTGGTAACGCTCTTGGTGCAATATTCAAAGTTGAATTTGTAAGTGTTCTTGGAATTGCAACTGACTATATTAAAATATGGGGAGTTCACAATGATGATGCATCGGCCGTGATTTATCCAAAAACATATTTAGAAGGTAAAATATTAGATCTTGTCCTAGATAAATTTGAATTTACCGACGCAGCTGGAGTACCAGCTCCATCACTTCCTGCTACATACACTATAATAGGACATAGAAAGAATACACAGCCCTTTATCTAATATGAGTAAGATAAACGAAAATAACGGGTTCACTGGATTTCAACAAAGAGATCGAATGAGAGGTCTTCCATTCACTGGGCAAAGTGGAGATTTTAACTTTGTTATGGGTAGGAGTCAATTTACCCCAGGTGTTTCTATTAAACAACTTCCACTCAGTGACATGTCGTCTAAGAAAGGAGATATCGGAATATCAGAATTTGAAACTAACGTAAATGTAATAAATCACTTCTTTAGGCCTGGAATGAGAGTTAGAGGAATGTTAGTTAATTCTCAGCTTGATTCTAAAAACGGAAGAACCGTTATTGGAAAACTATATAAAGTTGAAGTTAATAGACGAGATCATACTATAAAAATATACATAACAGATCCTGAGACTTTAGAAAATCAGGAAATATACGTAGATTCGATGGAACGGATATACGAGTCATCCCACCTAGCACTTAGCTTCTCTGAGTTCTTAGGTTCATAATCCAATAAATAATATTAACATAAACACACGGTTTACAAAACTAGTGGTCTGTTTATTAATATAATATAAAAAACATAATATCTATATGGATGATAATCAAATGGAAGGTCTTGATAAGCTGGACGCGATAGATGCAAAACATGGTATTAATAAACCATCGGATGAACATGTCAAACCTATGGAATCAACTGAACCTATAAAAAGTTTAGGAAAAGCTAGGAGTTACGAAGAACGGGAGATTCAACTATCTTCTGCTGAAGATTCTCCTTGGAAACTATTAAATTTAGAATTATTGCCATCGATGGGAATGTTCTATCCTGATGGAGTTGAATTACTAATACGATCCGCAAAAGCCAAGGAAATTAGACACTGGTCTACAATGGATGAACATGATCCACTTGACGTAAAAGAAAAGATAAACTTTGTATTGAACGCGTGTACAAAGTTTAAAGTAAAAGGAAATCCTCAGCCTTTAAATTTCAAAGATTATTCTGATTTTGATAGATATCATATTCTATTTAGAATACATGAATTAACGTTTCCTAATCAGGAAAACAAATTAATTGCGAACTTAAGATGTCCATCTGTAAAGTGTAAACATGTAAATAAGATACAAGTAACTAGTAAAAATCTATTAGGATTTAATATACCCGATGAATTACTAAAACATTATAACGAAAAAGATAAAGGGTTCACGGTTGTATCTGAAAAACTAGGAGAAACTCTTAACTTATATATTCCATCATCTGGAGTAATAGATAAATTTAAGCAAAAACGTAAAGCAGAAATTAATTCAGGTTTTGAAATAGACGAAGCATTTTATAAATTCGGTCCATATCTTGTACATGATTGGAGAAGATTAACAATGGATAACATATCACAATTAAAACAGGAATCACTAGGATGGAGTGACAAAAAATTTACAATTATTCACAAGATTACAGAAATGCTTAGGAAAGCATCTACTAATCGAGCAACTGGTGTATGTGAAAAATGTAAAACAAGATTGGAGAGCTCAATTTTTTTGGGAGGAAGCTTCACTGTCAAAGATATTTTCATTGTTTCAACTAGACTTGATGAACTTATTTGAGCTTAATGCTCGTTTAGCGGTGAAGCTTAACCAAAGCTTTGACACACTATATAATCTAGAATACATGGAATATTCTCTACTTCTTAATATTATCAATAAAGACATTGAAGATGAGAATGAAAGAATTATTGAGATTGAAAAAATAAAGGAATCTACTAATAATCCTATCAAAGTGAATTTACCTTCTCGCTTGAAACTCTAATAAATAATAAAAAATAATTGATTTAAATGTCATTAGATGCATTCAAAAATCTTTTTTCAGAAAAGGCAGATGCTAATATAGAAAGGGTTAACAAAAACATTGCTAAGTATAATGCCAAACTTGCTGAATTTAATGAAATATGGCCTATTGCCATGGCAGAAGCCGAGAATGTAGGAATGGGAGAAACCTTTGTTAAAATGTTTCCTGAAGGAGGCGGGTTTGGTGGTGGCGATCCATTTCAAGGAATATCTACAGAATATATTAATTTATTAGAATATGGAGATCCACTTAAACCTTTAGTAAAGAAATTATATAAATTAGAAAATTCCGCTGAACGTTTAAAAAAAACAAAGGGATATTTAAAACAGGCTATTAAATATAAAGAGGATGGAGCAGATGCATATATTCTTAAGATACGACAAGAAATAGGCGGCTTAATTGCCGGATTGAGCAACCCTGATTCTGCGTGGGATAACTTTATAAAATTTGGAGATAAATTTTTAGAAGATCCAGAAGGGGAAGACAGTCCTATTGAAGGTTATTCTCGTAGTTTTAAACAAGCAGTAGATGGTCCAAGTGGAGTATTATCAAGTACAGAGTTATTTCTTGCAGTTAAAGAACAAGGAAATCCAGCATCTAAAATTAGCGAAGAACCCGAAGACGATGAGATTACCACAGATGCATTAAATCCTGATGAAATTTCTGAGGAAACTGAACCTTCATCTGACTCAATAAATCCTGATGAAATTTCTGAAGAAGGCGGTAGTGTAGATGGGCCAATAAATGATGGTGAAACTGAGACGGTTGAAACTGAACCTGAAAATGAGGTAGAGTCAATTGATCCGGAGATAGATGAAGCACTTGTTGAGTCAGTTGAAACAATTACAGAGACTGACACGGTAATTCCGGCACCTATAAGCGAACAAGAAGATAATTTTACTGAAGTAACTGCTCCTTCCCCAATTAACGCACCAACGACAGATGCTAGCTTTGATACAAATGTAGATGGAAATATATCAATGGATGAATATACCACCAATGCAGGTGATGTGTTTAATAATATAAGTGAAAATGTTACAAATGAAATATCCAGTATTAACAGTCAAAATGATGCGGCACAAGCTAAATTAGAAAAAACTGAAAAAGATTATGAAGCGAGCATAGGTAGCTCAGACACAGGTGAGGTACAAACTGAATCTCCTACTATTAACAATTCAGTTATGTCGTCAGATATAACAAATACTACAGAAACCAGCGGAGATGTATTAAATGAGACGACAAATAGTGAAATTAATGAAGGCGAAGAAACTAACATTAATTCAGTAAACTCCTCCGAACAATCAAGTACTCCTTCATTAGATGACGAATCATTTAGCTTTGACGATGTATCAGCGCTAAGGGAAAGGTTCGGCATTGCTGAATCATCTGATGATTCATTAAACGATGATTCTATAAATGATTCTGTATCACCTGACGAAATTTTAAACGATAATTCAAGTATCGAAGGAGATTTAACTGAAGTAAACTCAATCAATAACTCAATTGAAGCTGAAATGGGATCGGTTTCCAATGAAGTATCTGGTGGAATTGAAGTTGCTAAATCTAAATTAGGTATAGATAAGAATATAGCGCCTATTAATACTCCTAAAAATGAAGAAATTAAAGAGGATATGCCAAATGATTCAGTTACTATGTCAGAAGTTTTAAATGATGAAAGCACCGCCGTGTCTAGTGTGACTACTAGTTCAGAAAGCACCGATAATTCAATGTCATCAGAATCAATGTCAAATAGCTCAATGTCTTCATCAATGCCGACGGACATGTCCGGAGTGGAATCAAGACTTAGAAAAATAGAAAATCTATTATCAGGTCCGTTAGAAGTTAAAATTATAGATTAATGAATATAAAACAACAAGATAGGAAAACTCTTAAGAGCATCGTAAATAGATACGGTGAAATACACGCTGAGATAAAAAAATTAGAGAAGAAAATATCAGTTCTATTCGACGATAGGAATATAATAAGCGAAGAGCTTAATACTTTAAGAGAGTCTGAAATTTCTTTGATAAATAAAATAGAAGAAGAAACTGGTTATAAACTAACACAAGATGTACTTACTGAAATTGTAAACTCGTAATGATAGATAGACTAAAACATATTAATATTAATACTTTGCTAACGATAGTTATTGTTGTTATTGCGCTACTATACCTTAAACAATGTGGCAATTCGGCAAACCTAAACAATGAATTAAAAATTGCAAATATGAATCAACTTGCATTATCGGATAGTGTAACTACTTACAGAGATAAGAGTGGAGATTTAACGTTTGAGAAAAGCACCCTCATTGCATCTAAGAACGAGTTAAAGAATCTTAATAGAGAACTATATGATGAAGTAAAGGATCTTAAGGATAACCCTAAGATTGTAATAAAGACTGAGGTTAAAATTATACACGACACAGTAGAAGTAGAAACCAAAACTATTCTATATGCTGACGGTTCTATTGGATTGAATTGGAATAGAGACACTACGTTTAGCGTTGGTAATTTTCAAAGCCTATCTGGAGAAACTAGATTCAAGCTAGATTCAAACAAGGTAACAAATGTTAATACTACACTAACCAAAAACACGTTTGGAATGTCATTTATTACTGGACTAAAGGAAGGTAAGGATTCGTACGAAATATTTATTAAATCAGACTATCCTGGATTCTCTGCAACTGATATTCAAGGATCAATTATAGATAAAAAGATGATTCAATCAAACGAAAGCTCATTTGTGTTCGGACCATCAATTGGATACGGATTAGTGTTAAATCCAAGTGGCAACGCAAGCCATGGTTTTATGTTCGGAGTTACTGCAACATATAACTTAAACAAACCGATTAAAAAACTATTTAGGCCCTTTGGTTTATAAAAAATCCATATACAATGACAGAAAGTAGATTTATAAGTTTAACACCATATTGCGTGGTTGAGTATATGTTTGAGCCAATTGGCTCTCTTAACTTTTTAAACGATAATATCACTCTATTGAAGAATGACAAATCAGGAGTATATCAAATATACAATGAAGACTCATCGTTTTCATCAACTAAGAATATTAAAGACCTTACTGCAATACCAATTGGTAATAATACCGTCGTATATGCTGACTCCGAAAAAATTCCAAATTATACGGACTACGATGATGATATGACAGAAACATCATTAACTGGATGGAATGTTGTACATGACAGAGTTAGATTTCACTTTGTTTCAGGATTTGATTTCGATGGATTTGAAGCAATTATACTAGCAATAATTAACAAACAAAACAATGGAAAGAATCATTTATTTGCTAATATTTTACTTGCGCCAGAGACGATAGGAGAATTAATAACATTTAATTCAAAACCATTATTTTTAGCAGACTCCCAATTTGATAGATACATAGATATTTTAGTGCCGTCCATTAAGAATTTAAATCAAGACTTCAGCGTTGCTCCTATTCCAGGTAATACACTCGCTGCTGCTATTACACCAACGGATTCTGGATATTCCGGATTTATACTAAATTCTCCAATATCCATATCATTATCTGAGTGTGCTAAAAGATCCAAAATATCTACTAATTCTAACGTTAAATTTGATGCATTTGAAATTTCAGAAAACTACGACGCTTCTGTTTCACAGACTAACGAATTTGATAATGTAGGAGCCTCTATTTCAGAAGCAGGTAGTGGAGATTTTATAGAATACTACCTTACTTGGAATGGAGGATTCCCTGAGGAATTAATTTCAATATTAAATAAACGAAATCCTAATGATGACTGGGTTATTATTCACCAACTTAGCGTATTTGAGCAAGTGGGAAGCTCCTTTATAAATACATCTAGGTTTGTTATATTCCAAGAGGATGACTGGGATGAACCACTAGTATATAGACCAGTTCTTAAGAACGCAGGATCTGCAGTCAGTATGTCTATTGATCTGTTATCTAGATTAACAAACAGGAGAAACGGAGAGCAAATAATCAGGGAAGCATCATTCTCTCTAATATCTCCTAAGAAATATGGAAGAAAGTTAAATGTTATTCCGTTAACAGATGAACCACAATCTCAGAAAATATATAACAAAATAATTAAAAAAGACTTTGAATCAACTAAGTTGTTCATAGAACCTTCATTTGCTCCAGGATTTGATGGTGATATAATTCCTGCTAGTGAACCTATAAAATCAATAGAATACGTTCCTGTATTCTTTAGCAATAATAATATTTCGGTATCTAATAACAGTGGGATTACTAAAACTAAGGATATTTCTGATGAAATAATATTTGGACCTGGAAAACTTAGATTTGTACTATCTCCATTTGATAATTCAATAAAGTTAAAACTATTTAATGTAATAAACAACAAGTCAGTTCCGTTAGATCTTAATCTAAGTGGAGCACGTTATAGACTGGTATTTGAAACATCTGCTGGAAAAATTAAAGTAGATAACGATAAGAGTTCAAAATCAGAAAACCTTTCAACTGGAGAAATTTCGTTTACCGTAGCTCAGACAGATAGCGAAGCAATTTATAAATCATCTAAACAGGTATTTTACTTAACGTCAGTGTCCCAGGATGATACTGAAACGTTAATGTATAATGGTGAATGGAGACGGCCATCTCAACAAACAGAAGTCACTTCTGCAATTAAGGAAGCGGTAGTTGAAGTTGCTGAAATTGATAATCGAGAATCTAAGATATCGGAACTTGAAGCTAAAATAAACGAGCTTATTATCCGTGAAAATAAAAGGAAGTTTACAATATCTAGAAATAGTATAGTTAAGAAGAAGGCAACCCCGGCCGCGGTTAACAGATATGGGATGCCTAATCCTAAAAAAATTAGAACTGAGGTATCAAATGCTGGTAAAAAATCTGGAAAGAAATCAAAGTTTTCTAAGCTTGCTAAAAAGATTTCATCTAAATCAAAGTAACTAACTATAGTCAGAAGATAAATAAATCGGCTAAAAAGATTAGAAAGTAATGATAAATAAAATAAAATAATTTGTATTGAAATGAAGGATTTCGTAAACAACGTATTAAATGAATTAAAGAGTGATTCTGGGCTAAACCGAAATTCTTTAGTTAAGTTAGTAATTGAGTCAACAGATAAATCAATTATTAACCAAGAAAACTACGATAATATATATGTTCAACTTAAAGATTCTCTTAGCGGAGTTAATGAACATCTTAAAAAC
>Ga0209630_10005003_pt1 | contig 11390 bp, 13 predicted proteins | sample COG_01_FD_184745 | JGI IMG/M metagenome (GOLD analysis project Ga0209630, IMG submission 184745) | Pelagic Microbial community sample from North Sea - COGITO 998_met_01 (SPAdes) (version 2) | ecosystem: Environmental > Aquatic > Marine > Neritic zone/Coastal water | place: Helgoland, sampling... | reverse complement strand
CACCGACCTACTACTCGCATCAAAAACATACGAGGTTATTAAAAGTATGGAAGAAACGAGCAAGACAAGCCCAGAAAGAATTCTAATCGCGAAACTGGTCATAAACACATTCATTTTGGGTACCGCCTTACCCAAAACAGCAAAAGATATATTTATTAAGAAATTCATCGCAATAAATGGTGCCGCGATCAATGTACCCAAAACAAAAACGTTAGAAACTTCATTAACAAACTCAAAAGTTGGATTAGCACTCAGAAAAAAAGAACCAATTGGTAGCAAATCAAAACTAAGAATAAATGCTTTCAATACTTCGTAATGCATTCCGGTTATAAAAAAAAGTAGGAGAGTGAAATAATACAAAAGCGTGGTTATTGTTGAGTCACTAGATCCTAAAAGTGGATTAACGCTGCTACTTGCCATAAGTCCAATTTCATACGAAATTAGGTGACCAGCAAGTTCAACGGCAAAAAAGAGCATCCTCACAGTCATTGCCAGCAAAAGACCGATACATACTTCGTTCATAGAAAGTATAATTGCTCCAGCAAAATGATCAGCAATTTCTAGGTTTGCAGGAACAAGAGGATTAATGAGCAAGGATAACATGAGCCCAAAACCAATTCTTATTTTCACAGGAATCATTTTTCCCGCAAAAAGAGGAATACCTAAAAAAAATGCTCCGGTTCTCAAGAAAACCAAAACCCATACCACAATTTCTCCGACTTCAATTGTCACTGAGCCATTGTTGGAATCATATTAATCATTGAAATACAGAATTCTGAAAGGGTTTTCAAAATGAAATTAGCAGATAATACGATAGCCAATGACACACATACCAATTTGGGGACAAAAGTGAGAGTCTGCTCTTGAAGGCTAGTAATGGATTGAATAAAGCTGACTAAAAGACCAACAACTGTTGCAGTGCCCAAAATTGGAATGGCCAAGATTAGACCTGTCTGAAGAAGATTTCTCATTATATCCACTGCCAGTTCCATTGTCATATCTTGAAAATTCCCCTATGCTATATTGAAGCTATTGACGAGCGATTGAACAACAAGGTACCATCCATCGACAAGAACGAACAAAAGGAGTTTAAAGGGCATCGAAATTACAACGGGAGGCATCATCATCATCCCCATCGACATGAGTGTAGAAGCGACAATAAAATCAACAATAATAAAAGGTATAAATATCAGAAACCCCATCTGGAATGCAGTTCTCAATTCACTTAACACAAATGATGGAACAACAATACTAAGTGGTAATTGCTCACGAGTCATGGCACCCTGCCTCGAAATCTCAAGAAAGAATTGCACATCCTGCTGACGGGTTTGGTTCATCATAAAGTCTTTCATATGATTTGTAGCAACCATCAATGCATCACTCGATTTCATAGTCGCTGCCATGTAAGGAGTGACGGCATCGTCATAAATCTTATTCCATATCGGACCCATTACGAAAAAAGTGAGGAAAAGTGCAAGCCCAACAATTATCTGACTCGAGGGTGCTGCGTTAACTCCAATTGCATTTCTGACGAAACCAAGAACTATAATCATTCTAGTGAAACAAGTCATCATCATGATTACTGATGGACCAAGAGTCAAAATTGTCATTGCCACAACAAGTTGAATTGCGACTCCGAAATCCCCTTCATCATTTGATCCAGAAACATCTATTCGAAAACCAGGAGATCCAGTACCGGTTGTTTGGGCATCCAAACCAGAGTGGGAAAAACTAAAAAATAGAAGTGCTAATCCCAAAAAGGCCAACAACCTTAGTTTTTTCGAAAAGGATAATAATTTACTAAGCATTATAAATTTTCTGATTTTTTATCATCTGTCCCAGAATGAGGTAAAGTTGAAGAATCTCCGAGTTTAGCCAAATGATTTATTGAATTAGGACTGACCCCAAGTAGGTGCCTCTCGTCACCACACTGAGCCACCATAAGAAATTGCCGATTACCCAGTGAGCAGGTTTCAGAAACCAAAATTTTATCAGACTTTGAAAAACTCAGTCCAATTCTCTTTTTTTTTGAGTAAATCGACAAAAAATATGCACTGGCACAAAGCAAACCTATAAACCCAAAAACCTTTAACCATAAAAAGAGCATATCAGAATCTGAATATGACTGCGGTATAGTTGATGCAAGTTGATGTCCTAGCATAATATTAAAGAAGCATTTCAACTGCATATTTGCAGAGAAGTGCAGGATCGTGAATCACGACTCAGAATCTACAATCTCTGTAATCTTGAGTCCGAATCTATCGTCAATGACTACAACTTCACCATGAGCGATAAGTTTACCATTTACCAGAAGACCTACAGGATCCTTCGCATTTTGCTTCAGTTGAATTTGAGAACCTGGGCTCAATTCAACAACTTCTTTCATTGGCAACTCAGCAGTTCCTAATTGGACTGTGACATTAACCTTCACATCCATAACGATATTAATTTTCTTACTATCCATGATTTTTACCGATTAATTTAACAGCTTCATCCATACTTTGGTTGACCTGAAAAGCGACTTGTCCGCCTTCCAAACCAATCTCACCAACGAAACAGGTCCTATTCTCAATTCTTAATTTAGTCTGACCTACCAGCTCCGGGTTAAGTTCAATTACATCATCAACTTCCAAATTTGATAAATCTTTCAATGATAACTCAAAAGCATCCCATTCCGCTGAAACATCTACGGGAATAGCATCGTAAATTTCGTGCCATCTCGTAGGCTTAACTGTTTTCTTTTCGGAAACAGAGACTGCGGTTAACAAGCGGCTTACAACCGGTTCCAAAGTATAGTATGGAACTGCAATTCTTATTGGACCGGAAACATCACCAAAGGAAGCCTCCATTGACAATATCAGCATCATCGCATCCGATGGCGAAGTTTGAAGAAATTTACCAGTACTCTCAGTGCCTATAATACTTGGGTTTAAAACCATTGTCTCATGCCATTGCTTAGACCATTCCTCAAGGATAATCTGGTTAAAATCCTCAACCAAAGCTTTCTCGATATCAGTCAAACCTCTTTCTTCTGGGTTGGTCGATCCTCGGCCGCCCAATATCCTGTCAACGACTGTTGCGGATAAATGAGAATTTACATCAAGCAAACAAACTCCATTTAATTCCTGAAGCTTAAACATAGTTACGCATGATGGGCTCTTAATAGAATGTGTAAAATTTGAATATAAATCTGCAGTTAAATCTTCTAGTTCTAGATTAAATTCTGTCCGAAGAAACATGGAAAGGTGACCCGAGAGATAATAGACAAACTGTTCTGCCTTAGTTCGGATCTTCCCAAAGTCGGCATCAGACAGGACTATGGGGTTGGTAAAATCATATTTCTTTATATTAACTGAAGATAGATCAGTTATCTTTTCACCATCAAATCTAAAGACTGGATTATCTGATGAATCTACCTCCAGCTCATCTAAATCGAAGCTTTCGTCAGAATAATTTGGATCAGTGGACATAATAAATTTGGTGAAAAGATTTACTGAACAACAAATTGAGTAAAATAAATTTGCCGAATTAAATCGCTTCCACCATCTCTGTATTTTCTAAGTTCAGATGAAAAAGCTTTACTAAGATCAACTCGTACTCTCTCTTGAAATCCATCAAGCTGAGCATCCTCATAGGTGTATCCGCCCATGATGGAAAGAGCCTTATCGCGAATTCTATGCTCATTCATTTCAAGTATTTTTTCAAAGTCTCCCGCCTGCCCTTCGAGCTTCAACTCAAGATTAATATACCTCGATTTAATCGGCCCACCTAAATTCGTAATAAGGGAGTTTAACTCATAAAATTTTTCCTCGCCTGAGGGTTCCATATCAATTGGTCCTTGACCACTGAGTTGAGGAGTTACTGTATCTTCTGGTTTATTTATTTTAATTACTAGATACATCATTCCCACAGTAAGAGCGGGAGCCAGAATGATAGCAATTAAAGCTGGAACCAAGTTACCACCACCACCTCCACTTTTTGGTGCTGGTGTGTCTGTATCAGGAAGTTCGTCAAGTTGAGCTGCACACATAACTAAAAATTTTTTGGATTAAGGATGACTATCGTTTGAGATTTACGGCTTCACTAAGAATCATGTCAGAAGTAGTGACAACTCTAGAACCCGCTTGAAAAGAACGTTGGTGGGAAATCATTGAAGCAAACTGACTCGTAAGGTCAACATTAGACAACTCTAGGGCATATTGCTTAAGTTTGCCATTGGATCCTGATGAAGGAATCACATTATCACTAATACCGGCAACATTTTGCCCCGCTTGTCCATTAGAATAAAAACCATTACCACTACGCCTAAGGTATTGAGGAGAAAGAAAATTGGTTATCTTAATTTGACCGGAACCGCGTACCTGGTCTGTACCATCCTTATTCACAACTAAATTAATCTTGCCATCCTGCTCAACTCGCCTCGCAAGAAGAGTTTCACCTTGTTGTGGTCCAACTAAAAGTGGTCCATCCAATCCCTGTAATTGATACCTAAATTGATCTCTAGTGACAACAAATCCTTCAACCGTTGACTCGAATGCACCAGCTCTCGTATATAAAAGTTCGCCGGACACTGGATCCGCAACTTCAAAAAAACCACCACCATTTGGTAATGCTTCACCCTGTATTGCAATATCTAGATCTAAACCGGTAACTTCAATAGTTCCTTGGGTAAAGTCAGAAGACACAGAACCTACATGAACCCCAGTACCCTGCTGCTGAATGTTATTACTTGGAATACCATCTGCTCCTGATTCGGCGTCATTCATATGCATATAAAAATTATCAGAATAATTAGCACGAGATGATTTATAACCAAGTGAATTAACATTAGATATGTTATTGCCCAATACCTGAAGCCCTTGAGTAAGACTCTTTAGTGCTGTAATTCCGTTATGTAATGATGCGATCATAGAAGCGACTTATGGATTGCTTACCTTAGTGATATTGGCAGGCAGATAGTTTTTGTCATCTACCGTAACAAAAACTTCACCATCAGAATCTTTCTCAACAGAATCGACCAAACCTGAAACTTCAAGTCCGTCTTCTGAGATATTAACCATTTTACCCAAATAAGCTTGAGCAACCATGTCTTTCTGTGAAGAGGCAAACATTTCGAATCCCTCAGTAAATTGCTGCATTTGTTCCAATGAAGCAATGTTTGCCATTTGAGAAATGAACTCGGTATCTTTCATTGGCTCAAGTGGATCTTGGTTACTAATTTGACTAGTAAGCAATTGCAGAAAATCATCCATTTGCATCGCTGTATTGGAAGTCCCAGATGCATCAGTAGGGGAAGAATTTCTTGGATTTTGATTTGTTTGTGAGGCGGTAATTGCGTCTATCATAAGATTTAGATTAAGCGGCTAATGTAAAAAATTTATCCATTTCAGCATAGTCAGCGAAGATATTTATACTAAGCTTTGGAGCATTTGGGGAATCTAAGTTATTCGAGATATGAGACTTACAAGAAGTAAGTAGTTCCCGAATTTCAGAATTAGGAGCAATAAAGCAAATGGAAACATCATCTCCTGACTTTTCTAAACGAACCCCAAGTTTTTCACCACCTGGAAGATCGATGGCAAATCGTAAAACTTTTTTCTCAAAACGGTTCAAATATCCCAACCTTGGAAGGACGGACTTGCCAACGAAATCAACAAGCTTAGCCACAGCTGTGGAGTCATTCTTAATTACATCATTTGAATTAAATAATGTTGAAAACTTTGAGCTATTTCTATCTTCGACTTCCACGGTAATACTCATTGGAGCATTATTCGTGCCACCATTCCCCTTATTATTACCTTGTGGATGGTGACCACTATCTTCATGCAAGGATGAATTTTTCCCATAATTTTGAAGAATTGGAGATGATTTATAATCTTTACTAGTAGATATATGTATACTTGATCTTCCTTCGAGAACTAATGTTTTAACAGTTTTAGACTGGTTTGAAATAAAAGAAGAATTTTTTACACTAGGGGATAAAGAAGACTTTCCATGAATAGATTGAGGTATAGTTCGTACCTGAGGTTTAGGAACATTGATTTTCTTTGAAGATAAAAGAGTTTTTTCAAAATTTCCGTTTTGTTTTATCTTATCACTTACAACGTTTCCTTTCGCATTACCTTGGCTATTTGAAGTTTGCTTAGCATTTGCAAAACTTGTTTTAGTGTTTTTCTGATCAACTGGTTTGGGGAGTTTGCTTACATCCGGAGAGTCTTTAGGAATCCAAAAAGAACCATTCCGACCAATAGCTTGATGCTTTGGAACCGGAACGGTAGAGCCTTTCCCTTGAATATCAGAGGATACAATCATAGAGAAAATTAATTTGCAGGGATCCCCCCAACTGCATCTTGGAAACCCAAGTTAGGTAAGAGTCCCCTATCTCTCATTGCTAGGGCGTCAGCAAGTTCAATTAAAGCATCTTCATCACTATTTAACATGAATGCAATAATTGGAGCTTTTTCATCGGATTTAAGAAGTTCAAATATTGTAAGTGCCTCTTCGAATCTTCTTTTTTGCCTCCAGTTCTGTATTTCAATACTGGCAATTTCAGGTCCCATCTCAACCCATCTTTTAGCAGTATCCTTATATTCCTTGAGCTTAGCTTCACTTAAATCCTGCCCCTCTCTCTGTTCAAACTCTGCCAGGCGGGAGGATAAATCCTTACGAATTTGATTTAGCTCAGCCTTCTGTTTTTCAAGGGATTTCGCATCCATAGTGATTGCAGACTCCCTCGAATCTAATTCAATTTCTCTTTCCAATAATTTTTCTTTCAAAGCAGCAAGTTCTTTGGAAAGTTGATTCATGGAATGTGTTTCCGCAGGAGAATAACTGGTATCGTCTGCATCAAATTCAATACTGGTAAATTTCGCTTCTTTAACTGGAGCTTTTTCAAAAAGGTCCTTTCGATTAAGGAAGACCATAAATCCGGCAGACCCGACGGAAAGAATTACAGTTAATACAACTAGAATAATTGGAGGGATTTTCATAATCAATAAGGTGCTTGGTTAAAAACAAACCGAGCACTAATAATATCTTCGAGCTCGGATTCTTCTCTTTTCTCTTCTCTTTTCAAATGTTCTATCTTATTTTTTTCTTTTAATTTTATTAAACTTTTACAACTTGAGTCTGCAGCCAAAAAAAGATTCCTCTTTCCATCCTCGATGCTTTTAGATTCTTCCAACTTTGCATTTTGATCAATAATAAGTTCTTTTGCCTCAAGGATTAATTGATTAAAATTCTTTTGCTCAAAACCTGAAAAACCTACTTTTCTTTTAAGTGTAATCTCCGCATTCAATTGCGTTAATACAAGAACTGCATTTTCTAAGTTTTTCTCGGATTGAACTCTATTTGCAATAGCTCTAGCGTAATCACTAACAGCTCGATCCTTTGCTAATTCCCGAAGACTAAGAAGAGTTTCCAACCTGAATGTAAATGCCTTCATGTAGAAAATATGTCAGAAAGTTGCTTAAAAGATGCACTCCTCGGTGAAACTTGGTCATATCTCTGCTTAAGAAATGATTCCACGCTTTGAAACTTTTCAATTGCACGATCAATTTTACGGTTACTATTTTTCACATAAGCACCAACATTAATAAGATCTTCGTTTTGCTTGTAAACCGAAAGTAAATCTCTTGCAGTTGAGATAGTTTCCATTTCTGCCTCCGAACAAACAGCCCGATCCAAACGACTAACGCTTTGAAGAACATCCACCGCGGGGAAATGATTAGCATTAGCAAGCTTTCTGCTAAGAACAATGTGACCATCAAGGAACCCCCTCACCGCATCTGCCACTGGCTCATTCATATCATCTCCTTCCACCAAAATAGTGTAGATAGCAGTAATAGCTCCACGATCATTTGTCCCTGTTCTCTCAAGCAATTTTGGTAACATCGAAAACACGGATGGAACATACCCCCTAGATGCGGGTGGTTCCCCTGCAGCAAGACCGATTTCTCGCTGAGCCATAGCAAATCGCGTGAGTGAATCCATAAGAAGAAGTACTTTAGATCCATCATCTCTAAATCCTTCAGCAATTGCCGTGGCCAAAATTGATGCCCGAATTCTCATTGGAGCAGGTTGATCAGATGTAGAAACAACAATGATCGTTTTCTTCATCCCCTCGGGGCCAAGGTCTTTTTCAACAAACTCCCTTAATTCCCTCCCCCGTTCACCTACTAGAGAAATAACATTCACATCAGAATCAGCACCTCTGGAAATCATTCCTAACAGAATAGATTTCCCTACGCCACTTCCAGAAAAAATACCGACCCTTTGTCCAATTCCAAGAGGGGTAAATGTATCTATTGACTTAATACCTGTCCCAAAGGGTTCAGAAATCATTGCCCGACTCAATGGATTGGGCGGTTCTGCGTAAAAACCTTCTCGTCTTTGAGCAAGAAGTGGTCCTTTCCCATCGATAGGTCTACCCATTCCATCTATGATCCGTCCAAGCAATGCTGGACCGCATGGAACAAAGTTATTATTCCGCTGCGATGACACCTTACAACCTGGATGTATTAAATGAACACTATCCAAGGCCATCAACAAAACAAAGTTTTCACGAAAACCGACAACTTGAGCTTCGATTTTTTCGTTATGCCGGTCAGATATAATCGAGCAAACCTGCCCAATACTTGCCTCTGGACCCTCTGACTCGATTATTAATCCTGTAACTCGACGAACGGTACCAACCTTATCATAAGTACGAACTCCTTTGATACCATCCTCCATGAAGGCAAACCTTTCATCTAAAGACTCAATCATTGCGCTTAAGTTCGTCCTCGATCTTGCGAATTTTTGTAGAAACCCGACCATCCAACAAACCAAATCGGCTTTTTATCTGACAATCCCCTGACTGCAAAGTAGAGTCTTCAAAAAACTTAACATTGGGATAGCCCTCCAACAGGGCATCATCTCCATCCAATCCGTCAAATATCCCCGCAATTGCCGACGCAAAGCCATCGTCCTCGCCTTTAGCAGCTTCTTCAGCAGGTTTACCAGGGTCAGCAATAGCTTTAAATAAACTTAAATCTCTAGGGCAAAGATATACTTCCAGTTTTTCATCATCCCCAGAAAATTCAGAAACCATATTTCGGACAATAGACTCAATCGATTCTTTATCAAGTGAAACTTGGCCTAAGACTCTCTCAGCTAATCCAATAACCAAGTCAGGCAAACGGCGATCAAGTTTTTCTATTACTTCATTTGTCTTAGCATCGATACTGGAAAGAAGTTCAGTTTGCTGCTTTCCATAGCTATCGCGAAGTTTTTGTATTTCTAGTTGGTAAAATGCGGTCGCCTCTTTCTTACCACGTTCATATTCTGAAGTAGCTTGCTCGCTAGATTGCTCAACGGGCACCGGAGGCAGAGCAATTTGATTTACCTTAAAGCCTTTGGGTGGCGAAGAAAACTTGATACTTCTACTGTACGACAATGTCGCTTCCTCCAGTATCAAGAATGATCTCCTCGTCCTCTTCAAGTTCGCGTACGATTTGTATAACTCGATCTTGGGCACTTTCGACCTCGGATAGTCTTTTTGGACCAAGAAAACCAAGCTGCTCCTCCAAAGCTTCAACGGCACGCTTAGACATAGTTGAGAAGATTGATTTCTTTAACTCAGCTGATGCATTCTTCAAAGATAAAACTAAGTCATCCTGATCAACTTCTTTGGCAACTTTAGCGACATCTCCGGGGCTCAAACGAATTAAGTCCTCAAAACGGAACATTCTCTGACGAATTGATCCACCAAGCTTCGGGTTTCTTTTCTCAATACTCTTAAGAAGCTCTTTGCTCTCCTCTTTATCAAACCAGTTTAATAAATCAGCTGCAGACTTAACACCTCCAGTTTTAACTCGAGGCGATTGTCCTTTCTTACCCATTCTCGAACCAAGGCTGCTTGCCACAACTTCTATTTGGTCAATGGGAGTTGTCTCCATAGAAGCAATTCTTTCAACTACCTGTTCCTGAACATTTGGTGCCATCATTTGCAAAACCTCAGCTCCCTTATCCATATCGACACTGGCAAGGACGAAAGCAATGGTTTGGGGTTGCTCAAACCGTAAGATATTAAAAATTTGACCGGAATCCATTTCCTTAATGTCGTTCATCAGGTCAAGCGAATCACGAACGGGGGCAATCCTGTTCATCATATTGTTGGCCTTGTAATCGCCATGTGCTAACTCGAGAGTTTTCTGCGCAAAGGTTAAACCCCCAAGATTTGAATTAACGCTCGATTCAATGATCTCAGAAAATTCATCAAGTACACAGTCCTTTAACTCTTGGTCAACAATAGGGAAATTACCTATTTCCTTACAGATCGACTCAGCATCCTGTGAATTAAAACGCTTCAATAAAGTCGCTGATGCTTCTGGACCAAGTGCTATCATTAAAAGCCCAAGTTTCTGGTGTCGAGACATTCGTGTGTAACGATCAAATACTGATTCTTCTTCTACTACTTCTTCCATGACCCGATAAATTTAAGTTTACGAAGAGGATCCTGTTTCTAAATACCTCTTAAGTGCAGTACCGACATTATCTGGCTTCTCTTGAATCAAATCGTTCAAGAGTTCGGGTGTTAATCCACTACCAAGACTTTTTGTACCAGCTAATAACTGCTGATCATCTTCATCCAAAACCTGTACTTCAGCATCATTAGGCTTAAACTTCTTAAGCATTCGCAGAAATACAAAAAACATCACAACTGCAAGTAAACCACCGACAAGGTTTTTGATTAATGAGCCATATTTATCGACAAATTGATCTACTTGATCTATAGTTTCTGCTCCAATTCCACCTAATCCTGAAGCAACAAAATCAACTTCATTAACTGTTACATCGGATTCTAAGTTAGTTTCGTTATTAAAACGGGCACCCACTGCATTTATTACAGAATCTTTTAAAATCTTGATCTGCTCAGCTGTCCGGGGTGTCTCGCCCTTGGCAATTAAAACAGCAACGCTTCTACCGATGATGGCACCTGGTTCCTGAACTGTCTCAGTAAGTTGCCTACTAATCTCAAAATCAGTAGTTTTAGATTCCCTTTCTTCCTCACTTTTTGCCATGATTGGATCCTGTTGAGTAGCATCCTGTGCAACATTTGGAACATTTGCACCCATTCCTACTGCATTATTTTGAGGCTGAGTCTCAACAGTCGTTGCCTTATCTTTATCAGTTGTAGATGTTCTTGGTACTGAACCATCCGGATCAAAAACTTCATCAAGTTTAGTTTCTGCTTTAGTATTTAAGTTGACTGATACCCTTGCAATAACATTTCCATTCCCAACTGTCCGAGCAAGCATGGTCTCTATTTTTTGCTCTAATCGACGCTCCTGCGCTTCATAAGCTTTCATCATTTGACCGGCGACTCCAGCAGCTCCGCTAGCTTCGCC
>Ga0209630_10004996_pt1 | contig 11398 bp, 4 predicted proteins | sample COG_01_FD_184745 | JGI IMG/M metagenome (GOLD analysis project Ga0209630, IMG submission 184745) | Pelagic Microbial community sample from North Sea - COGITO 998_met_01 (SPAdes) (version 2) | ecosystem: Environmental > Aquatic > Marine > Neritic zone/Coastal water | place: Helgoland, sampling... | reverse complement strand
ATACAACGCAAATGGAAGCGAATATACAAAGAGCGCAGGCATATTATAAAGAGGCGAATGCGAGTTGGTTCGTTACGACAGAGAGAAAAGACGGGTAAATGGCGGAACGAATTAAAAACGCTTCCGCCATATTCCTTCTAAATATATCAACGCTTATTCCGTTTTGTCTTTTTAATATTTCGCCGACGCTTCGTTTTTCTAGCAGCCCGCTTTCTAGAACCGCCGGATTTTTGCTTTGAATGTTTCCTTGCTGTCTTTTTCCGGTTTCCATAACGATATCCTCCCATTTGTAAAGGTGGCATATTATTATAGTTAAATATTATTTATCAAGAATGCGATTTATGTCGTTGCGTATTTTCTGCATTTCGCGAATTAAAAGGTGCTTGTCGTTCTTACACTCGTTCTGTAACGTTGGAGATAGTTTTTCGTTATCATTTACACTTTCAATGTAGTCCATAAGCTTTTCAAGTGCGTCATATTGTTCCTCTTTCTCCTTCTCTTTTCGGTCATAGTGTGTGGTTAATCCAGCTAATACTTCCTTTAGGTTCGGATTATGAATACTATTATCTTTAATTTTTTTAAACTGATCACGTAGTAAATCTGATTGTATATCGTGTTCATTCTTAACAGCAACCGCCATTTTATCTTCGTTTGCTAAAATAGTTGATAGTTCCTTCATATTATAGTATTATTAGAATAAAATATTAATTTATGACGAAAATAAGTAATAGCGTTGATGATAATTACTAGTTACTAGATTCATAAGTAAATAGTATAATCTATATAAAAAATCTAAGCTAATAATATTTAGGATGTCCAAACAACAAATTGAACCTTTGCTCGCGGAAGACGAAAGTAGATACGTAATGTTCCCAATACAAGACCAAAGTATATGGGATATGTATAAAAAACAAGTAGATTGTTTTTGGAGAGCAGAGGAAATTGATTTGTCGAAGGACTTAGCCAGTTGGGAGACGCTAACTGATGATGAAAAATACTTTATTAAAATGATCATCGCTTTTTTCGCCGCGTCAGACGGTATTGTATTGGAGAATTTGGGAATTCGCTTCATGTCGGAGGTCCAATTGTCGGAGGCGCGCGCGTTCTATGGATTTCAGATCGCAATGGAGAATATTCATTCGGAGGTTTATTCGCTATTAATTGACACGTATGTCAAGGATGAGACCGAGAAGGATTCGCTGTTTAATGCGATTGAGAATTTTCCGTGCATTAGAAAGAAGGCAGACTGGGCGATCAAATGGATTAATGATAAGCGGTCGTCGTTTGCAACCAGATTAATTGCCTTTGCGTGTGTGGAGGGAATTTTCTTCTCGGGTGCGTTTTGTTCTATCTATTGGTTGAAGAAGCGTGGAAAGATGCCCGGACTCACCTTTTCAAACGAGCTGATATCGCGGGATGAGGCGCTTCACACCGAATTTGCGGTGCTATTATATAGCAAGCTAGCAAAGAAGTTGCCGAAGAAAAAGGTTGTGGAAATGATACAGGAGGCGGTAGAGATAGAGAAGGAGTTTATTTGCGAGGCGCTGCCGTGTAGGTTAATCTCTATGAATTCCAAACTAATGTCGCAGTACATTGAGTTTGTGGCTGACCGACTGTTAGTGCAATTGGGTTATGATAAGGTATATAACGCTACGTGTCCGTTTGATTTTATGGAGCAGATATCGGTTGAAGGGAAGACGAATTTCTTTGAGAAGCGCGTTGGCGAATACGCTTTAGCCAATAAGGAGAAGGACGAAACAACCTTTGATTTTAATGACTGCGAATTTTAATTAATAAGTAATAAATAATAATTAAAATAACTATCATTTTATGAATTTAAAAATTATTAAATTAGTAAATTCATATATATAACAATGCCTAATGTATTAGAAAGAAATAAATGGATTCTAGATTACGCATTAAAGGCATCCCAAGCAATTGGCCCTCAAGGTTCAATCGGTGATACGGGAATTATAGGACCAACCGGACCATCTGGTGGACCTATAGGACCACAAGGTTTTACGGGTGTGCCTGGCATGCATGGCCCAACTGGTCCATCTGGAGGTCCAATAGGACCTAGAGGCGATACCGGATTTAGAGGCCCATTCGGTCATACTGGCTTCACTGGTCCTATTGGGCAAACAGGTCCAACAGGTATTATTGGAATGACCGGTCCAATAGGTTTACTTGGACCAACTGGCGTCACCGGTCCACGTGGACTCACAGGTCAAATCGGTCCATTAGGACCTACTGGTATGCGCGGAATTCAAGGCATACAAGGCCATACGGGTCATATTGGTATTCAAGGTATCACCGGTCCAGGGGGTAGTGCTAATCACGAGGTAAGATTTTATAGCATATTTGATTCCGAGAGCGCCGACGGAACGATTGCTGGTATAACGGGCCCTACCGGAACTACACCGTGGATTAATAGAAAATTCGTAGACTTGCAGTCTGGAGATATTTTATTTCACGACGTCCGCGTGAGCGGATATATTCGTGAAGATTACGATTTTGACTGGCCGCGTGGAGGACATAAGTGGATATTGAGTCGGTCTGGTAAGGAAAATGCAGATAAGAATACGCCAACAGATTGGTATTGGGATGATAACAATAGTCTATCGGATAAGGAATTTAAACACACATTCAATACACAAGGCGATCACGAAGAGTCAACATATTCGATGACCGAAACAATAACCGAGGATGTTAGTTTTAATAGCTGGCGATGCGATTTTAGTGGAATTGGCGGAGTTAATAATATTGATGATAAACTAACTTGGACTATATCTAAGATTAGTAGTAGTAATTATTGGGCTCCTGGAAAAGATATTACGAGGGACGTTGATATATTGGGTAAATTAAATGTTGGTGGTCAAGATACAGAGGCTATAAATCAGACAAGCGCTCTAGATGTAACGGGAGATGTGACTATAAGCGGAAATCTAAATGTGGATGGACTTCAATTAAATCAGGAGATTAAATTTATGAAGGTTGTAGATAACTCATCAGCAACTAATGAACATATGGACAGTGTTACGACAAAAACACCATGGATTACACACAACCCCTTCTATTTTGGTGAAGGTTCTATTTTATTTCACAACATAAAGGTGAGTGGATATATATCAAAGACCGACAACTTTGATTGGCCTCCTTACGGACATAATTTTATATTCCAGCGTTCTACGAAAGAAAACGCAACAGCCAGCGATGATTGGTATTGGGATTTCAGTAATAACATTACTGATAAGAAATTCAAACATACATTTAACACTCAGGGAGAACACGAAGAGTCAACCTATTCTATGACCGAGACAATTCCATATGAAGTGTCTTACAATAGCTGGCGGTGCGAGATAGATGGTGGTGGCGGTTTGAATGATAAGGACGATAAACTGACGTGGACGATTACGCGTCTCACCGCAATTCCTTATTTCACACCAATTAAAGAGAATTCGTTAATTAATTACGATGTAAGTAGTAACGGTCTAAGTTCGTTCAACGATGTGTCTGTCAATAATATATCTATTGTTGGGGATATTTCTAGTCAAAAAATAACTGATTTAAGTAATTTATTAACAAGATTGATTGATTTAACTGAGAATTTTTATAGCTAATTAGATAATAATATAAACAATATATGGAATAAATTACACAACCTTATAACATTTACAGATTAATCATTTTAATATTACCTAATGTTATATTAAAATGAGTGGGAGACAAACTAATATCCCAGCTAGAAGAGTTTCATCTGGAACTACTAGTGAAAGAAATGAGGAGATTACAGACCCTTCATATGGACATATTAGATATAATACAGACGAACATTATTTAGAAATATACCATCGTAATAGTTGGAAGGATTTGATAACTAATAACCGCGAGACATTAGACATTAGTGGTATTATATCGGGGACCGATGCATCGTTAGTCTATATAAATGTTGCTGACTGTTCAGTTACGAATGTGCTAGATATTTCCAATCACTTGTTAGTTCGCGGTGACGTATCGTTTAATTCAAAAATGATAGTTGTTGATGCTTCATTTTTAAACGATATATATATCGGAAAAGATGTAATGGTTGAAGGTGATATTTCTGTTAATACCTCAATTAGTGTGTTAGATGCTTCATTTCAGAACGACGTGGATATTCATCACATGTTGACTGTAATGGGCGATGTGTCGTTTAATAAGTATTTGGATGCGAGAGACGGTTCCTTCCATAATGCGGTTGATATTTACGGTAAACTTACAGTTGTAGACGACGTGTCTCTTAATAAATTTTTATCGGTGAAAGACGCTTCCTTTCAGAACGACGTAGATATTCACGGAGAACTTCAAGTTATACGCGATGTCTCTTTTAATAGTAGGTTATATGCCGTAGACGCTTCGTTTCGCGGGGATGTTGAAATTGAACGAAACCTAGAGGTTAATAAAATTATAGTAGGTAAAGACGACGTCTCTTTTAATCGTCGTCTCAAAGTGGTGGATGCTTCGTTTCATAATGACGTCTATATAAATAATGAATTGATAGTTAACGGCGATGTATCCTTTAATAACGAATTGATAGTTAACGGCGATGTATCATTCAATAAGGGTTTGAGTTGTGTGGATGCATCATTTCATAATAATGTAGATATTATTGGTAAATTTAAAGTAATGAACGATGCGTCCTTTAATAATAACATCACAGCAAGAGACGCGTCTTTTCATGATGACGTAGATATATATGGTGGTCTGATTGTAACGAAAGATGTTTCATTTAATAGTAAACTAACCGGAACAGATGCCTCGTTTCACGGCGATGTAGAAATAGATACGAAGCTTCTGGTATTTGGTGATGCATCATTCAATAGTAAATTGTTAGGAGTTGATGCTTCCTTTTCTGGTGACGTAGAGATACTTCAGAAATTAACAGTCTTTAATGATGTTTCATTTAATAATGATTTCACCGCAGTAGACGCGTCTTTTCACGGTGATGTTGATGTATATAATAAACTCGTGGTAAAAGATGACGTTTCTTTCAACAAGAAACTTTCTGGAGTTGACGCCTCTTTCCAGAGTGATGTTGATATTTATCGCAAATTATTTGTGGATGATGATGTGTCGTTTAATGCGAATCTCTCGGGTGTAGATGCTTCATTTCACGGTTCGGTTGATATCCATCATAAACTAGTCGTTTCAAATGATGCCTCCTTTAATATGTCTATTACTGGCATAGACGCATCTTTTCATAGAGACGTTGATATTCATCACAAATTATTAGTGAAAGATGATGTGTCTCTTAACAAAAGCTTAAGTGTAGTTGATGCGTCGTTTCATCATAATGTGGATATATATCACAGATTATTTGTCACTGATGATGTATCGCTTAACAAAGGACTAAGCGTAGAGAGCGACGCCTCGCTTAATGCGCATTTAACCGTTATAGGCGATGTGTCCTTTAATCGTAATTTGTCCGCACACGATGCTTCGTTTCATGATGCGGTTGATATTGTAGGAAAACTTACGGCATTGGATGACGTATCTTTTAATAAATACTTATCCGCACTTGACGCCTCCTTTCATAACGATGTGGATATTGTCGGAAACTTGCTAGTTAATGATGACGTGTCATTTAACAAAAGCTTAGGAGCTGTAGATGCATCATTTCAACGAGATGTTGATATATTCCATAAATTAAACGTTTACGATGACGCTTCGTTCTGTGGAAGAATAACTGGGGTGGATGCCTCGTTTACTCGTGATGTGGAGATTGATAATATGTTGGTCGTTCATAGAGATGCCTCGTTTAACACACATATCAGTTCGCTCGATGCTTCGTTCCAGAGAGATGTTGACATATATAATAAACTATTTGTTGTAGGCGACGTATCATTTGACACACATCTCAGTGTTTTGGATGCATCATTCCAACGAGACGTTAATATTATGGGTGAATTAGTAGTAGATAAAGACGCCTCTTTTAATAAGAGTCTTCGCGGGACGGATGCGTCGTTTGAAAACAATGTAGAAATAGCAAGTAACCTTTTAGTTAGAGGAGACGTATCTATTAATACTATTCTACGAGCGAATGATCTCTCTGTCGGTACTATATATGCATTAAATAACAGAGAAATATTGATAGAAGATGACTTATCACTCAATGCGAAAGTGTCTGGCACCGACGCATCATTTAATAATATTCAGGTTCATAAGTTATTTGGAAATTCACCCATAGAAATTGAAGATGATGTCTCTTTTAATGGAGATATAAGCTGTAACAACATTGTATTCACAGGGACAATATTCAATTCAGATGGAACGGAAATAGGACCAACCCTGGATATTGCTCTAATAAATGATACGAATTTGGAAGAACAATATTCAAAAATATCATGGCTAAGGTTTGATAAAAACTCCCATTTTAATCTGGATGATGGAGATGAAGTTGATTCTAGCTTCTTAAATATAACTATAGAGCATCAATCAGATATTTCATATAACACTATTGCGCCGGTCACTGGAAATACAACGACGTTTACAAATGATATTTCGGTAAATGGAAAAATAATAGGGGATATTAGCAGTAACGAGGTATATGATTTATCTGTTAATTTCCACGATCTATCTGGTAAATATTATACTCTCTCTGGTGATTTGGATGATTTCAAGAATAATGTTAAAACCAGCGATTTATCGGTAAATCGTATAGGAGCAAATAGTGGTTCAATAATAGAATTTGAATCAGATGTATCATTTAAACACGCGGTGAATATAAAGGGTGATTTGACTATTGACGGGTCGTTTAATTTTAATGAGGTAATCCAGAATATTACAACCGTAAACAACGAGCTAGTTATAAGTACACAATTGGATATCTCAAATCAGGGAACAGGACACGCACTGGAGGTGGCTCAGTGGGGCGCAGGAGATAATAACGATGTTGCTCTATTCAATGCTGGTTCAGAGGGTGATGCGTTTGAAATAAAATCAGACGGAAAGGCCATATTTTACAAGGATGTTTCATTCAATAAAAAGATAATAGGAGATATAAGCAGCGACGAGTTTTATGACTTATCAAAGAATTTCTACGACCTCTCAAGAACCTACTACGAGTTGTCGGGTGTAGTCACCAAGAATGTGGTTGATATTAGTGATATGTCGGGTCTTGTATTTGATCTATCAGATAATTTTCACGATTTATCTGGAAAATACTACACTCTCTCTGGCGAATTAGACGATTTTATGAATAACGTGCAAACAACAGACGCTTCAATTGATGTTATTATGGCTAATACCGCCAATAATATTGTTTTTAATAGCGATGTCTCTTTTCACCATTCAGTTGATGTATCGGATACAATAACAACCGCGACGATTGTAGGCAGCACCACGTATACAAATCCACTTTATGAAGAATTTAATGTTACAGTTAACGCTTCGCAATTTGTTTTAAATGGAATTAATAGACCTAATTTAACATTATATAAAGATTCTATATATCATTTTGACTTAACCAATCAAACTAATAACACGAACGAACTATTATTTTCAGAATATCCAGACGGACGATTTGGACCAGGTGACATGGGTATGCATCATATGTTTTCGGGACAACAACATACAGGAATAGGACAATCTTACAAGTCTATTGTCCTCAATCTCGCAGGTGATTTTAATACATCATTGATTGGGTGTGAAGTATATGTATATTTCAGGTATGATACATCAAACGGTAGCGATCTGGGAGATCTTCAAATTAAACATATCAATGTGGGCGGATCAAATATAGACAAAGATAATACTTGGCAAACAACCGTGAATACGAGTAATTCAATATATGAGCATAATAACTCATCGTGGACCAATATTTCAGAAGGTCAGAGCAGTGGTAGATGGAACATACAAGCATCTGGTGACAATGCTACGGATACAGGATCAACAGGATTACAGAATTCCGTCGGGTCCATATATTATGAAGATACCGGCGATGTAGATAACACATTCGTATATTTAAGATCAGAATTGATAGAGATTTCAGTAAATACGATAGACGTAGAATACGGTGCATATGGCGCAAATATAGGGTCACTCTATTACGGAATATACGTAGAAACCCCTATTAATAAACCATATACAAGCGGAATTGTAAAGACAGGAACACTTGCTGGAAATGACCTCAATTATACATGGTTAATAGAAAATGATACTCCTGATACCATTTATTATTCTGGTGATGTTAGTAGAAATATGGGAGGAACCATTACGATACAAGACGTATTCACAAAAGATAAACTTGTTATTGATAGTGAAACTGAAATATCGGGGAATCTAACATTAAAATCTGATGTATCGTTTAATAGTAATGTTGATATTGTAGGAAATGTTAATGTAAGTGGATTATTTGTTATTGATAATGATATATCTATTAATGGTAAAATATTAGGTGATATTAGTAATTTGTCCTTTCATGATTTGTCTATAAACTTCCACGACCTCTCGGCAACTTACTACGACCTTTCCGATTTGGTCGCTGGACACGTGGTAGACATAAGCGACATCTCAGGTCTAGTCTTTGACCTCTCCAAGAACTTCCACGACCTCTCGGCAACTTACTATGACCTTTCCGATTTGGTGGCAGAGCACGTGGTAGACATAAGCGACATCTCAGGGTTGGTGTTTGACCTATCAAAGAACTTTCACGACCTCTCGGGCACATACTATGACCTATCCGATTTGGTCGCTGGACACGTGGTAGACATAAGCGACATTTCTGGGTTGGTCTTTGACATTTCCAAGAACTTCCACGACCTATCCGCAACTTACTATGACCTTTCCGATTTGGTGGCAGAGCACGTGGTAGACATAAGCGACATTTCTGGTCTGGTGTTTGACCTATCAAAGAACTTTCACGACCTCTCGGGGACTTACTACGACCTTTCCGATTTGGTCGCGGAGCACGTGGTAGACATAAGCGACATTTCTGGGTTGGTGTTTGACCTATCCAAGAACTTCCACGACCTCTCGGGCACATACTATGACCTTTCCGATTTGGTGGCAGAGCACGTGGTAGACATAAGCGACATTTCGGGTCTGGTCTTTGACCTATCCAAGAACTTTCACGACCTCTCGGCAACTTACTATGACCTTTCCGATTTGGTCGCAGGACACGTCGTAGACATAAGCGACATTTCTGGGCTGGTCTTTGACCTATCCAAGAACTTTCACGACCTCTCGGCAACTTACTATGACCTTTCGGATTTGGTCGCGGAGCACGTCGTAGACATAAGCGACATTTCTGGATTAGTGTTTGACATTTCCAAGAATTTCCACGACCTATCCGCAACTTACTATGACCTTTCGGATTTGGTCGCGGAGCACGTCGTAGACATAAGCGACATTTCTGGATTAGTGTTTGACATTTCCAAGAATTTCCACGACCTATCCGCAACTTACTATGACCTTTCGGATTTGGTCGCGGAGCACGTGGTAGACATAAGCGACATTTCGGGTCTGGTCTTTGACCTATCCAAGAACTTTCACGACCTCTCGGCAACTTACTATGACCTTTCCGATTTGGTCGCGGAGCACGTCGTAGACATAAGCGATATATCTGGTTTAGTGTTTGACCTCTCCAAGAATTTCCACGACCTCTCGGACACCTATTACGAATTATCAAATAATTTTGATGCATTTAAAACAAATGTGAAAACTAACGATCTGTCCGTTAATAATATTAGTGTGAATTCAGGGAGTAATATAACCTTTTTATCTGACGTATCCTTTAATGAAACGGTTCAAATAAAAGGTGACCTAATCATAGATGGGTCATTTAATTTCAATGAAATTATTAAAAATACAACTACAGTTAATAATGAATTACTAATCAGTACACAGGTGGATATATCTAATCATGGAACAGGACCCGCACTGTCAGTAACACAATATGGAGATGGAGATAATGATAATTTGGTATTGTTGCATGCTGGAACAGATGGATCGGCCGTAGAAATCAAAGGAGACGGTAGAGCAATATTCTATAAAGATGTTTCCTTCAACCAAAAAATAATAGGAGACATAAGTAGCGATGAGTTTTATGACTTGTCAAAGAATTTCCACGACCTATCCGCAACTTACTACGACCTTTCCGATTTGGTGGCAGAGCATGTCGTAGACATAAGCGACATCTCCGGTCTGGTCTTCGACCTTTCCAAGAACTTTCACGACCTCTCGGCAACTTACTATGACCTTTCCGATTTGGTGGCAGAGCACGTGGTAGACATAAGCGACATCTCAGGGTTGGTGTTTGACCTATCAAAGAACTTTCACGACCTCTCGGCAACTTACTATGACCTTTCCGATTTGGTGGCAGAGCACGTGGTAGACATAAGCGACATCTCAGGGTTGGTGTTTGACCTATCCAAGAACTTCCACGACCTCTCGGGCACATACTACGACCTTTCCGATTTGGTGGCAGAGCACGTGGTAGACATAAGCGACATTTCGGGTCTGGTCTTTGACATTTCCAAGAACTTCCACGACCTCTCGGACACATACTACGACCTTTCGGATTTGGTCGCAGGACACGTGGTAGACATAAGCGACATCTCTGGTCTGGTCTTCGACCTTTCAAAGAACTTCCACGACCTATCCGCAACCTACTATGACCTTTCGGATTTGGTCGCAGGACACGTGGTAGACATAAGCGACATCTCAGGGTTGGTGTTTGACCTATCAAAGAACTTTCACGACCTCTCGGCAACTTACTATGACCTTTCCGATTTGGTGGCAGAGCACGTGGTAGACATAAGCGACATTTCAGGGTTGGTGTTTGACCTATCAAAGAACTTTCACGACCTCTCGGCAACTTACTATGACCTTTCCGATTTGGTGGCAGAGCACGTGGTAGACATAAGCGACATCTCAGGGTTGGTGTTTGACCTATCCAAGAACTTCCACGACCTCTCGGGCACATACTACGACCTTTCCGATTTGGTGGCAGAGCACGTGGTAGACATAAGCGACATCTCAGGGTTGGTGTTTGACCTATCCAAGAACTTCCACGACCTCTCGGGCACATACTACGACCTATCCGATTTGGTCGCGGAGCACGTGGTAGACATAAGCGACATCTCAGGGTTGGTGTTTGACCTATCAAAGAACTTTCACGACCTATCCGCAACTTACTATGACCTTTCCGATTTGGTGGCAGAGCACGTGGTAGACATAAGCGACATTTCTGGGTTGGTGTTTGACCTATCAAAGAACTTTCACGACCTCTCGGCAACTTACTATGACCTTTCCGATTTGGTGGCAGAGCACGTGGTAGACATAAGCGACATTTCTGGGTTGGTGTTTGACCTATCAAAGAACTTTCACGACCTCTCGGCAACTTACTATGACCTTTCCG
>Ga0209630_10004993_pt1 | contig 11405 bp, 8 predicted proteins | sample COG_01_FD_184745 | JGI IMG/M metagenome (GOLD analysis project Ga0209630, IMG submission 184745) | Pelagic Microbial community sample from North Sea - COGITO 998_met_01 (SPAdes) (version 2) | ecosystem: Environmental > Aquatic > Marine > Neritic zone/Coastal water | place: Helgoland, sampling... | reverse complement strand
GGTGATAATAAAACTAATAGGCATTAAGTGGCGTAATCCACCTAGCCTTCTGATGTCACGTGTGTGGGTTTCATGGTCAATAATCCCGGCTGACATGAACAATGCTGCTTTAAATATCGCATGATTTAAAATGTGAAATATCGCGGCCATAGCACCAAAAGAGGTGCCTGTCCCCAACAGCATCGTTATCACTCCAAGATGGCTAACTGTTGAAAATGCCAGAAGTGCTTTTAGGTCATGCTTAAACAGTCCAATGACTGCACCAAGAACCAGCGTTATTAGTCCTGCTGTGGTAACAACCATGAACCATTCCGGCGTACCTGATAACACGGGCCACATACGGGCCATCAAAAATATACCAGCTTTCACCATAGTAGCGGAGTGCAAATAGGCAGAAACTGGTGTAGGCGCCGCCATCGCATGGGGAAGCCAGAAGTGAAATGGAAACTGAGCAGATTTCGTAAAGCAACCAAGAAGGATTAATAACAAGGCGGGTAGGTATAGCGGCGAACTTTGAATTAAATCCCTATTTTGTAGAATGACACTCAAATCATAACTACCAACGAGCTGACCTATGATCATCATGCCAGCAATCATTGCCAAGCCACCCATGCCAGTAACCGTCAAAGCCATACGCGCGCCTTGCCGCCCTTCGGGTAAATGTTTCCAGTATCCAATCAGTAAGAACGAAGACAGCGACGTTAATTCCCAAAAAACAAGCAAAAGCAAAATATTGTTACTCAAAACAATACCAATCATTGCCCCCTGAAACAGCAATAAATAAGTAAAAAACTCACCCATATTGTCGTCACGTGCTAAGTAAAACCTCGCATAGACGATAATCAAAAGCCCTATACCCAAGATCAAACAGGCGAAAAAAAAGCCAAGTCCATCAAGCATAAATGTCAAGTTTAGCCCTAGCATTGGCAACCAATCAACCTGAGCGGTTACAAGTTCACCAGAAATAACTGCAGGTAAATTAGTTAATAACCCAACTAAAGTAGCAAGTGAGATGGTAAACGTGACACCCGCACAAGCCTGCCTACCTGCTGCATTCATCAAGCCCGGAAGCAACGCGCCCAAAAAGGGTAAAGCAACGATCAAAAAGAGTGACAAATGAACTCCTATATTGGCTTAAAGCCATAAGTTTGAATATTGGCTACGAGCAACAATGTTAGACCGTTTGAGTGAAGTCCTACCCGTTAACCTTGCTTTGCTCTTATAATATCGCGACTCAATGCTTTCACCAGTGCAATCATCATGAACAACATTACAATCATGAAGGGAAGCGCTCCGATGGTCATCGCATCTTGCAAAGCGCCAAACGGGTTGGCCTCTACACCGCTACTTCCTGCAATAATCAGAGTGCCAATCACTGCAGTCAAAATTAGTCCCCAAATAACACGGTGCTTAATGCCCGTTTCCTGATCACCACCTGCCATAATAGTGTTCATAACTAAAATACCAGAGTCCGCCGATGTCACTAAAAACGTTGTAATCATAACCACACACATTACAGTGATTACCAGTAAGAAAACCCCAGAAATCATCTGTTTAAGCGTTGCAAATAATTTATCAGTGTCGGAAGCGGCGACCAAAGATCCGGCAGCATCTCCATTCATTTCCAGATCAATTGCCGTACCTCCAAGGATGGTCATCCACAAGAAACATACAATTGCAGGCGCAAACACACACCCAAAGATGAATTCTCTAATAGTCCTGCCTTTGGAGATACGAGCAAGAAACAAGCCAACAAATGGTGAGAACGCAATCCACCAAGACCAATAAAATGTTGTTGAACTTACCTGCCAGCCAAATTGACGGCCTTGAACTCCTGCCGCATAGAGTGCTTCAGCATCCAACCCAGTGATGGAAGCAGGTATTTCATCCGTAAACACAGATAGAGACCCAGAAGGCGACATAGCTGAACTATAAATTGCTCCAAAATCTTCCTCCGATAAGGCATTAGCGACTTCTGGAATGGATCTAGCAAATGCTTCAACACTCTGCGGTTCATATGCTCCAAAAGACAATGGAAAAAAATTAAGTACATAATCGATCAGCCCTGTCCCAAACGTGGTCATTGCAAAAGAGAATGAACCGAAAATAATAAACGTTAAAAGTAGTATAGTGGATAATACCAAATTAAGGTTGGATAAATACTTAATTCCACGACCAACGCCCGATACCGCGGACAAAATGGAAAGTACCATAATGACAAAAAGAGCCGCCATTAAACCAACTGTGCTAGGTTTTAGTGCTTCAGAGTTATCACTCATCAGCCATTCCATTCCTGACACCGCATAAACGCCATCAACAAACTGGCTTACACCAAACCCAATAGTCACCGAAACACCCAGAATAGTCGCAACAACTCCAAGAATATCCACTAAGTGGCCCAATAACCCGTTAGCTGCCTTACCCATAAGCGGCGTCAGAGCAGATCGGATTGTTAGAGGCATCTCTCGAGTGTATGCATAGTAGGCTATTGAAAGACCTGTCAGCACATAAATGCCCCAAGCATGAAAACCGTAGTGTAAAAATGTGAAGCGATAAGCGGAAATCACAGCTTCTTGCGAGTTTGCTGCCACTTCTCCAGAAAGTATTAAAGGGTTTGAATTCCATAGGCTCAATGGTTCAGCCGTGGAAAATACCATCAGTCCCACACCTAAACCAGCACCAAACATCATGGAAAACCATGAAAAATTTGAAAACTCTGGCAAAGTTTCAGCAGTTCCAAGCTTCTTCTTACCCGTGGCAGGAATAATAGCTATAACAAGCAAAAAGAGTGCGAAGAAACCAACTGTCTTGATATAAAAACCATTTAATCCATTCAGCAGCGCGCTGTTAACCGATGATAGAACGCTACTGGCATTACTTGGCAACACCAACGCCCATAAAACTAAAATAACCATGATTGCTGTACTGGCAAGAACAACAGGCAAGCTGTAACCCTCATAAAATCCTGAAGAAGCTTTATTAATTTTTAATTCAGTAAAGGGTGGTTTCATTCGGGATATTATTCCATATTAAATGTGGCACGTAGATTTTTCATTTTATCCAAATTTGATGAGCATAAGCCTGTTTCTTATACCTAATCAATCATTGTCAGAATTACCAGAACCTGCTCCAAGGCGTCGTGAAGCGTCTGTTGCTGGAGCATAGGTTCGATCAGAAAATTCAGTCAAACGCACCCACGCCGATGGTTCAATAATACCTCGCATACCAGGTTTGGAAGCTCCTGTTTGAAAATCCTTTGCTGGATAACAGCTCAGAACAGTCGCAATCTCTACATTTATGTGAGGGCTTGAATTGTTAATCTCAATACATTTCCCATTCGTTGAAATGGTTACATTCGACCATGACACTTTAACAGGGGTATTAATATGGACCGACGCCCAAGCAGCAAATGGGATCAAAAGTAAAGGATAGGATAGATTTATCATTTCAATTGGTTTTTCCTTCAACAAAAGCTCTGCGCAATCATTAAGAGCTGTACCACTCGCTAGTGGACACAACCTACCTGACGGAGCCGTCCAAGCACCATCAAGAGAGATTGGAGACACATTACGGTGAGGAACTCCGTCTATTAAAGTCAACAATTCTGCAAGAGCTGTCACTCCCGGCAACTTATGTGAAGCCAACCAACGGCATGCCTTCGCTGCCTCCTCTGCGATTCCCCAAGAAAGACCAGCTCCTCTGGCAGCTCTCTTGGCCGTAGCCTCAATCTCATTAAGAGAATGAGTCAAGTGTCAGAAATAGCTAATGGTGGATAGGACCAATCATCCACCCCAGAAAATTGCAAATCTTCTGGATAGGGAGCATTCCCAAATAGACAGATACGCACCCACCGATCTGATCTAGGGTCAAAATGAGTGGCACCAAAAAAAGCTAATTTGCAACGTAGCATGTCAATAGGCAGAAGATCAGAACCGATGGTATTATCTTGAATTTCTGCGTAAGGAGCCTTTTCAACGATTTGAGCTCTACGAACAGTATGTCGATGTTCAGGGTAGCGTAATAAAAACTTAGCTATGGTGTCTGAACCCACCGACCCATCTAACGCCACAAACAAGGCTGCAGCGTCTCTTCCTGGGGCAAGCGGTTGCTCATAAGCAGCGATAGGTTCTTCGAACCTTTCTCCCAATCTTGGCTCTGCTTTTTCAGCCGAAACATACCACGCTCGCGCACAATTATCTTGCTTTGTCCAATCTATGTTCAAAGCCCACCCATAGTGCTGCTCCAGAATTTGTCTCAGTCGAGCAATAGTCATTGAACCATTAATACGAAACGCATCTGTATCGACATCTGACATGTTCTCCGCAAGCGGATCGACTAAGTAACCGTACGGCTCTAGTATTAAAGAAGCTAGGCACTCTTGCGCCTCTTGGCTAAGTGTAACCTCTGACCACAAAAATATTTTATCCCATGGAAAATCACAATAGAAATCAAAATTCTTAACATATGACGCTAAAATGTGCAGGTCACGGCGCAGTTCCATAAGTTTCGTGAGCTGATACGGATGATCGGACTGCCAGCGTTTAGCAGATAAAATAGAACGCTCCAGAAGATCACAAAAGATGTTCTTCTCTGAAATGCTAGCAGACCTCAAATTACGCACACGTGAAATCGCTGTTTCACGCGCCATAATCCAATTATTAAGTAGATTGGGATGATTTAGAAGAAATGGAGCCATTCCCAGACCGGTTGAATTACCAATACCCATGCACCTTGCAATGTTCGAATCTAATTCTACAGCCTTTGTTTTGCCACGAATTTTAGCGATGTGCTGAACCAAGTCACGGACATACGTACGCGTTAAAAAGACAGATAGCATTTCAATTTGGAAAGGTGCTGCACATTCTGGACGGCCAGAAATCATTTCACGATCTGCAGCACCTAATTTTCCGGACCCATAAACTGCAGTAGTTCGCATCAGATAACCAACTTTCGTTATCTCTGTGATTTCAGGCTGGATGCCATCAGCCAGACACGACACGACATGCTCCCAAAGTCTTACGGAACGGTTGGCACGAGACACTGAAAGCTCTTTCTCAGTAACACGACCTGCTTCTTGCAATGGTATATTTTTCCGAAGTCGCTCAATATCATCAGATGTCGGAATCCCGTCAAACAGTGTAAAAGTGCTGTCCCATGCATGAGCAATCACCCGATCAGACCGATCTGCATCGGGAATGTCGTGAGCAAACACCACCAAAGAGTAGGAGCGACATGGAGTATGGGCGCTATACACTGCATGGCCCACGCCATTAGCATTGATATCAAAAACTGGTCGCGTAAAAGCCCATTTTTCTTTCACCATGCGCCGTGTGAGAATACGCATAAAAGACAGTCGGCACTGGTGGAATGATCCCAACCGATTGAGACGCATTACTTGATCAGCAGCCCGTAAGGGAACGCGTTTATCAACTTTCGTTTTTGTTTCCACGGTCTAATCCCTATTTTTCTGGGGTAAAGTTATCTTCATAAAACCGATACCAGTTTCGCCCCATAATACCGGCAACTTCTTCAGCATTCATCCCGACAGCCAGCAAACCATTTTCAATTTTCCCAAAATCCCGGTTATCAGTAAACCATTCTGGCATCGGAGGAAAGCCAGGCGCGGCAGCAGAGCCCTCGCCATAATCAATCTCTTTGCTCCAGCGACCAACACGCATCCACTCAACAACACTGTCCGAATGATCTTGGCATAAATCAGTCCCAATCCCAAAGTGTTGTACTCCAAATGTATCAGCAGTTCGGGCGACCATTTCACAGAAATCTTGAAGAGTGCAGGCAGATTTTCCCCTGAGGTGATGCGGATAAACTGAAAATCCGATCATTCCACCATTCTTTGTTACAGCACGGATCACATCATCTTTCTTATTTCGCAAAGCAGGGAGCCAACTGTATGGGTTGGCATGAGTAATCGCTATTGGCCGCGCTGAGAGGTCTGCGGCTTCAATAGTAGATCTGTCCGCAGAATGGCTCATATCAACGACTAGTCCAATACGATTCATTTCCTTAATTACCTGGCGCCCCATACGTGTGATACCTGTATCTTCTTTTTCATAACAACCAGTCGCAAGAAGTGACTGATTGTTATAGGTTAGCTGCATAAAACGTACGCCCAGAGTATGCACAATTTCAATTAATCCGATATCATCCTCAATAGGGCTGGGGTTTTGAAAACCAAAAAATATTGCAGTACAGCCTTTTGCTTTAGCAATATCCACATCGCTCGCCCACTGCCCTTTCATAATCAGATCCGGATACCGCTCAAACCAGCGATTCCACTGTTCCAAATTCAGCACAGCCTCGCGAAAGTTTTCGTGATAGGCGACTGTAACATGCACAGCATCAACACCGCCTTCACGCATCTGCCGAAAGATTTTTTCTGACCAATTGGCATATTGGAGATTGTCAATCAGCATTACGAAGGCTTGCCTGATGCAATGTAGGAGGTTTTCACGACTGTATAAAATTCTGCAGCTGCTCTACCTTGTTCCCGTGGTCCGTAAGAGCTATCACCACGTCCGCCAAACGGCACATGATAGTCTGTTCCGGCAGTAGGTAGATTAACCATTACGCAACCAGTCTGCGCATTACGGCGAAAATGTGTAGCTCGAGCAAGACTAGTGGTAACTATACCAGATGTCAGTCCAAAGTTAGTATCATTTACAACGTGCAGGGCCTCATCGTAGCTGTCCACCGAAATGACACAAGCCAAAGGCGCAAACATCTCTTCACGATTAACTCGCATATCATTTTTAGTGCCTACAAAAACACCCGGAGACATGTAGTAACCGTCCGTTGGCATATCCAATCGCACACCACCGCATAATAATTCTGCACCCTCTGATTTAGCTAAATCAACAAAATTAAAATTCTCAACAAGCTGTTGTTCAGAAACAACTGGGCCCATTTGGGTTTCAGGGTCAAGAGCATGCCCCACTTTCATAGCCTTGGCTCCCAGTACAAGCTTTTCAACAAATTCATCATGCACCGATTGATGCACAACCAGCCGCGACGAAGCAGTACATTTCTGCCCTGACCCACCAAATGCACCTCCTAAGGCTAATGACACAGCTAAGTTCAGATCAGCGTCATCCATAATGGCCAAGGCATTTTTGGAACCCATTTCCATCTGTAACCGAGTTAAATTTTGAATTGCTGATGCAGCAATCGCTTTACCTACAGGCACAGAACCAGTGAAGCTGATTGCATCCACCAAAGTACTCTCAGTCAGTTTTTGGCCTACGGTACTTCCTGAGCCCATCACCAGTGACACCAGTCCTTTAGGAATATCCTGCCGCGAAATAATTTCGACTAATGCTACCGCAGAAGCTGGCGTAATATTTGCAGGTTTCCATACCACAGCATTTCCAAAGCATAGAGCTGGTGCAATTTTCCAAGAAGCCGTAGCTGTTGGAAAATTCCAAGGTGATATGATCGCAACTACGCCAACAGGTTCACGACGAACATCAATTTCGACACCATCACGTACAGAATCCGCTGTATCGCCCAACTGTCGTAATGTTTCAGCTGCGTAGTAGGTAAAAAATTGACCAGCACGATAAATTTCGCCTTTACCCTCAGCCAAAGGTTTTCCCTCTTCGCGAGCTAACAACGTACCCAATTCCTCTGCACGGCTCATCATCTCCGTGCCAATAGCCATTAATACGTTATATTTGCGTTCAATTCCGTAAGCGGCCCACTCCACTTGAGCATGACGAGCTTGTTGCAGTGTGATTTCTAACTGGTCAGCAGTTGCCTGTGCAAATATACCAACCAAATCGCTCAAATCTGACGGGTTTCGGTTTTCTATTTCCGAACTTCCGTCAACCCAATCCCCAGCAATCAAGTTTTTTTTCAATTTTAGCATGGTTAGTTCCTTTATTGTTAACGCGAAATTTTTACGTCAACGTAATCATACTCTGCTCGGTTAATTCTAATTTAATTAAACCACTCTTAGAAGTTAACTATTGTCAGATTTTGTCCCTTATTTCAATGTAAGATATTCTTAACATCACCTTGTTTTTCGCCCAACAATTGACCACAAAACCCTTCTTGAGCATATTATGATTTAAGTTATTTTTTGGAGCGTTGCCTTTGATAGAAAACAATAGTTGATAAGCACGTCATTTAAACGGAGCTGAAAGAAGCTTGATTGATTGATTGATTGATTGAAAATACTGCATTTTCACTTTTAGTTTAACTTTTAAGATTTATTTACGAACGAATAACTCGCTCAATAATTTTTTTCTGGCGCTTCTGTTATTTTATAATATAACGTTTAATAGATTAGAAGGGTATAGATCGTATAGGAGGAGGTAATCTGCAGTCCGAAGATTTGGATATTTTCAGTAGCACAATAGATCATTATCGACCCAAGCTATTTCTGATAATTTAACTTGAACAGCTGCACCACCAATTATCGCACCGAAAGAATTTAACCGATCAAAGCAAAGCAGATAAAGCTTTTACGGCTTGTCGTTGCTGCCATGAGACATCACTACCTGTGATTTAGTTTTATAAAGACAGCAAATCTTTCATATAATAAAACAGCTTATCTTTATGCGCATTGTCAAAATCTCTGTCCAAATACCACAATAAAATCGATGACTTAAACGGACCTTGCAAAAGCTACACTGCTCAAAAAACTATTATTAATTAGGATAACTAATATGAAAACCATATTGATTTTTGGAATAACCGTTATCACCTCTAACCCCTTATTAGCCGAAAGCACTCGGCAATTGGAGAGCCATGAACATGGGGTTGGCCAACTTGAGGTGGCTATCGAAGGTCAAAAAATCGCAATAGACCTCCATGCCCCAGGTGCAGATATTGTTGGCTTTGAATATGTCGCAGAAAGCAGCAAAGATCGTAAAGCTGTCGACACTGCTATTACCATTTTGGGTAAGCCTTTGGATTTATTTCTAATCTCTTCCGATGCCAAATGTAGTGTCATGCAAGCCGCTGCCAAACTTGAGAGTGATGATGAACATGATGAGCATGATGAGCATGATGAGCATGATGAGCACGATGAGCACGATGAGCACGATGAGCATGATGAACATCAAGAAAAATCAGCTCATACTGAATTTCACGCTTCTTACATTTTAAATTGCATGAACATCGCGGCAATGACCGAAATCAAGTTCGCATATTTTGATTTATTTCCGAATGCTAAAGAACTTGAAGTCCAAATGATTTCAGATGTCGGAGCGTTTACTTTTGAGATAGAAAGAGAAGAACCTACACTAGATTTGATTGGTAAACTTTGAATTGGCAGATAACACAGTTCCTGATTCTAAAAATATTTTGCAACTGCATAGTCTATTGTATCAGTGGCCGGGGAATAATTCATTTTCATTATCTATACCCAAGTTTGAATTACTTACCGGCCAAACAGCGCTACTTATCGGGGAAAGTGGATCGGGAAAATCCACGCTTTTATCTCTTATTTGCGGTACGGTCAAAGCACATAAAGGCGTTGTGTCTGTTGCAGGAACGAATCTCTCCCTCTTATCTTCAGGTCAACGTGATAAATTCCGAGGTGAAAACATCGGTTATATTTTTCAGCAGTTTAATTTACTTCCATACGCGAGTGTCGAGGACAATATTCTTCTGCCATTACAATTTGCACCTAATCGCCGCGCACAAGTCACCTGCCCACACGATGAAGCACAACGGCTCTGCAATGTTCTGGGACTACCCAAAAATGTCCTCAGCACCAAAGCAAGGACCTTAAGCGTAGGCCAGCAACAAAGAGTTGCCGCTGCCAGAGCGCTGATTGGGTCACCACCAGTGCTGATTGCGGACGAACCAACTTCAGCACTTGATGCAGCAACCCAAAAAAAATTTCTGGAACTTCTTTTTGAGCAATCAAAAAATAATAAATCAACTTTATTATTTGTAAGTCACGACATACGTCTTGCAGACCAATTTGATAAAGTCATCCATATGGCAGATATTGTCGCGCGCAAATCGGGAAAACTATGATCCTGCGCCTTGCATTTGGCTCACTTATGGCTCGCGCTCTGACAGTTTCTATCACTGTGCTAGCGATTTCTTTATCGATAGCTCTGTTTTTAGGCGTTGAAAAAATACGCACTAGCGCCAAGGCGAGCTTTACCGATACAATTTCTGGCACAGACCTCATTGTGGGAGCGCGTTCTGGTTCTGTACAACTTTTACTATATTCTATTTTTCGTATCGGCAATGCAACCAACAACATTACTTGGGCGAGTTTTCAAGACATAGCGGCGCAGCAAAATGTTGATTGGATTGTGCCTGTCTCACTGGGTGACAGTCATAAGCAGTTCCGTGTAATGGGAACAACAAATGAATTTTTTAAACGGTATAAATATCGATCAAAAAGTAATTTAAAATTACAAGATGGAGCTTTTATAACGGATCTATTTGACGCAGTAATTGGGGCCGATGTTGCAACAGAGTTAGGCTATCAAATTGGCGACCCAATTATAATAGCGCACGGACTAGCGTCATTTAGTAAACATGAAGATCAACCGTTCAGGATTGCTGGGATCCTTAAAAAAACAAGCACGCCAGTAGATCGCACAATAATTGTCAGTCTAGAGGCTATAGAAGCAATTCATGTCGATTGGAAAAGCGGTGCTAAAATCCCTGGTCAGTCAACTCCAAATGATATTCTACGTAAAATGGACCTGAAACCTCATGCCATAACTGCAGCCCTGATCGGTACTAAAAGTCGATTACAGGTTTTTGGGCTTCAACGTTTTATCAACGAATATCCAAAGGAGCCACTGTTGGCGATCCTGCCTGGCGTTGCATTACAGGAACTTTGGCAAATTGTGGGAGTTGCTGAATCAGCTTTGATAGCCATATCTGCTATGGTTGTAGTCACTGCTTTAATCGGAATGATGGCAATGGTCTTTTCCAGTTTAAATGAGCGTCGACGTGAAATGGCGATCTTCCGGGCAGTGGGTGCGAAACCTTCGTTAATCTTGGGAATGCTGGTGGCGGAGGCAACATTTGTTACTGCGATTGGCGCTATATTGGGGTGTGCTTTGCTCTATTTGGGACTTTTCGCTTCTCAATCTGCGATCGACCAAGCATTTGGCTTATGGGTGCCAATTAATGCTCCCACAAAAGACGAGGCATTATTAATTTTCAGTGTGATTATCGCTGGTGCCTTCATAAGTTTGGTTCCTGCAATCAGAGCTTACCGTATGTCCGTCTCTGATGGTATGATAGTAAACGTTTGATCTCGCATTCGAAAAACATGGTAGTTGTATAGTGTCAAATGAAGCATTATTTACCTACCTAATCGGGTAAGGTGTAAAATAATTTCGTCAACGAAAGCATATCAATGAGACCAAATAATCTTTATCGTAGGACGTTCATGATAGGGCTCA
>Ga0209630_10004988_pt1 | contig 11409 bp, 5 predicted proteins | sample COG_01_FD_184745 | JGI IMG/M metagenome (GOLD analysis project Ga0209630, IMG submission 184745) | Pelagic Microbial community sample from North Sea - COGITO 998_met_01 (SPAdes) (version 2) | ecosystem: Environmental > Aquatic > Marine > Neritic zone/Coastal water | place: Helgoland, sampling... | reverse complement strand
GCCTTGGCATATGGCTCACCCGGTGAGTCAAACCGTGGTGGCTTGATGCGTGAGGCAATGAACATAGATAGTCGCGGTAAGCCGCCGCAGATCATTGAGGATTATTCTCTTATTGATGTGAGATACTAATATGCGGATTATGCAGTTCCAAACGAACTTCTCGGTTGGTGAGCTTGATCCGCTTATCCGCGCTCGTACCGACCTTGAGCAATACAGAAACGCACTTGAGGAAGCTACGAATGTAATCATTCAGCCTCAAGGGGGCTTTAAGCGCCGGGATGGTACGAAGTTTATCTATGACTTTGGCTCAAGCTTTACTGACTTCAAGGTAATCCCTTTTGAGTTTAGCGTTGATGATAGTTACCTCTTGGTGTTTGTCACTCAGAGGATCTATGTGTTTAAAGCTGGTGTCTTGCAGACCAATATCAACGGATCTGGCAATGACTATATTACAGCGACCGATATCACTACCGCTATGCTGGACGACATTAACTATACCCAGGCGGTTGATACGCTCATCCTGTGCCATGAGGATCTTCAGACAAAGAGGCTTGTGCGCAACGGTGATACAAGCTGGACGTTAGAGAACCTGCCAATTACGAACTTGCCTCAGTATGCTTATGCTTTTGATACGCACCAGCCAGACTTTACTATTACGCCAAGTGCATCTACGGGCAACATTACTATTACCGCATCTGACGTAACAACTGACACTGGAACAGCACAGGCGGGTGCATATGATACGATCACTCTTAAAGCTGCGTCTAATTACACCACTGACGATCAACCAAACGGTATGTTTATTACCTTAACTTCTGGTACTGGATCAGGGCAGACACGGCACGTTGAGGACTATGTGGCCTCTACTAAGGTTTTGAGAGTATATCCTGCATGGGATACAGTTCCGGACAACACCACCGGATACAAGGTTGAAGCATTTGCTGAATCCGCTGTCGGTGAGTATGCTCAAGTAACAAGCACATTTGGTCGCGCTCGGTATGTCGAGTTTGTTTCTGCGACTGAAATGAAGGCCGTCACGGAAGTGGACTTCTTTGACACCGATGCCGTTACTGCTGGTTTCTGGGAAAGCGAACATGGCTACGAAGACGTTTGGTCCAGCACTCGCGGTTGGCCCAGGTCAGCTGCATTCCATGAGGGCCGGTTGTATTTTGGTGGATCTAAGTCTCGGCCAAACACTATCTGGGGGTCTGGTGTAATCAATTACTTTGATTTCGCTGCTGGAACTGGCCTGGATGATGAGAGCGTTGAAGCAACTATCAACACCAATCAACTTAACACTATCGTCAACTTGTTCTCTGGCAATGACTTTAGGATCTTTACGACCGGTGGTGAGTTTGTAATTTTGCAAGGCACTAACGAGCCGATCACCCCTTCTACGTTCTTTGTAAGGCCACAGACTAGGCTTGGGGCAAAGTCAGGCATACCCATTGAAGAGCTAAATGGCGCGTCAATCTTTATCCAGCGTCAAGGTAAATCTATCAATGTGTTCCAGTTTGGTGACACTACAGCGTCCTATCAGGTGCGAAACATATCAGCACTAAGCTCTCACTTGCTAAAAGATCCTGTGGACATGGCGGCGCGCAGGGCTGCGTCCACGGATGAATCGGATCGCCTGTTTGTGGTTAACGGCACTGACGGATCGATGGCGGTTTACTCTATCCTGGTCGGTCAGAATGTTATTGCCCCAAGCCGGTTCACAACAGACGGTGAGTTTATAGCGGTGGGCGTTGAGGTTGCAGACGTTTATGTGATCGTTAAACGGACCATTGATGGCACTGACAACTATATGCTGGAGAAGTTTGACCCAGATCTTACGCTAGATAGCGCTAAGGAAGGCGGAGCGGCGTCCTCAGTTACGTTACAGCATCTTGAGGGGGAGACAGTCCAGATCATTAGAGATGGCGTTCTAGAGCCAGAACAGACGGTCCCAGGATCTCCTTACACAGTTACGTTTGCTTCTGCTGCTACGTCTAGCTACCAGGTTGGTTTGAACTACACGGTCACAGCTAGGACAATGCCTGCGGAGCCGGTGTTATCTTCTGGATCTGTGCAGGGCTTTAAGAAACGTATTATCCAGGTTGATGCTATTGTGAACAGCACGAAGGATATGACGATTAACGGCAAGCAGATCTCGTTTAGAAACTTTGGCGAAGATGTGTTGGATTCGCCCGTTGAGCCGTTCACTGGCATAAAAACTGTGCATGGCTTGCTGGGGTATAGCGGAACGGGGCAGATTACTATTAGCCAGAATGTTCCATTGGAAATGATTGTTCTCGGTCTTGAGTACCGGTTGAGCGTAGGGAGTTAAAACATGGAAGCAATGGCAATCATAGGTCCGGTGGTGTCAGTAGGAAGTAAGCTTGCTGCGGCTGGTGCGCAAAGGGATGTTGGTCGCGCTCAACAAGCGGGTTATGAACAGCAAGCTCAGGCTGCTGAGTTAAAGGGTCGATCTGAGGCGATTGCTTATAAACAGCAAGGTTCCGATGCTCTTCGTAATTTAAACGAGACCCTAGCTGCTGTTCTTGCTAGGGCCGCTTCTGGGAATGTTGTGGCAGAAGAGGGATCGTCCCTAACAACCCAGATGTTTGCTGTGTCTGAGGGTGGCAGAGAGTATGCACAAGCGCGGGACAATGCTAGCTTGGCTCTTGAAGAAGCTTACACACAAAGCGGGATTTATAGATCTGCCGGAGCTACGGCAATGAAGAGTGCAAATGTAAGCGCGGTGGCAAGCATTGGTGAAGCGGCTTACATGGCCGGTCAACTATCATAGGTTAGGTTAAAGAATGGCACAGCTTCCAAGATATCAGCGACTAGGCGTAAAAGCTCGTCAGCCAGGGAATATTGATTTTGCTGATACGCGAGAGCAGGCAAGGTATTCGGACAACCTTTCTCAGCAACTTAACCGAATGTCTCAGTTTGCGTTTAAGGAGGCCGCTAGATCTGCTGCAATTCGCGGTCAAGAGCGAGTACAGGAAGAGGGTGCGGTCTCAACACTAGAGGCTATTGATGAAAAGGGTGGTGCGTTTACCATTGCTGATCGTGCAGCTTATGAGCTAGGAAGTCGTGTTGCTGTAGCAGAAATAGAAAATGCGGCTGAGCTTGAAATATCACAGATATTGTCAGATGCTGAAAGAAATGAAACCCCTTTTTCAAGAGTTCAAGAACAACTTTCTGATGTAAATTTAGGTTACTCGGAGTCTTTAAGATTAATAGACCCAGCGGCTGCTGCTGTTTTAAGAACAAATTTGGAGGGCGCTTCCTCTATAGCGACTGAAAAATATTCCAATTGGTATGTCAAATTACAAGCCCAAAAAAGACAGATTAGAATTGCCGAAACTGGAGATCTGCAATTTAAAAATGTTCTTGAGTATGCGGTATTACCTGGTACTGATTTGGCAAAATTAGAAGCTTATATACAAACAAGGGCTAGTCTGTATTCAGACACCGGAGCCAGTGTCAAACAAACTGCTAAGTGGATACAAAAAGCAACAGATGCCGCTATAAAAGAAAACACAGTTTATAGATTTATGTCTTCTGACATTGAAGATCAGACGCAAATGCTGAAGGACATGGAGACCAATCCCGTTGAGGGAATGAGCCTTTTAGAAACTCAAGGTTTACGCAAAAGTTTGCAATCTGATTTAAATCAAAAATTAACCGCTAGAAGATCTGCATCAAAAGGTGTTGTTGCTGACATAGCTATTCAAACCAAATTGTTGACGGATGGAGGTATGCCCTCCTCTATTTCTATTACTAATCTCGAAACTCAGATAGAAGCTCTTGGCCCGGATGCTGGTGATGCGCGAGTGGCACTTGCTGATTTAAAGTTTAATATAGCGAATGCTGAAGTCTTTAGGGGTCAGTCATTCGAGGAACTTTCGCAAACGGTTGCTCAGTTAAGGAACGGAATCGTTAATATAGGTCAACCAGGTCTGGATACTCCTATCGAGGTTTCCACACTAAAATCTGCTGAAACTTATTTGGCCGCTGCTGAAAAAGCTTTAGAAGATCAAGACGCTTTGGAAAAAGAAACTTATCAGCCGGTTGTAAATAACATCATAAACCTTGGTGCAGATTTGCAAGCTGCAATTGATTCCGGTCGCACGGTTACGACCGAAAGATTAATAGAAGCAAGAGATCTATATAATAGTTTGCCAACTGAGTTTCAAAACGAAGTTGAGCCTGTCTTAGAAGAAGTCTTTAGAACAAATGATTTGCTAAGAAGATTAAGCACTTTAGATGAGGCTGGAGTTCGGAGTTGGCTGGAAGATTTTGAAAAAGTCGGATTTGTTCCCGGTTCTTTGCAAGACCCTAATCGCTTTGGTGATGCTGGAGTGGATACAAAAATTGAAGTAAAAGCCGTTAAAATGGCAGAGGATATTATAAGTTCCTTACAAGCCGCAGCGGCATCTGCTGAAGTAGATCGACAAGCGGAATTTGAACCTATAATTGATGAAGCCGGAAAAATTCTGACAACGCTCCAATCTTTTACAGATAAAAATGTAGATGTACCTGACGCTGTTGTTAAAGATCTCATAGAGACAATAACTAAAATTCCAGAAGACTTGCGCGGTGATTTATCTGAGCGCCTTAACACATTGGGCTATACGCAAGATCTTTTGACTTTTGCTTCTGAAACCAATGTAGAGGGCATGAGGAAGTATATTGAGAATTTAAAAGTTTCGGGCATAGTAATAAAAGGTGAGACGATTGGTCCCAATTCTCCAATGGAGTTAAAGGCGCTTACTCTTGCAGAGCAATTGCTAAAAACAATGGAATCTGCGCAAGCCAACCTTTTAGCGGCAAATGAAAAAGCAAGAAAAGAAAAGTTTGATCCTATAGTTTCAGACTTAAAAGGTAGGATTTCTGATTTTAATAAAATTGTTCAATCCGGTCAGCCTGTTAGCCAAGAAGATTTTGATTATTTGGTAAGTGTGTTTAATCAGTTGCCAAATGATTTTCGTGGAGACATATCTGATGAGTTGCAGGGCTTAGGTTATCTTTCAGATATTGTTGAAAATTCCCGCAACATGAATGCTAGTCAAATGGCCCGGTATATAGACAATCTTGGCAAAGGGTTTGATGAATCTCGCCCTGGCGGCTTGGAAACTTACAGTGATCCAAATGCAACTGTAAACACTATCGTTGAAAAAAACAGGCTAGACCTAGCGGAAAAAATGCTGTCGCAGATGAAAACTGGCTTAGCACAAGACGCTTTGTCGTATGGCATTAATGCGGGAACTTTGGATCAAAATGGGTATCCGCTGAAGTTAAACCAAATCGATTTGCTAGGTTCGCAAGAGGGTCTTGTTGCGTCATTGCAAGAACGCACAAAAGTGGCAAAGGCTGTTAGTGACAAATACTTAATACCTACGCAATTCTTTACGGCTGCGGAAAGAACTTTATTTGCAGAGTATATGAGAACAGCCGACACAAACCAAAAGATGAGTGTGTTTGCTGCAATAGTCGATGTTGGTGAAGTTAATGCTCAGAGTATGCTTGCAGAACTTTCTCAAACTTCTCCTATTGACGCGGGGATTGGAGCCTTAGTCCTAAACAAAAGAGGGGACTCTGCAAGAAATGCTCTTATTGGGTTTGAGATTATGAACGATCCTAGCATTGATATCGAAGGGATGGATAAGGCCAAGCTAACAGAAGATTACGGTCGATCTGCCTTAATTAATCTCAAGGGACTTAGGGACGTAATATTTCCTGTGGCTCAAGCAATATATGCTTCAAAGGCTGTGGGTAAGAAATCTTTTGATAGCAATTTATGGACAGACTCCGTTTCAGAAGCTGTCGGTGGAAGTGGTGATTTTGGCGGCATTCAGTCTGTTCGGAAAAGTGATACCCTCTTGCCCCCGGATTATTCCGCTGATCGAGTTGAGGATGCTTTAGACCTAGCAAATCCAGCAGCATTTGCTGCTTCTTCAAACATGGTTCTTGCGGAAGGCATGGCGGAAATGATTGCTAGGAACCCTGGATTCCATAGCTTCTCTTTGCAACGAGTGCCTGGTGAAGATATGTATAGGATTATTTCCAGAAAAAGTGGTCGGCCTGTTGTTACCGATGACAACATTAAATTTCAATTTAATTTAAAACAGTTTGTGGAGTATGTGGAGGCAAACAATTGAACTTTGATAAGCCAGATGTAACGGATATGTACGATCCAAATGGGATCAAGCGACCTTCCGACACTGTAATAGAAAACTTGACGGGTTCTTTTGAAAACAGTTTGCTAACTGGTGCTTTGGGTGCGAATACAGAATTTATTTCGACAACTAGAGTTTGGGAGCCAATTATAGAAAGACTAAACGAATTTGCCGGTGAGCAAGATGTTGGTTTTTTTATGCGGTATTTTAGTGATGCTGGTGCAAATAAGTTCAGCAATCCTGGCATTGCGTATTCAGAGGTGTTTAATCCACTTACAAACGATAACTATCTTAGGCTTTCTGGGGAAATTTACAAATATGTTTCAGAAAACCAGGACACTCTTCCCGATGATTTAAAAGGCATCAATGAGGAGCTTATCAGTTCGCTTCTGAAGCAACAGTTTGATGATGCGCAAGCTTCTGAGCAAAGTCGATCCATTCACAATCCAGGCCCACTAAGGGCTACTGCAAGGTTTGCAGGCGGAACCGGTAGTTCTGTCGGAGATCCAATAAACTTAATTACTGCCCCGTTTGGGGGGGCTGTTGTAAACCAAGGCGGTAAACTTCTGTGGAAGGGCGTAGCAAGCAATATGCTCGTCAACGCTGGCGCAGCGGCTCTTACGGAAAGTGAGGTCGCAGATTGGTATGAAAAGATGGGTGCTGAGTACACCTTTGAAGATTTTGTTTACAATGTATCTTTGAACGCTGCTTTAGGTGGCGCACTTCCTTTAGCTGTTCCAGGCGTAAGGATGACCTGGCAGAAATCAAAAGAGCTTGCTGATATTTTAATAGCCAAAGGTTTTAAGGTTGATGCAAAAACACAAGCACTTTTAGATATGATTGACGATTTTGAAGCTACTAACGATAGCAATCCGTTTAGAAGAAATAGCGCTCTTGAGTCTTTAGATGCTGACGCTGCACATGAGGAAGCCCTTACGGCTGCATCTGCTGCAATTCAAGATGGGAATGCTGAATTTATACCTCCTGCGCCGTTATTGCCCTTAAAAGAACAGCCAACTGCACCAAAACAGAAAGCCCCTTTGCCTAGTGGTCGCACGGTTATGGACATTATCAAAGATGATGATGCTTATGTTGTTAGGCTTAATGCTGCGGATTTAGAGGTTGATGCTGCAACATTTCAATACAAATCAGAAGGAGACGAGTTCGGTGTTACAGATGTATTGCGAGATGAAAAAGAATGGATACCAAGCTGGTCGGGTACTTTAACTGTTTATGAGTACGCTAACGGAAAGAGAGTGGTTGCTGACGGGCATCAAAGAATTGGCTTTGCTAAGAGGGTCATGGCTCAAGATCCTTCTAAGAACATTGAAGTAAACGCTATTGTTTTTAGAGAGGCTGACGGGGTTTCTCCAGAAGAAATGCGCGTAATTGCAGCTTTAAAAAACATCGTAGAGGGAAGCGGCGATGCTGTAGATGCTGCAAAAGTTTTGCGCGTAGACCCTTCGGCTCTGCCGGTGCTTCCATCTAAATCGGAGCTTGTCCAACAGGCTAGAGGAATTAGGCCATTGAGCAACGACTCATTTGGAATGGTTATAAATGGAATTGTCCCAGCAAAGTATGCTCAATATGTTGGTGATTTAATTAAAGATCAGAACCTTCAAGACGCCGCTATGCGAGTTTTAGCAAAGTCAAAGCCAGAAAATAAGTTCCAGGCAGAAGCAATGGTTCGCCAGGTCAGGGATATGCCTACCGCAGAGGTTACTCAAACATCTTTGTTCGGTGACGAGCTTATGACTGAGAGTTACTTTTTTGAACGCAGCAAAATTTTAAACCAAGCGTACACTGAACTGCGCAAAGATAAGTCTGCGTTTGAAACATTAGTTCGCAACTCCGAAAGACTAGAAGCCGAAGGCAACGTATTAGTAAACGATGCAAACGAAAGAAAGGCAGCTACAGATGCCCAAACAATCGCGCTCCTCCAAACGCTTGCAAACCGCAAAGGGCCGCTCTCGGACGCCCTCAACGATGCAGCAAGGACAGCAAGGGACACAGGAAATTACAAATCCGCCAGAGATGGATTCCTCACCGCTATCAGACGATCAATTGACTCAGGCGATTTCGAAGGCGTATCTACTGGCGACATTGGACGCTCTTTCAATGGTAAAGCAGAGGTCGCTAGAGATCAAATTGCAGAACCAGAACTTGATGGATTCGAAGAACCCTCTGGCATAGCGGCTCAGCAGCAGGAGGGGCAACTTGAAATAGATATGTTTGGCGCTGATGAGGTCGAGCCCGCTATCAGAAGCGCAGAGCGCGAGGGTGCAGAGGATCTTATCCAAACAGAAGCTTTAGCTGGCGCAGACATGGATTTTGAAGTTCCCTTTGAGAGTGTTCTTGGAGCCGATGAGCAAATTGAGGTAAGGACTATGACCTTGAGGGAATTAAGAGAAGAAATGAAAAAAGAGCAAGCCGCAATTGCTCGTCTGGAGTTTTGTACGATATGAGTTTTAAAGATTGCATAAACGAAGGTGTTGATGCGGGAGAGATTTCTCGTGAACGCGCCGATGAAGCTTTGAAATTATTTGATGATCTTGAAGTTCAGTACAACCGGCAAATGGGGCGCGCTGCGGCAAGAGCAAAAGCTGCTGGCGATACAACCATTGCTACTAAGAAAATAATATTAGAGCGCAAACGCCGCGCGATGTTGCAAGCTACAACCTGGCAGAACATTGTTTTAAATCTGGAGAATTACAGGACGCCTCTAGGCAATGCTAATAAAGCAGAGGGTGCTAAGGCATTTCTGGAACAAGATGTTAGTGCTAAATTCAATAGTGTCGCGCAAGTTCAGAGTGCAGTTACTCGCCTTGCAACGAGTAAAATGACGGATTATCTGGCTACATTTAAACGCAATATTGTAGGGGAAACCAGAAACAAAGCTAAACTAGAGAATGTTGTTCGAGAGATATTTGAGCCTGGAGTAACGAAAGATGCGTCTGCCAGGGAGCTTGCTGAAGCTTGGAGGGCTACATCAGAATATTTAAGAAAAAGATTTAATGCAGCCGGTGGTGCAATTCCTAAGAGGGTTGATTGGGGTATGCCTCAATCTCATTCACCGGTTAAAATTAGAGAGGCTGGATATGATGCTTGGAAAGAGGCAATTTCTGGAAAGCTTGATCTTGATAAAATGGTTGATGAAAGAACTGGTTTAAAATTTTCAGAAGAAAAGTTGGAGTTTGCCCTTCTTGATGCTTACAATAAAATTACGACTGAAGGTTTTTCAAATATAAAAGTAGGTTCTCCCTCTTCTGGAAAGTCATTGGCAAACCGCAACCAAGATCACAGATTCTTTGTTTTTAAAGATGCGGATGCCTGGCTGGATTATCAGAAGCAATTTGGCAATCCAAATGCGTTTGACACAATGATGGGCCATATAGACGTAATGGCTCGCGACATTGGTATGCTTGAAGTTTTGGGTCCAAACCCAAACCTAACTATTAAGTTTTTAAAAGACACAATAAAGAAAGATGCCGGAAGTGATCCTAAGTTACAGAACAGGGCAAATAAAGCTTCTTACGTTATAGATAATGTTTACTCTGCTATTACGGGAACTAAGAATGCTCCAATTGATTCAACAATTGCCACTACGTTTGCAGGGATCAGGCAGTCGCTGACATCAATTCAATTGGGTGCAGCATTTATTACAGCCTCAACTGATGTAAATTTTGGTAGGATCGGGAGAAGAATGGTCGGTCTGCCACAAACAAAATTATTGAAACGCTATTTAGAACTTATGAACCCCTTAACTCTAGAGGAAAAGGGTAAGCTTGCAGTTCGCATAGGGCTTACAGCAGAAGGCTGGTCGCAACTTGCAGCGGCTCAAATGAGATATGTCGGAGATATGTCTGGTCCAGAGTTTACCCGGCGTCTTGCTGATGGGGTTATGAGGGTTTCACTTTTGTCCCCTTGGACTCAAGCTGGCAAGTGGGGTTTTGGCATGGATTTTTTAGGTTTCCTAGCAGACAATTCAAATTCTGTTTACGGAGATCTCCCTGCCAATATGCAAAAGACCTTGCGGCACTATAACATTGGCCCAGAAAAGTGGGACGTTATGAGGCAGACGCCCATGTACGAACATAAGGGCGCGTCATTTCTTAGGGCTGAAGATATAGAAGCAAGGACAGACATTTCTCCGGCTCTTGCTAAAGAGCTTGCCACTAACCTTATGGTTATGATTGATACGGAAACTAACTTTGCCGTACCCACCACAAGTATTCGTGGACGCGCTGCGCTAACTGGCGATACTAGACCAGGAACATTGGCCGGGGAGCTTACAAACTCTTTTGCTATGTATAAGAACTTTGGCACTACCCTTATAAGCACCCACGGAATGAGGGGCATGATGGAATCTGGCTCTCTTGGAAAAGGGCAGTATTACGCTGGCCTCATTATAACCACTACAATGATGGGCGCTCTTGCCTTGCAGATGAGTGAAATTGCAAAAGGAAAAGATCCGCGCTCTATGGAAGATTCTCGTTTCTGGGGTGCTGCTTTGATGAAGGGCGGTGGGCTTGGCATATTTGGGGATTTTCTGTTTTCAGACGTAAATAGATTTGGCGGCGGTCTAAGCAGTACAATTGCCGGACCTGTCGCCGGTTTGATAGAAGACGTTTCAAAATTGACGATTGGCAATCTTATGGACGTTATGTCTGGCAAAGATGCGAATATGGCTAGTGACACAATAAAGTTTGCTGGGAGAAATACGCCTGGTGCTAGCATCTGGTATCTAAGACTAGCCTTTGAAAGAATGGTTATAGATCAAATGAAACTATTTGCAGACCCGGATGCAGCTAAGAAAATGCGGCAATCTGAAAGAAGGCAACTTAACGAAACCGGCCAGGATAATTGGTGGGGCAAAGGCAGTATTGCACCAGAGCGCGGTCCTGATTTGTCAGCCGCCTTCCCCAGCCTGCAATGAAACGTGTTTGAGTAAATGGAACTAATCTGCTATAGAGTGAACAAAGGAACGGGAAAACGACATGAGTGATATCGCAATTAATCCAGTAACCCGCCGGGTTCAGTTCACAGGCAATACCGGAACCGGTCCATATGCCTTTACGTTCAACATCTTGGTCGATGGTGATATCGCAGTCTTCAAGGGGACTACGGAGCTAACGCTTACCACTGATTACACGGTCAGTATTAACGCGAATGGAACGGGGTCTATTACTCTAACTGTTGCCCTCATAGCATCTGACGTTCTTACAATCATTGGTGG
>Ga0209630_10004984_pt1 | contig 11415 bp, 13 predicted proteins | sample COG_01_FD_184745 | JGI IMG/M metagenome (GOLD analysis project Ga0209630, IMG submission 184745) | Pelagic Microbial community sample from North Sea - COGITO 998_met_01 (SPAdes) (version 2) | ecosystem: Environmental > Aquatic > Marine > Neritic zone/Coastal water | place: Helgoland, sampling... | reverse complement strand
GTTTATATCCATAATGCCAATTTCTGCTGGATTTGATTTAACTACCTTTCCACCTATTACCTCACCTAACAACTGACACCCAAGACAAAAACCTAAATAAGGTTTTTTTAAATTTACAACAAATTCTTTAATCGCTTTTTTTTCTTCTATTAACCATGGATGTTCCTGCTCCATAAAAGTATCCATTGGACCACCCATACAAAACATTCCATCAAATTTACTTAGATCATTTGGAATTTTTTCTCCTTCATCGAGCTCAATTGTGGTTAGCTTAACACCATCAGCTAACATTAAGTCTTTAATGTAACCAGGATCTTCAATTTTAATATGCTGTAATACGATTATATTCACTAAAACTAGCTTAGCTTAGAGCACTTCTTAGAGCAATATTTTACTCTATCCCAATTTAACTTCCATTTCTTACGCCAAACAAAAGGTCTTTTGCAAACTGGACAGGTTTTTGATGGTAAATTTTCTTTCTTCACTAAATTGTATTTTTTTTTATAAACTTGTCTGCTTCAGATAAAATTATTTTTTTTCTTTCCTCCTTCATTTTATCAAAAATTCTAACCATCATTGATAGTCTTGGGTTCTTTAAAAAAAAATTTCTATTACGATTTATAAACCTCCAATAAAGACCGTCCATTGTATTACACCACTCTCCTTTTTTAAAATCCATCATCTTCATAAAATAAGCTGATCCACAAATATAAGGTTTAGTTGCAAAAATTCCTCCATCACTAAATAACCCCATTCCATAAACATTTGGTACCATTACCCAATCAGAAGAATCTACAAACATTTCCATAAACCATTTATAAACAATTGTAGGCTTAATCTCACAAAGATTCATAATGTTTGATAAAATCATTAGCCTTTCAATATGATGAGACCATCCATAATTTTTAGCATTTTGAATTGCATGATCTAAAGGAGGCAAGGCTGTGTTTCCTTCATACCAAGACTTTTTCATTTTTCTGTTATGTTTAAAAAAATTTTTTGTTTCCATTTCTTCAGAATAATTTTGATAAATTCCACGCATAAACTCTCTCCAACCAATTACTTGACGAATGTATCCCTCTAATGAATTCATTCTTATTTTATTTTTTTTATGGAACTCTAAAATCTTTTGAATGATAAATTCAGGAGTAATTAAGCCTAAATTTATGTAGGGGCTTAATGCGCTATGAAATAAAATATTATCTTTTTGATTAACAGCATCTTCATAATCACCAAATAAATTTGATTTTTCTTTAATAAAAAAATCTAAAAGTTTCACTACATCTTTATATTCAGTTGCTAACCAAAAATTATTTGTGCTTCCAGGGTGATTTTTAAATAATTTTTCAATAATGGGTTTTAATTTTTTAGTATGGATAGTTTCATTTATTTTTGGAAACCTTGGTATCAATATTTCCTTTGGTAATTTATTTCTATTATCTTCATCAAAACTCCATTTACCTCCCATTGGATTTCCATCTGCACCCATTAATATTCCAGATTTTTTCCTTACTTCTTTGTAAAATGTTGCCATAAAAGGTTTTTTTGACTTTCCTAAATAATTTTTAAATTCATCTCTAGAATTTAAAAACATAGGAGTTTGAACAATATTCCATTTAATTTTTTCTTTTTTGAAGAATTGTGAGATTTTATTTTGAAAGAATTTATCTTCAATTTCAAAACTTGAAATTTCTGTTATTTTTTTTTGACTAATAATTTTTTTTAGTTTTTTTAAGTATTCATCTTTAAAATCTTTATCTTCAATCTTTAAATAATTTAATTTATATTTATTTTTCTTAAGATTTTCTGCATAAGACCGCATGGAAGATAGGAATAGTAGAATTTTTTGCTTATGGTGTTTTTCGTAAGTGCATAATCCGTTGTCTTCTGCCATAAAAACAAGGTGGTCTTTTTTGAAGCGGTCTAAGTATTTTAATGGAAATAATTGATTACCAAGTATAAAAAACAATTTCATAATTAAATATAACTAATTAAAAATTATATGTCAGAAAAATATCTTATTTTTGGTGCGACAGGTTCTGTGGGTTCTAGCTTAGCTGAACAATTAAAAAATTCAGGTAATGATATTCACCTAGTTGCAAGAAATGAAAGTGAAGTTAAAGCAATTGCTGAACAATTAGGTTGTTCTTACACGGTTGCTGATGTTTTGGAAGATGGGTTTATAGAAAAAGTAAAATCAGACATTAATCAAATCAAAGGTATTGCTTACTGTGTTGGCTCTATTGATTTAAAACCACTAAGAATGGTTACAGAAGCAGATATGAATAAATGTATGAAACTAAACCTTTATTCAGCAATTGAGGCTATAAAAGGATATCAGGAAATTTTAAAAAAGAATAAAGGCTCAGTTGTTTTATTTTCAACTGTTGCAGCTCAAAGAGGTTTTACTAATCACACAATCATCGCATCTGCAAAAGCAGCTGTTGAAGGATTAACTGTTACACTTGCTGCTGAATTTGCTCCAAATATAAGAGTAAATTGTGTAGCACCTAGCTTGTCAAAATCTAAAATAGCAGAACCAATGTTGAAAAATCCTGCAATCGCAGAAGGTATTGCTAAAGCACATCCTCTTAAAAGATTAGGTGAAGGAAAAGATTCTGCAGCACTTGCAAAATTTCTAATTACCGAAGATAGCTCTTGGGTAACTGGTCAAGTTATTGCGGTTGATGGTGGTAGATCAAAACTTTCTTAAAAGGTGATAAAATATTTTTTACTAGTAATTTTTTTTCTTTCATTTGCTTCAAAAAGCTATTCTAATAATTATCTTTTCACTAAAATAATAAAACTAAATGAACCATGGGGATCAACTTTTATAAACAATAATGAAATTATTATTACTGAAAAAAGTGGAAAAATTAAAGTTGTTAATGTTATTTCAAAAGAGGTTTCGGAGATTAAACATAATCTTAATTTTTTAGAAGTTGGTCAAGGGGGTTTATTAGATATTATTTACCAAAATAATACTCTATGGATTTCTTATTCAGAAAATAGAGGAGATTCAAAAACAAGTACATCAATTGCAAAAGCACAATTAAATAGAAAAGAATTAGATTTTAAAAATATTTTTCAAGCTAATCCTCCAATAGATTCTGGTTATCATTTTGGTTCAAGACTAGCTATTAAAGGAAAATATCTTTTTGCAACTGCCGGTGAAAGAGGTAAAGGAATGATTGCGCAAGATCCCACAACACATCCTGGAAGTATTATTAGAATTCATCTAGATGGAAGTATTCCAAATGACAACCCTAAGTTTGAAGGTAAGTCAAATTGGTTACCAGAAATTTATCAAATAGGGATTAGAAATCCTCAAGGTCTTACTCTCTCTTTATTTGATGAGAAGATTTATATAAGTAATCACGGTGCAAAAGGTGGTGACTGGTTTGGTGAAGCTAAAAAGGGAGAGAATTATGGATGGAAAATATTAGGTTGGGGTGGAAAAAATTATTCAGGTGTTTCTATAGGGCCTAAATGGAAACCTGGTTTTACAAAAGCAATTCATTATTGGGTTCCTTCTATTGCAACAAGTGCAATAACTATTTACAAGGGTGACGAATTTAAAGAATGGAATGGCCATGCCTTGATAACTTCTTTAAAAGATAAATCTTTAAGAAAATTAATTTTTAAAAATACATCTAACGTAGAAGAGGAAGTAATTTTTAAAGGTGAAATAGGAAGAATAAGAGATATACAAGTTCATCAAAATAATGGAAAAATTTATTTTTTAGCGGGTAATAGTTTATGGTTAATGGAAAAAAATTAATTAGAATTTTATGTTTTTTAATTGGAATTACTTCATATAGTTATAATAGCTTAGCGATGGAAAAAAAACCCTATCATCATTTGCCTGATGGCACTTTTAGAAACCCAGAAGGATCACCTGTGAGATCAGATAAAGTAAAATTTTCTTACATACAATTTTCTAAAGAGAAAAAAAAAATAGATATGACAGTTCCAAAAGAACATGTTGTTGAAAAATATAAAGTTAAAGCTGATTTGGAAAAATTAAAAAATGATGATTATATTGCTTGGATTGGTCACGCTACTTTTTTAATTAAACTTGGAGGAATAACTATAATTACTGACCCAGTATTTTCTAAAAATGCGGGACCATTAATTTTTGGACCAGATAGATTTACTGAGCCAGCTTTAAAACTTAATGAAATTCCAAAAATAGATATCTTTTTATTAACTCATAATCATTATGATCACCAAGACATGTCTACAATAAGGAAGTTCCCTTTTAAAAATGCAAAAGTAATGACTCCTTTAAAACTTGGAAAATATTTTAAAAGATACAAAGATGTAAATGAAATGGATTGGTATGATGAAATCAAAGTAAATGACAATTTAAAAATTACATTACTCCCAGCGGTTCATTGGTCAAAAAGAAGTTTAACCGATACTAATAAAACTCTTTGGGGAAATTTTTTAATTGAATATAAAAATAAAAAAATATTATTTGCTTGTGATACAGGTTATGGAAATATTTACAAAGATTTAGGTAAAAAGTATGGTCCTATAGATTTATCAATGATTAATATTGGGGCCTACGATTTTAGGCCTATGTTTGAAAAATCGATTTATCATACTACCCCTGAAGAAGCCTTGCAGATTGCTCAAGATTTGAAAAGTAAAAAAGTTTTGGGAACCCATTGGGGAACTTTTGTATTATCGTTAGAACCTATAATGGAGCCACCAATTAGATTTAAAGCAAGCGCAGAAAAATATGGATTTAAAAAAGATGATGCAATTGTGTTTAAAATTGGAGAAATAAATTCTCTTAAAAAAATATTAAATTATAATTAATTATCTAAAATTTTCTTTTTAGCCTTTTCAAATTCCTCTTGGGTCAAGGCGCCACTTTTTAAAAGTTCATTTAATTTATTCAATTCTTCAATTAAATTCTCTGAATTATCATTTTTTTCTATTTCTGACTCAGATCGATTGGAGCTTTTAGCGCTAAATCCTGTCATAATAGCTTTCCCTCCAAGGTAAACTATAAAGATTAAAATAGGTATTATTAACCCAAAAAATATTATCTTTTCCATTTACTACTCTTCATCCTCTTCTCTCCAGTTTTTTTCGTACATTAACCAGGCTGCATAAATAACCGAAACCGTTCCAACGATCATACCATAATCAAATCCTGTTTGCATGTCATGTAAATACCATCCTAGTTGAGTTGCACCAATAGGAGGTACCGTAAGTAAAAACATAATAATGGCTATTCTATATGGATACTTTGGCTTTTTCATAACCTACGTTATCAAAAAGAATTAATTATTAAAAATATTAAATTTGCGATCTTTTGAAACACTCAACAGTATTTTTCAATAAACATGCTATTGTCATTGGTCCCACTCCACCCGGTACTGGAGTTAAAGCTTTTGCAACTTTAGAAACCTCATCAAAAGCAACATCTCCTACCAATCCATTTTCAGTTTTGTTAATTCCAACATCAATTACGATTGCATCTTTTTTTACCCAATCAGCTTTTACAAGTTCTGGAATACCTACTGCAGCTACAATAATATCCGCTTCTAAACATTCTGCTTTTAAATCTTTAGTTTTTGAATGAGTTATTGTTACTGTACAATTTTCCTTTAACAATAATTGCGCCATTGGCTTACCATTTAGATTTGATCTACCAATCATAACAGCTTTTTTTCCACTCAGATTTGGTTCAATTTTTTTAATCATTAAATAACATCCTAAAGGGGTACAAGGCACTGAACTCTCATAACCTGATGAAAGATTCCCAACATTCATTGGGTGAAATCCATCAACATCCTTTCCAGGTGAAATAGTTTCAATAACTTTTTGCTTATCAATATGTTTGGGCAAAGGTAATTGAACTAAAATTCCTGAGATAGTCTTATCTTTATTAAGTTCTTCAATTTTATCTAATATTGTTTTTTCTTCCACAGCTTCTGGGTATCTAATTACCTCAGATTTTAACCCCACTTCATTTGCTGATTTTTCTTTATTACGGACATAGATTTGGCTGGGAGCCATATCGCCGATCAAAATAACTGTAAGTCCTGGAACTTTATTGTATTTAACTTTTAATTCTAAAACTTCTTGTTTAAGTTCTTCTCTTAACTCTGCTGCTAGTTTTTTACCGTCTATTAAAATCATAATTTAATTAAATAAAATTGGTGCCAAATAAAGGTACATACATGTTTGCAAAAACCAAATCAATACTAGTAGTATAACCGGAGAAATATCTAATGTTCCAAGATTAGGTAAAAAACGTCTTATTTTATTAAGCATTGGCTCAGTCAATTTATAAGAAAGCTCTAATATAGAATAAACAAACCTATTTTGAGTATTCAAAACACTAAAAGCTACAAGCCAACTAATTATTACATTAACAATTACTATATATTTATAAATATTAAGCAGCTCATAAACTAAAAGATAAATTGCCTTCATTATTTTTTTTCAATGTAAATTGACTGACTTGGAAATGCAAAAGATGCTTTATTATTTTCAACAATTTGTTTAATTGCAATAGCTAGTTTTTCTTTAACTGATAACCACTCATTCCAACTATCTGATTTGGTAAAACAACGAACATACATATCGATTGAACTATCAGAAAATTTATCAACTCTTACTGCAATACCTATACTTGTATTAAAATCTTCACTTTTATTAATATGGTCTTCAATTAGATTTCTAATAGTTTTTAATTGATCAACTGTAGTGTCATATTGAAGAGTAATAATCCAACTTATCAACCAGTTTGAAGTTTCGCTAACATTGATAACTGCATTTTCTGCAAATTGAAAGTTTGGAATGATTGCTAGTGATTTGTCAAATTTTCTTATCGTTGTTGATCTAAATCCAATTTTTTCAACTATACCCTCTATGATTCCATCTACTAAAATCCAATCTCCTATTTTAAATCTTTTCTCAACAAGAACTAAAATCCCTGAAATTAAATTTTTAAATAAATCTTGTGCGCCTAACGCAACTGCCACACCAAACAAGCCTAGTCCAGCTATGATTGGTCCAATTTTTATTCCCCATAATTCTAAAACTGCCGCAAGACCTAAAATAAATATTAATATTTTTAATGATTTAATAATCCAACCAATCAACTCTCTTGTTAAAAGTTTATCAAGTCCACTTAAAATATATGAGATAGGTTCAATGATTTGGTGAATAACCCAAAAAATTAAAATTGTGATTAAGGTTCTGTTAATTGTATCTACAATTTCACGTCCTTCACTTGAAAATGTCATATAATAACTTGCAATAAAAAAACCTATAACAATTGGTAAAAATCTTGCTGGTCCAACCAATGCTGAAACAAATGTGTCATCCAATTTATTAGTAGTTCGTTTTGAAATAATTTCTAATTTTTTAATAATGAGCTTGCTGATTAGTCCTCTAAAAATTAAAAAAATTAAAAATATTCCAATACCTATTAATATCTGAAAAATATCAACTCCAAGGATCCCCTGATCCCATACTGATAAAAATATCTCAGAAAAATTATTTATTAATTCCATGACTAAATTTTATATAACAAAAACTCCTCTTCTCCAGGATTAAAAAGAAATATTTTCTTCCATTTAATTTCGTTCAATATAGCTGATGTTTTTTCTCCCATACACATTAAATTGGTATCCATCCAAAGAATTTCACTTTGATAAGTCTTAATAAATCTCAAAAAGCTTAAGGCACTATTCTGAGAATATACATAAACTATTTCTGGCATATTTTGCTTTAAATCTTTAACAAATTTTTCATCAAATTTTTCATTGTGATTAGTTCGATAATTAACAATTCGTTTTATCTCGTATCCCTCTTTTCTTAAGTGTTGATCAAGATCAATCGAGATTGTTTCGCCACTTACATAAATTAATTTTCCATTTTTTGGATTAAAATTTTGTAATATCAGCTCCTTTAAATTTGAAACATTCCCATCAGCAGCGATAACATTTTGAAAACCAATACTTCTTGCTTTATCTTCTGTGGCATTGCCCACACAAAAACATAAAATTTTTTTATCTATTTTCTTAGTGTCTAAAAATTTAACAGCATTACCACTTGTAAAAATAATTCCTTTGTAATTTGAAAAGTTAATCTCATCATAATTTACTTTTTCAATCTTTAATAATGGAAGATGTGAAACTTGATGTCCTAAGGATTTAAATTTTAAAATCATTTCAGAACAATCGTTTAAGGGTCTAGTTAATAAAATATGCATATTACTTTTTATAGGAATTATTAGATTTTATTTTTATTATTTCACCTACTTCTTTACCAAGTTCTTTTGCATTTTCAATTTTAGAAGATTTTTTTTCATAAAATCTTTGACTGCCATCTAATGAAAAAAGTTCTGCTTCTAAAGTAATTTTATCTCCATTTATCTCTGCATGAACACCAACAGCTGTTTCACAATCTCCTTCTAAAATTTTAAGGACATTTCTTTCTGCATGAGCTCTTTGATAAGTCTCTTTATGATTAACTTTTTTAATTATAGAAATTGTTTTATTATCGCCTTGGCGACACTGTAGTGAAATTATTCCTTGTCCTGCGCTTGGAATTATATCTTCTATTGAAAATATTTCTGAAATATGATCATTCATTTTTAAAGATTTAATTCCAGCATAAGATAAAACTATGGCATCATACAATCCATCATTAAGTTTCTTGATTCTTGTATCAACATTCCCTCTTACAAGTTTACAACTAATATCTTTTCTAATATTTTTGATTTGAAATTCTCTTCGATACGACGAGGTTCCAATTATTGCATTCTGTTTTAATTGGTTAAGTTTTTTTTTATCATTTGATATTAAAATTTCTCTTGGATCATTTCTCTTTAAAAATGTGTCTCCAAACAAACCTTTGGTTTCAATAACTGGCAAATCTTTTAAAGCATGAACTGCTATATCAATTTTTTTATCCAAAAGTTCTTTTTCTATATTTGTTGAAAATAAACCTTTTCCACCCAATTCAGATAATCTTACGTCCTTAACCTGATCTCCTTTTGTGGTAATCTTTTTAATAACAATATCTTCATCATTTAAGTTTGTATTTTGGATAATCTGTTCTTTAGCTATTTGAGCATAAATTAAAGCCAACTTACTTCCTCTGGATCCAATCGTTATTTTTTTTTCCATAAATAAATTTATTTCTTACTTGTATTGGGATTGTACAATTAATAAAAACTATTTGAATGACTAAAAAACCCTTAATTCTCGGAATAGAGACTAGTTGTGATGAAACAGCCGCATCGTTGATAACTGAGAATGAACAAGGAATTCCAGTTGTTTTATCTAATGTTGTATCAAGTCAAGTTGAAATTCATAAAGAGTTTGGTGGAGTAGTTCCTGAACTAGCAGCTCGATCACATATGGAAAAAATAGATTGGATTGTTCAAAAAGCAATTAATGACAGCGGAAGAGGAATTGAAGAAATTGATGTTGTGGCTTCAACTGCTGGCCCGGGATTAATAGTTTGTTTGTCTGTAGGATTGAGTTTTGGCAAAGCTTTTGCCTCATCATTGAACAAACCTTTCATAGCTGTCAATCATTTAGAGGGCCATGCTTTAAGTCCAAAACTTAATTCAAAATTAGATTATCCATACTTACTTTTATTAATATCAGGTGGACATTCACAATTTTTAAATGTTCAGGCTCTTGGCAAATACAAAAGGTTAGGCACAACTATTGATGATGCTTTAGGTGAGGCTTTTGATAAAACTGCAAAACTTTTGGGGATAGAGTTTCCTGGAGGACCACAAATTGAAATCCTTGCAAAAAAAGGTGATCCGAATAGGTTTGTTCTGCCAAAGCCAATTTTTAACAAGGGTGGTTGTAATTTATCTTTTGCTGGACTTAAAACTGCTATTCTAAGGTTGAGTAAAAATATCAGAACTAAACAAGACAAATTTGATCTTGCTGCATCTTTTCAAAAAACTATCGAAAAAATATTATATAAAAAAACAAAGGTAGCATTTTATGAATTTGAAAAACAAAACAACATTGAAAATAAAATATTTGTAGTTGCTGGTGGTGTGGCTGCAAATAAAAATATCAGAACTATGTTAGTTGATTTGTGTAATGAGGAAAATTACCAAAGTATTTTTCCTCCAATTGGTCTATGTGGAGATAATGCTGCAATGATTGCAATGGTTGGTTTAGAAAAGTTTAAATTAAAACAATTTAGTAAATTAGACCATCCTGCTAAACCAAGATGGCCATTAGATGAAAGTGCTGCTTTTCTAAAAGGTGCAGGAGTACAATTGTAATGTGGTATTGCTTAATGAAAGGTTTTGGTAATTAATGAAAATAGTTACTCTAATACCAAGTGCGACTGAAATTGTTGCCTTTTTAGGTAAAAAAAAATCTATTATAGGAAGATCTCATGAATGTGATTTTCCTAAAGACTTGTCTAAAATTATAAAACTTACCGAACCTAAAATTAATGTTGAAGGCACCAGTGGTGAAATTCACAAACAAATAGAGATAATTTTAGAAAAATCTTTATCTGTTTACAAAGTTCATATAAATGAATTAAAGAAATTAAATCCAGATTTTATTGTTACTCAATCTCATTGTGAGGTTTGTGCAGTAAGTTTTTCAGAAGTAGAGAATATTACTAAAAAGCATCTGGGAAAAAATACTAAAATAATTTCTTTGCAACCTAACAAACTAGAAGAAGTCTTTGATGATATTAGACGAGTAGCTAAAAGCTTAAAAGTTGATAATGATAATAATAATAAATTAATAAATAATTTAGAGATTAGATTAGAAGACATTAAAAAAAAAACAAAAAAATTAAAAAAACCTAAAGTTTTATGTGTAGAGTGGATAGACCCACTAATGGCTGCTGGAAATTGGATGCCAGAGATGACTAAGATAGCGGGGGGTGAAGATGTTTTAGGAAAAATTGGAGTAGACTCACATTGGATAAAGTTTGAAGATATACAAAATCAAGATCCTGACTTTATTGTCTTTATACCTTGTGGTTTCAATCTAAATAAAACAAACGATGAGGTAAATAAATTACTTAACAAAAATAATGCTTGGAAAAAATTAAAAGCTTTCAAAAATAAAAACTTATATGTAACGGATGGTAATCAATATTTTAATAGACCCGGACCAAGATTGGTTGATTCTGTAGAGATATTGGCTGAAATATTTCATTCTGATACATTTAATTTTGGTTATAAAAACAAAGGGTGGATCAATTTTTTTGATAAGAGATAAATTTAATAAGTGTTAAAGAAAATGATAAACAATTAGATGCAGTATTGGTTATTAAAAACATTACTAGTCATACTCACACAAACCCCCTCCGACCCACACTGCTGATTTCATTATCTTTTCTGTCAAAAAAGTATTGATTGACGTCAATTAAATATTATAAATG
>Ga0209630_10004974_pt1 | contig 11430 bp, 11 predicted proteins | sample COG_01_FD_184745 | JGI IMG/M metagenome (GOLD analysis project Ga0209630, IMG submission 184745) | Pelagic Microbial community sample from North Sea - COGITO 998_met_01 (SPAdes) (version 2) | ecosystem: Environmental > Aquatic > Marine > Neritic zone/Coastal water | place: Helgoland, sampling... | reverse complement strand
CGGATGCGGTCGCAACGTCCACGCGCGGTGCCTCTCGCTGTACGCGCAACATCAGGCGCGTTCTATACACTGGTTCCCATACGACCGCGTCGGCGTGGTGAACGCCGATCCTTAAGGACTTTTGCCGTCGTCTCTCTCCGCCCACCCCTCGCTGCTTTCAATCCCCGCCCTCGACGCCTTTCAACTCCGTCTGACGCCTTTGAACTCCACCCCGCCATCGCTTTGTATGGAACGACCCTCAGGCGAGCGTCGACCAGCCGACGACGTGTCCGCTGTGTCGCGCGGCGTGGGGGGAGGTGGAAAGATGGAAACCGAAACCGTCGCGTCCGGGCCGTTTTCGAGGGGTGAACGCCGCCGCCGCCGCCAACCCGGACGCGCACTACGGCGTCACGTGCGGCGCGTGTCGCGTCGCGCCGATCCTCGGGACGCGGTTCAAGTGCGTCGTGTGCGAGAGCTACGACTTGTGCGGCGCGTGTTTCGCGCGCGGGGAGGCGCGCGTTCTCCTTCACACTGGTCCCCATACGACCGCGTCGGCGTGGTGAACGCCGTCCCTTAAGGACTTTTCCCGGCGCATCTCTCCGCCCACGCCTCGGTTTCAATCCCCGCCCGCGTTGCCTTTCAACTCCGACTGACGCCTTTGAACTCCACCCCGACTTCGCTTCGTATGGAACGGCCCTCAGGCGCACGCGACGCACCCGTTCGAGGCGCGGGAACGCGGAACGTCAACCGTCGCGACATTGGCGGACCGCGACGACGCGATGCGGCGGAGAGCGTCGGCGGAGGAGAGCGTGAGAGAGGGAGAGGGGTCGACGACGACGTCGGCGGAGGAGGAGGAGGAGGTTGAACCGCGGAGAGACGCGAGCGGCGGCGGCGGCGGCGGCGGCGCGGCGGCGGCGACGGCGCGGGGGGTCGCCGCCGCCGCCGCCGCCGACCGATCGACCCGGCGCGAGGCGAAGGCCGCGGGGCGGGCGACCGCGACGACGGCGCGGAGGGAGCGCGCGGACGAAGGGAAGACGGACGCGCTGGATTTTAGCGGGCTGATGCGGATATCGAGCGTCCGAGCGCGGCGGCGGGAAGGGTGAGAGGCGACTGCGTTTTTTGTGATGCTGACCGACCGCGGCTCAATAACTTATGAATGGCGGCGGGCTGTGAAAACGCGACCAAGACTCTTTGAACTGTCGCGTCCCGTCTCGCGTCGCAGAGAGAGCCGCGCCGCGCCGCGACGAGCGCCTCCTCCGACCTCGCTCGCCATGTCGGACATCATGGAGAAGATCGCGTCCATCGAGCTCGAGATGAGCCGGACGCAGAAGAACAAGGCGACGGCCGCGCACTTGGGGTCGCTGAAAGCGAAGCTCGCGAAGCTCCGGCGCGATCTCATCGAGCCCTCGAGCAAGGGCGGGCCGAAGGGCGAGGGTTTCGACGTCACGAAGACGGGCGACTGCCGCGTCGGTTTAGTCGGGTTCCCGTCCGTGGGGAAGTCCACGCTTCTGAATAAGCTCACCGGGACGTTCAGCGAGGTGGCCGCGTACGAGTTCACGACGCTCACGTGCATCCCTGGGGTGATTCGCTACCGCGGCGCGAAGATACAGCTCCTCGATCTTCCCGGGATCATCGAGGGCGCGAAGGACGGCAAAGGCCGCGGTCGCCAAGTCATCTCCACCGCGCGGACGTGCAACGTCATCGTGATCGTGTTGGACGCGCTGAAACCGCTCACGCACAAGCGTTTAATCGAGCACGAGCTCGAGGGCTTCGGCATCCGCCTCAACAGAGAGCCCCCGAAGATCACGTTTCGAAAGAAGGACAAGGGCGGGATATCGTTCACGCCGAACAACAACGGCGAGACGACCTTCCTCGACGAGGAAACGGTGAAGAACATCTTGAGCGAGTACAAGATCCAGCACGCGGACGTGAAGCTGCACGAGGACAGCACGGACGAGGAGCTCATCGACGTGATCGAGGGGTCGAGGATTTACGTCCCGTGCATATACGCCATCAACAAGATCGATCAGATCACCGTGGAGGAGCTGGACCTCCTGACGAAGATGAAGCACTACGTCCCGGTGAGCGCGCACAAGGAGTGGAATCTCGATGGACTTCTCGAGACGGTGTGGGATTACCTCGACTTGGTGCGCGTGTACACGAAGCCGCGAGGGGTGAACCCAGATTACGACGACCCCGTGGTGTTGCCGAGGAAGGCGTGCAGCGTGGAGGATTTCTGTAACCGTTTACATAAGGGGATCATGCGGTCGTTTAAGCAGGCGCTGGTGTGGGGGTTGAGCGTGAAGCACCGGCCGCAGAAGGTTGGGAAGGAGCACATTTTGGAGGACGAGGACGTCGTGCAGATAGTCAAGAAGGTGTGAGCGACGCGACGAGGGGGGGACGATTTACGCCCGGTTGTGAACAAAACAATTCACGACGACGATACCGTACCTACTAATTAAACGCGCTGCTAACACGTCGTCGTCGATCTAATACATCCCGAGCTCGCGTCTCAGCGCGGCGACGACCTCGACCGACCCGGCGTCCACGCCCTCGTCGCCGTCGTCGTCGGACCGCTCGTCCGCGCGAGCTCCGATCCACGCGACGTGACCGTCCGGTCGAACGAACGCGTCGGCGCCCCCTGCCGCTCGCGTCCACGCGCCTTTCTCGTCCACGGCGATCACGAAACGGTCGTCGCTCGGGCGTTTACCTCCCTCATAGTAATACCTTTCGACCCCGCGCGCGATCGATGCCGTGGGAGCGACGATCGCGAGTCGAATCGACACCCCCGCCGGCGCGGCGTCTCTCAAGCGCTGAATCGTATCGTTCGCGAGCGTCAACCGCATCGAGTGCGAACGCGGTTCCTCGTCGTCGCGCAGCGTCTTGATCAGCGTGAACACGACCCCGGGTGTGGACCGCAACTCTTGCGTCGCCCACGCCGCGTGCGCGTCGTCGCCGCCGATCGCGCCGTCGAGGACGCTCAGCTCGAGAAGGTCCAACGAGGAAATATGTTTCGCCGATTTTCGGTCGTCGTTCGGACCGAGGTGAAGCGACAGCCACGCGTGCGGGAGCCGTCCGCCGACGACTAAAGTCCCGGGGGGCACGAGCGTCGCGGCGGTGCCGAGGCCGTCGTCCGATTGGCCGCGGTCACGACGCGCCCAATCACCCGTTGCCGCGTGTTCAGATCCCGGTCCGTACACGAACCCCAGATCCTCCGTGGGGAACTGCAACCGCAACGTCTTCCCGCCGCCTTCTTCGCACATCCTCTTCACCGTCGCGCGTCTCGCGTTCCCTATCGCGTTATCCGTGAGCAACAAATCACCGCACTGCGCCCGGCCCAACGCCAGCCCAGCGTTGAGCGCAGCCTTCGCCGCGAACGACGGCAACGCGGCCGTCGCCTCGGTCAGCGCCGCCGCCGCGTCGGGGGGCAACCCCAACGCCGTCGGTATCTTCAGCACCTGGCGAAAGTTGCTCACGCTCAGTCGCGTGTTCCCGACCGCGACCGGGCGGCGCTCCGCGTGATAGCTTCGCAGAAGGTTCCGCGCGCTCGGCGCGCCGGAGCCGCCGTCGCCGGCGCTCGCGACGGCGACCGCGAGTTTCCACGCGAGGTTATGCGCGTCCTGTATCCCCGTGTTCATCCCGAACCCTCCCGCGGGCGGGAACCTGTGCGCGGCGTCGCCGCACAAGAACGCGCGCCCGCGACCAGCCACGAACTCGTCCGCGACTTCCGCGGACATCGTCCACGCGCGGACGCTTCTCACGTCGACGTCGTCGAACGAATCGTTTTCGTTTTCGTTTTCGCCCGCCGCGGCGCCCCCCGCCGCCGCGCGCGCGAGCCCGACGCACGCCTCCATCCCGAAGTCCTCCTCCGCGCTCTGCGTCGGAGGGAAGTACGGCACCTGAGCGACGAACTCGCCGTCGCCGCGCACGTCGTGCGCGACGACGACGGCGACGACGGAGGGGTTAAACACGAAGTATAGCATCGCCGCGCCGTCGCCGCCGTCGTCCTCTCGCAGCGCGCGCGCGAGTTTCCTCGATCGGAAGTGCACGTTCACGAGGTGCTGCATCTCCGGCGTGCCTCTGAGTCCGACCCCGAGACGCTCGCGCGTCCGCGACGACGCGCCGTCCGCGGCGACGAGGTACGACGCGCGCAGCGTCCGCTCTCGTTGAGCGTTCTTCTCGTCATCGTTCTTCTTCGCTCCCGCCATCCGCGGCGACGTCGCGTCGCGCACCGTCGCGGTCACCCCGTCGTCGTCGCACGTCGCGCCGACGCACTCCGTCCCGTGCGCGAACCCGCGGATCCCCCGCGGATGCGCCGCGATCGCGCGGTCCAGAAGCTCCGGCTCGAGCCGGTGCTGCCCGAAGTGCGCGACGGACGTCGGCGACGCGGCGTCGCGGTTTTCCTCCTCCTCCTCCTCGCCCTCGCCCTCGCCCTCGCCCTCCCTCCCGCCGCCGCCGCCGCCCGCGAAGTGATCCACCCTGCCGAGCTCCACCCCCCCCACCATCTGCGTCTTGTACAGAAACTTCCTCCAGTGCTTCAGCGGCGGCTGCGATCGCGTCACGACGCGCTCGAGCCCGCTCACGTGACGGAAGATCTCCATCGTTCGGTTGTTCACGAAGTGCGCCTGCGGGTGCGTCGTCGCTCCGTCCGCGCGGCGCTCGATCAGCGTGCTGTCCACGCCCGCTCGCGAGAGGAGGTACGACAGCGTCAGCCCGACGGGGCCGCCGCCGACGATGAGCACGGGGACGGGAGCGGCGGACGTCTCGTCGTCGTCGTCGTCGCGCGCGGTGGAGAGCCCGCGCGATCGCGACGCCGACCCTGCGACGGTTCGATGACAACGACGACGACGACGAAGACGCGACGCGACGGCGACGACGTCCTGAGTCGCGAGGACGCGCGGGGGGGGCGACGCCGCGGCGGCGAGCGCGCGCAGCGCGCGCGATATCGCGCGCGACATCGTGCCCGCGCCCCGGCGCGCGGCGAGTCGTGAGGGTCGAGGGCGAGAGCGACGAGGTTTGGTGAGATGACGAGCGCGTCTGTCGCCGAGCGTTCTACAGGTACGTATGGGATTTTACACGTCGTCGCCGAGACTACACCGCGAGTCCGAACACGGTGACTATGCAGTACATCGACTTGTTCTCCCACCGCACCGTGCGGCTCCCTGTGCGGCGACAAACGAGAGAATACCAGAGCGGAGGAGCGAACGTCAACGCGGGGACGGGGACGGGGGAATCCAAAAACGAATCCAAAACGTCGCCGCCGCCGCCGCGCGCGTCCGCCGCGCGCGCGACGAACGACGACGACGCGTTCGCGACCCGAAGCGACGACGCACCGTCGGTCTCGTTATCCCAGTAGCACGACGACGCCGTGTGCAACCCCGCGCCGTTCTTCTGCATGATGACGCACGTCACCACGTACTTGAACGGCTTCTTCAGCGCGGTGAGTCGTCGCAGCGTCGTCTCCACCGCGCTGCTCGTCCACTGACCAACCTTCGCGTGCGAGTACGCCGCGTTCTGTAACACCGCGTCGATGGACTCTTTGATGATCTCGTTCACGTCGTCCGCGACGAAGATCGCCTGGCGGGAGGGGACGCGCGGGGTGGACGAGACGGACGACGACGCGTCAGCGTCGAGGGGGCGCGACGCGAGGACGATCGATCGAGCGATTTCCGAGCGAGCGAGCGAACGAAGAAGCCTAAACCGGGCATCCGCCGCGACGACCACGATCGCGGTCGTCGCCGCTCGGGAGCGCGCGCGCCTGCGTCGGGTCCTCGACCTGGACCTCTTCCTCTTCTTCGTCCATCTCGACGGCGCGTCCGCGCGAGCGCTGTTCGCCCGCGACGCGGGTGGGCACGGCGCCGCGCCTCCGCTCGCGCGCGGCGGTCTCCCTTCCGCGGGGGGAGGGGGAAAACGAGACGCGAGCGAAGGGTCGCAGACGCGACGGACGCCTCGCGCGCGCGCGGTCGTCCGACGCTCGCGGGGAACGCCGCGCGTGTGCGGGTTCGAACGCGCGCGACGCGAGTTCGACGCCGGCGCGTGGACGCGCGCGCGGTTGTGGCGGGCGGCGGCGCGCGGACGGACGAGAAGAGGGCGCCGGGGAGTAGGATTCCGCGCGCGAGACTGCTGATGACCGATGACTGCGGTCTCTTCTTCGAAATACAATAATACCATTCATTGAACGCCCGCGGGGCCTCCTCTCCTCCTCCTCCTCCTCCTCACCCCTTGTTCCAGGACAACTCCACCGCGTCCCCGCGCCTCCGCGGCGGGTGCAGATGAAAGTACGCGAACACGAAACTCGCGACCCAGCACCCGCACCCGATCCCCAGGTACGCGCCGCCCAAAAACATGTTCTTCCCCCCGAGCCAGCTCGTCGTCGACAGCACGATCCTCTTCTCGCCGCCGTACTTGTACGAGTTGAATCGATTCGCGATCGTCACCGTGATAGTCTCCCCGCTCGCGATGTCCGTCGTTATCCGCCCCCAGAGCTTGCGGAACGTGCTCAGCGCCGCCGTGCGCATCCACACGATGAAGTGTTCGTCCTTATCTAAGGAAGCCGCCGTCAGTCCGGAGCCGCCGCGCGTCGCGACGTCGTCGTTGAAATTCGCCGGCGCGACGTTCTGAGGTGTGGAGTTGAAAGGCGTCAGGTGGAGTTGAAAGGCTTCGAGGGCGGGGATTGAAAGCGAGGTGTGGGCGGAGAGATGCGCCGGGAAAAGTCCTTAAGGATCGGCGTTCACCACGCCGACGCGGTCGTATGGGGACCAGTGCGAGATAGAACGCACCTCGCCGAACCTCAGGTCCACGTCCGCGTCCCACGCGATGTCCGTCTCCGACACCGCGATCGCGGCGCCGCTGCCGTCCGTCAGCGCGAACGTGTCGTTGAAGTACGACCACGCGACGAGCCCGCACGGCGTGATCTCATCCCCGGACGCGTCGTAGAGTTGCGGCTTGCAAAAGTCGTCGACGCGAGCGTCGCCGCTCATCTGCTCGTCGCTCCTCGAGTTTACGTACCGACGATGGTTCGCGTAAAAGTTCTCGAGCTCGTAGTATACGTATATCGGCGCGGTCATCTTCGCGGGCGCGGTCAGCGTCACCGTGCACGTCGTCCCCGCGCCCAACGTCTGCTGCGACGTCGCGAGCTCGACGTCCGAGGAGAAGAACCCCGACGTACAGCTCGCGACGTCGTCGTATCGAGCGCTCACTTCCACGACGCCGTCGCTCGCGACGTAGCAAATCACCCCTAGGGGGATGAACAGCGCCCCGAGCGCGAACAGGATGCACGCGATCTGGGGTGGAGGGAGGGGTCGCGAGCGTGGTGGGGATGGGGTTGAGTCGCGCGTTCGCGCGGGCGCGCGGGGCGGCGTCGCCGGTGCGAGACCGCCGCGAGAAAAAAATAAGGTTACCAAAGAAAAACATTTCGGGGAACGGAGGGACGCGTCGACAATCGCGCGGGGTTGACCGCGCGGGGAACGGCGTCGCGCGCGCGCTCGCGCGCGGGTCGCGGAGAGGCGTCGAGCGGAGAGACGCACCCATTTCGGCGTGAGGATCGGTCGCCACGCCGGGAGATCCTGCTGGGTAAACTTGGAGCCTGTCGGTCGACGCGCGAGGCGCGGAGGAGGGAGGGAGAAGGGACGGACGGCGCGTCGGCGTCGGGTCGGCGATCGCGCGCGCGAAGCGAGGCGGCGGTCGCGTCGACGCGCGGCGCGGACGCGGGGGCGCGCGCGAGGAGGAGCGGCGCACCCTTGGGCTCGTTCGTGACCGGCTCGTCGCTCGTCGCGTCCGCGGCCATCGCGTCCGTCGCGCGCGGACTGTTCGATGACTCGAAGTGTCTGAGACAATCCCTCGTTCCGTTCTCGGACGCGCCTCGACGCGGCGCGCTCGACGCGCGCGGGCGAGAGCGGCGGCGTCGCGCGACGCGGTCGGCGTCGTTCGCGCGCGTGCGATGCGAACCCGCGCGTCGAGGTGTCGACGTGCCGCTCGCGCGCGTGCGCAGTGCGCGGCGTCGACGCGAGCGTTCGGACGTCGACGCGCGTTTTGACTTCGCGCGCGCGCGCGCGACGGGAGGCAACGAAGAGACGGCTTGATGAGTTCTCTTCCTGTCGGCGGTTCTTTCGCCGCGGCTATCGAGCGTGACAGTACAGAAGACAGCACCACGCGCTAAAATCCATCCACCCGTCCATCAGCACGTCGCGCCGCGCTCACCACGCCTCCACGGAATATTTCCCCGTCGCGTCCATCCTCGCGAAGTGCGCGCGCGCGGCGGCGGCGTCGAGCCCGCCGTGTCGTACCGCCACCGCCTCGAACGCGTCCGACACGTCCTCCGGCATCCGCCCGGTGCTCCCCGCGACGTACACGCTCGCGCCGGCGGCGATCATCGCCCACACCCGCGCGCCGTGCGCGATAATTCGATGCGTGACGTAGTCTTTCGACCCGTCCGGCGCGTCGCGCGAGAACGCGGGGACGAACCAGCGGGGTCCGTCGGCGGGCGCGTCCGCGGGGGGCGCCGCGCCGGGGACGTCGACGTCGCCGGCGAGGACGCCGCGAGGCTCGTCGAACACCGCCCACTCGCGCTCGTACAGGCAATCGTGCTCGCGGTGTCGGCACCCGAAGAACACCAGCGTCGGCGCGAGTTTATCGCCGCGCGCTCGCATCGCCGCGCGCTCGTGCGCGAAGGAACGGAACGGCGCGACGCCGCTGCCGGTGCACACCACGATCATCGGCGTGGACGCGTCCGGGGGTAGTCGCAGCGTCCCGGGGACGATCCACGTCGCGACGCTCGCGCCGGGGGCTAACCTCGCGAGGTAGTTGGAGCACAAGCCTTCCCGTGCGCGTCCGTAGTGCGTCTTCCACTTCACGAGCGACACGGTGCAGTGGAGTTCGTTCGCGTGCGACGACGGCGACGACGACAGCGAGAAGAGACGCGCGCGGAGTCTCGGGGCGACTCGAAACGCCCACGGCAACGGCAGGTTGACGGACTTGAAGTCGTCCAAGAACTCGATCACGCTGCGGCGTTCTCTCTCGTTGTACCGGTACAAATCGTCTCTGCCCTCCGCGGAGGCGAAGTACGTCAGGCGTTCCTTCTCCGCGGCGTCCGATGCGAAGTGCGCGGCGACTTCGAAGAAGTACCGTCGCGGGGACGCGGAGGTGAGATCTAACGCCCCCATGATGAGCGTCATCGCCGGCATCGCCGGTTCGAGCGCGTCGCCGCCCCCGTCGACGTTCGGTCGCACCGTGATCCACGCGTCCGAGGGAACGCCCGCGCGCCGCAGGAGCTCCTCCGCGGCCGCCGCGCACGCTTTTTGCCCCCCCGTCGACGTCCCGGGCGTCGGCAGCACCGCGACCGAGTCCCCGGGGGAGTACAAACACCCTTTCGGGGAGCGCCCCCCTCCTTCTCCTCCTCCCGTCGTCGTCGTCGTCGTCGTCCCCGCGTCCCCCATCCCCGACGCGTCGATGACGACGTGCCGAACCTCGTGCGACGACTCCTTCGACGTCAGCGGCGCGTTCATCAAGATCGTCGTCTCGAAGCACGGGTTCTCCGGACCGAAACGTCGCGTCGACGCGCGCGCGTCGTCCGTCGACGCGCCGTCGTCGCCGCCGCCGCCGCGTCGCAATATTCTCGGGTCCACGCGCGCCGCCGCGCGCGCGACGCGGTCCATCAACGCCGCCGCCGCGCACAGCTCTGGCGTCGTCGGCATCTCGCTGGCGACGTGCTTCCGCCACCACTTCCCCTTATTACCTCGCTTATCTACTCCGTCCGCGGCGTCAGCGTCGTCGACCACCTCCACCGAGTACCGGCACCGCTCGAGCGCCGTCGCCTCCTCCCCGTCCGCGGGGTCGCGCTCGCCGTCGCGTAGGGGATACTTCGCGCGCAACGAGGTCCACACGTCCCGGAGCCACGGATCGAGCGCGGCTTCGTGTCCGGTCGGGTGCTGGTCGTCGCCGAGGCCCAGCGGCGCGATCGGATTCGCGCCCAGGCTAATGAGGGTCGTTCCGTACGAGCGAACGTCGGGGTGGAGTTCAAAGGCGTCAGATGGAGTTGAAAGGCGCCGAGGTGTGTCGGGATTGAAAGCGAGGCGTGGGCGGAGAGATGCGCCGGGAAAAGTCCTTAACGATCGGCGTTCACCACGCCAACGCGATCGTATGGGAACCAGTGCGAGATAGAACGCACCTCAGCAGCCGCTTGTGAAGCCTCTTCGCGGCGACGTTGTACTTTTGATAGTGCGAGTCCCCCAGGCCGAACACCGCGAAGTCGACGCCCGCGAGCGAGGCGGCGGGGAGAGACTTGCGCAGGAGGAACCGCCAGAAGCGCTTCATGTTCGCCGGCGGGTCGCCCTGGCCCATCGTGCTCGTCACGAACAGCGCCGTCGACGCGCGCGGGAGCTCGGTGACCTCGTAGTCGTCCATCGCGAGGACGTCGCATCGGTAGTGGCGCCGGTTCGCGTCCCTCGCGATCCGCTCCGCGGCGTCCTGGCGGGCGGACGAGGGAAGAGAGGACGAGCGTCGGGGTCGGGGTGAGCGGGGAGAAGACGCGACGACGACGACGACGACGACGACGGGCGAGGAGAATGAAGATCTCGTCTCGTCTCGTCTCGCTCGGCGGTAGGCACTCTGCCGCCGCGCGCGTCGCCGGGGGAGACGCGCGGGGGGAGACGACGGGAGATCGCCGCGACGGCGCGCACCTGCGCGTTCCCGGTCTCGGACCCGTACAGCACGAGCAGCGACGGCCGCGGGGACGACGCGGACGCGTCGTCCGGCGACGCCCCCATCGCGCGGTGCAGTGCAGGAGCGCAGTGCAGGGCTGAAGTGCAGCGCCGGCGACGACGACGTTTGATAGGTCTCGTCTCGTGCCGGTGCACCGGCCGCTTTTTTCGGACCGGAACGAAACTTTTAAACCGTGCTTTTTGAGTCAAATTCTTTTTATGTTTGATTTTTTTTGCATTTTTTGCCGAATTTTTTGCACCCCTCTGCGGGTTTTTCCTAGATTTTACTGCTGATTTTAGCCGGGCTGCTGCCCGAAAGTCGGAGCAGAGACTTTGACCCAAAAACGACGGTTTAAAAAGCGACGGACACCTGGCAGCGCGGATGCCACTTGATGGCGCTGACGAGGTTAGCGAAAAACGACACGTTGCCGCCGCGTCGCGATCCCCCCCGAGGGACACTCACGCACGCACGTCGTCTCGCGCACGCGCGTCGCGAACGTTTAAAAAGACCTCAGCCGCGACTCGCCGCGCGCTCGCGGTGCGTCTTCCCGCGCGTCGTCCCCGCGCGCGCCGCGATCGGCGAGCTCGAATCGTCGCGCCGTCGTATCTTTCCAGGCGTGGGCTTTTTTCCGTGGGCTTTTTTCGCCCCGCAGGGGCGGTAACCTACTTTGGATTCTCGCCTCCCGCGCCGCGCCGCGAGCGCGCGTTCGCCCCGTTCGCGCGAATTCAATCCTGACCGATCCCCCCCACGAGA
>Ga0209630_10004971_pt1 | contig 11437 bp, 9 predicted proteins | sample COG_01_FD_184745 | JGI IMG/M metagenome (GOLD analysis project Ga0209630, IMG submission 184745) | Pelagic Microbial community sample from North Sea - COGITO 998_met_01 (SPAdes) (version 2) | ecosystem: Environmental > Aquatic > Marine > Neritic zone/Coastal water | place: Helgoland, sampling... | reverse complement strand
CGCCGTCGATCACGGACCCGCGCCCCTCACCGGCCACGCCGCCGAAAGCGGCCTGCGCACGACGATCGAGCACGAGGCCTCGGCCCCGGCCCTGCCGCCGGTCGACGCCCGTCCGGTCAGCAATGGCGCCGCCCATGTGGACAAGGGCCATGGCGGAGCGGTATCCGCTTCGCATCATGGCTGACCCTTCCTCCCCGACGCCCGCCAAACCCGAAATCCTGCTGTCCGAGGCCGAGATCGCCCAGGTGGTCGCGCGTCTGGCCGAAGAGATCGCGCCCGTCATCGACGACGAGACCGTCGCGGCGGTGTTGCTGACCGGGGGGCTGTGGTTCGCCGCCGACCTGACCCGGGCCCTGTCGCGCATCGGCCGCCACGTCCGCTTCGACGCCCTGTGGCTCGCCTCCTACGGCGATGAAAAGACCAGCCGGGGCCGCATCGACACCTATGCGAACTTCCAGCGCTCGCTCGAGGGCCGCAAGGTCCTGATCCTGGACGACGTCTTCGACACCGGCCTGTCTTTGGCCGAGGCCGTCCGGATCGCCAAGGAGAAGGGGGCGACCGAGGTCTTCACCTGCGTCTTCGCCCGCAAGCCCTTCCCCCTGCCCGACGCGCCAGAGCCCAACTTCGTCGGCTGGCACGCGCCCAACCGCTTCCTCGTCGGCTACGGCCTCGACAACGCCGGCGCCCTGCGCGGCCTGCCCGACATCTGCGCGCTGGACTAGGCCTGGAGCCAGTCCGCCATCGGTTCGCGGGCCAGCATTTCCTCATAGGTCGGGCGCGGGCGGATGACGGCCCAGCGGTCGCCGTCGACCAGCACCTCGGGGACCAGAGGCCGGGTGTTGTATTCGCTCGACATGACCGCCCCATAGGCGCCGGCGCCGGTGAAGACGACCAGATCCCCCGTCTGTAGCGGCGGCAGGTCGCGGTCCCGGGCGAAGGTGTCCCCGGTTTCGCAGATCGGCCCGACCACGTCATAGGCGGTGGGCGCATTGTGCCCGCCGGCCTCACGCGGGCGCACGGCCCTGATTTCGTGGAAGCTGTCGTACATGGCCGGGCGGATCAGGTCGTTCATGGCCGCGTCCAGAACCAGGAAGCGACGCCCGTCGGCCCGCTCGGTGATCTGGATCACCCGGCTCAGCAGCACGCCCGCATTGGCGGCCAGCAGCCGGCCCGGCTCGAACGCCGCCTCGACGCCCAGACCGTCCAGCACCCGCGCCGCCATGGCCACATAGTCGGCCGGAGACGCGGTCGGGGCGCCGCCGACGTAGGGCACGCCCAGACCGCCGCCGAGGTCGAGCCGCGTCACGGTCTGGCCCTTGGCGCGGAGCTCCTCGGTCATCGACCGCAGCAGGCGGAAGGCGGCTTCGAGCGGGGTCAGGTCGGTGATCTGGCTGCCGATATGGCAGGCCAGACCCACGGGCGTCACATGGGGCGAAGCGGCGGCACGGACATAGAGGTCCATGGCCTCGTCCGCCGGGATGCCGAACTTGTCGCCCTCGCCGCCGGTGGTGATCTTGGCGTGGCCGCCGGCGCCGATCTTGGGGTTCACCCGGATGGCGATCTCCGGGACCTTGCCCAGACGCGCCGCGATCGGAATGAGCCGGTCCAGCTCGGCCGGGCTCTCGACATTGATCTGGCGCACACCCGCCTCGATGGCGAAGGCCAGTTCGCCGTCGGTCTTGCCGACGCCGGAGAAGATGATCTTGCCCGCCGGCACGCCCGCGGCGAGCGCCCGGCGGATCTCGCCCTCGGAGACGGTGTCCGCGCCGCAGCCCAGCCGGGCCAGGGTCGCCAGCACCGACAGGTTTGAGTTGGCCTTGACCGCATAGGCGATCAGGGCGTCGCCCCCCTCTGGACCACCCAGCGCCGACTTGTGCGCATCCGCCGCCTCGCGCAGCACGCCGTAGTGCCGCGTCAGGGTGGCGGTGGAATAGACATAGGCGGGCGTCCCGACCGTTTCGGCCAGGGCTTCCAGAGACACGCCCTCGGCTTGCAGGGCGCCGTCCTTGAGGTCGAAATGATGCAAGAGGTCTCTACTGGGGATCGCGTCCCGCGGCGGGAGCGCCGAGGGGATTGGAGGGGCCGCCGTCGATCGGCACCTGGCTGGACGGCCGGTTGACCGTGGCGGGATCGGGCAGATGCGGCGCCCAGGCGTCGCGCGGCGCGCGCTCGGTCTCGCGGGGCTTCGGCGCCTCCAGATCGGCCATTCGCCCACAGGCGGCGGCCGATGCGGCCAGAACAGCGAGAACGCCGAGAACAATCAGCTTTTTCATAGACGCGACTTCCAATCGGCGATGCGGGCGCGGACCTGCTCGGGGGCGGTTCCTCCGAAGCTCTGGCGGCTGGCGCAGGAGGCCTCGGGAGAGAGCACCTTGTAAATGGCTTCGGTGATCCCGGCTTCAAGCGATTGCAATTCCGCCTGCGACAGTTGCGCCAGGCCCACGCCCTTCGCCTCGGCCATCTTTACCGCCGCGCCCGTCACATGGTGGGCCTTGCGGAAGGGCAGGTTCAGCTCGCGCACCAGCCAGTCGGCCAGATCGGTGGCGGTGGAGAAGCCGGCGCCGGCCGCCGCCGCCATACGCTCCGTGTTCGGAATCAGGGCCGCGACCATGGCCGTCATGGCGGTCAGGGCCAGATCGAGGGCGTCGAAAGCCTCGAACACCGGCGGCTTGTCCTCCTGCATGTCCTTGGAATAGGCCAGCGGCAGGCCCTTCATCACGGTCGACAGGGCGACGAACGATCCGAGGATGCGCCCGGTCTTGGCCCGCACCAGTTCGGCGGCGTCCGGATTGCGCTTCTGCGGCATGATCGACGAACCGGTGGTCAGATCGTCGGGCAGGGCGGCAAAGCCGAACATCGGCGTCATCCACACCACGATCTCCTCGGCGAGGCGCGACAGATGGCCCGCGGTGATCGAGGCGGCAGCCAGGCTCTCCAGCGCGAAGTCGCGATCCGAGACGGCGTCCAGAGAATTGGCCATCGGCCGGTCGAAACCGAGATCGGCCGCCGTGGCATGGCGGTCGATGGGGAAGGGCGAACCGGCGAGCGCGGCGGCGCCCAGCGGGTTCTCGTTCATCCGCTTGCGGGCGTCGGCGAAGCGTCCGGCGTCGCGCCCGAACATCTCGACATAGGCCATCAGGTGATGGCCCAGGGTCACCGGCTGGGCGGTCTGCAGATGGGTGAAGCCGGGCATCAGATCGCCCGCATGCTGTTCGGCCCGGGCCAGCAGGGCCTTCTGCAGGGCGGCCAGCTGATGGCCGGTGCGGTCGCAGGCGTCGCGGACCCACAGGCGGAAGTCGGTGGCGACCTGGTCATTGCGGCTGCGCGCCGTGTGCAGTCGGCCCGAGGGCTCGCCGATCAGTTCCGACAGCCGCGCCTCCACATTCATGTGGATGTCCTCGAAGCTGTCGCGGAAGGGGAAGGAGCCGTCGCGGATCTCGCCCTCGATGGTCTCCAGCCCGCCGAGAATGGCCTCGCCGTCGGCCGCGCCGATGATCCCCTGTTTGATCAGCATGCGGCAATGGGCCCGCGATCCGGCCAGATCCTGGGCCCACAGACGCTGGTCCACGCCGATGGAGACGTTGATCGCCTGCATGATGTCGGCGGGCTTCGAGGAGAAGCGGCCGCCCCACATGTCTTGACCTGCGGGCTTTTGATCCGCTTTGGTCTTTTCTTCGGGGGTGGAAACGTCGGTCATGAGCGGCTCGAAGACGGCGATCGGGGTCATTGCGGGGGTGCTGCTGATCGGAGCGATCGGCGGCGGCGCGTTCCTATACGCCAAGCCTGACGCCGTCGCCAAAGGTTCTGCACCCGCCGAGGCGCCGAAAAGCGCGCTGGCCCGCTTCGCGACCGGCTCGCTGGCGACGCTCGAGACGCCCGCCGCCACTCCGGTGGCGCCCGACTATGTGTTCAAGACCGCCGAGGGCGCCGACGTTCGCTTCGCCGCCTTCCGGGGCAAGGTGGTGCTGGTCAACCTCTGGGCCATGTGGTGCGTGCCCTGCCGCACCGAGATGCCGACCCTGGCCGCCGCCGCGAAGACGTATGAGGGCAAGGACCTCGTCGTCCTGCCTATCAATGTCGACGTCGAACCCGACAAGGTCGCGGACGCGAAAAGCTTCATCGGCGTCCACGAACCCCTGCCGCTCTACAGCGACCCGAAATTCCAGCTGCCGTTCGAGTTCCCCGGCAAGGGCAAGATGCCCCAGACCATCCTTCTGGACCGTCAGGGCCGTATCCGCGCCACCTTCGCCGGCGAGGCCGACTGGAACAGCCCCGAAGCCCGCGCCCTGATCGACGCGGTGCTGGCGGAGGGGTAGACGAGCGAGCGTTTGGTGGAAAACCCGTTGAAAACGGAAGATCGGGACCGGTGGGTCACGCTCATCAAGACGCTTCGTCAGACGTATGATGTCGACCTTTTCGAAGCCGAACGCCTCGCTCTGTCGAAACCCGAGTGGCGACGCTGGGTCGAACGGCAGATCAATTCGGACAGACGATGCCGGCGAATGGCGCTGACGCACATCCGAACTCACGGTCCCCTGGCCCTGGTGATCAAGGACGGCGACCGTCTCAACATCCGTGGAGACGCCTAGGCGCCTTTCGCGTCAGCGAGGCCTGAGGCGCCCACGGCTGATCTTTGGCAAGGCAGAGACCAGCCGTAAGAGATCGGACTCAGTGCTCCGCCGGAGCCGGAACGCGCTGATCGGTCGACGGGTTGACGGCGCCGGGCTTACCCTCGGCGGCGGCCTCGGCCTGATTGGCTTCCAGATGGTCGGCGACCTTGCCGGCGCCCTTCTCGACAGCCTGGGCGGCCTTCATGGCGCCGCTCTCGACCACCTCGCCGGCCTGGGCGGCGGCGTCCTTGGTCTGGTCGCCGACGACGGCGGCGTCCTGCTTGGCCTCGGTGGTTTCCGTCCTCGTGCAGGCGGCGGCGCCCAGGGCGACAGCGGCGACGGCGATCAGGGCGGTGGGAATACGAACAGACATGGAAAATCTCCGGCTGAGGTGAACCTTGGCTGGAGAAACGCAGGCGACGAACGCGGGTTGCGATCGGCTTTCGCGAAGGGGGACCGATGGTGGCTGGAGGCGGGCTCGAACCGCCGACCTGTGGGTTATGAATCCACCGCTCTAACCAGCTGAGCTACCCAGCCACGCTATCGGTCGCCCGGCGGAGCCTGACGGCCGCGCGCGGGAAGAGGCGTGCCTATATAGACGGCGGGGCGGCGGTTCAAGTCGCTTCGCAAAAAGCCTGTTCCCGGTCTGCGAATTGCAAGCGGACGATCGGTCGCAGCGGCAGGCCCGGGCCGGGCTGGAACGGTCAAGTCCGGCCTCCGTTTTCCCGCCTGCAGTTCTGATTCCCTCGCCTGAAAGAGTTTCCCAATGCGCACCCTCGTCCTCGCCTCCAGCGCCTCCCTGATGGTCCTTGCCGCGGCCTGCGGGGCGCGGGGCGAGAACGACACGGCGTCGGGCGCGGCCTCGGGAGGCCAGCTGGAGACCCGGCCCGCCAACGGTCAGGGCCAGACGCCGGCCTTCGCCGGCCAGACCCGGGCCCCGGGCGTGACTACCCAGGCGACGCTGGCCCACACCGTGGTCGCGGCGGGGCTGGAGCACCCCTGGGGCCTCGCCCTCCTGCCCGACGGCCGCTGGCTGGTGACCGAACGGCCGGGCCGGCTGCGCATCATCACCGCCGAGGGTCAGAAGAGCGAACCGATCGCGGGTCTGCCCGCCGTCGCGGCCGTGGGTCAGGGCGGTCTGCTCGACGTCGCCGTCGGCCCGACCTTCGCGAGCGACCGCCTGATCTACTGGGCCTATGCGGAGCCGCGTGAGGGGGGCAACGCCACCTCGGTCGCCCGCGGTCGCCTGTCCGATGATGGGACGAAGGTGGAGAACGTCCAGGTCATCTTCCGCGCCCTGCCGACTTATGACGGCAACAAGCATTTCGGCGGCGCCCTGGCCTTCGCCCCGGACGGCAAGCTGTTCCTGACGCTGGGCGAACGCTCCGACGCCCCGATGCGGCCCCAGGCCCAGGACCTCGGCTCCCACATGGGCAAGGTTATCCGCATCAACGCCGACGGCTCGGTTCCCGCCGACAACCCCTTCGTCCACACCGCCGGCGCCCGGCCCGAGATCTGGAGCCTGGGTCACCGCAACGTCCAGGGCGTGGCCATCACGCCGGACGGTCAGGTCTGGACCATCGAACACGGCACGCGCGGCGGCGACGAGGTCAACCACGACCGCGCCGGGGTCAACTACGGCTGGCCGATCGTCGCCTATGGCGTCGAATATGCGGGCGGCCCGATCAACGGCGGCGTCACCGCCCGCGAGGGGCTGGAGCAGCCGGTCTACTACTGGGACCCGGTCATCGCTCCCGGCGGCGCGACCTTCTATGAGGGCGCCATGTTCCCGGGCTGGCGCGGCAATCTGCTGGTCGCGGGCCTGAAGGAGAAGCACATCGTCCGGCTGGTGCTGCAGAACGATCGCGTCGTCGGCGAGGAGCGTCTGCTGACCGATCTGGGCGAGCGCATCCGCGACGTGGCGGTCGGCCCCGACGGCGCCGTCTGGGCCATCACCGACGAGACCGACGGCAAGTTGGTGCGACTGGCGAAGGCGAACTGACGGCTAGTTCCGGCGGAACAGCCTCGAGGCGCCGTATCCGGTCGCCGCCGCCAGCAGGACCGACAGCACGCCGTACAGCCATGGGCTGCGGTGGGCGAACTCATAGACGTCGCGCTCGAACCCGACCTTCTCGACGGTCAGGGTCAGGTTGGACACCGACTGGGGCGCCCCGTCCTGAAACAGCCAGACGTCGGCGTGGTACTCGCCCGTCGGGGCCGTCGCCGGCAGATTGACCTCGGCGCGGAACAGCCCCTTGTCGACGAAGCGGACACCCTCCGGATCGGTGTCGTAGAGAGCCGCCTGTTCCTTCAGCCGGATCACGGCGCGGCGCCAGTCGAGATAGTCGTCGCCGAGGCGAGACACGACCACGTCGCGCACCCCGTAGCGGGTGACCGTATGCTGCTCGTCCGGCGCCCCGATCCTCAGGTGGTCGACGCCGACGCCCAGCCGGCGCAGCTGGCCGAAGTCGGCGATGTCGCTCAGCGGCCGGGTCGATGCGGTCATGTAGAAGCCGGGCGCGCCCTCGAACAGCACCGGCCGGCTGTTCAACCAGACGCCCATGTTGCGCGTCTTTTTCACCAGTCGGATCGGGGTCTCCGGACCGCGCATGACCACCACCACGTCGGTCGGGGTGTTCGAGGGATTGAAGACAGCGCCGTAGAGCACGATGGAGGCCCCGCGGAAGCTGGAATCGACCCGGATGCGGGCGTCGGTCAGGGCGGCGGCGACGCGCAGCCCGCCCTCGGTCGCGGCCGACTGTTCCGACGGCGGAACCACAGGCGCATCGGGGACCAGAGGCGCCGAGAGGGCTGGAGGAGGCGGGGGCGGGGGCGCGCTGATCATTTGTCGGCGATCCCGGGAGCCAGCATGAAGATGTCATGCGGCTGCACGAACAGCTCCAACCCCATATAGACCCCGACGCCCAGCACGATCAGCCCGAGCAGGGCGCGCAGGGTGTCGGCGCGGAAGCGGCTGGCGAAACGCGCCCCCAACTGGGCCCCGACGACGCCGCCGAGCAGCAGGATGGTCGACAGGACGATGTCCACCGTCTGGTTGCGCCCGGCCTGGAGGATGGTTGTGATGGCCGTGGTGATGATGATCTGGAACAGGCTGGTCCCGACCACCGCCCCGGCCCTCATGCGCAGCACATAGAGCATGGCCGGCACCAGCACGAAGCCGCCGCCCACCCCCATGATCGCCGACAGGATCCCCGCGAAGATGCCGAGCGCCAGCGGCGGAATGGCGCTGATGTAGAGGCCCGACTTGGGAAACCGCATCCGGAACGGGAGGCCGTACAGGAACAGGGGGCGACGCCGGTCCTTGTGCGGGGCTGTCTCGCCGCGTCGCCGGCGGATGATCTCGGTCAGGCTCTCGTTCAGCATCAGGGTGCCGATGGCGCCCAGGAACATCAGATAGGACAGGGCGACGACGAGGTCGGCCTGACCCAGCAGGCGCAGGTAGCGGAACAGTTCGACCCCCGCGAGGGCCCCGATCGCCCCGCCTGCGGCCATGATGCCGCCCAGCTTGAAGTCAACCGCCTTCTGGCCCGAGTAGCGGATCACGCCCGAGGTCGAGGAGGCCACAACGTGGCTGGCCTGGCTGGCCACCGCCACGGTCGGGGGAATGCCGAGGAAGATCAGGATCGGCGCCATCAGGAAGCCGCCGCCCACGCCGAACAGGCCGGACACGACTCCGACCGCCGTCCCCAGCAGCACCAGGATCGGCCAGTTCACCGAAACCTCGGCGATCGGCAAATAGATATCCAAAGGACGCGCCTTCGGCTGACGGACAATGAAAGCGCCGGAAGGCACTGGAGAAGGGTCTAGCGCCCGGGCGGCGGCTTCACCACCCGCTGCGCCTCATTGGGGCAAGACAGGCCGGCGAGCGGACGAGGCCGTCGTCAGCCGGTCGAACCGTTCTGGAAGGCCAGGGCGGCGCTGCGGGCCGATGCGCGCGCGGTCGCCGACAGCGTCGGCCCCAGGCGATCCGCGGCGGCACGGGACTCCTGGTCGCCGCCGCGCGCCGCGATCAGGTACCATTTGTAAGCCTCGGTCGGATTGACGGCGACACCCTGGGTGCCGTTTTCGTAGATCCTGGCCGCGTTGAACTGGCTGGCGACATCGCCGCGGTCGGCGGCCTTGACGAACCAGTCGAGGGCCTCGGGACGGTTCTCGGCGCCGCCGATCCCGTCGAAAAGATAAAGGCTGTAGGCCCGCATCCCGAGGGGATCGCCGCCGTTGGCCGCGCGGCGAGCCCAGAGCCGGGCCTCGGTCCGGTTGGCGGCGACGCCGTTCTCGCCGTTTTCGTAGATGCCGACCAGCTTCATCTGGGCGGCGGGCAGGCCCATGTTGGCCGCCCGGGTCAGGGTGGCGAGGCCTTCCGCCTTGCCGCCGTCCAGCTCCTCGACAGCCTTGTCGTAAAGGGCCTGGGCCTCGCCTGAGGGCAGGGGGGCCGCATCGATCGGTGTCGCATCGCCCGAGGTCAGGGCGACGGCGGCCAGGGGGGCGGCCTCTTCCTCGGCGGCGGCGACCGGAGCCAGACCCAAAGCCTGACGCACCCCGTCCATGCCCGGCAGCTCGAAGCCCTGACCGCCGGCCAGACGGTTGGTCGTGTAGAGGGCGCCGACGAGCGCCATGCCGGTCACCGAGGCCAGCAGGCCCTTGCGGATGGTCGAGCCGCTCTTCGCCTGCTTGTCCAGCCGCTCCTGCAGGCGCGACTTGCCGCCGCGCTTCAGGCCGAAGCCCGAACGGGGCTCCTCGGCGGCCTCGGGGGCCACGGTCATGGCCGCGCGGGCGGCGTCGATGGCGTTGCGGGTCGAGGCGGAACGGGCGCCCGCGGCGCCGGCGGCCAGTCCGGCGCGCATCGCGCGGGGGTCGACGAACTCGGTCTCGGCCGAGAACTCGTCCGGGCCCGCGTCGAAGTTCGGCGAGGCTCCGAAGCCCGTCGGGGCGGCGGGTGCCTGCGGTGCGAAAGCGGGCTCGGGCTCGAAGGCCGGGGCGCCGAAAGCGGAATGGGTCGCCGGAGCCTCGTCAGGGAAGGCGTCCGGTGCGACGGCCGCGGTCGCCTCCAGCGCGTCCTCGACATCGGCGCCGCCGAAGCCGCCGAAGGTCTGCTCGGGGTAGGCCTGTTCCGCAAAGGCCGGGGCGGCGAAGGGCTCGGGCACGGAGACGGGCGCGGCGGGCGCATGGGCGGGTTGGGCGAAGACCGGGGTCGACAGTTCCGGCTCGATCGCCGGCTCGGGCGCGGTGGGTTGGGCCAGGCGCGGCGAGGCCAGGATCTCGGCGACCGCGCGGGCCGGATCGAAGACGGTCTCGGCGACCGGCTCGGGCTCGCCGAAGCGGCCGGGGAAGGGGGCGGGCGCGCGTTCGCCGGAGGCCAAAGCCTCGGAGATCAGGGGATCGGTCGACCAGATGTCGTCGGGCGCCGCGCCGAAGTCTTCGTCGGGGAAGGCGGCGGCGCGCCAGTCGGGCTGGCTCAGGTCGGAGGCGCGGCTGAGAACGGGTTCGGGGGTCGGCTCGGGCGCACGGGCCGCCTCGACCGGCTCGGGGATGTCGAAGGTCCGGCCGAGCGCGGATGCGGGGCGATCGGTGCGGTCGACGCGGGTCTCGATCCGCTCGCGGGCCTCGTCCAGCAGACGGGCCGTGCGCTCCTCGGACAGGCGCATCCGTTCGGCCAGCTCGCCCGAGGCGCGGTCGTAGGTCTGTTCGATCCGGGCCGAGCTGTCGGCCAGGCGGCGGCCGATGTCTTCCAGGGCCTGGGCCGATTTGCGCTCGGACTGGGCGATGCGGTCGGCCAGACGGTCAGAGATGCGGGTGATCTCGCCGCCCAGCTTTTCCAGCGCCAGGGCATGCTGGTCGTCGGTGCGGTTCAGCCGGTGCTCGACGGCCTGGGCGTAGCGGCCCATGTCGCGATCCAGCTTGTCGCCGAGGCTGGTGTTCAAATCCGCGGCGATGGCCTGGCCGGCGCGGGCGATCTTGTCGGACACGCCCGACTCGACGCGCTGGATGGCGGCGTCCAGGGCCACGGCGCGGGCGTCCGCCGTCTGCATCCGGCCGTTGAGGTTCTGGGCGATGCGCAGGACCTCGCGGCCCATGGCGTCGATGCCTTGGGCCGAGCGCTGCTCGGCGGCGCGGGCCTGCTCGCCGATGGCGGCCATGGCGCGCTCGATGCGATCCATCCGGCCTTCGCGTTCGGCCGTGTCCAGCCGCTGCATCATTTCGGCGCGGTTGGCGTCGACCTGGCGGGCGAGGGTTTCGGCCAGTTTCTCGAAGCGGGCGGCCTCGCGCGAGCCCTCGGGCTCGACCCGCCCCTCGGCGGCGCGCAGACGCTGGTCGAGGCCGGCGAAGGAGCGCTCGAGCCCGCGCAGGGCCTCGGTGGTGCGGGCCTGGGCGCTGTCCAGACGGGCGCTGACCAGGGCCATGGCCTCGGTTCCCGCGCCCTGACCATTCGGCAGGGCCGTGACGGTCTTTTCGGCCGCGTCCATGCGCTGGCGCAGCTCGTTCAGGCTGGTGCGCTGACGCTCCTCGATGTCGTAGAGGCGCGAGGCGATGGCGCCGATGCCGGTCTCGACCTTGCCGAAGCTCGCCTTGGTGTCGGGGCCGACCTCCTGCTCGAAGCGGCGCAGGCGGCGATGGCCTTCCTTCAGCTCTTCGGAGATGTCGTCGATGCGGCGGCCGTAGCTGCGCGTGTCCTTGTCGGCGCCGTCCAGACGCTGGACCAGTCCGGCGACGGCCTGATCCACGCCCTGGATGGCCACGGTCGAGCGGCGCTCGGCAGCTTCGAGGCGGGCGGCGATGGCGTCGACCGAGGCGGCCAGCCGCTGCAG
>Ga0209630_10004970_pt1 | contig 11439 bp, 9 predicted proteins | sample COG_01_FD_184745 | JGI IMG/M metagenome (GOLD analysis project Ga0209630, IMG submission 184745) | Pelagic Microbial community sample from North Sea - COGITO 998_met_01 (SPAdes) (version 2) | ecosystem: Environmental > Aquatic > Marine > Neritic zone/Coastal water | place: Helgoland, sampling... | reverse complement strand
ACGCGACGGCTGGGTTCTGTGAGGTTGACCCTGCTCACCAGAGGGGGAACGAAGAGCGGGCATATCTTGCCCACCCTGGGCACGCATCTCGCGCAAGATCATTCGTCGAAGTGAGTTACGGGTTAGTCTCATTAGATATCAGCTCCGGCGTTGGTAATGACAAAGTCGAGGGCGACGAACTCGATGGACCGCGTCGGCTGCAGGAAGATCTTGCCCCGAATGGTGTTGTTCTCGACGTCAGCCTGGGTTGTGGTGGTCGTATCAATTCTGACCTGGTACCGCTCCACGCCCTGTAGCTCCTGGATTCTCTGGAGCCTGGGGCGAACCAGTGCTTCGAATCGGGACAGGGTGGACGCTCGGTTCGGCTCGAAGATGACCCTATTGGAGAGCTGCTTGACCTGACGGCGCACCTCAATGAGTAGCCGACGCACATTGACCCGATCCAGTGCACTCTGCACACCGAGTAGTGTCTTCTGGCCCCAGATGACCGGACCGGTCTGGCCCGGGTATGACGTGATGGGGTTGATCCGCGTATCGTACAGGACGTCCAGGTTGTTCCGGCTAAGGTTGAGCGAAGTCTCCAGTGTGCTCTGGAGTGCGCCGCGCGTGAAGCCTGCCGGAGCGAACCAAGGGTGCGCAATCTTGTCGTTAAGGGACATGGCACCGAGGACCGCAACTGACGGTGGCACCTGCACGTTGGTCAGCGTAAAGGGATCCTGCATCACGACGTCTGGGAAGTAAGCCGCAGCAAAGCTTGAATCCAGTGCCCGCGAGGTGAAGGTTGCAGCAGTGTTCGCAACGTTGACGTTCTGCACGGAGGATGTCACCACTGTGTTGAGAGCGTCTCGCTCCTCAACGTCCATGATGAACAGTGCGTCGAATCTATTCTCAACAACACTAATTCCCTTGTCAGTGACGATGGAGTGCCGGATACCAGGAACCGCGAGAAGCTTGATGTCAACCTCGGACGTCTCCTGCATGATGTCGAGTGCCTTGGTGTATGCAGACACCGTCGGGCCATCATTCTGTCCCTGTGCTGCGTCAGTCATCTCACGGACGATGGCCGTGTTCAGAAGCTTCGCCTTGTTCGAGTCGAAGATGTTGACTCCGTCAAACCCGCCCTGAACGAAGAAGGAGAACTTGGCGTATGTCTTAACAGTGGCATCGCCAAAGTCTGTTGCAACGCTTAGTGCTCTTGTCTTGGCAGCGGCATCAGCGGAGATCCCGCCCTGCCTGACGTACGACGCGCTGACCCATTCCTTCGGGTCGGCAATGCCGTTCGAGCCTGTTCTAACCTTCACGTTTTCCAGAGTGAAAACGTTGTTGTTGAATCTGTCGGAGTCGTACACGGTGCCAGCAGAATCAGCTGTACCTGCGTTGTCCCCTACGCTTGGGTTCTGGTTGGTGGTGTGGAAGCGCGGGAAGTACTTGGTAAACCCGTCGATCGTCTTGTCAGCCACCAGTGAAAGATTGGGCTCGGCGAGCTTTGTCTTCCGCACGAACTGGACGCCCCAGTAGAAGCTTGAGTTAGCGTCATCCTTGGGTGTTACACCTGTCTTGACTGACTCCCGGAATGGAACGGGGGGCTCAACAAGGCGGCGATATGACAGGTGCTGATTTGTGTTAAATCCACCGTTAGCATCAGGTGGCGTCACCATAATGGAGCTTCCGGATGTTACCAGGTGTCGTGGACCTCTAAAGCCGACCGGCAGGGAGGTAGAATCAACCTCAGCATCATCCACAGTCGTTGTCATTTCGACGCGAATCAGATTGGACAGGTTAGGGAAATTACCGTCAAAGACTAAGCGCTGGCTGTCGCCGTTCTTGTCAAAGTCCCAGTAAACGTGCTGATCGCCAATGATCTTAGCAATATATCTGTCTGACGATGGATTCAAGCTCAGGTTTGTGAACTGCTCCAGGACGGCCGGATTATCATCTGTGTCGCCGTACTCTCTAACTAGCAGGTCAAAGGTGCCGTACTTATCAGTCAGCGAGTTAGATTTTGCAATGTTTCTGATTGAAATCTTAAACTTCGTATTTGCAAAAGCCCCGTCAGATAGCGCATATACCTTGAAGAGGTTGACAGGGTTGCCGCCAAACTTCTGGGAAATTACGTATGGTGTCTCAGGTGTTCTGAAACGATCCTCGAAGTTTTCAAAGTTCGGAATTGTCGTTGAGCCAGCATTTCTTGCAAGGCTCGACGTCAGCAGGAATGCAACCGGCTCTTTATCACCTGGCGTCAGAGTTGATGCCGCGATAATTCCGGAACCCGTCACAGTTGCAAATGCGGGATGGATATCGTACCGGGTGTAGAGCAAGTGTCCTGCGTCCTCAACACGAAGCGGATCTGTGTTGAGGACATTTCCAAAGTAATTGGGAGCATCAACATCAAAAGATGCTGTGATTAAGTTGGGGTATTGGGCTGTGTCAACGTGACCATTTAGGAGAAGCACAAAGTCCTGCTGTGCCCCTGTAAGATCTACTGAGCCCGTGATCGCTCCTTGCGGGCCTGCGGCTGTAGCTGCTACTGTGCTACTAGGCTTCGTGGATGAAGCAGCAAAGCTCGCGGAAAGCATCGGAACGACGCCAGAGGCAGCAAGAAGTACCCCTCTCAGGATGGGATGCGCAAGATTCTCCCCAGATCTCTGGATGCCTGCTGAGCTGAAGATTGTGGAACCGGCTGACTCTGACATAAAGCAGCCAAGGAAGTGCAAGCGACCGGCGGGCCCACTGTCAACAGCCTTGGTGTTCCGACTAACAAGTCCTGCTCCCTGGACTTGCTCTGCACCGACGACGAAGCCGGCATTGGTCACCTTTCCGGGGTTGTCGCCAGCAGTAGTCCGCTTCTTGCCGTCTCCGGCGCCCAGGACTCTCATGTACGTCACTGATTGTGCGTTTGATAGCCACTCAATAACTGCGAGCGGGCCGAACTTTTCACCGTCGGTCTCGCCAAATTTTGTGACAAAATCCTGTTGCGAGCCCAGTGTTACCGGAACAAAAGCAGGTCCCTGGTTGGCAGTTCCTATAATGCCCGCCGGAACACCAGTCGGTGTCACATTAGTCGGGCCAGTCAGGTCGATCTCGCGGGCACTTACGCCCGGGCTTCGAAATGTCAACTCAGCCATTTGTTGTATCTCCAGGGGTCTTGTTGTACCTATTCATTACTCGAAACTTACGCCCGAGTTTGTGATAATGAAGTCAATTGCGACAAACTCAACTGTGCGAGTCGGAACAACCGTAATGCGCCCGTTCAGGCGATTCGCTTCGATGTCCTGCTGCGTATTGTTTGTCGTGTCCATGACGACAGAGAATGATTCAATACCTGCTTGGGACTGCACGAGAGCAAGCTGCGGAGTGACCTGTGCAACAAAGTTTTGTCGTGTGGTCGTGTCATTCTGCTCAAACACAAATCTCTGTGCGATATCTACAACAATTCTCTTAATCTCGAGAAGCATTCTTCTGACATTAACTCTATCTAGCGCGCTTTGTGCTTGCTGGAGAGTCTTCTGCCCGAAGATGACAAATCCTTCTCTCGGGAATGTCGCAATGGGGTTGATTCTAGCGTCATACAGGGTGTCCCTGTCGCCCGACGTCAGCCTGACATCAACGTTAGTGACAAAGTCAAGGCTACCTCTATTGAAGCCAGCCGGAGCAAACCAGGGATAGCTGGACTTATCGTTAAAGCCAAGCGCGGCAAGAGCAGCTACTGACGGTGGTACCGTCACACGTCGATTATTGATAACGTCGTCAATTTTAACGTCAGGGAAGTATGTGGCTGTGTAGCTGTTGTCTACTGCCCTAGCAACAAACTGATCTGCTGTCTTTTCAACATCAACCTTTGCAGTGCTATCATCAAAGAGGCGATTTGAGCTTTCGTCATACTCAGGAATGTCCATGACGTACAGTGCCCTGGAGTAATCCCGTGTTTGACCAGCTGCATAGTCAGTAATGAAAGAATCTCTAATGCCCGGAATCGCGAGAATATTGATTCTTACTGAGAATGGATCCGTCATGATCTTAGCAGCTGTGCGGTAGGCAAACACTGTGCTATTTGCCTTACCGACGCCGTTGACATTAGTGAGCAGGCCAGGTGAGACAAAGCCGCTTGCGGCACTGCCCCCTGTATCTGCAGAAGAAGCCCGGTCATTCATCCGAGCCGCATTCTTATCTAGAATGTTTAGCCCGTCGAAGCCGCCGTACATAAACGTAGAAAACTTGCTATACTCAGAGAATCTGTTAAACTCCACTGATGATGTTAAGTTTACCAAGGTGGCAAAAGTAATTCTGCTGGAAATTGTACCGTCAGACACTGTGTAGTTGACAGGATCCACCGTTGCATTTCTGATGTATGCCATCTGCTTGACGTGATCGGTCGACGACCCAGTTAGATCGGCAACAGCCCCGTTGAAGAATGCCGCCCGAGATAGGGTGAACTTGTTGTTGCCAAATTCATCAGCCCCAGATCCTGTGACCAAAGTATCGAGCTTCTGGATTCCTAGGAATTTTCCGTAAGCTTCAACAAGCGGATTAAAGGTTGAGCCAGCATTGACATTGTAGATTGCGTTGCTTACTGTTGCGGCTGGCGGGGCTTGCTCAAACTTAACGCCCCAGTGAAGTCGGCCGTCAACAATTTCAGAAACACCTGGGTTTCCACTGAACCCACCGGCAGTATTTACTGCTCCTCTCGTCACCTTGAAGCGAAGCGGAAGAGGCGGGACAATCGAACCTGTCAGATCTGATTCTCCTGCGGAGTTAAAGATCGACATTCTGCGGGCAAGACTTCCTCCGAGTCCTGCGATGGGAACCTCGGTATCTGCCAGTGTGTCGGATGTCTTGATGACAGAAACGCCCTTGAATCCGAACGGAAGTGCTCCTGCGGGGACAAGCTTGTCTCTAACACCGTCGGAAATTACGACCCTTACGATGTTTGATCTGTTTGGATATAAGCCCTTTACAACAATGCGACGGTCATCAATGTCCTCAGCATCAAAATTGAAGAAAACCTTCTTGTCTCCAATTGCTTTGCCGATATAGCTGTCAGAAGCAGGATTCAAAGAGACGTTAGGGTATGTCTCAAGAATCTTAGGCGACGTGTCAGTATCGTCAGCTGCTCTAATGTTGATTGTAAACGTTCCGTATGGATCTCTCGGGTTTGTTGACTTCTTCAGGTCTCTAATTGAGATCTTGTACTTAACGTTAGAGTAAGCTCCGTCGTCCAAGGACTCTAGATGGAAGAGGCTGTACTCTGTCTTTCCAAACGGCTGGGAGATGAAGTCTGATGTCCGAGGTGTAGTATACCGCGTATCAAATCTCCCGAATGCGTCCAGGAAGGTCTCTGTAGTATCACCTGACGTGGCACTAGTGCTAATGGACCCGGAAGTTATCCCTACCTGGAGGGAACCTCCCGTTGACACTGTTGCAATCTCATTTTCAACAGCAAAATCAGCGTAGAGAAGGTGCTCCTCTTCGATAAATCTGCCAGGATCAGTGTTGAGAATCTTACCAATGTAGTCTTCGCCAGCAGGATCGAGCGAAGCTGTCAAGACCTTGATTCCCGCAACCCCGTCTGTTGTCGCAAACCCTGTTGCAGAAGAGGAAATAACTAGCTTAAACTTACCCGCAGACGTAACGGTTGCAACATCATCAGCGCCATCGGAGAAGGCTTCACCTGTTCCGTTGAGCACCATCATCCTGGTCCCGCTAGGAACTAGGACCATCCCTCTAACGAGATTTACAAAGTTGTTTGCCGACGTTCCAAAACTATCATTATCTGTAAAGATAGGGTAGCCAACAGCTTCTGAGGCTGAGACAAAGTGAATGGCAGTGATGAACTGAACTGCGCCTCTATGTCTTCCGGATGTGTGTGGTGTTCCCTCAATCACAAATCCTGCATTTTTAACGGTGCCTTGGGATCTAGTTGTCTCAATATCTGTAATCGTCTCATTTGCGCCCGCACCGAGGACTCTCATAAAGGTAAGGGCTGTTCTATTCTTTAGAAACTCCCTCACAGCGTAAGGTCCAAACTTCTTGGGGTCTAGATTGCCAAACTTTGTCTGGAAATCTGCAAATGAACCAACTGTGACCGGGACGAAAGCCGGCCCTTTTTGAGCTGTGCTGATAACGCCCGCAGGTATTCCAACAGGAGCTTGCTGACTCTGGGTCAGATCGATTTCCTGTTCAAAGAACCCGGGGGAACGGAATGTTTGTTCTGCCATTGGAGCTCGCTCTCCTTAATGCGGGTCTAATCTAACGCTAGCAATACATATCGTCCCTAAAAGGTAAAAACACTCTTCGAAACGATGTTGAACTGTCTGGTTAAAGCTTGCCGCATACTTGTGTCTTACGCAGTTAATTATTCTCAGTCAGGCCTTAAAACCCACTAAGCTTCTTATTTCAAATTTAAACAAAAAGAATCGGGTGGAAGAAGCTCAGCCGACGCCATTTGAACCCGACCAATTCTTAATAACCCCATCAGAAATCTGTGTACCGGGAGCAGGCGTAAGTCCGGCTACGATGGTTGCTTCTGATGCTGATGCTGTGTCAGACAGCAAATAAACTTCTCCAACTCTAAACTTGCCCTCAAAAGAGCCCGATGATGTCAGAGTAAAAAAGTTATTTTGCTCGACTGCTTTGACTCCATTTCTACTAAAGCCAACCCTGATGGCCTCAGTAGGGCTGTCACATCTAACTACGATAAATTGAGTGACATATGGAAACTTAACCTTGAGAGGTTCTGAGGATGATGCGGGCACGGTCAGGCTCGATGTAACATAAGGAATGCCGCCGACCAAGTAGCTCGAAGTGTCATTGTGCTGTGCGGGTGGATACTTTAGTCCCATTTATATCTCTCCAACTCTAGCAATACATATCGCGAGCAAGGACATTTTGTTAATCTAGCAAGATATTGTCTAAATCAGTAAGGCGCAGCACTGTCTCACCTTTGCGCTGATCTCTTGTTAAGATCCTGGCGTATTTCTTTTCTGCTTTACCCGTAAACGGATCTTCGATTTCTGTTAAAACCTGGTATGGTGAATGGTTTCGACCAATAACGGCTTTCCCCCTGCTATCCTGCTCTTCGATGTCGCCTAAAATAAAATCGTTCGGCTGGCCGGAACCGCCACCGACAGGACGTGGGCCTTGAATTTGACCACTAGCTTCTTGGATTTCAAACTCAATTTGTGGCGCCGATAGATAGCGTCTGAACGGGTTTCTTTGGCCTTTGTGCTGCGAGGCTACGATATAACCCGTGCACTTAATACTGAATGTATATTTTATCAGTCGCTCAGAGTCTGTGTAGTCTTTAAAATTGTCATCTGTTGCAAGATTTGCATCGACAAAGGCGACGAACCAATAGCCTTTCGGTGACTTGATTTTGAACTGATTGTGTTGGGCATCATATGCAGACATCATTGTTTCAATCATTTGATTCATGTGACTGATGTACTGCGTCCAGAATGTCACCTCATAGGTCGCTACAAAAAACTCAGGAAAAGGAATTGTGATGATCTCTAAGATGTTATCCCTTAGATCAGTACTTAAAAACTCACCAGAGTCCTTTAAATCACTTAAGCGACCAATCTCTCTTCTTGTCCCTACTGTGTTTTCTTTCGTCTTCTGTGGGCGTGTCGAATTCACTAAATTTTCTTTAGAGGCAATGTCTCTTTGATTTTTTAAGCCTAGTGAATTTTTAACCCGTTGATAATCTCTATCTCGCGAGCTGAGTCTTTTCTTGATGACAAGATCGCCTGTGTCTTGCCCTAGCCCACGACCCAAACCACCCATATTCTCAGACTGATCTATACCTGATCTATAGATTGAAATAAGGGGTAGGACAAGTGTTCCGTTTTCATCTCTTACCGGCTCTTTTCTCTTGACTAGAGCAAACCTTTCCCCGCCTGCCATGATAACAGGAACTTCTTCTGTGGTGTGGTTTCTTTCAATTTTACGCTTAATCGTAAAGCCAATCTCTTTGTCGAACTTGTCAAAAAGGGCACGGTCGACGTCTTCTATCCCGCAAGACGGAATATGAAAATCTTCCGGAATGTTTGTCCCTTCCAAGCCAGTCGGGAGCTTACCGGTATTGTCGTATATGCCTGCCATTAGTCTTGCTCATCGTAAAAACTTGAATTCGCTTTGCCGTCAGACCCCTTAGGCGAGACCTCCGACGGGCCGGAGATTGGAGCGTCAAGCACACCTCTTTTTTGGAGATCTCTGACGTCTCCTGTTGGACCTTCCTTGTTATTCGCGAATCCTCTCTGCTGATACCATTTATCTTGCACAGCATCGTCGTCAGAGTATTTTTCATTTGTTGGGCCCTTGAGCTTAGCAACAAAATTTCCTCGACGCGATTCTTTGCCAACTAATTTCACACCGCCAGAAAACTCAATCTGGCCGTAGATGTTGTGAGTAGTTTGGACAATTATAATCTCAAAAAACTGTGCCCCATAGCTAAAGAAGTCACCCTGAGATAGTAGAATCTCTTTGTCAATCATATCACGTTCAGGTATGTAGATTGTAACAGTTGAGTATTCTTCTGATCCGAATTGGTTTGTTCGGACATCCTCAGGTTCCCACTCAACCCTTGCATCGATCCTAATGGGATTCTCAAATACTTTCTCAGGCGACTCATTGTAGAGATCATGTACTCTTGTCTTGATCTCAGAGATTGGGTATAATATAACAGACTGGCCAATGACGTCTTTGACGATCTCTTTGTTGAGATCGTTAATAAAGTCAATTTCCCTAGGGGAGATAAAAAGGCGTGCCATTGTTTACTCTCCTGTTAACCAGTGAAAATTGCCATTCCATTGGGGACGGGAATCATTCGCAACTGCTTCATGATGTTTTCAGCTCGATTTGCTTCTGTCTCGACAATCTTGTCGTAGGTCATGCTTTCAAGCATTTCTCTAAGCTCGGTATTAAGCTTAGACTGATCTTCCCTGCCCCTGTTGACGAGATCAGAACCGTTGAGGGTAAGATCGTTCCCTGGGATGGGCACAGTGCTAAACTTAGATCTGATGTTGCCTAATACTTCTGATGCAATTGCAAGAGTGAACTGCCTAATCCACTGTCTAGCTATGCTGTTGATCTTGCTATATTGCAAATTGCCAAACGGAACATTTGACATATTTGACACGCCGTAAATTGTCGAATCAGGTATTGAAGAACTAAGTGGGTTTGCCTGAAACTGAACTCTGAGGTACAGCTCAGTCCTGCTCTCGGTTGATGGCGTGGGGTATACCCTAAAGTTTCTACCCATAATCTTATATGAGTAGTTTGATCTACGGACCCGCTGCGAGATGTCTAGCTGTCCCGCCCTCAAAATATCTTCGAATACTGGAAGTACGTAAAAGATTGTCTCAGGAGTAAAAGACTCGAATGAGAACTCATTGTTGAGGTAATTGATAGCAGATGTTGTATCGAAAAAACGATAAGCAGCGGAGGGAGAGAAGTGGAAAACCTCCCTGATTCTCATCTTCCCTTTCGGGTTGTTCTCGGGGCTGTCAAACAACGGTGTTCCGCTTGCATCCTTGAGCTCCGTATATAGATCATAATCCTGACGCCCTGATTCGAGGGCAATGGATCCAGAGAATGAGTTATACGAGCCTCCGATACCTGCTTCCATCGCGTAAGGTTCGGCAAATCTTGCCAAGTACTCAAGATTTTCTTTGGGATAGATCTGCTCAGAGCCAGACAAACTACCTGTGGCTTGACCTAGCCAATTATTCAGCTGCGACTTTGCCTGGTATTCATTGACTATTCTTGAATACTGCAAAGTCGCTTCTTCAAAAGATGCCCAGATTTGCTTCTTTGTCAGCTCGACACTTAGAATATCGTCACCGAGGCGACGCTTGACAAAAGTAACCATAGCGTCTGCTTCGGTCTGAAATACACTATCAGAGTCGAAGAAGCCGAAGGGAGTCGGATTAATCGTGTTAGCAAATGTAGCCACAGGCTTATCCTCCCAGAAAACGCACTACTCGAATGTAAGTATCACTGGAAGTCTAATTAAATGCTGGAACTTTGAGAATCAATCGGTAGTCGAAGGTTTCTGTGCCACCGTGGAACTTTTATTTTCTCACTTTTTGGTTGCCATCATAACTTGTTCTTGAATCCCTTCTGAATCTTCTAGGGTACCCTCTTGAATCAGCGTGATGTGTGCTTCATAGAAGAATCTAGGGGGCCCTGACGGTAGAATAACCATCCAGCCGTGACCGGATTCACGATCATCCCACGGCAGGATGGGCTTTACAGTTTCTTTAAGCAGGATGCCCACATACTCTGGTGCCCATGACGCAACGCGACACTTAACTAGATCACCAGCCCTAAGCTTGGTCATCAAATGGTGCCAAGAAAAACATGGAGCCCTCGCTCCAGATCTCAAGCTGATTATTCTCTGTCAGAACAACCCACACGGACCAGCTGATTGACTCCCAATAATCAACCCCCCGTTGCTCAGTCTGTTTTTCAATCAGCATACCCTTAACCATGTCTGTGTAGTGAACTACAATCTGGCCGGGCTGCATTCTGGAACCTGTAACCTCATCCATGTTCAAACATCCTGATTGATTCACGCTTGACAACGACTACTTTGACATCCGGTGTAAAGCAACGCAACAACAAATCTTCTTTGCGTGTCAAGAAATCCCAGTCTCTACCACACTGTTGACGAATTGAGAGTCGCTCATCATCGGCCACAGCACCAATGACGAGAAGCGGTTGACTCATAAAGCCGGGAGGCAACAACCAATACGCCATAACCTGGTAGAAAGTGAAAGAGCGTCGCAGGGATGACTCCTCCACTAAGATGTCATCCGCAAACTTAAGACTCACGAGGTCGCCGGCTTTGATTTTACTTGCCATGTTTCATATTAGGGCGACAATTTTAATTTTACACAAATAAAAAGGGCCGCCCGAAGGCGGCCCTTGTGGCGAGCGCCACTAGACTAAGTCTAGATGACGTTCATGTCGAGGCAGGTGACTGTACCGTAGAAGTCGGCGCGAACCATCTTCTTGCCGTAGCGAGTCATGACACCCTTCCGCGGGGTGAAGTCCTCAGGCGCGAAGATCGTCGGCGTGACGATAAGCGGCACGTACGGAGCGTAGACGTAACCCGTCTCGAGGTAAGAACCGCCCTTGTAACCGACCAGGATCTTCTGGCGCGGGAAGTAGGGGTCCTTGTAGACCGTGAAGCGGTTGGACAGCGTACCAATCGCCTCAGCACCGATCGAGAACGGAGCGCCGACCTGACCCATACCATCAATGGTAAGGGACGGCTTGTAGAGCACCGAAGCCTCGAGGATGGTGGCAACGTCCGGTGAGACGACGATGAAGTTCGCCGAACCGCGGAGCGTCTTACGGTGGATCTCGTTAGCGACGTCAATGATCGTCTCAACGAGCGTCTCGTACCACTCACGAACCGTACCAGTGAAGGACGGG
>Ga0209630_10004969_pt1 | contig 11439 bp, 13 predicted proteins | sample COG_01_FD_184745 | JGI IMG/M metagenome (GOLD analysis project Ga0209630, IMG submission 184745) | Pelagic Microbial community sample from North Sea - COGITO 998_met_01 (SPAdes) (version 2) | ecosystem: Environmental > Aquatic > Marine > Neritic zone/Coastal water | place: Helgoland, sampling... | reverse complement strand
CGCCGCCGCCTATGCCGCGGACCCGCTCGATCCGGCCGGCGCCGGCCGCTACGACCCGACCACCAACTCCATGGCCATGTACGATCCGGACACCCTGACCGGGGTCAAGCCGGACTTCGAGATGACCGTGCCGGTCTCGGACTCCAAGGGCGGCCAACGCACCGTCGCCGTCTCCTTCCTGAAGAGCTCCGTTCCGAACCAGTGGTACGCTGAAATCCGCGCCGTCCCGGCCAGTGACGTCATCACCGGCGCCCCCCTGACCAACGGTCTGCTGAAGAGCGGCCTGGTGGCCTTCACCCAGGACGGCCGCCTCGACGTCGACGCCATGACCGCCCTGGGCTCGGCGGCCCTGTTCACCGACGTGAATGACGCCACCATCTCCTTCCAGGCCTCCAACGCCGCGGCGCCGGCGGCCGGCGAGATCAAATGGGCCGACGGCCTCGGCATCGACAACCAGAACCTGACCTTCAACCTGAACGCCTCGGCCGGCGGCCTGACCCAGTACGACTCCGACTCCGTCGTCCAGGCCGTGGTCACCAACGGTACGGCCTTCGGCAACCTGTCGAACATCGAGATCGACGAGAACGGCTTCGTGACCGCCATCTTCGACAACGGCGTGACCCGCAAGATCGCCCAGGTCGCCATCGCCACCTTCACCAGCCCGGACAGCCTGACCCCCGCCAACGGCAACGCCTTCAAGGTCAGCCAGGGATCGGGCACCTACAACCTGAAAGCCCCGGGCAGCGGCGGCGCGGGCTTTATCGGCGCCTCCCAGCTGGAGGCCTCGACAGTCGACCTCTCGGCGGAGTTCACGGGCCTGATCACGACCCAGCGGGCCTACTCCGCTTCGTCCAAGATCATCACCACCGCAGATGAGATGCTCGCCGAGCTGATCAACGTCAAACGCTGATCGGTCAGTAGTTAATCATTAGTGTCAATGAATCGTCGCTTAAATACTGGCCTGACGGGCTCCGTGGACGGACTGGATTTTATCCTTTCCTTCACCACGACGCTTAAACGGCCTTTAGGTGCACCCGGCTATTCTCTCATCAACGGTGATTGGTGATGAGGCAAAAGCCCATGTTGCAAGAGCGACGCCTGAACAACAAAGGCGAACAATACGTGGTCGGACCGACTGGCACGCCCCTGACGCTGCGGGACCTTCCGCCGGCGAATACCGACCGGTGGGTGATCCGCCGCAAGGCCGAGGTTGTCGCCGCCGTTCGCGGCGGCCTCCTCTCGCTGGAGGACGCCCTTTCGCAATACCGCCTGACGGCGGAAGAGTTCATCGCCTGGCAGAAGGCGATCGACAAATGGGGCATGCAGGGCCTGCGCACGACGCGGATCCAGAGCTACCGCTCCTAAGGCATTCCCTATCAAGGGAAGACGGACGGCCGCACCCGGCGACGGGGGCGGCCGTTGTCGTTTGGGGCGCCCGAAAGACACACTGCGAGGTCACCTGAGGTCCAGACCTCGAAATTGTCCCGGTTCCGCACTAGATGGCGGCGATGAGTTTGGCTGAAGACTTCTGCCCTGTTCCCGACATGGCCCCCGCTGACATGGATCAGGCGGTCGAGGCCGCGCGTCTGGCGGTCGGGCTGCCGGTCGGGTCGCGGATCGTGGCGGCGATGTCGGGCGGGGTGGACTCCACCGTGGTCGCGGCCCTGCTGCACAAGGCGGGCTATGACGTCGTGGGCGTCACGCTTCAGCTCTACGACCATGGCGCGGCGCTCAAGAAGAAGGGCGCCTGCTGCGCCGGTCAGGACATCCACGACGCCCGCCTGGCCGCCGAGACCCTGGGCATCCCCCATTATGTGCTCGACTACGAAAGCCGGTTCCGCGACGCGGTCATCGACCAGTTCGCCGACAGCTATCTGGCGGGCCAGACGCCGGTGCCCTGCATCCGCTGCAATCAGACTGTGAAGTTCCGCGACCTGCTGGACGTCGCCCGCGACCTGGGCGCCGAAGCCATGGCCACGGGCCACTATGTCGGCCGCGCCGTCGGCCCGGACGGCCGCGCCCAGATGCGCAAGGCCATCGACCCCTCGCGCGACCAGTCCTACTTCCTGTTCGCCACCACCCCGGCCCAGCTCGACTATCTGCGCTTCCCGCTGGCCGGGCTCGAAAAGCCCCAGGTGCGGGGCGTCGCGGCCGAACTGGGCCTCAGGATCGCGGCCAAGCCCGACAGCCAGGACATCTGCTTCGTGCCGTCCGGCGACTACCGCACCCTGATCGACCGTCTGCGCCCGCAGGGACGCGAGGCCGGCGAGATCGTGCATATGGACGGCCGGGTGCTGGGCAATCACTCGGGCATCACCGACTACACCATCGGCCAGCGCCGGGGACTCAACGTCGCCGTGGGCGAGCCCCTGTTCGTGACGAAGCTGGATCCCGCGCTTCGCCGCGTCATCGTCGGCCCGCGCGAGGCCCTGCTGACCGCCAGCCTGACGCTGGACGAAACCAACTGGCTGGGCGACGAGGCCGACATCCAGGCGGCGGCCCTGGCCGAAACGCCCGTGCTGGCGCGCGTCCGCTCGACCCGTCCGCCCTCCCCGGCCCGGCTGACCCTGACCGACGGTGTCGTCGGCGTGGCTTTCGCAACGGGCGAGGAAGGCGTGGCCCCGGGTCAGGCCTGCGCCCTCTACGACCCGAGCGATCCGGACCGCCTGCTGGGCGGCGGCTTCATCCAGACGACGACGGCCGTTGTCTGAACCCGCGGGTGATCCGCTTCACCTGACCATCCGCGCCGGCCTGCCCGAGGACATGCGGGTGCTGCTGGCCGACTATCCGCGCGAGCGCTGGGGCGAGCCGACCCTGGCCGAGATGGCGCGCTTCTGGCTAGGCGTGCATGACAATTTCCGCCGCCATCACGCCCACATGGTCGCCATCGCCGATCACTGGCGGGGCGGCCATTCGGACCTGCGGGGTCTGCACGGACGGCTGATCCCCTCGGTCGACCAGTTCCTGCAGCATCTGGACATGCACCACCGCATCGAGAGCGGGCAGTATTTCCCGATTTTCCGCCGGGTCGAGCCGCGCATCGCCCACGGCGTCGATCTGCTGGACCGCGACCACGACGCGGTCCACGCCGACCTCGAAGCCCTGCTCCAGGCCGCCATCGCCTTCCATCAGGACATCCAGACCGACGCGCCCGGCGCCGCCGACAATGCCTCGCGCCTCGCCGACGTGCTCGACGCCATGGGCCCGCGCGTCCTGCGTCACCTCCACGACGAGGAGGAGATCGTCATCCCCCTGATCGCCACCCGCGCCGACGAGATCGGTTGAGAGGGGGCTGGTCACGGATCGCCGATCTGTGTATCAGGCCGCCTCCGAAGACGAGCGAACCATGTTTCTGAAAGTCGCCACCTCGTATCTGCCCATGAACTTCGACCGCCAGTTGGTCGAGGGTTGTGGCGCGTGCGTGGAGGCGTAGCAGGAACGAAGGCCGCAAGACTTCGGATTTCCAGCAACCCCTCCCGCCACCGGCCGGAGGGGTTTCTTGTATCCGCAAGCGACAGTTCTCCGTCCGGTCCTGGAGGATCGAAAGACAGAAAAGGAGACGTCCGCCATGCGTGGCTATGACGTGATCGAAAACCCGGACCATGTGCCGATCAAGGCCTGGACCCGGGGCGTGCCCATCGAGGATGCGGCGCTGAAGCAGCTGAAGAACGTGGCCTCGCTGCCGTTCATTCACAAACACGTGGCGGTGATGCCGGACGTGCACTGGGGCATGGGCGCGACCGTGGGGTCGGTGATCCCGACCGTGGGGGCCATCATCCCGGCCGCCGTGGGCGTGGACATCGGCTGTGGCATGATGGCGGTGCGGACCTCGATCCGCGCCGAACACCTGCCCGACGACCTGTCGGCCATCCGATCCGCCATCGAGGCGGCCGTTCCGCACGGCCGGACCGACAACGGCGGGCGCAACGACAAGGGCGCCTGGGCCGGCGAGCCCCCGGCTTCGGCCGTGACCCGCTGGGCCGACCTCAAGGCCGGCTATGACGCCGTGATCGAGGCCCATCCCAAGGCGGCCCACCCGCGTGGCTTCGGCCACCTGGGGACGCTGGGGACCGGCAACCACTTCATCGAGCTCTGCCTCGATGAGGCGGGCGACGTCTGGGTGATGCTGCACTCCGGGTCGCGCGGCGTGGGGAACCGGTTCGGGAGCTACTTCATCGAACGGGCCAAGCACGAGATGCGCCGCTGGCACATCAACCTGCCGGACCAGGACCTGGCCTACTTCCCGGAAGGGACGGACGGCTTCGTCCACTACGTCCGGGCGGTGTCATGGGCCCAGAAGTACGCGCGGGCCAACCGTGAGGTGATGATGGACCAGGTGCTGGGCGTGCTGCGCACGATCTGGCCCGATCTGGAGACGACGCAGGAGGCGGTGAACTGCCACCACAACTACGTCTCGAAGGAGCGGCATTTCGGCAAGGACGTCTACCTGACCCGCAAGGGCGCGGTGTCGGCCAAGCAGGATGAACTGGGCATCATCCCCGGCTCGATGGGGGCGAAATCCTTCATCGTGCGCGGCAAGGGCAATGCGGAAAGCTTCTGCACCTGCTCGCACGGCGCCGGTCGGGCCATGAGCCGGACCGAGGCCAGGCGCCGCTTCACGGTCGAGGACCACGTCCGCGCGACCGAAGGCGTGGAATGCCGCAAGGACGCCGAGGTGATTGACGAAACGCCGATGGCCTACAAGGACATCGACGCCGTCATCGCGGCCCAGGCCGACCTGATCGAGGTCGTGCACACCCTGCGTCAGGTGGTGTGCGTCAAGGGATGACGGGAGCCGGTTCCGCGCACGCGGGGCCGGCTTTCGTCGTTCAGACCTTCCGCGCGTGAGTTGAACGAGCCTTCACAAGCTCTGCCGTTTCAGGCACCCCTTTGGTCAATCAAAAACGTTCGGGGGGACTTCATGAGATATTTCAAAGGCGCGGCCTGTGCGGCCGCGATTCTGCTGGCGGCGCCGATGGCTGTGCACGCCGAACCGGCCCCGAGACCGCAGGTCGAGACCGAACAGGATCTGACCGCCGTGCGCCAATGGCTGTCGGACACCTCGCGCTGGAGCACGCTGCACAATCAGGTCCTCGCCGCCCGCGTCCAGCATCTTGTGGGGCTCGGCCCCACCGCCCTTCCCATCCGGCAACTGGCCCTGTCCGGCGACAAGGCCGGGGCCGAGGCGCTCCTGGCCCGCTGGAAGACGGAGCAGCAGGCGCTTCTGGCCGCCGACCGTGCCGCGCTCGCCGCCATCCCCCCCGTGCCTGCGCTGGCCGCGAGCCCCGCCCTGCTGGCGCGCCCCGACGTGCGCGAGGGTCTCGCCGGTCCGATGGCCCATGTCGAGGCCCTGCCGGGGCGATACGCCGCCTTCATGGAGATGACCGATCGGCAGTCGTCCGAGTTCATGGCCGCGATCAGCGCCGCGGTCGCTTCCCGGGAGCCGGAACAGGCCTTCAATCTGGCCCGGATCGATCTGGTCATCGCCCTGCTGGACAGCGAATGCGCCATGCTGGACGCCTCCAGCTCCCCCGGCGGGGTTCAGCGCTTCGTCAACGCCTCCAACATCCAGTCGGACAAGGCCCTCGCCCAGTGGTATCGCCACTTCCGCGACCTGTGGAGCCAGGCGCCGCTGACGCGGTCGGCCCGCGCCGCCGCCATCCACGCCTCAGCTGCCGAAATCCGGCTCGACGCCGACCGGATCGTGCAGGCCGCGAAGGAACAGGACGAGGATCAGCGCTCCAATCCCGGTCTGGCCGCCCCGGCCCAGCAGGAGTTCCTGACCCGTTATCGCGCCGCTTTCGAAGAGGGCGCCGGCATTGAGCGCGAGATGGCCGACCTCCTCGACCAACTAGCCGAAAAGATCTCCCAGGGCGACGACGAAGGCGCCCAGGCCATGGCCGACCGCACCGGCGCGATCGCCCGTCGCCGCACCGCATCCCAACAACAGCGCGACGCCCTCCTCCAGCAGATCGCGCTTCCGACCTGAGGCCCGCGCGCCAGCGCGTCAGTCCAGCGACGGATTGATCAGGTACTTCTCGCCCGTGGCGCGGCGATTGTAGACGGCGATGACCTCTGGCCTGAGCACGTCACGCAGGGAGATTTCGCCGGCATAGGCGCTGGCGAAGGTGGTCTTGAGCTCAGTGACCACCCGTTGGCGCAGGGCGCCGCGCCGCTCGGCGGGCAGGCCCGCGTAGCGCGGCGTCAGCAGCCAGCCGCCGACGCCCCAGGATAAGCCGAAGGCCCGGTTCAGCTCCGTCGCGCTCGTGTCCAGCGCGCCGTAGATATAGACCTGCTTGTGCACCGAGGAGCCGTAGCGGCTGTAGGTGGTCGCGGTGCGATTGGCCGCGGCCTCCATCCCCGTCAGGATCTGGCCCGCGAGCTTGCCGCCGCCGATGGCGTCGAAGGCCAGGGTGGCGCCGGTCGCGACAAGCGCCTCGATCAGTTCGCTCATGAAGTCCGGCGAGGTCGAGTTGACGATGTGGGCCGCGCCCAGCCCGCGCAGAATCCCGGCCTGCGCCTCGCTGCGCACGATATTGACCAGTCCGATGCCGTCCTTGAGGCACAGCTTGTTGAGCATCTGGCCGAGGTTGGACGCCGCCGCCGTGTGGACCAGGGCCGTGTGCCCCTCCGCCCGCATGGTCTCGACCATGCACAGCGCCGTCAGCGGATTAACGAAGCAGGAGGCGCCGTCGGCCGCCGTGGCGTCGGCGGGCAGCGGCAGGGCCGCGTCGGCGCGCAGCGTCCGGTACTGGGCGTACATCTCGCCACCGAGGATGGCGACGGTCTTGCCGATCAGGGCCTGGGCGGCAGCACTGTCGCCCGCCGCGACCACCACCCCCGCGCCCTCGTTGCCGACGGCCATGGAGTCGCCGAGGCGGCCCGCCATGGCCCGCATCCCTTGAGCCGGAACATCGGCGACGGTGATCTCGCCCTCAACGCGCGCCGTGCTCATGTCCGCCGCCCCGACCAGCAGGCCGAGGTCGGAGGGGTTGATTGGCGTGGCCTGGATTTGCACCACGATCTCGTCGGGCCCCGGCGCGGCGACCGGAACCTCGGCCAGCGACAGCTCCAGCCGTCCGTCAGCCGTGATCAACGACCGGAGCTGCAGCCCGGTCGCGGGAAGGGATTGGGTCATGGAAACTCCGGTTGAAAGCCGACGCTGAAAGCGTCAGGCGGCCTCTTCGTCCGCCGTCACATCCTTCGGCATGACGTCGCCGACGGTGGGGCGGTTGGCCTTGCGGGTCAGGACGATGTCGCGGCCCTTCACGATCTCCTCGCAATGGGCGCAGGCGATGCGGGGGTTCAGGGTGTGGCCGCAGGTCTTGTGGACAAGATCCACGCCGCTGTCGGTGTCGCCATAGACGTGTTTGTTGCCCCAGGCGTGCAGGGTCACCAGCACCGCCGACAGGTCCTTGCCCTTGGCGGTCAAAACATATTCGTTGCGCGGCGGCCGTTCGGAATAGAGACGCGGCTCCAGCACCCCGTGCTGGACCAGGGTCTTCAGTCGGGCGGCGAGGACGTTACGGGCCACGCCCAGCCGCTCCTGCCACTGCTCGAAGCGGGTCAGGCCCTGAAACGCGTCGCGGATCACCAGCAGGGTCCACGGATCACCGATCACTTCCAGCGTCGCGGCGATGGAACAGCTTTGTTTTGAATAGTCTGCGGTACGGCCCATAGGCGGAAGGTGACCTCGCGTCAGGGTTTTTGCAAGTGGGTTGCCAAACCGAACCCTCTGCGTCAGTCTTGTTTCGCAACGGACGTGGCGCAAAATCCTCATCGGGTTTCGCGGCGTTTCCTGCATTCCTCGACTGAAGCGGGCGGAGGCCAGTCTTCCGCCCGTCTCCTTTGGACGCTAATCCGCCTCTCATGACCCTGCCCTCCCTCGCCGACGCCCTGATCCTGACGCCCGGCCCGGAGGGGCTGACGGGCTCGGTCGACGGCGAGTTTTCCAACGGCCCCATCGCCATGCCGCCGGAGAAGGGGTTTCCATTCGGCGGCCTGCTGGCGGCCCTGTGCGCCAACGCCCTGCGTCAGGGGCTGGAGCTAACCGCCCCCCTGCGCAGCTTGTCGATCCAGTATCTGGCCGCGCCGGCCTATGACGTCCCCATCGTCTTCACGCCCCGGCTGATGCGCGGCGGACGCAGCGCGGCCTTCGCCGGGCTGGACGTGCGTCAGGGCGAGCGCCTCACCCACCACGCCCAGGCCACCTATGGTCAGGACGACCGCAATGCCCCGGTCACGCCGGGTCCGATCCTTCCCCCGCCGCTGCTCGACAGCATCAGCCCCGAACGGACCTTGCACGGCCCCCTGGCGCCGCGCTTCTCCCGGTATGTCGATTATCGCCTCGATACCGGCCCCAGCCTGCTGCAGGGCCTGCCGGGCGACAAGGCGGGCGAACGGCTGTGGATGCGCACCAATGACGGCGCCCCGCTGGACGAGGCGCGCCTCTGCTATCTGATGGACGCCCTCTATCCCCCGGCCTGGACGGCGATCACCAAACCGCTGGCCATGGCGACGGTCGATCTGCGCTACGACTTCATCGCCGACCTGACGCCCGAGACCGCGCCCGACGGCTGGGCCTTCTTCGAATTCACCCTGGTCGACCTCGGCGGCGGCTGGACCGTGGACGACCTGATCGTGCGCAGCGGCGAAGGTCGTATCCTCGCCCTGGGTCGTCAGAGGCGCAAACTGGCGCCGGTTCGACCGCCCCGTCCGTCAGCAGACACCTGAGGACAAAGTCTTGACCCCGCGGCGCTTTGGCGGTGCCCGACGCAGCAGCGCTTGAACCCGACGGCCAGACCGACGATCTAGGCCCCAACTCTTCTCCGCAAGGACTTCCCCCGTGACCGCTTCAAACGATCCTGTCGTCATCGTCTCCTTCGCCCGCACGCCGATGGGCGGCTTCCAGGGCGCCTTTGCGGGCGTGAAGTCGACCGAACTGGGCGCCACCGCCGTCAAGGCCGCGGTCGAGCGCGCCGGCGTCGCGCCGGACAAGATCGACCAGATCTATATGGGCTGCGTCCTGCCCGCCGGCCTGGGCCAGGCCCCGGCGCGTCAGGCGGCGCTCGGCGCCGGCCTGCCGAAATCGGTCGAGGCCACCACCCTGAACAAGATGTGCGGCTCGGGCCTGCAGGCCGTGATGATGGCCAGTGACAGCCTCGCCGCCGGTTCCGCCGACATCATCGTCGCGGGCGGGATGGAATCCATGACCGGCGCCCCCTTCCTGATGAACAAGCACCGCGCCGGGGCCCGCATCGGCCACGACGTCATCGTCGACTCGATGATGATGGACGGGCTGGAGGACGCCTATTCGCCCGGCAAGCCGATGGGTTCGTTCGCCGAGGACAGCGCCCAGACCTATCAGTTCACCCGCGAGGCCCAGGACGCCTATGCGGTCGAGAGCCTGAACCGCGCCGTCGCCGCCATCGCGAGCGGAGCCTTCAAGGCCGAGATCACCCCGGTCGAGGTCGCGGGCCGCAAGGGAACCGTCACCGTCTCGGAGGACGAACAGCCCGGCAAGGCCATGCCGGAGAAGATCCCGGGCCTGAAGCCGGCCTTTGCGAAGGACGGCACCATCACCGCCGCCTCCTCGGCCTCGATCTCGGACGGCGCCGCCGCCCTCGTCATGACCCGCGAGAGCGTGGCCAAGGCCATGGGCCTGCCGATCGTCGCCCGGGTGGTCAGCCATTCGGCCCACGCCCACGAGCCGGGCCTGTTCACCACCGCCCCCGTGCCCGCCATCCAGAAGGCGCTCAAGAAAGCCGGATGGTCGGTCGAGGACGTCGATCTGTGGGAGGTCAACGAGGCCTTCGCCGTCGTCCCCATGATCGCCATGCAGGAGTTGGGCATCGACCATGCGAAGCTGAACGTGAACGGCGGCGCGACGGCCCTGGGTCACCCCATCGGCGCCTCGGGCGCCCGCGTCCTGGCCACCCTGCTTGGCGCGCTTCAGGCCCGGGGCGGGACGAAGGGCGTGGCGTCCCTGTGCATCGGCGGCGGCGAGGCCGTGGCCATGGCCGTCGAGCTGGCCTGATTTTTCGGCGGCAGGCTGGACTCGCAGCCTGCCGTCCGGTCCGCCTCCATGAGACGACTGAGGGCGTGGGGTCCGGTGGCCAGCACGATCATCACGGCGACTCTGCGACTGCGAATAGTTCTCAAGATTGCGCGCGAGCGATCCCTGTGGCAAGCCCCTTTTCGGCGGCTTTTTCGGAACGGAACGAGAACATGCGCGAAGACGGCAAGCTGGACTATCTGGAATTCCCCGCGACCGACGTCCCGGCGGTGAAGACCTTCTATGGCGCCGCTTTCGGCTGGCGCTTCCAGGACTATGGCCCCGAATATGCGGCCTTCAGCGAGGGTCTGGACGGCGGCTTCAACGGCCATGAGGGCGACGCGAGCCCGCAGCCCCTGCCCGTGCTCTACGCCCACGATCTGGAGGCCATGCAGGCCAAGGTCGAGGCGGCGGGCGGCGTCATTATCAAGCCGATCTACGCCTTCCCCGGCGGGCGGCGCTTCCACTTCCGCGATCCGGCGGGAAGCGAACTTGCGGTCTGGTCGGAAGGTCTGCCCTCGTCGGAAGGCTAGCCCCTATTTGGCGTCGACGGATTGGGCGATGCGTTCGGCCAGGAGCTCGTCGGCGCCTTCGAGGCTGGAGACCCAGACGTGAATTTCCTTCGGGGCCCTGGCGCGCTGGAACAGGTGCTCCATGGCGTGCCTCTGGCCGTTTTCGGTGACCACGATCGAGGCGCGCCCCCCGGCCTGGACCATCTGCCCGTCATAGATGGGGAACTGCGACGAGGGTCCGACATAGACCATGGCGAATTCCTCGTCGCCACGCCGGATCGAATAGACGTTGAAGTCCGGCCCGGGCCGCCCCGTGGTGATGCGGAAGCCCTGCGGTAGTTCGACGGTGAACGGCAGGGCCGCCACGGCCTGAGCGCCCAGGGTGGTCGTCACCGGCGGCTGAGGCGCGGGCTCGACCGGAGCCGGCGTGGGCGCCGGCGCGGCTGAGACCGGAGGTTGGGGCTGGGGCTGGCTGCCCGGCAGCACCGGCGGCGCATAGATCCGCCCACCGGCCCCCGGCGTCGGCGCGGGCGTCGGCATCGGCGTTGGGGCCGTCGGCCGTGGCGTTACGGCGGGCGCCGTGGTCGCGGGGGCTCTCGTCGCGGGAGCCCTGGTCGCGGGAGCTGTCGTCACAGGGGCCGTCGTCGTGGGGGCCGCCCGGGTCGGAGCGGGCGGCGTGCGTGTTGGCGCAGGCTGGGGCGTCGTCGTGCGCGGAGCCGGAGCCGTGGTGGCAGGCGTCCGGCTGGGTGCGGGCGTCGCGGTTGGCGGCGTCGTGCGCGGCGCGGCCGGAGCCGGAACGGTCGCCGGGGCGGAGGAACGGGGCGCCGCTGTCGTCGGGGCCGCAGGGCGCGGGACAGGCGCCGTCGTGGCAGG
>Ga0209630_10004968_pt1 | contig 11440 bp, 11 predicted proteins | sample COG_01_FD_184745 | JGI IMG/M metagenome (GOLD analysis project Ga0209630, IMG submission 184745) | Pelagic Microbial community sample from North Sea - COGITO 998_met_01 (SPAdes) (version 2) | ecosystem: Environmental > Aquatic > Marine > Neritic zone/Coastal water | place: Helgoland, sampling... | reverse complement strand
CGCGGGCGCTATCGCGACGACCGCCGCCGCCGCCGCTGACGCCGCCGTTCCCGCGGCCGCCGCCGGCGCCGCCCCTGTCGGCGCCACGACCGGCGCCCCCGCAACCGCTCCTGCCGCGGCTCCCGCCGCGCCGGCCGCCCAGTAATCGCGAGCCTGGAAGAGATCATGGCCACCGACATCACCGCCGACGACCACGCGCACGGGCACGACGCCGCTCACGACGCGCACGACCACAAGCCCGGCTTCTTCACCCGCTGGTTCCTGTCCACCAACCACAAGGACATCGGCACCCTGTACCTGCTGTTCGCCATCATGGCGGGCATCGTGGGCGGCGCCCTGTCAGGCCTGATCCGCTGGGAACTGGCCGAGCCGGGCATCCAGCTGTTCAAGGAAGGCACCTGGGTTCAGTACCTGGGCATCGTCGACGCCTCCAAGCACGGCTATAACGCCACCGTCACCGCCCACGCCCTGATCATGATCTTCTTCATGGTCATGCCGGCGATGATCGGCGGCTTCGGCAACTGGTTCGTGCCGATCATGATCGGGGCGCCGGACATGGCCTTCCCGCGCATGAACAACGTGTCGTTCTGGCTGCTGGTCGCGGCCTGGGTGCTGCTGATCCTGTCCATGTTCGCGGACGGCGGTTCGGGCCACGGCATCGCCGGCGGCTGGACCATCTATCCGCCGCTCTCGACCAAGGGCGCCCCCGGACCGGCGGGCGACCTGGCCATCTTCGCCCTGCACGTCGCGGGCGCCAGCTCGATCCTGGGCGCGATCAACTTCATCACGACCATCTTCAACATGCGGGCCCCGGGCATGACCCTGCACCGGATGCCGCTGTTCGCCTGGTCGGTGCTGATCACCGCCTTCTTGCTGCTGCTGTCGCTGCCGGTGCTGGCCGGCGCCATCACCATGCTGCTGGCCGACCGTAACTTCGGCACCAGCTTCTTCGACCCGGCCGGCGGCGGCGATCCGGTGATGTTCCAGCACCTGTTCTGGTTCTTCGGTCACCCCGAAGTCTACATCCTGATCCTGCCCGGCTTCGGCATCATCTCGCACATCGTCTCCACCTTCAGCCGCAAGCCGGTCTTCGGCTATCTGGCGATGGCCTATGCCATGGTCGCCATCGGCTTCATCGGCTTCATCGTGTGGGCGCACCACATGTACACGGTCGGGATGTCGGTGAACCTGCGCGCCTATTTCGTCGCGGCGACGATGATCATCGCCGTGCCCACGGGCGTGAAGATCTTCAGCTGGATCGCCACCATGTGGGGCGGCTCCATCAGCTTCAAGACGCCCATGCTGTGGGCGATCGGCTTCATCTTCCTGTTCACCGTCGGCGGCGTGACCGGCGTGGTCCTGTCCAACGCCGGCATCGACTACAGCCTGCACGACACCTACTACGTCGTCGCCCACTTCCACTACGTCCTGTCGCTGGGCGCGGTGTTCGCCATCTTCGCCGGCTTCTACTACTGGTTCGAGAAGATGTTCGGGGTGAAGTACAACGAGTTCCTGGGCTGCCTGCACTTCTGGATCATGTTCGTCGGCGTGAACGTGATCTTCTTCCCGCAGCATTTCCTGGGCCTGCAGGGCATGCCGCGTCGCTACATCGACTATCCGGACGCCTTCACCCTGTGGAACCACGTCTCCTCGATCGGCTATGCGATCACGATCGTCGGCGTCGGCGTCTTCCTGGTGATGCTGGCCGAGGCCGCGATCCGTCGTCGCAAGGGCGTCGCCAACCCCTGGGGCGAGGGCGCCACGACGCTGGAGTGGACCCTGTCCTCGCCGCCGCCGTACCACCAGTTCAACGAACTGCCGGTGGTCAAGGACGACGACCACGGGCACTGAGACCGACGCTCCCGACACGGGGGCGGACGTCGAAACGATAAAGAACCCCGGTGGCCGCCGCGCCGCCGGGGTTCTTCTCTTCCAGCGCCCCGGATCCGGGGGTAAGAGACCCGCGTGACCAAGACCGCCGCCACCCCCGTTCTCTCCACCGCCCAGCCGGAAGACTATTTCCAGCTGCTCAAGCCACGCGTCATGTCGCTGGTGGTGTTCACCGGCGCGACCGGGCTGATCGTGGCGCCGGGATCGATCAATCCCTTCGTCGCCGCCATCGCCATCCTGTGCATCGCCGTGGGCGCGGGCGCGGCGGGCGCGCTCAACATGGCCATCGAGGGCGAGACCGACGCCCTGATGCGGCGCACGCGCGGCCGTCCGGTCGCGGCGGGCCGCGTCAACAAGAACGACGCCATGGCCTTCGGGGCGGTGCTGAGCCTGTTCTCGGTCATGCTGCTGGGCATGAACACCAACTGGCTGGCGGCCGGGCTGCTGGCCCTGACAATCGTCTACTACGCTGGCTTCTACACGGTGATGCTGAAGCGACGGACGCCCCAGAACATCGTCATCGGCGGCGCGGCGGGCGCGCTTCCGCCCGTGATCGGCTGGGCGGCGGCGACGGGTTCGGCTCCCTGGCAGGCCTGGCTGCTGTTCCTGATCATCTTCCTGTGGACCCCGCCGCACAGCTGGGCCCTGGCCCTCTATTCGGCCGGTGACTACGCCAAGGCGGGCATTCCGATGATGCCGGTGGCGCGGGGCGCGAAGTCGACCCGGCTGCAGATCCTGCTCTACTCCCTGATCTTCGTGCCCGTGGCGATCGCACCGGGCCTGACGGGTCTGGGCGGCTGGATCTATCTGGCCGTCTCGGTGCTCGGCGGCCTCGGCTTCCTCGGCCTGGCCTGGCGGCTCTATCGCTCGCGCGCCGGCGATCCTGTCGGCGCGGAGGGCCCCGACAAGGCCGACACCGTGGGCCGCGAGGGCGCCATCTATGACGTCAAACAGGCGTCGCGTCCGGCCCGAAACCTGTTCGCCTTCTCGATCCTGTATCTGATGGCCCTGTTCGCCGCCCTGCTCGCGGAGAATCTGATCGGCCTGCCGCCCTTCACCCTTTAGGACCTGCTCACCATGGTCATCCGCCTTTCGCCTGAGGAAGTCGCCGCCCGCAGCCGCCGCAACGTCTGGATCGGCCTGGCTCTGGTCGCCTTCGTGGTCCTGTTGTTCTCGACCACCTTCCTGAGGATGCAGGCCAATCAGAAGGCCGAGCGGGAGAAGGAAGCTGCATTGGCCGCCGGCCCGATGCACCCGGAAAAGACCTACGATTCGACGCTCGCCCGATGAGCGGAACAGCCAGCAAGCGGGCGCGGACCATCGCGGCGATCTGCCTGCTGACGGTGCTCGGCATGACCGGCGCCGCCTTCGCCGCCGTGCCACTCTACCGGATGTTCTGTCAGGCGACCGGCTTCGACGGCACGGTCAGGAAGGCCGAGAAGGCGCCGGATCAGGTGCTGGACCGCATGGTCACCATCCGCTTCGACACCAATGTCCGTGACCTGCCGATGCGGTTCGTCGCCGAACAGACGGTGCAGCGCGTCCGCATCGGCGAGACGGGCCTCGCCTATTTCGACGTGACAAATACCTCGGACCAGCCGATCCAGGCTCGCGCCGCCTACAACGTCGTGCCGGAATACGCTGGGCCCTATTTCCAGAAGCTGCAGTGCTTCTGTTTCGACGCCCAGACCATCGCCGCCGGCGAGACGCGGAAATTCCCGGTCCAGTACTTCGTCGCCCCGGAGCTGGCGACGGACCGCGAGGCGAAGGGGGCGACCGAAATCACCCTCAGCTACACCTTCTATCCGGCGAAAGACGGCGCTCCGCGGGCTCTGGGTAACGGTCAGACCGGGCTGGCGATTCCGGCGAAAAGCTGAGCCTGCGGGCTTACGGCGACGCTCGCCTCATTTTTGCCCCGCGCCCCGCTCGACGGACCGTCAAAATCGGCTATAGCCTGAGACTGACGACATTCGCGTTCTCAACGAGATCCTGAAGATGGCCGACAACCACGCCGCTCCGCATCACGACTATCACCTCGTGAATCCCAGCATCTGGCCCCTGTGGTGCTCGGCCACCACGGTGGTGATGATGGTTGGGGCGGTCATCTGGATGAAGGGCCTGTTCGGCCTGCCGGAAGGCGACCATCTGGTCTTCATCATCGGCCTGTTCGCGACCCTGCTGGGCATGGGCCTGTGGTGGGCGGACGTGGTCAAGGAAGCCAACCAGGGCGATCACACCCCGGTCGTGGCCATCGGCCTGCGCTACGGCATGGTCCTGTTCATCGCCTCGGAGATCATGTTCTTCGCGGCCTTCTTCTGGATGTTCTTCGAGATGTCGGTGTTCCACACCGCGCGTCAGCACATTCCGGAAGTCGCCGGCTGGGCCGACACCGCCAAGTCCTGGTCGGCCTGGCCGCCCAAGGGGATCGAGACCCTGGACGCCTGGCAGCTGCCGCTCCTGAACACCGTGACCCTGCTGCTCTCGGGCTGCACCGTGACCTGGGCTCACCACGCGCTGCAGGTCGGCGACCGCAAGGGCGCCAAACTGGCCCTGTTCCTGACCATCGCGCTCGGCCTGATGTTCACCTGCGTGCAGGCGTACGAGTACCACGAGATCATTCTGGAGAAGCTGTTCTTCAACGAGGAGGCCGCCAACTCCGGCCTCTACGGGTCGATCTTCTTCATGGCCACCGGCTTCCACGGCTTCCACGTCCTGGTCGGCACAATCTTCCTGATCGTCTGCCTGATCCGTCTGCTGAACGGCGCCTTCACGCCCAAGCAGCATTTCGGCTTCGAGGCCGCCGCCTGGTACTGGCACTTCGTCGACGTGGTGTGGCTGTTCCTGTTCGCCTTCGTCTACGTCATCTTCGGTTGATCCCCGCTTTCGCGGGGATGACAAATGCCGACTGAAAGCAAAACGCCTGAACCGGCCCGGATCGACCCGATCCGGGCCGGTCTGCTTTGCCGCTGCCCGAACTGCGGCCAGAGCCGGCTGTTCGAGGGCTTCCTGAAGGTGGTCGAGCGGTGCGCGGCCTGCGGCTTCGACTTCACGCGGCTGAACACCGGCGACGGGGCGGCCATCTTCATCATGCAGATCGCCGGCGGGATCGTGGTCTTCACCGCCCTCTGGCTGCAGATCGCCTATGATCCGCCGATCTGGCTGTTGCTGCTGCTCGCGGTGCCGACCGCCCTGGCGCTGGCGCTCGGGCTGATGCGGCCCGGCAAGGGGCTGATGATCGCGCTACAGATGAAGGGACGGGACCGGTGAAACGTTTCCCCTGGATCCTGACGCTCGCCGTCCTTCCCTGCCTCGTCCTGCTGATCGGGCTGGGCGTATGGCAGGTGCAGCGGTTGCACTGGAAGGAGGGGCTGATCGCCCAGGCCGATGCGGCGGCCAGGGCGGCGCCTGGCCCCATCGACGAGATCCTGGCCGCGTCCGACCCCGAGTTCAGAAAGGCCCTGATCGTCTGTCCGGGCCTGCCGACCGCGCCCTTTGTCGAGTTGCAGACGATCCATGAGGAGAAGGTCGGGGTGCGGCTGATCTCGGTCTGCCGGGCGCCGGGCGAGGCCAGGCCCTTCCTGATCGACCGGGGCTTCCTGCCGGATACGGTGTCGGCGCGGCCGCGCGTGATCGAATCGACCCTGCCGCTGTCCCTGCTGGTCGAACTGCGCCGGACGCCCAGGGCCGGGGGCGGGATGACGCCGGCGCCTGCCACGATCTCGGGCGTCAATCACTTCTACGCCCGCGACAGCGTGGCCATGGCGAAGGCGCTCGGCGCGCCGGACGCCTCGGCATTCACCCTGTTCGCCCTGTCCTCGAGCAATCCTGAGCTGGGCGCGATTCAGGCCTCGGCCCCGCCCGCCGCCTTCGCCAACAATCATTTCGGTTATGCCCTGACCTGGTTCGGACTGGCGGTGGCCCTGATGGGCTTCTATGTGGCGATGCTCCGTCGGCGACTGGCGCCGACGCCCGTGAAAGATTCACACTGACCGCCACCCTCCATACCCTCGCCAACGGCGTCCGCGTCGTCTGTGATCCGATGCCCGGGCTGAAGACCCTGGCCCTGACCGTCGCCGTGCGCGGCGGGGCGAGGTGGGAGAACGAAACCCGGTCCGGCTGGTCCCATCTTCTCGAACATCTGGTGTTCAAGGGCGCCGGAGACATGGGCGCCAAGGACATCGTCGAGCGGATCGAGGCCGAGGGCGGGACGATCAACGCCGCCACAGGATACGAGCGGACCAGTTTCGAGGTCCGGGCTCTGGACGGCTCCCTGGGGCTGGCCATGCAGGTGGTCTCCGACCTCGTCTTCCGCCCGAGGCTGGATCCGGTCGAGATCGAGCGCGAGAAGGACGTCGTGGCCCAGGAGATCGCCGAGGCCTTCGACACCCCTGACGACCATGTGTTCGAGATGGTCCAGACCAGGGCCTTCGCCGGCCAGTCGATGGGGCGGCCCATCCTCGGCTCGGTCGAGAGCCTGAAGCCGGTGACGCGCGAGAGCATCGGCGACTGGCGCGCCCGCCTCTATTCGCCCGACCGGATGGTGGTGGCGGTGTCCGGTGCGGTCGATCAGGCCGAACTGCTGGACCTGGCCGGGCGCTGGTTCGGTTCGGCGGTCGCCACCCCGGCCGAGACGCCCGAACCCGCGACCTTCATCGGCGGGGCGGCGAGGCTGAGCCGCAAGATCGAACAGGCCAATATCGTCTTCCAGCTGCCCTCGGTGTCGGCGACCGACCCGGACCTGCCGGCCATGCGGCTGTTCACCGAAATCCTCGGCGGCGGCATGGCGTCGCGCCTGTTCCAGAGCGCGCGCGAGGAGCGGGGGCTGGCCTATGCCATCGACGCCTATCAGGAAGCCTATGAGGACATCGGAGTGCTGGGTGTCTATGCGGGCGCCGCCGCCGACCGGGCCGTGGAACTGGCCGGGGTCTGCGCCGAGGAGATCCGGGCCCTGGCGACCGAGGGGCCGAGCGAGGCCGAGCTGTCTCGGGCCAAGGCGGTGCTCAAGGCTGGCCTGTGGATGTCGGACGAAAGCCCGGCCAGCCGCGCGGGCCGCAACGCCGCCCAGACCCTGATCTACGGCGCGCCCGTGTCGTCGGACGACAGCGTGGCCCGGATCGCGGTGACGACAGCGGAGGATCTGCGCCGTGTAGGTCAGCGCGTGCTGGCTTCGGGCCTGTCGGCGACCTCGGTGCTGGGACCGAAGGCGGCCCATGCGGCGGGCGCGGCTTTCGTGAAGGGGTTGGCGGGCTGATTCTCCCCTTCCGGGACAGGGGTCGCCAACCGCGCTTTCTCCGGTTTAAGTTGCCCCCATGGCCCTTCTCGACTGGATGACGGATGCGACCGGCCCGGTGGTCGAGGGGCGGGGGGTGATCCTTCGGCCGCCGCGCATCGGCGACTATGCGGCCTGGGCCGACCTGCGGGAAAACTCGCGCGACTATCTGCAGCCGTGGGAGCCGGCCTGGCCCGACGACGACCTGACCCGGGCGGCCTATCGCCGCCGCCTGACCGTCTATGCGCGCGAGATGGAGCTGGGCAACGCCTGGCCCTTCTTCGTCTTCGACCCGACCGGGCGGACCCTCTACGGCGCCATCACCCTGTCCAACATCCGCCGGGGCGTCGCCGAGACCGGGACCCTGGGCTACTGGATCGGCCGTCCGTTCGCGGGCGAGGGCCACGGCACGGCGGCGGTGAAGGCCATGTCGCGCCACGCCTTTCGCCAGCTGAAGCTGCACCGGCTGGAGGCCTCCTGCCTGCCGTCCAACGCCGCCTCGCGCCGCGTGCTGGAGAAATCCGGCTTCCGGCTGGAGGGCGAGGCCCGGGCTTATCTTAAAATTAACGGCGCATGGGCAGATCATCTGCTGTTCGGCCTCTTGTCAGAAGACGCCGAACGGGCCGAGGTAAGGTCCGTCTGAAGGAAGAGCGCCCCCGCCCGTGACCCCCTCGCGATCCAGAACCCTGGCCTGGGACGCGACCACGGCGATCGAGGCGCTCGCCGCCGCCGACACGGCGCTGTGGATCTGGACCCCTTCGGAAGACACCCTGAGATTCACCGGCGCGACCCGGCCGCTGGGCCTGGGACCGCTGGCGCCCGAGTGTTCGGGCGCGGCCTTCGTCGCCGTCACCCTGCCGCAGGACCGGTCGCTGGCCGAAAGCATCCTGACCCCGAAGGAGGAGGGCGCCGAGATCGCCGTCCGCCTGAGGATGCGCGGTTCCGAGACCTGTCTGTGGCGCGGCGTCTGGCTGGAAGACGGCTTGCGCGCCGCCGGGATGGTGGCGCTGGAAACGAAATTCGCGGGCGCCGCCAAGGACGCCCTGACCGGTCTTCTGGACCGCCGCGCCTTCCTGGCCCGGGCTTCCGACATTCTGGCCACGCCGGGCGACTATGAGCTGGTGGTCGCCGACGTGGACCGTCTGCGGCGGCTGAACGAGGCCCTGGGCCATGAGCGCACCGATCTGGTGCTGTCGGCCCTGGGGTCGCGGTTGGCGGCCGCCTTCTCCGACGGCGCGGCCCCGGCCCGGATCGGCGAGGACGAGTTCGCCGTGGTCCTGCCACGCGGCATCGTCAACGCCTGCGACCGGGTGCGTGACGCCCTGGAACAGCCGCTGCGCATCGCCGGCTTCGACATCTATCCGACCGTTTCGATCGGTTCGGTCGCCTGCGAGGGCGGCGCCGATGCGCCCGATCCGGCCGAGCTTTTGCGCCGCGTCGAACTGGCCGTGGGTCAGGCCAAGGGCGCCGGACGCGGCGGGGCCGCCGCCTATGGCCGCGCGCTGGAGAGCGACAGCCTCAGCCGCCTGGCGCTGGAGGCCGATCTCAGGAACGCCTTCGTGCGCGGCGAGATCGAACCCTTCTTCCAGCCGATCGTGAACCTGAACACCGGTGCCGTCGCCGGCTTCGAGGCCCTGGCCCGCTGGCGTCACCCCAAGCGCGGTCTGGTGCCGCCCGACGAGTTCCTGGGCCTGACCGACGAAATGGGCCTGATGAACGATCTGGGCCTGATGATGATGACCCAGTCGGCGCGGCAGCTGGCCGAATGGCTGCAGCGCCATCCGCTGGCCGGGAAACTGTTCTGCAGCGTCAATCTGTCGGTCGGCGAGATCGAGCGGCCCAATCTGGTTGAGGACGTCCAGCGGGTCATTCAGGAGACCGGCCTGCCCAAGGGTGCGCTCAAGCTCGAGGTCACCGAGGGCGACATCATGCGCGACACCGCCCGGGCGGCGGTGATCCTGCAGCAGCTCAAGGACGTCGGGGCCTCGCTGGCGCTGGACGACTTCGGCACCGGCTTCTCGTCCCTGTCCTATCTCGCACGCCTGCCGTTCGACACGCTGAAGATTGACCGCTACTTCGTCCTGACCATGGACAAGGACGAGGGCTCGGCCAAGATCGTCAAGTCGGTGGTCAATCTGGGCCGCGACCTGAACCTCGAGGTCGTCGCCGAAGGGGTGGAGAACGCCCCACTCGCCAAGCTGCTGCTCGACGCCAGCTGCCACTATGGTCAGGGCTTCGGATACGCCCCCGCCCTGCCGGCGCAGGAGGCCGAGGTCTACCTCAACGAAAGCCTGTCCGACGGCGTGGCGCCGCTGAAGCAACGGTCGGCGTGATTTGAAGGTCGTCCAGTTATCGGCGGCGGTGCTCGTCGCTGCCCTTCTGGCCCTTATGTTGTTCGCTACGCGCCCCAAACCCGAGAGCTTGGCCATCAAGACGGTCGAGAGTGCGCTGGGCGAGAACTTTACGCGGACGGCCAGAGTGACCGGCCGCTATCTTTTTCGCGATACCGACGGCGACGTTCGGCGCTGGACGGAGCTGGTCTGCGGCGTGGCCGGAGACATCGATCGGCGGACCTTTGCGGTTCTGGTCTACAAGCGCCGCAGCGCCATGAGACTGGAGGAGTTCGCGATCTCGTTGCCGGCGGGCCGGACGCCGACCGCGCGAGAGGCCCAGTTACTTGGCGCCTGCCCCACCTGATCCTTTACGTCCCCGGCTGGCGATAGGGGATCAGGCCGACCAGACGGCGTTCCTCGCCGCGCGGGTCGGGGGTGGCTTTCGAGACGGTGTTCCACTGCATGGTGACCCGGCCGGGAAGTTCGTATTTCGGCCAGGCGGGCACGCCGGCGCCGTTCGGATCGCCGGTCCGGGCGAAGTTGATCAGGGCCGAGGACATGGCGTCGGCGACGGCGTCCGTCTCGGGCCCGCCCCCGGTCATGCTCACCATCTCGCGGTGATTGCGGAACATGAAGGGGATGTCGCCGCAGTGGGGCGCGCCCATCCGCCCGTCCAGAACCGGGCTCTGCCAGTCGAACTGATAGACCCAGGTATTGGCCCCCGGCTGGACAGCGCGGCGGTCGGCCTGGATGATCTGGGCCCGCCAGGAGCGCAACTCGGTTGTCATGGCGAAGAAGATCTGGCTCGGCGAATAGCCGGGGTGTTTGTCGCGGTACCAGACGACCGCCGATTCCGGCGTCAGGGGGCCGAAGAAGTTCGGGATCGACCGCTTGAGCGCCGGGACCAGCTGGTCCCAGGTCAGGGCCGAGAGGTCGGGCTCGTCGAGGCCGATCAGATAGCGGGTCTCGTCATGGGTATTGCCCATGATCAGGGCGACGTCGCGGGCGAGCGGTGTGGCATCCGGCTCGAACGGGTCGCGGGTCAGGGAGCGGCCGTCCAGCACCGGGCCGGTCGAGACCCCGCGCGTCGCCGCGATCAGCTGGTCCTTGGACATCGTCAGCAGGGCGTCGGGAGTGTCGACGGCGGCGTTGGTCAGGAACTTCCGCGCGGCGGTCGTGGCCATCTCCGCCGGGGTGACGGTGACCTGCTGGCCGCTCATGGTCATGACGCGGTGGAACAGGCCGCGCGCGGCGGGCATGGCCATCAGGACCGAGGCCTTGGCTCCGCCGCCGGATTGGCCGAACAGGGTGACCCGGCCGGGGTCCCCGCCGAAGCCCTCGATATTGTCACGGATCCACTGCAGGGCGAGGACGAGGTCCAGCATCCCCGCATTGCCGGAATCGGCGAAGCGCTCGCCGCCCAGTTGGCCCAGATACAGATAGCCGAAGGCGTTCAGACGGTGGTTTACGGTGACGACCACCGCATCGCCCCACTTCGCCAGATTGGCGCCGTCATACAGCGGGCTGTTGGCCGACCAGCCCGAGAAGCCGCCGCCGTGGAACCATACCAGCACGGGCCGCCTGGCGCCGTCCAGCGCCGGGGTCCAGAGGTTGAGGTTCAGGCAGTCCTCGGAGGTCTGATCCTGCGTATAGGTGCTGTCGGGCAGATAGCCGGCGCCGGGGTTGCCGCCGGGCTGGGGCGCGGGGGCGCCGAAGTCGAGACAGGGCCGCACGCCGCGCCACGGCCGGGGCGGCTTCGGGGCGGCGAAGCGGGTCCGGGCCGTGTCGTCGCCATAGGGCACGCCCTTGAAGACCGCGACGTCGCGGTCGCGAAAGCCCCGGATGCGGCCTGCGGTGGTTCGGGCCCCGATGCTGGCATGGACACCGGTGTCATCGCGAGGTCCGGCAAAGGAGGGCGAGGCGGCGAGGCCCAAGCCCAGACTTGCGC
>Ga0209630_10004959_pt1 | contig 11458 bp, 10 predicted proteins | sample COG_01_FD_184745 | JGI IMG/M metagenome (GOLD analysis project Ga0209630, IMG submission 184745) | Pelagic Microbial community sample from North Sea - COGITO 998_met_01 (SPAdes) (version 2) | ecosystem: Environmental > Aquatic > Marine > Neritic zone/Coastal water | place: Helgoland, sampling... | reverse complement strand
GTCCTCCAACTAAACAACAGACAACAGACCCCAACGGCCACTTTCAAAAAAATATGACAACTTCTTCCAGCAGCCAAAAAAAAAAAACTCAAGTCGTTGCTGATTTAATTCCGAACAACTACGAGGAGCAACCTGGATTGATCGAAGGAAAAACAAAAGTGTTCAAAGACAAAGTTGCAGCGAGAGTCGACGATTTGGACAACCTCGGAAAGTTCGTTACTCTTTTCCAGGTAAAAATTCTCTCTCTCTCTCTCTCTCTCTCTCTCTCTCTCTCTCTCTCTTTCTAAGAAGTCACTGATGTGTAAAATATCCTCACTCTCTTTATTATGAACGCGTGCAGTATGTGCTGGTCTTGGTGGTCATTCTCGTTCTCGTTTTATCGAGGATTTTCAAGGGAACGACGATTGCTTACACCGAGTTGAAGCCTTCGTATTCGAAATATTTGGAAATGAGAAGTGACCCGGATGTCTTGAACATGAAATGTTCTGTGACGAACGACACGTTGACGTACGATGCGTTTACGACGTACTCGTACAAGAAAGCGGACGCCTGCGAGTGGGTCAAAGCTGATCTTGCGAAGAGTGCTGTTCTGAAAACTGAAAATGAGTATTTTTTGTATGATGATGATGGTACAAGCCCCACGGGTAAAATAATTCGTCGCGATCTACTCGGGAAAACTTCAGCGTGTAAAACTCTGAAAAAAACCGATTCTTGCGAAGCAATCAACGAAGATTGTGCGCGTGGCCACGCATTAGTCGAGCAGCTTCTTTCGAACATGAAAATCGCGAATTTTCCTCTCAAGGAACTTCTCGACAGCGAATCGAAACTTCTCACTTTTGTCAACTCTACGTTGACGCAATCGTTGCAATCTTTACTTTCCGGTTTGGAAGGACCTCGCATCGCCGTGAAGCAATGGGCGTCAAAGAATATGCCCGTACTTTACGGATACCTTGGTTCCATGCAAAGTTATGTTCAGGGACAAGCTTTTCGAAATGGCGATTCTACGTCGAATTTTTACAAACGCGTCCAAGCGGCATGCACGGTTTACAATAAAGTTATTGCAGAAGACGGTTATACATGCGATATTCAATCAATTGGAGATGGTGATTGTTCCCCGGATTGCGATAATGCGTATTGTCTTTACGATGGTGGCGATTGTCTCACTGGGGGAGATATATTCGCAGGCAATTCGAATGGTAAATGGACGTATAATGATGAAAATGGTTTTGAGTTCAAGTACCAGGCCTTTTCGCCGTTGCAACAAGGAGATGAGCTCTTTGAAAATCCTTACTACGATACAAGTGATGCTTCTATTTACACCGATGCGGTCATAAACGAGTTGAAGCTACTAAAGGATGCTGAGAACGTGTTACTCTTCGATTCGGATAATAACGGGACCGTGACCGATGAAGAACTTGAAGGTTCATCTATTTTCTCTGGCCTTTCTTCGCATCCTATTTGGCAATCCTTGCCGAATAATTTTGTTGGTTTCGATCCTAATAACACCTGCGGTAATCCAAGCACGTGGTATAAATCGTACGAATTGAATAGGCCTGAATCATGGTTTACAGACTTGAAGAATTTTAACAAAGACTTCTTCGAGCTATTAAAAGAAAAACTTTATCCCACACTTGGATACCCATCCGGGGTATCCGTTCCGACCGGTGACGTCCCTACCCAAAGTACGGATGTTTTCTCGTGCGATGCATTATCTCAATCGCACAATCTTCCTGGAATCGTTGGTGTTACAAGTACTGAAATTAAAGTTTGGGTCGACTACACATACGCGGTATTTCAATATTTCAAAGATAAATGCGTCGCTGGTGCAAACGCAGGTGAATGGGCAACATCATGTCTTGATATGGGTACACTTGACGCGTCTGACTATGGATATGATAATCTCCAGTTCCCGGCCGGTGTTTTATCCATAACGGATCCCGTGTATTTATTGAGCCTTTTGGAATATTCCTACCTCGGAGCCACCGCGAGGGAGAACTCCGGAAGCGTCGAACAACTTCTCCTCGACGCTGGTATAAAACGAGATGCAAAAGGCTACAACATCGAAGCAAACGTTGATCATGAAACCTATTTCAAGGTATCAGACGTTTCCGAGTGCTCGTACAGCAAAAGAGTTGGCGCGAGCCCGGCGACGGTTGTCACCGTCGTTCTCGGTTTAATCGGAGGCGTCACTACTACGGTTTCAGTCTTTGCGGTCGTTCTGTATCAACTTTTCAGAAAGAGAGTTTTCAAAAAATACAAAAATGAAATGCAATCGAAAGACCCTTCTTCTTCAGTTCCCGTGTAAGAAGAAAAAAAGAAGTTGGAGAGAACATTATACACACGCATATACATATGTATGGGTAGGTTGCCAAAAAGTACAAGAAGGAAATTTCGGTAGAAGAAAATTCTTCAGCCATCTAATCCTCGAAGAAGGAGTCGCTTCGAAGCGCGCGCTCCGATCAATATCTTTTATATTTATTATTATTCTAAAAATTCACTTGACGAACACGTTCGAAAAGTCATCACATATATATACAAATAGCACCCGACGTTTGTACATGATTAATACGATGACCAGCAAAATAAAGTTCCTTACACTCGTCGCCGTATCCGTTCTATTTCATAAACCTGTCAATAATGAAATCTTCCCCGTCCACTTTCGTTATAAAGGGACACCCACGCGCTCTGTGAGCGTGTGAAGGAGGCACGTTTATGGGGATGATTCGCATCCTTGCCTTTTGACGTAATGAAACAAATCACTACAACAAAGAAAAAAAACAGGAAACTACCGTGTATTTTTTTGAAGAATTTTTTTCTTTCCTTTTTTGCTCGAAACTCACCTAAAACTGATGAGAACTGACAGACTGCATTTAATTGGAGAAAGAAGCAGAGCATTCCTCTTTCCACGCGCACAATTTTTACTCCACTTAGAAACACACAACGAACGTATTCTTTTTGTATTCTTCCGCGGACGAAGAACACGAACCCTTTCTTTCTTTCTTTCTTTCTTTCTTTCTTTCTTTCCTCAGTTGTTGAAAAAGAGAGAGTTTTTTAAAGAGAGAAAAGGATTAAGAAGAGAATACCGACGAGAACATCTCTCTCTCTCTCTCTTTCTCTCTCCTGTTTTTCTTCTTCTTCTCTCGAGTGATTTAGAGAGAATTAGTAGGGGAAATGGAAGCAACAACAACAACCGATGACGATGCGCCAGGAAAGAAACAGACGACCGCGACTCCTAAATCAAACGCGGATTTTCGAAACTTTCTCCTTTCAAACGGGAGGAACGACGAGGAGAAGAACTTTGCGAAGAATAATACGACGACGACGACGACGAAAGAAGAAAAAGATTTGCCTGATGTTGGTGCTTTTCCAAATCGAAAGAAGAAGAAGAAGAAGAAGGCGAACCAACTACAGGAAACGACGACAAAAACGCGACGCGATGAAAATAATACGCATAGATATCGAGATCGAGCGAAAGAACGGAGAGAAATGGAAGAAGAAGATCAAGATGATGATGATGGTGATGAAGGAAGAAGAGCGGATAATCAGCGCGATAAGAGTAATACTTTCGCGACGACGACGAGAGGAGGGGTGTTTGAACACGCTTTCGAGGATGAGGACCGACTCACGACAAAAACGACGACGATAAATACAAATAGCAAACGTTTGATGGACATTGAAAAGAGCAAATACATGGGCGGGGACGAGAAGACGACGCATAAAGTGAAAGGATTGGACTTTGCTCTGTTGAGGAAGAAGAGAGAGGAGTTGTTCGAGATGAAAAAGGAAAACATAGAGGAGGGCGACGACGACGACGAAGAAGAAGAAGTAGTAGTAGAGGATGAAGACGACGCGAACAATAATAATCCATCGTCGTCCGGGTATTCTTCTCTGTACGACGCGAAATCGAACCTCGGGCGCATCCTCGTTTCTAAAATCGAAACCGCGCAAAAGCGAAACAAAGACGCGCTGACGAAGCGGACGAAAATCCCACCGCTCTCGGGCGTTTCGTACCTGTACGACGTCAACAGTCGAACGCGAGAAGTGACGAGAACGATCGAGATGGAAACGAAACCTCGAGCGGATATCGAGGAAGAACGGAAAGCGCGACGAAGAGAGTTTGCGAAGATTTCAAAAGACGAGGAAAAGATTTTACGAGCGGTGGCAAAGGCAATACGTGAGCCTCGCGGTACAAAAGAAGAGGAGAAAAAGAATAGTCATAACATAGCAACAGATAATAGCAACGCGAGCGCGGAAGGAAAGAAAATAGACACCAACAATGCGGCGGCTGATTCGGATTCTGAGGATATTTTCGCAGACGTTGGCAAAGATTACGACGCAATCGCGGAACTGAAGAAAGAAGAGGAGCAAAATGGCAAAAAAGAAGCAACGACGACAGCAGCAAAGAAAGAGTCGAGAACAAAGTTGTTCGACGGCGAAGCGCTGCTTGAGGAGTTCGAAACTGGACCGCGAAAAGCAGACGAAAACATTAAAAAAATGGACGAAGCGTACGAACGTAAGCGATTGGAAGAACGCGCGGAGATGGACGACGACGCGTACGGCGAGTACTATCCTGGTTTTGACGCCGGATTTGGCGGCGAGATAGACGACGACGACGACGATGGCGATACCGACAGGGATAAGGACAAAGATAAAGATACCGGCGAAGAAGAAAAAGGGAAGAAAGGGAAAAAGAAGAAAGAACTCACGGAAGCGCAAAAAATGAAACAGAAAGAAAACGAAGCGTATCAAGCCATGCAGAAGCACATGAAGGAGAAGTATTCCGACAAGTACGACGCCGCGTTCGGGGTCGTCAAGAAAAAAGAGGACAACGAGAACAACGAAGCCGAGGACACAAAAACGGAGGAGGAGAAAGAAGGCGTCGCCGGCGGAAAACGCGCCAAGCGTCTTAAGATCTGATTCGTAATACTATACGTCTAATGGTTTAAAATACGTGTAAAAGTCAAAGTCTCGCTCGCATCTTTTTCTACACTTACGAGCTCGCGTTTGTTGTTGTTCTATGGTTAAAGTTAAGTTCCAAATGGGTTTTGGAAGCAGATGCATTTTTTGCCTTTTGCGTTTGCGCACTACTAAGCAGTGGAATATTATTAAGTAAGCTGAATAAGAGGAATATTTTCCCTCACTGTTTTCCAATCTCTTTTCTTCCCCTAAAAGAAACCCGTTTCTAGAAAGAGATATACGCGCTTTCCACGCGCGCACACAACAGAGAGCTCGAGTTTGGGAGCGGAGTCTCTTCCTCTTCTCTTTTTCTCCGTTTGTGCCCGCGTGGTGCGCATTCATTATTCGCGGATGAGAGGAGGAATTTAAAAGCGAGAAAATCGACGAATTGGAGAGGAAGAATTTAAAAGCGAGGAAAGATGTCGACGCTGATGCACCAACGGCACTTGCTCTTGCTCGAAAAGAAGCACAGACGAAACGAGACGACGTGGTTCGTGACAAAATCTGCACTCAAGAAAGGAGAGACGAGGAAGAAAAACTTTCACGTTGTTCGTCGTCGTTTGTTGCTCTGCTGTCTTATATTGGTCACCTTGGTGTTGTATTCTCGATTTTATTCGTCAACAAAGACGACGGCGACGTCGCCGTCGAAGATGCAACAAACGACCACCCGAAGAAGAAGAGCAGGAACGGTTAAAGAATTCGTTGGATGTAACGACGACAAGGACGGTAACGAAGATGACGAGGACGAAAAAGAGATGGATGCGAAGGACTTCGTGCTCCGCTCGATCGAAACCACTCGAGTTCGCTCGAAACCGTTTGCGAGTTACGTGCACTTGTGTCGCGTGTTCCCTAGAAAACTCTATCGAGAAATGACGGAGTATTTCCCACCGAAAGAAGCTTTAGCGCCGGCAAAATTGACGAGCCATAAGTTAAGATATAAAATCGATCGCGTCGGGAGTTTACTCGATCTTCCCGAGGCCATGAAGAAGACGTTTAAGAATTTCACGAAGACGGTAGAGGTGTGGTCAAAAGCGGAGGAGATTTTGTTATCGGAGAGGTTGAGGGAGACGGTGTTTAGAAAATTAGAGGTAGACGAGGTCGAGAAGAAAACACGGTCGAAGGATTTTCGGATACAAATGGACGTCGGCGGGTTCACTTTAGGGCCGCACCCTGATTCACCGAAAAAAATCGTGACGTTGATGTTGTATTTTCCAAAAGAAGAGGAAGAGGAAAGCAATAAAAAACTCTTCGGGACGTGTTTGTATACGAAAGAACAATATGAAACGTTCGCAGACAACGACGAAGGAAAGGAAGTATTACCATCTTGCGAGAAGAAGTTTTTGTTTGAACCAAACACGGGATACGCGTTCAAAGTAGGCGAGGAAAGTTACCACGGCGTGGACGACATCCCGCCACGCTGCGAAAGAAGAACTCTTTTGATTAACTGGTACTCGACAAGCAAACCAGTAGGGACTCAATCTGGAATCTTTCCAAACATTTGGGATATTATTAGAGGGGATGCGTAATCTTAGAAACATGTACATAATGAGTAACATTCGCGGCGGCTATAGCTAAAACATTTACTACTCCAAAAACGAATTTAGAGCGCGTAGAAGTGCTTTAAATACTCCAACGCCTCTTCGTTCGTGGAACACACTTTCAAATGTTCCTCCATTTCTCCTTCATTCACTAAACCGTGCTCTACGCACGACACGGTGATGAACTCTAAAAGCTTGTCAAACACGCCGTCGTAATTCATGAGCAAAAACGGAACCTTCTCTTCGCTCCCGATCCGTCGCAACTGAAATAAAGTCAAAATCTCCGCGAACTCGTCCATCGTACCGATACCGCCGGGAAGGCAAAAGAACGCCGTCTTCGTGTCCTCTTTCCCGTTCCTCACCCCCGCGTCGACGAGTCCGTGCTTCCGCGCGCTAAAGAACGAACACGTGGCGTATTGAGATTCGTTCAAGTACGGATGCTTCCGAGTCTTCTGCCTTCTCATGACTTTGCCTTCAATGTTGTCTCGTTCCTCTTTCTCGCCCATTAATATCAAGATACCGCTCGCTTTCCCGTTCGCTTCCAACCCTCCTAAGGTCACCGCATCCATCAACCCCGGCCCGATGCCAGACCACGTCGTGCACTCCAACAACACTGCCACTGCTTTGGCTAAACTCTTTGAACGCGCAAAATGGGCGTGCTCTTTATCTATTCTGCTCGAACCTAAATAGATCGCCCCACGACCGTTCCTTTCCACGAGTTCGTACACGAGGTTTAATTCCTCTCCGATTTTCGTCACCGACTGCCGATTCTTTTGTTGTTGTTGTTGTTGTTGTTGTTGTTCTCCAATTGGAGTCACCGACGGTCTCTTTTGAAATTGTTGTCGTTTTCTTCTCGATGATGACGATGATGATTTCAAGACGCTCGGAATGCGACCACGGCTCAAACAACGAAAACTCATCGCATTCGTCGTCTTTGTCGTTCCATTCTTACGTCGTGTAGTTTGTTCTTCTGGGCAGAGAGAAAGAGAGAGTTTAAGAATAGCAGAGTTTAGGGAAATGCGTCACTTTTCCAATTCAGAATGAACAACAACACGAAGAAGAAGACAAAGACAAAGACCATCATCGCGGACGAGCAACCTCGTCTCCTCAAGACAAAGGAGAAGAAAAGAAGAGGAGGAAACCAGAGGAGCAACAAACGCGCTCTCGATATCGAGAGTTCTCTCTCTTTATCTTCTTCTTCTTCTTCTTCTTCTTCTTCTTCTCAAGAAGCGGTAATACCGTTAGGGAAAGACGAGGAAACCTACCACGTGTACTCCGCGGTGTTTATTAAACTCTTCTCTTCTCCTTACTCTTCGTATGCGAAAACGAGGAAGACCACAGGAAGACTTTTAGGTGGAGAAGGCTTTGAAAAGTTTACCAACAGAGAGGCGCTTCTCTCGCTCGCGTTTTACGGAGACGAGGAGGAGGAGGAGGAGGAGAACGAATTTGGTGGTCGGAGGAGCAGCACGAGCAACACCTTGAAGAGCGTCGTCTCTTTGGAAAGAGTTTCGTTGAGCGGTAGAAGCAACAAAGGCGGGAAAGGAGGAGTGTCTGTCGTCCCATGCGTGGCTGCCTTTGCCGCGATGGACGAGATTCGATTCGCGACGAAATCTTCTTCTTCTTTGCGTTTTGTTTTGACCAACGCGGAGAACAAACGCGTGTGCGAAGGAAGGTTGAACGCCGCCGGAGAAGCGGCGGCGGCATCGATTTGGAGTCGGGTGGAGAGCGAAGAAGACGAACGAGAGGAGGAAGAGGAGGAAGAGGAGAAAGGCAAAAAAGTTTTATCGCGGACGGAAAAGAAAGCAATAACGACCGAGGCGGCGACGAGGGGAAAACGAAGAGGAGAAAGCGACGAGGAGACGTGCCGCTTGGAAATGTCGTTCGTCGGTGAAAACGCGACGGTGAAAGCGTCGTGCGAGGTGCCCGCGGAGAAATTTTTTGCCATCCCCCGCTCGAATGAAAGACGCGTCTCTTCTTCTTCCCGCGAGCATTCGCCGACGCCGTCGGAAAGAGGAGGAGGCGCGGGTTCCGAGAAATCCGTCTCTTGGCACGAATTCAACGTCGATCGAAGAGATGATTTCGCGAATAGCAGCGGGGACGACAACGTCGATGACGACGAAATCGACGATGACGACGAAAAGAACGATTTGAAAACTCTACTCGTTCGTGGTAATACTACTACGAATAGTAGTGAGAGTAGTAGTCACATCAACGGTAAAGAAGAAAAGATAATGAAACCGGCGATGATGCGAAACAAAAAGAACTCAAAGTTAGTCTCCTGCTTGCGAGAACTGATTCCGTTAGAAATTCCTTCCGCGGTTGCTTCGTCTGGAAACATGATTTTACGGAAAATCGACGATTCGAAGGCTTACGCTCAAGACACGACGGCGCTGATACGAGCGCAGTACGCGGAATTGACCAAAGAATGGAATCACACGAAAGCAAAACTCAATTCATCCGGCGATATCATCTCGGAAGAAGAAGAAGAAGAAGAAGACAGCATTCGCGGTACGAACCGCGCGTTAGTCGAGATGCAACAAATGACCATCGTTGACGACGGCATGAAAAGTGTCGTCAGCGGAAGAGCCGAAGCAAACGCCTCCACGGAAACCCACGCCAACGAACTTTCGTGGTTCTCCGCGGGCGTGCGCATTGGCGTCGGCGTTGGATTGGGAACGTGCTTAGGTGTTGGAATAGGTGTTGGAATTTTGGTCAACGGTATGGTCGCTGGTAAAGATAAAATCGCACGGATCCGTACGGTCGTAAAAAGCAGAATAACCGGAAGTTAAAGAAAAAGAAAAAGAAGAAGAAGAGATCAGTTTAGACGCTCGCTCGCTCGCTCGCTCGCCGCAAAGAGAGTTGTTGTTGTTGATAGTATTGAACTACTTTTAATAATATTTTATACTCGAAGAAAAATGATATACAAAAGGTATACAAAAGGCTATGGATATATATACCTCTTCCCACGACTACTACAACGAATACCCGAGTTGCACCAACAATTGTCCCAACCACTTTTGCGTCGCCGCGTCGTCCTTCAGATGCGCGGTAAACGCCGGATCTCTCAACTGATCCGGAAAGCACCTCCTCAAACACTCCGCCGCTCTCGGATTATCGCTCAACCGTAAGTAACACCTCACGATGTGCTTCAACAACCTCGCGCTCGGTTGTTCCGCCAACTGCGCGACCATCCCCCCTAACACCGACCCAACCGCGTAGCACCTCTCCGCCGTCGCGCACGTGTACGCCAACCCGACTTCGTCCGATAAAATTTTCTGCACGATAAACGTCGCCACCGTTTTCGACAGCTCCGACCCTAACTCCATCGTTCGTAAACATAACGGGATTATCTCCGTGCTCAGTAAGAAATTAATCACCTCCGTGTCGTCCACTTTCACCAACGCGCCGATCACCCCTAACGACGTCAACCGTAAATACTCGAACGGTCTCGTTTTGCTCACCGTGTTCAAAAACGGGTACAAGAACAACGGCACGTGCGCGTTTAAAAACTGCGCTCGCGTGTCCGGATGCGACGCCACGCACTGCAGTAAAGCTAACGCGTTGCACACTCTGTTCGACGCGTGATTCGTTAACGACGGTGGCGATAAGAGAGGATAAATGGAGACGATTTCTTGCAACAACGCCGGGACGACGCCGTAGCTGTGCCACAGAACCGGGGCGAGATCGACGAACAGATCTCTTCGTTTGCTGATGTCTAACAAGGCGTTTTCTCTCGTTTCTGGGTCTTGTAAGCTCGCGACCAGGTGTTCCATTTTTAACGCTTGGTTATTTGATGAAGACGTGTTGTTAGAATTGCTCGTTTGTTGCTGCGTCTGCGCGGCTTGCGCGGCCATCATCATCGCGCGTACGAATCGTCCAATCGATTGGAAACGCTTTGACTCGCTCTCTGCGCTAAAAGCTTTTCGAACACGTCTCGAACAAATATCGATCGTATGCGAGCGGAATTTTCCTCGAAACACAAAAGGCGGTCTCACGACTCGTTTACTACTAAAGAATATAAGAGTGTTCGTCGTCGTCGTTCTCTTCCGTCGCTGTTGTGTTGTTGTCGCGGAAAGTTGTTCGTCTTGTTTTCGATGCAGAGATCACCTTTGGGGAAACGTCGAGAGCGAAATTTCCTCAAAAGAAAAGAGCGTTGTGTTCTCTGTTGCGTTGTTTCTGTCGTTGTCTCACAAACGGTGGCGGCGTTTGACACGAAGAACAAAGAAGAGAGAAAGAGAGCGGGTTTTACAGAGAGCGCTCTCACATCTCCGCCTCTCTCGTGTTTTTGCAGGCGCGTCTTTTTGCTTCCGAGAGGAGTAGTCTATTGGTGCGTTCGATTCGTCTCGCGAGGCGGATGCGCGCAGAGCATGTTGGAACGCGGAGAAGAGGATTCGTTTCCTTTGCACGGACGACGACGAGGATGCGATTTTTGGTCACATTCATCCTCGGCGCGGCAATTTTGACGACGACTTTGACGAAATGTGTTTCTTGTTCGGACGATATCGTCCAGAAAGAGGACGGTGGCGATATCGTCGTCCCGAAAGTGCACATCAGTCGACATTTCACCACGAGCGACTCAAAGACTGGGTTCCCGTTCGCGCTCGATCCCGTGGTAGGCGCGCTCGAAAAAATGTTGATCCCAACATCATCCTCTTTCTCCGATGATGACGATGATGATGACGAGGAAAAAGCAGAAGTAAAGGAGGCGTTTACTAATAAGGAGAATCCAAAATACAAAGGGTATTACTGTCCTTTCGTCGGCCACGCGAAGTGCGAGGAGACGGATTCGCCGGAAAAGTACCACGGCGTGGACGCGTGGACGATCGACGAGACGTTTGAAGGCGTTTCGCCACCAGAACACGTACCTTTGGGAGAGTTTGACCAGACGAGGAAAGTACCGTCGCCGTGGCGCGCGTTAGGCGTGAGAGAGAGAGAAGGCGAGAAGGCTTTGAAGGAGGTGTTGA
>Ga0209630_10004957_pt1 | contig 11459 bp, 9 predicted proteins | sample COG_01_FD_184745 | JGI IMG/M metagenome (GOLD analysis project Ga0209630, IMG submission 184745) | Pelagic Microbial community sample from North Sea - COGITO 998_met_01 (SPAdes) (version 2) | ecosystem: Environmental > Aquatic > Marine > Neritic zone/Coastal water | place: Helgoland, sampling... | reverse complement strand
GGCGTCTCTTCATTCATCACCTTTATACCTTTTAGAATTGCGGAATTATCAACACCATAAGGAGAGGGTTGTGTATAAACTACCCTGCTAATACCTAATTGTTTATGAAGATATTTTAAATCATTTAAAGTAGATTCAGGTGGATTATATCCTCGCCCTTCAAATAATGGATATTCCTTTTCAAATATATGTACATGAGTATCTATTGATCCATCGGGAAGTTTAATATTAGGAATATTTGGACTTCTATCTGGCGCTATACAATCTCTAATAGTCATTTTTACCTCTAAAATTAAATAATTATATTTTATAGTAGATGATTAGGTATAAAACTTTAAATGATAAAAACAAATAATTTAAATCATAAAAAATGATAAAAAAGTTTTTAAAAATTATGTAAATCATTTTTTATGATTTAAATTATTGATTAAAATCATTTAAGTTTTTTTATTAAATATTTTAAAAATAAAAGTTAAATTTTGGGAAACAATTAAATGCTTGATAGCTTTTTAATAGAAGTATATGGATTACTTCCTAGTTTTACTCCCATTCAGTTTATCCTAACTTTGATGGTAGCTTTTTTTGGTGGTTTAATAAGGGGATATACTGGGTTTGCAGGTGCCCTTTTGCTTTTGCCTGGTTTTGTTCTAATTATGGGACCTTTACCAGCATTAAATGTAGTAGTTATTTCTGGAATGATTGGACAATTACTTATTCTCCCAAACGCAATTAAAAATGCCCAAAAAAAAATAGTGTTACTTTATGGTTCAGGTATTTTTGTAGGCGTATATATTGGTTTATACTTTCTTTTCCAAAGAGAAATTCCTGATATTACTTTTTTTATGGGAATTTTTATAATTGTTGCAACAATTATTCTTATTGCCGGCTGGAAGTATAAAGGAAAAATTAATTCTTCAACGTCTATTTCTTTTGGAGGCGGAATCGGTTTTTTTGCCGGATTTTTTGGTGTTCCAACAGGCCCATTAACAGGTTTGTTTTTTTTATCTCAAAACGAAGATATTAAAATAATCCAAGCAAATATCCAATGTACTGTAATTTTAACTGTAGCAGCATTTTTTTCATATTTTTATTTTATAAATGGTTACGAAAAAAATTACTTGGTTTTAGGTTTGCTAATGTCTTTACCTTTGGCGGTTGGTTTAAAAACAGGTCAATTATTATTTAATATATTACCAGAAAAGATTTTTAGACCAGTTACATATAGTTGCTTAGTAATTCTTGGAGCTACTTTGTCATTCAATGCTTATGAGTAGTTTTATTTAAGGAGTGTAAATTGAATCAAAAAATAAATGTAGAAAATATAGATCATGTTGGAATTGTAGTTCCAAACATAGAACAAGCCATCAGACATTATGAGAAAAATTTTAATATTGAACGTGGTGAAATTAAAATATCAAAAAAACAAAAAGTAAAAATCAGTTTGTTAGAATTTAAAAATATTAAATTAGAATTAATAGAGCCTTTGGATCAGGAAAGTCCTATTAATGGTTTTTTGTCCAAAAATCCTCTTGGTGGACTTCACCATTTGGGTCTTGAAGTTAATAATATTGATAAAACATATGACATTGCTCAAAATTTAGAATTAAACCCAATAGGAAAGCCATTAGAAGGCTATCATGGAAAATTGTTATTTTTTTTACATCCAAAAAAAATGATGAATACCCTAATAGAGATTATTTCAAAACATTAAAAAAGGAGAATAAAATGAAAACTAACTACAATGAAATAATAGTTGAAAAAAAAGAAAATGCTGTTTGGATAACTATCAATCGACCCGAGGTTAGAAATGCATTTAGAGAACAAACTTTAGACGAAATGCGTGAAGCAGTTCTTGAAACAAGAAATGACACTACAATCACATGTATTGTATTTTCTGGAGCTGGAAAAGAAGCTTTTTCGGCCGGCGGTGATTTTTACGCGATGAAAAGATTAAATTGGTCTAATGCGGCTCATTGGAATGATAGAATGCTTGGATTAGCGATGGCAATTAGAGGAGTTCCCATACCTGTGATAGCAATGGTTAATGGATATTGTATGGGTGGAGGTCATGAACTAGCTTTGTGGTGTGATCTAGTAATTTGTTCTGAGACAGCTGTGTTAGGTCAAACTGGTGCTAGAGTTGGAGCTTGTCCAACTGTAGGAGCAACTCAGTATTTGCCAAGAATTGTAGGAGAAAGAATAGCTAGAGAAATGATTTTTCTATGTAGAACTTTTACTGGAAAAGAGGCCGTCGATGTTGGTTTGGCTAATAAATGTGTTAGTCAAGATAAGTTACTTGATGAGACAATGAAATGGGTAAAACAAATTAATACTTATAGTGGTCAAACAATTAGACAAACCAAAAAATCACTAAATTCAGAATCTGACGAGTTATATGCATCATGGCAACATGGTATGGAATTACTTGCTCATGTGTGGGGATCCGATGAATGCATGGAAGGAATGAATGCTTTTATAGAAAAAAGAAAACCAAACTTTTTTAAATTTAGAGAAAAAAATGCTCAAATTGTTAAGGACTATTTAACAGGACTAGATAATGACGATAACGTAAAACCTAGTTAAAAAATGTTATGAGTGAAAATAAAAACTATCCATTAACTGGAGTCAAAGTACTTGACCTTACAAGGGTTCTTGCAGGTCCCCTATGCACACAATATTTAGGGGACCTAGGGGCTGAAATTATTAAAATTGAAAATCCACAAGGTGGAGATGACACAAGAGCTTGGGGTCCTCCTTTTTCTCAAGATGTTTCTGCATACTTTTTAGGTGTCAATAGAAATAAAAAAAGTTTGGCACTTGATTTTAAGTCAAAAGAAGGTTTTGAAATTCTTACAAAACTTATAAAAAAATCTGATGTTGTTATAGATAATTTTAAACCTGGGTTTTGGGATAAGGTTGGTTTAACTAACGAATGGTTTAATAAAAACACTAAAAAAATAGTTAGAAATTCTATTTCTGGTTATGGAGATGTTGGGCCTCAAGGAGGTCTTCCTGGTTATGATTTCCTATTACAGGCTGAATCAGGTTTAATGAAGATTACTGGTGAAAAAGACGGTAATCCAATGAAACTAGGCGTTGCAATAGTTGATATTGTTACTGGTATGAATGCAGTTATATCCGTTTTAGCAGCTCTATTATTAAAAAGAAAAGTAACTGACCAAAGTATATTAACTGAAGTAAATTTGTATAACACTGGAATATTTCTTCTTGCAAACGTTGCTTCTAATAATTTAATTTCTGGAAAAGAGGCCAAAAAATATGGTAATGGACACCCAAACATAGTTCCTTATAATCTTTTTAAAACAAAAAATGGTGATATTGCTATTAGTGTTGGAAATGACAATCAATTTAAAATATTTTCTAATTTAATTGGCTTTCCAAATTGGGCAAAAAACAATCGATTTAAAACTAACGAAAATAGAGTTATCAACAGAATCGAGCTCGAAGATTTAATACAAAATGCACTATCTACTAACGATGCCAATTATTGGTATCAAGTTTTTCTTAATGAAAGAATACCATGTGCAATAGTAAGAAGTGTAAGCGAAGCATTGTGTCATGAGCAAACATTAAAAAACGATATGGTTAAAGATATTCCACATCCTAAAGGGAAAAAATTTAAATCTGTAAACACTCCTATAACCATAAATAAAAAGAGAGGTCTAGATGTGCCTTTATCACCGCCATTGCTAGGTGAACATTCATATGAAATACTCACAAAAAAATTAAGTATGTCTGATAAACAGTTTTTGGCTCATTGTAAAAATGGAGTAATCAAAGATGGAAGATATAAGAAATAAGTCGATATCCAAAACCCTTAGGATTAAAGATATAGAAGTATTTGCTTTAAAAATACCTTTAAAAAAACCAATAAAAATGTCTGGGATTACTGTTTCTTTTGCTGAAAACATTTTTATAAAAGTTATATCTGAAGATAATATTTATGGATGGGGTGAGGCGTCATCTGCACCAACGATGACAGGTGAATTTGTTGAAGGAATGTATGCAGCAGCAAATTATATCAAAAAACAACTAATTGGTTTAGAAATTAAAAACCTGCTTGATCTAAATATTTTAAAAAAAATGCCAATTTATGAAAATAAAGGTACTTTGTCTGCATTTGAGATGGGACTGATTGATCTAATTTTAAAGTCAGAAAAATCATCTTTTCAAAAATTCATGAATTTTAATAAAAGAAATAAAATACCTATAATTCAAATGGTTGCTGGATCGTCTGTAGATGAGGAAATTGATAATGTAAAAAAATCTGTTTCAAATGGTTTCAGCCGTTTTAAAATTAAAGTTGGTTCATCAAATAGTTATGAACACGATCTAAGTAGATGTAAGAAAATCATTGAATCTGTAGATAAATCTTGTTTTTTCTCTGCTGATGCTAACGAAGGGTTTAGTTTTAAAAGTGCATTAGAGTTTTCAAAACTCGCTAAAGATTGTGGATTGAAGTTTTTTGAACAACCTGTTCCATCTCAAAATTTAGAACATATGAAAACTTTGACTGCTGAAAGTTCAGTCCCTATTTGTTCCGATGAAGGTGTTCATTCTATGTCGGATATCTTAAGTATTATTTTTAACAAATCCTCTAATGGAATCAGTTTAAAGACAATTAAGCTTGGAGGAATGATAGACGTTTTAGAATCTGCAATATATGCATCTACAAAAAACATCTCTATTAATTTAGCCGGCAAGGTTGCTGAGACAAGTATTTCTAGCTATGCTATTGCTAATATTGCTAGGTGTATACCTCAAATGGACTGGGACTTAAGTATTACTAATCAATACTTAGAAGAAGATCCTGTAATAAATCCTTTACTAATTGATAACGGAAATATTTTACTTACAGATTTGATTGGACTTGGTGCCGAATTAAACATGGAAGTTGCCCATAAATATATAAAATATGTTTGATAAGGCTATCACTTAAATTGATATAAAATATATGAATTTATCATTTAAGGTTTTGATTTCTTTAATCTAAGCTAAATTTGTTGAAAATTTTTTTCAAATAAATCAGACTTATTAAAATTATTTTATTAAGTTTTTTAATAAAGGGAGGAAAATATGCTTAATATTAAAAAAAGTATAATTGGCGTACTAACAGTTGCTAGTTTTGCTTTTACAGGAACAGCAGCATTATCAGCTTCTTGCCCAAAATCGGGTGGAGTATTAAAGTTTGGTGTTAAAGCTGAGCCACCAACTTATGATATGCATGGAACTAACTCTTATGCAGTTATGCATTTTGTTGCACAACATTATTCAACATTATTGACTTTTGATTGGGATAAATTTCCAAAACTAGAAGGTGATGTTGCAGATACATGGAATCAATCATCAGACGGCTTAACATATACTTTTAAAATTAAAAAAGGTATTAAATTTCACGATGGGTCTCCATTAACTTCAGCTGATGTAAAAGCTACTTATGACAGATTAAGAAGCCCACCTAAAGGTGTTATTTCTGTTAGAAAAGCATTGTTTTCATCAATTGATACTATAACAACTCCAGATGATAGTACTGTTATTTTTAAATTGAAGAAAGCTGATGCATTTATGATGGATGGTTTTGCGTCTCCTTTTAACGCAATTTATTCTGCTAAAGATATTGCGAAGGATCCAAAATGGCATTTAAAAAACATAAATGGCTCAGGCCCTTATAAATTTGTAAGTCATTCCAAAGGTGAAAGTTGGAAAGCTACAAAATACAATGATTTTCATCATGGTGATAATTGCCTAGATGGAACAGAAGGGTATCGCATTAAAAAGCTTGCAGAGCCATTGATTGGTGGTCAAATAATGGCTGAATGGAGAGGCACTGCTCCTCCTGAAAGAGTTCTTCTTAAGAAACAAATGGGAGACGACGTGTCCTTTCAAGCTAAAACACTTATGACTGCTTGGGTTGTTTCATTAAATAGCAAAACTAAAGCTTTTCAAAATAAAAATGTTAGACAAGCTTTAAATATGTGTATTGACAGACATGCTGGGTTGAAAAAGTTAGCTAAAATTACTTTTGTAGCTCCTAGACCGTCTGGTTTTCTTTTATACGATACTGCTTATGCATTACCTGATGAAGAATTATATAAGATTCCAGGTTTTACAAAAGATATTGATGCAAGCCGTAAAAAAGCTATGAAAATGTTAAAAGATGCAGGAGCTGATGGTTTAGAGTTCACATATAGCAATAGAGCTGTATCTCATCCATATGATCATATAGCTATTTGGTTGATGTCTGAGTGGAAGAAATGTGGATTAAAACCAAAAATGATGACTAATCCAACTTCTAAATTCGTAAAAATAAGAAGAGAAGGTGGTTTTGATGCAACTATAGACTGGGCCCCATCATTTTTGCCAGATCCTACATTAATGCACTTTAAATACTTATCTGCTGACAGAACTGCTTCTAATTATTCAAAATACATAGAAAGAGATTTGGATAAATTGTTTGATGCACAATCAGGCGAAACAGATATGGCAAAAAGGAAAGCTATTGTTCATAAGTTTGAAAAAATGGCTCTAGAAAATGCTTGGGTATTGCCGGTAACTTACACTGACAGAGTTATTGCCTTAAATAGTAAAGTTAAAGGATATAAAATAGCTTTTTCACATATTCTAAATAATACCTGGAGAGGTGTATATTTAGACTAAATTAAATTAACAAGGCAAAGTTGCTTCATAACTTTGCCTTGTTACCTACCCTAAATAAATTGGTAAAAAAAATGACAAGTTTAGATCCTAATAAAGATATACTTCTAGATGTTTCAAATTTAAATGTTACATTTGAATTAAAAAATGCATCTGTAAAAGCTGTAGACAATGTTAGTTTTCATGTAAAAAAAGGAGAGTTTCTTGCTGTTGTTGGAGAGTCTGGCTGTGGCAAGTCAGTATCATCATTATCAATTTTAAAATTACTTCCAGAAAAAATTGCTAATATTCAATCTAAACATTTAATTTTTGACGGTGAAGACATATCAAATTGGTCTTCTGATCAACTAAGAGAAATTCGTGGTAAAAGAATTTCTATGATCTTTCAAGAACCTATGACAAGTTTAAATCCTGTTTTAACCATAGGTGATCAAGTAACGGAACCTTTGATAACTCACTTAAATTTATCAGTCACTGAAGCTAATATTCGTGCCATCGAGTTAATGGAAATGGTAGGCATTCCCGAACCCAAAAGTAGACTTACCCAATACCCACATCAATTTTCTGGCGGTATGAGACAAAGAGTTATGATTGCGATTGGTCTAGCTTGTCAACCTGATCTTATAATTGCAGATGAACCTACTACTGCTTTAGATGTAACAATTCAAGCTCAAATACTTGAATTATTGAAAGATATTTCAAATAGACTAGGTATAGCTGTTATAATGATTACTCATAATCTTGGTGTTGTTGCAGCTTACGCAGACAGAGTTAATGTAATGTATGCAGGTAGAATTATAGAAACTGGTACATCAAATAAAATATTTAAAAAACCAACACACCCCTATACTATAGGTCTTTTAAGATCTGTTCCAAGATTAGATCAATCAAGAAAAGGTAAGTTAGCTACTATTGACGGTTTACCTCCTAATTTAATGAATCCGCCAACTGGTTGTAGATTTTATGAAAGATGTCCAATTAAAAATAGTGATTGTAAACAATCCCCTTCATTAATAGAAACATCTCCAAAAGAGCTGGCAAGTGTTGCATGTTGGCATTTTGAAAAGGCAATGGAAAATGGTTCTAACATGTATGCATCTAGTGAAGAAAATTCAAAATCAATACCTGATGTAAATGCAAAGCCAATAATTGAAATTAAAAATTTAAAACAGCATTTTAATATTTCTTTGAGAACTGGTTGGCTTAAAACTGTTTCAGGAAAAGTTAAAGCTGTTGATGATATTTCTTTTTCAATTCAACCAGGAGAAACTGTAGGTCTAGTTGGTGAATCAGGTTGTGGAAAAACTTCTGTTGGACGATCAATTTTACACTTAAATGATCCAACTTCTGGTGACATTAAGTTTAAAGGTATTGAGATGAATAATAAATCAATAGCTTTAGTGAGAAGAGATATGCAAGTAATATTTCAAGATCCTTTTTCTTCACTTAATCCTAGAATGACTATAGGTGAAATACTTGATGAACCTCTAAGGGTTCACAAAATAATTGAGGATAAAGAAAAAAGAAAAGAAAAAATTGACAAATTATTAGGACAAGTTGGTTTATATACTTACATGTCAGAAAGATACCCTCATGAACTGTCGGGAGGACAAAGGCAAAGAGTAGGAATTGCAAGGGCATTGTCTATGGAGCCTAAATTAATTATATGTGATGAACCAGTGTCTGCTTTAGATGTTTCAGTTCAAGCCCAAATAATAAACCTTTTAGAAGATCTTCAAAAAGAGTTAGGACTGTCCTATTTATTTATTGCCCATGATTTAGCTGTCGTCCGACATATCTCACATAAAGTAATTGTAATGTATTTAGGAAAAATTATGGAAGTGGCAGAAGAATCAATGTTATATTCAAATCCACAACATCCATATACTAAAGCTCTTCTAGATGCAGCACCAGTACCAGATCCTGAAATAGAAAAAAACAGAAAGCGAATAATTTTAAAAGGTGAACTACCCTCACCTCTTAATCCTCCCAAAGGTTGTGTTTTTTCTTCTAGATGTCCAAAATTCTCTGATGAATGTTCTAAGGAAACACCTGAGTTAGCAAAGTTTAAAAATGATCATTTTGTTTCATGTATAAAGGTATAATTGATGTTAAAGTACGCTTTAAAAAGAATATTACTAATGTTTCCCACTTTACTTGCGGTTGCAATTATTGTTTTTTTAGTTCTACGAGTTGTTCCAGGCGATATTGTTGCGCTTAAATTAACCGCTGAAGGTGGTGAAGTAACTTTAGAACAGATAGAAGCTGAAAAAACGCGCCTAGGACTAAATGATCCTATGCATATTCAATTTATTAAGTATATGTCCGGCCTTCCAAAAGGGGATCTAGGAATATCTTTGTGGACTGAAGAGCCAGTTTCTGAAGAAATTAGTGCACGCATAGGGTTATCCTTTGAATTAGCTCTTTTATCAACTTTTTTAGCAGTATTAATAGCTTTTCCTTTAGGTACTTTTGCTGCATTATATAGAGGTACTTTTATTGATTATATAATTAGATTACTAACAATAGGAGGAATAGCTGTCCCTTCATTTTGGTTGGGAATGCTTTTGATAATGCTTGTACTTAGCTTTGGAAATCTTCCACCTCTAGGTACAGTCAGTCTTTTTGTTGATCCTCTCACAAATTTTAATCAAATGATATGGCCAGCTATATCAGTTGGCTATAGATATAGTTCTGTAGTAGCTAGAATGCTAAGGTCGTCAATTTTAGAGGTTTTATCAGAAGATTATATTAGGACAGCTAGAGCAAAAGGTTTGTATGAAAAAATCGTCATTGTTAAACATGGAATGAGAAATGCTCTTTTACCAACCGTAACAGTTATTGGATTAGAGTTTGCATTTCTACTTGGTGGATTAGTTGTTACAGAAACTGTATTTAACTTAAATGGTATAGGTAAATTATTTGTTGATAGTGTTGTAAGGAATGATCTTAATTTATTACAAGGTCTTGTGTTAACTGTAGCCACTTCATTTGTTGTAATTAATTTAATTGTAGATTTATGCTATGCAGCATTAGATCCAAGGATAAGATATCAATCATGAACAAATCTTCATCAAATAAAAATACACCATCACGTAGAACCTTTTGGGATTTTGTAAAACAGCAACCGCTTGGTTTTATTGGTCTAATTATGATAATTACAATGTTCTTTGCAGCTATTTTCGCTCCTGAAGTAGCGCCATATAACCCTGAAGATGTAGATTTCGAAGCATCCCCTGCATTGGGTGGCGGTCAACCTTCATGGGAGCATCCACTTGGAGCTGACGCCTTTGGAAGAGATATATTATCAAGATTGATATATGGTGCTAGAACTGCACTATCAATCGGTTTCTTTTCTGCAATGTTAGGATGTACTTTAGGTGCAATTATAGGCACAACTTCTGCTTATTTTGGAGGCAAAGTAGACTTAATAATACAAAGATTAATCGATTTAATGTTATCATTTCCTATAGTCATATTAGCAATTGTGGTAATAGCAATTTTTCCTAAAACTGTTGTCGTTGGGATAGACATTAATGTGATAATTGCAATCGCTATACCTTTTACGCCAAAAGTAGCAAGAGTGATTAGATCACAGGCTCTTACTATTGTTACACTTCCTTATATAGATGCAGCAAAAGCAGCCGGTTATAGTTCTTCTAGAATTATTTTTAGACATATATTACCAAACGTTTCAGCACCTTTTTTAATTATGTTAACAGCGTTTATTGGTCAAGCCATTTTATTAGAAGCAAGCTTGTCATTCCTTGGATTAGGAGTGGTGGAACCTACACCTTCATGGGGATTAATGTTATCCGGCGTAAATAGTGACTATTATAGAACAGCAGCCTGGATGATTATATATCCTGGACTTGCCGTAAGCATAGCAGTGTTTTCGTTTAATTTACTTGGGGATTCTTTGAGAGACTGGTTAGATCCAAAATTAAAACTCTAAAAGAATAATGAGTAATAAAAAAACAATATCTATTATTGGTCTAGGCAAAATGGGCTTAGGTATTTATAATAATTTAAATTGTAATCAACTTAACTTATTTGGATATGACATTGATCCGAAAGTAATAAAAAAAAACACTCACATTAATTTTTTAGATATCAATAAAATACTTGTAATTTCAGATGTTATAATCATTGTCATTCAATCAAATACTCAAATTATTCCATTATTGAAAAGCAAAAAAATTAAAAAAAATACCGTATTTCTAGATTTGACAACGTCTTTACCCGAAAATACAATTCAAATTGCAAAATTTTTAAAAAATATAAATATTAATTATTTTGATGCAGCTATGTCAGGTGGTGCAATTGGTGCACGGGATGGGACTTTAACCCTAATGATTGGTGCTGAAAAAGAACAACTAAAAGAAAATGAATTTATACTAGGCTTAATAGCAAAAAATATTTTTTATTATGGAAAAGTTGGCTCTGGACACTCAATAAAATTACTTCACAATTCTGTATGTCATGGAATATTTCTTATGATGTGTGAAGTTGGTCAATTGGGTGAAGAAATGGGAATTAATTTATATGATTTAATTGAAACTTTTAATGTTTCAAACGCGAGAAGTTTTATAAGTGAAGAAAGATTTCCAAAACATATACTAAACAACAAGTTTGATGGTAATTCTTATCTAAAAAATTTAAAAAAGGATTTGGAAATGATGCAAAAGATATCTATTAAAAAAAATAGTAGCGATCATTATATAAAATTAACGAATATCCTTTTAAGTAAATTTAACAAAAATTTAGACAATGTTGATTTTACA
>Ga0209630_10004956_pt1 | contig 11459 bp, 10 predicted proteins | sample COG_01_FD_184745 | JGI IMG/M metagenome (GOLD analysis project Ga0209630, IMG submission 184745) | Pelagic Microbial community sample from North Sea - COGITO 998_met_01 (SPAdes) (version 2) | ecosystem: Environmental > Aquatic > Marine > Neritic zone/Coastal water | place: Helgoland, sampling... | reverse complement strand
ACGATTAAAATATTATTTTAATATAGTAATATGAAAGATAACGAAATCTATTATATAGAAATCATATGTATTATATTTTTAATAATATTTGTATTTCTATTATTTTTTAATATGTCAAAAAATGATCTACCCAAAGAAGAATCAGTAAAATATAAAGAGCCTCCACCTGAACCGTCTAAAAAACAAGATATGGGAGATATTAAAGTAAGATGTCCTCCTAAATTAACTAATTTATATGATCAAGATATTCCCAAGATGCCAAATACTAATAATATTGATATTGCAAACAAAAATACGTTTAATATGTATAGTTCTAATAAAGAAGTTGATAATACCAATTTTAATAAAGAAATAATAACACAGGATACAATTAAAACAGCAGAACAACGTGTATTTTCACCCGATTTAGAAAAGATATATACGACAGATTTAGCAGAGAATAATAATCCAAATCTTGATTATAACCAAATTTATAATTATTCTTTGAGACCTAATAAAGGTGATTTACCATTAGCCAATGTACCATTATGTGTATTAAAAGATAACCACATGTCTTTCAAATTGTCTGACAGAATGGTTGTGGCATAAAAATGAGTACATAATCTTATTTTTCTAATGATTTTATAAACTTTTTATAATTTATACTTTTTTATTAATTATGTACTCTTTTTAATATCTGATATACTACTAACATATTTTATTGTAGATTTAAAGTTTTCCAGGAATGTAGGGTAATATGCATATCTTATTTTATGTTTTTTACAGACATTCATAACAGTCTCTTGAATATATGGATACCATGCACTTGACATTCTTGGAAATAAATGATGTTCTATTTGATAATTAAGCCCACCGCATAAATAACCTATATATTTTCCACCATAAGTACATGAAGTTTCTACTTGTGATTTATACCAATCTATTCTACTAGGAAATCTTTCTACATTTTCAAAATTATGCGATAATGAAAATGGTATAGCTAACATAAGGGATGATACGAACGAAGAAAATATTATGTATATCATAGCAGTTGTTGTATCATAATGATAAAATTGTGAAAAGCATTTTAAATATAAATACAATAATCTTAGTATTATAGATATGCCTATCTTACTTTGAATATAACTATTTTTAAAATTAATCTCCGAGTATTCATTAACAGAAAATTGTAAACCCGAAAATATTTCGCTAGAAAATATTGATGATAACCAGTATAATGAAAATAATGGAATCATATATATATATTGATATTTTGTGATATATTTGCGATTAGGAGATTCCGCATTATAATTATGAAATATTAAGAATGGTTCCATGCTTTTAGCATCGGGGTCTCTAATATTATCATTTGTAAATGCGTGATGGGTCCAATGTTGTTGTAGCCAAAGATATTTATTGCCACCTATTAAATCAGCACCATAACCCAAAATATCATTCCAAAAAGGTTTTCTAGATATAGCCCCATGATTTGCATCATGTTGCACATTTAATCCAATTAATGCCTCTGCAATACCAAGTAATGTACATAATTTAAAATTAGCTCCATATATCACATAGTAATACATTAATATAACATAATTCGAACAATATAATAGGACCCTATATTTGAATCCCGGAGTCGCATACATTTTGTGAGGTAATACAATCTTTTTAACCTCTTCTTTTAATTCCTTTTCAAATTCTGAATCAAATGTATAATCCTTATTATAATTAAGTAATTTACCAACAACCGGCATTACCTTTCTCGTGTCTTCGCCGTGGAATGCATGTATCATTCTATATTGTACCGAAACATCATTGCCACCAAATAATCTAATCTGATTACCACCGGGATGCTCCCAATCGTCTAATGAATATACTACACCGTCAATAGCAATTGTATTATCTGGTAATTCACTCTCATATTTATAAATATTATATATCATTTATATTATTTAAAGAATATTTAATATTACATGTTAATGTTTAAATATTTAATTTTATTTACACTACTATCGTTTGTAAATGCATTTGCCCATCTCAATAGTATATCTATTGTTAAAAAACCTTTTAATAGATTAAATAATGCTAATCACTTAATTACTAAATATAAAATTAATGAAATTAAGAATGATAGATTAAAAATAAATAATTTAGTAAATCATGTTATAACAACATATTATCTTAATTTTCTATTCGCGCGTAGAAGACATTATATCATATATTAGAGTACTAATAATACTATTTAGATTATTTAATGGCGTATTTCATTGAATTCGTCAACTTTGATAATTTTTTTTCTTAACTGATTTGCTCTCATTATTTTAATATTATCATCATCTGTTTTAAGCTGTTTTAATAACTTATCGCTATCATAACATAAACCTATTCCTTTATCAATTTGATTTATTCTATCGTCTTCGTTGTCAGATATAAATACATTATCTGTTAATAATTTACGTAATTCTGTTGGTTTTGTAATTATATTAGAAACATCTGTAACAACCTTATCTTTATTTGGTTTATAATTAATTCCAAGAGGGTATGTTACCATTTTAATTAGCGTTCCCATTATAGGCAATGGAATATTATTAGCAATACCATATATATTTTTTTGAATACTATTAGAATAGTCATTTAAACAATAATCTAATAATTTATCAATGTCTTTAAAATCATTGTGTTTTTTATAATACCATAAACAAGCTTGGGACATATATATATCAGATAATATATCAGCATATCGTCCAGAAATGTATTCAGCTGTTTTTATTTTTCCACCCATCAACAATGCTATATTTGCCGAGAAGGCAAAGTTGGCCACATGACGTTTTAATTGTACTTCGTGAAAATCTGCGACATTTTTATTATTATAAAATTTAAGGTAAATACCATAATAAAGTGAACGACCAAGGTTATTAAAAGTATGTCTAATTATATTTATAAAGTTATCATGGAATTTAGCTTTATCGTTTGTTTCAATACTTGTAATTGTATCTAATAGATAAGGATGAGACCTGTTTAGTCCCTGTCCGAATATTATTAAAGAACGTGTAAGAGTATTAGAACCTTCAACCGTAATAGCGACGGGTGTAGCTGAATAATTAGATGATAAAAAGTTCATGGAACCCTTACATATACCAGCGCCACCCAATATATCCATTCCATTATTAACAGATATTCTACCATATTCAGTACATTTATATTTCATAATAGCCGATAATACTGGGGGCTTCTCTCCATTATCTACAATTGCATTAAATAGATTTTGTGCAGCTATTAATTTATAATTATTACCAGCGATAACAGCAAGTTTTTCTTTGACCCCTTCCATTTCTGCTATTGGAATATTAAACTGTTTTCTAATGCGCGCGTATCCACCAACACCTAATGTGCAAAGTTTAGCCGTTGCTACTGACATGGCGGGTAAAGATATCCCCCTGCCTTCACCTAGCGATTCCATTAACATATTCCATCCAATACCACAATTCTTCTCTCCTCCAATCACACACGACATAGGTATAAATATATTATTGCCTCTTATTGTACCATTCATGAAACCAATATTCAATGGATTATGTCGGTTTCCTATTTCAATTTCTGGGAATTTGTTTTTCTCCAATAATGCCACGGTAATACCTTCTTTGCCGTCTACAAGTAAATTATTAGGATCAACGACTTTAAATGCAAGTCCTATTAAACTAGCAATCGGCGCTAATGTAATATATCTCTTAGAAAATGTTACCATTATTCCAAGTTCACCATCCTTATTTACAACATATCCCTCGTCATACATTGAAGCAGCATCCGAACCAGATGTTTCTGTTGTTAGTCCAAAACAAGGTATATGTCTTCCATCAGCCAATTTTGATAAATAATAATCTTTTTGTTCCTCCGTGCCATAATGACTCAATAATTCACCAGGTCCTAGCGAATTAGGTACCATGACACTAACTGCACTTGCAATATTTCTGCTAGCTATTTTTTCAACAATTAATGAATGTGCATGGGCACTAAATTCAAGACCATTGTATTTCTGGGGTATTACCAATCCCATAAACTTATTTTTCTTTATATAATCCCATGTATCATTAGATAGATTCTGATTTCTTTCTACTTCTTCGTTATCTATCAATTCACATAATGTATTAGTTTCATTGTTTAAAAACTCAATCTCCTCATTTTTAAGTTTAATATTGTATTTATCAACAATTTCATTTATATTTATTTTACCGTTAAAGATATCTCCTTCAATTGACACTGAACCAGAGTTTAAAGCGGCCTTTTCGGTAGCAGATATTTTTGGCATTATTCTTTTAACAATACCAAAAGCATATCTCGATATTATTCTACTCATGCTTAAATTAACTAATAATTATTTTTTTATATAAATTATCATCACTGTTTTTTATCATAAATATATTATTTTTATTTAAAACAAACTTCCTCTCTTTACTGGTAATTATAAATCTATTGATAAATTCAATAAAATCACTTAATGTTTTACTACTAATATTGATATTCAATCTAGTAAAAAACATCTTTGATATACTTTTATATCTGAAAGTATATAAATCGTCAATACTAAATGTCCCAAATAGTACATTATTCACGTTATTAATACATTTTATACTTTTTATTAATTTATTAATTATAATATCATTGATTATATTATTAGACTCTTTTATATGTTCCTTTAATGTAAAAAAAGATTCAATAGCACTATCGTCACCACCATGTGTTATATCTGCATTATTTTTCAAATTACATAATAATGGTCTTAAATTATCTCTAATTTTACCTCTAACTGACCATTTGGGAGTACTGTCACATAAATAAGGAATATTATTTAAATTAGCAAAATGTATTATATCTTTTTTCGCTATATTTAGCATAGGGCGCCAAAATTTAATGTTATCTATTATTTTGATAGACTCCATACCAGAAAGATTATCATAACTATTTTTATTTGTAATATTTGTTATAATATTTTCAAAACAATCGTCTTTATTGTGTCCTAATAATATATATGTATTGGTATCGTTGAGTAATTCGTACATATGAAATCGTATCTTTTTTGTAATATCTTCATATAGATCGCGTAAACCATTACTTAAACAATCATCTCTTGTAATTTCTGTAATAGTCCTATATACAAGGCGTATACCAAGATAATCACAATAATAATTAACAAAGTCCAATTCATCTTGTGATTCTTCGCGATTATTGTAATTTATATGAACCGCTATTACATTTTTACTTATTTTACTAAGGATATATAGAGCTACAATACTGTCAACACCACCCGATAAAGATACTATGATTTTAGGGTCATGATATATTGGATTTAATTTTGAATATTCTGTATATATATTATTATAAACATCAATGTCACAGCATTTTAAATAAATATCAGAATTGTTTAAAGATAATTTATCAAAAATATTCACATTTAAAGAATCCCATGATTTTATATGTAACGTATTATCTAGATATTTTGCATTAATATGTTTGTAAATATTATTTAAAGTCGCCGATAAATATCTTTTACATTTTATTCTATCTATGATATTAGAATTATCATATATTCTTAAAAATATTTTGATAATTTCATGTATCTTGTTTACATCTTTAACATGTCTATATGGTAAATAAACAAAAGATAATTCGTCTATCCTTAAATCTTTATAGATACTTAGTACATAATTTGTAAATTTGATAGCTTCATGAGAATATTCATCTACATCAATATCATATCCCAACCTTTTATAATGTCTTGGTATTTGGTCTAATAGTAATATACATGATATTAATGTTTCTTTGCTATAAATCTCTTTATATTCATATAATTGTTTAGTCTTATGAATATGTTTAAAATATTTGTCACATAAATATTCGTCAATTATTTTATTATTAGCAAACCAATATTGTGTATTACTAAACCATTCGTGATAAAGTTTATTCATATTAACATATATAATAATTGTATTAGCGTTATATTGTTTTTTATTTAAAAAAATGATAGATATTATATTACAATAATCGTCTATTTAATTTAATGCAGGGTATTATCAGTTTTTCAAACAGAATTGCTTTCAATATTAAAAGTAACGACCATAAGGATATTATATTATCAGATTTATATAATAAATATAATGTAAAGATTTTGCAAAGACATCATCATAATTTAGACAGTAATAATGTAAATTATATATTATCAAATCATATGCTAAATTTACGATCAAATGGAAATAGATACTATCTTTATTTTACACTATATAATGACATCGAAATTATGTATTATATAGATAAAAAAATACATCCAGGTTATCAACGCCCGCGTATTATATTTGGACGCGGATTATTTGATAAAATGCTATTTAAAAATACTTTGCTAGACGGGGAAATGGTTAAGTGCAAAGATGATACTTGGACTTTTCTAATAAATGATATTATATGTTACGAAGGTATTCATTTAAAAAATAAAACATTACCTCAGCGACTAAATATTCTTTATAATATGTTAGAAACTCAATATACACCTGATAAAACAATTGATGTATGTAACTATAAAGTTAAGACCTATTACAATTTATATAAGGAATCTATCGAAGAAATCCAGAATCTCACAAAAGAGCTTAATTATACATGTCGTGGTATATATATATGGCCTTATGATTTAAAATATAAACCCAAGTTATATAATTTTGATGATACAAATATTATTGAAGTTGTAAGAAAAACAAAGGATATTACAGAATTTAAAACTATTGAAAATAATCCCAATAAAGACATAATTGTCATCAAACCAAAATGTGATATTAATCTTGGTGAAAATGACAAAATATTATATTTGACCAAAACTAATGAACCGGATATTTATAATGTTTATGAAAAAGAAGATATCAAGAATATGCTTGGTATTGCTCTTGTACAGACAATGAAAGATAGTAAGCTATTGCGAACAGCATTCAAGGATAAAAACGCTATGACTGTTATTGGATTTGTTTGTATTTATAATGAAAAGTTTAAAAAATGGCATCCGACAGCTATTTCATAATAGCTGGTAGAGCAGGGTGTGATAAATAATCTTTTAATTCAAAATCCTCATATTTTAGAGATTCAATCCAATTTATTTTTTCATCAATACTACTGTCAATAGGAGGAGGAAACTTCTTGATTATTAGTTTGGGTAGTTCATATGGTTCTTGTAAAACCTGTTTATCTATTTGTTGTACATGTTCTTGATAAATATGAGCATCACAAATAGATAAACAGATTTCGGAAATATCAATATGTAGTACAGTTGCAAGTATTTGTGTTAATAAAGCAGTACTGGCAATATTAAATGGTAATCCTAAGAATAAATCAGAGCTACGCAATGTCATATGACACGAAAGCCCATTGTATGTTTTATTAAAAATATATAGAATATGACAAGGTGGCAATGCCATTTTATTAAGATCAACTGGATTCCATCCTGATAATACCGCGCGGCGACTATTATTTGGTTTTAGTAATTCCTCTAATACATATCTAATTTGGTCTTTGCCTTGTTTAGTAGGATTGCTGTAATCTTCTCCAAATTTACGCCATTGCCAACCATAAACAGGTCCCAATTCACCTTCTTTATATTCAGTCAACCCCACACTATCTAGATATTCGCGTGTAGAATTACCAGTCCATATATTAACCTTTTTTTCTTTGAGTTCATTGGCATCCGTAGAACCTCTCAAAAACCATAAGAGTTCCTCCACGATACCTCTTAAAAACATCTTTTTAGTTGTTAGCAATGGAAAATTATTAATATTGTTAAATTTCATCATACAACCAAACTTAGAATATACAACTCCATTTCGTGTATATTTAATTTCGCCATCTTTAAGCGTTTCTTTCAAAAGCTTTAAATAACCTGCTTCATTCTCAAAATACATTTATTATTTTATATTAATAACTTTTTATATGTTTATTATGTTATTTCATATACTTTAACATATCTATATTTTCATATAGTCTCCTCAACAAATATGGATAAATATCAAAAACATTTCCATATGGAACATACTTAAATACTGTTTTATTATTATTTAATAAAAAATCTGTTGAACTATCTCCCATGCCTAATAATTGCGCATAAGATACATTATATCCGGGTTTAAATGATAAAGCATAATCAATAGAATCTTTGTTATGCGTAGCTATGCAAATTTTATTATTCGTATTAGCAATAAGATATTTAACAGCATCATTATAATTAACGTCAGTATCTGTTTTATCTTCAAATAGTTCGGTATCTTCTTTATTGTAATAAGCACCTCTGACCAATTTAAATCCTATCTTATCGTAAGTATCTAAATCGCGTTTAATATAATATAAACTGTTTTTTTTATACATCTGATATGTTTTGAATAAATGCAAATTATCTATATTTTGATATTTTTGAATAATTTTATTGAAGATTTTATTTTCTTCATCATACAGATGAGTATATTCGGCGTCAAAATATATATACTTATTTTTATGTTCTGTATTTATAACTCTTTTTATAAAGTTATCAATATTATCTTCGGGATTATATGCTGAAAACGATGAAAGTTTGATAGCATATCCAATGTCACGATTAGTATGTTCTTGACTTATTTGATTTATTAATGAAACAACTTCTTTGTTATAACTAATAACATCTCCGGGTGTTTTAGCACCTTCCTTAGCATAATCAATAATAGGAATTATAGATTTGTCATACATTTTATGAATAAATTTAGAAATAGCAATATAATTAGTGCCACCAATAAATCTAAATAACATAAACTATACTTTAAAAATACATTTTTAATAATTAGAGAGATGTTATATATATATTATTTTATAGTTAATTTGATTTGGGGCATTGCACCATTATTTGATAAATATATATTACAATACATTGATATTCTCACACTTATGTTATTTGTTTCCCTTATACATTTCTTGATATTACTAGGTATTGTTTTGAATAGTAGCAATGGTGGTTTTATTCAAGATTGTACAACAATTATGAATAATAAATATATAATTTTAGTTATTATATTTGCAACATCAATGCTACTAATGGCTAATTATGGGTATTTATACGCGATTAACAATGATAAAAAGGTAGCAATAGCTACTTTATTAACATCTTTATATCCGATTGTTACATTAATTCTAGGATATTTAGTATTAAGCGAATCATTAACAATGCTAGAAATATCTGGATTTATATTAATATTTATAGGAATATCATTTATTAATTATTCACGTGGCCTCAAAAAAGAGAGTATGAGTAATTAATAATAATATTATTAATTAGAAATATGGCGAAAAAAAATAAGGAGATGTTTAAAGGAGAAGGTGGAACATTTAGTGATTATACAATATATTCTGCTTTATATAAAAATCATGAAATAAAAATAGCTATATTATTAGGGTTTTTTTCTCTTGAATTATATTTGAGAATAATATCAGAAAATAAAATATCAAAAGTAGATTCTGAATTATATTATTATTGTTTTAAAGTTATTGAAAGATTGTATCTTATACTTCATAGAAAAAATATTACTTCAAAAACTAGAATTAAATTTAGTGATTTGAAATCAATTGGTTTAGGATCGTTTATTAATAATTTTATTGAGAAGCTTAATATAACTGCTGATACCTTAGCCCAAAAATTTATAGAAAAATGTGAGTCTTTAAAATTCCCCACATCTGATATAGATACAGGTATAAATAGTTATCATTCATATGTGTACAGATTTTTTATAAGCACGCAACAACAACATCAAAAAAATAAAATAACAAAAAAAATAGTAGTAAACGTTATTGAAGCTTTAATAAACAATGGAAAATTGGAATTTGATGATTATCAATTAAATTATGGAAATCAGTTTACAATAGATATTACAAGAATGTGTGGAAGTAAAATTAATTTATTAACAGATATCGACATACTGGTAAAGCAATTGCTTTACCTGCTTTTGCAGGTAAAGCAATTGCAGGGCGAGCTGGCGGAGGCTCAAATGCAGGTAAAGCAATTGCAGGGCGAGCTGGCGGAGGCTCAAATGCAGGTAAAGCAATTGCAGAGCAAGCAGCAGAAGGAGGAGGAGGAGGAGGAGGAGGAGGAGGAAGCGGGCCCAAACAAATACCAACAACGCATGAATAAATCATCTAGTAATGATTCGGGTGTGACAGCAGCAGATGTGGTGGGTGCTGGTAATGGAGGCAAAAAATCTAAAAAACTACCTAAAAAAGATATCCTTGGTAAAACAAAAAGTATTCATAAAATACCAGGAGATCGCAAAGAATATGTTAAGCATAAAGGTAAGCTAATTACTGTGAAATCCTATAAAGAATTAATGAAAAAGAAGAAATGAGTACATAATCTTATTTTTTTATGAATTTTATAAACTTTTTATAATTTTAACTTTTTACATAATTATGTACTCTTTTTTTAGAAGCTATGAAACATGTTATTATTGGAGCTGGAATAACAGGATTATATCTAGCTTATAAATTAATTACTATTAAAAATGTTAATCCAGAAGATATAGTAATATATGAAAAGAATAATCGTATAGGAGGACGTGTTTATACGTATAGCAATAAGGGATTCAACTACTCTGTTGGAGCAGGAAGGTTAGGGAAAAAGCACAAATATGTTATGAAACTAATTAAAGATTTTAAATTAGAAGACCAAATAATAGACATAAATAAAGATAAGAGATACTATCTTAATGGCAAAATGATGGAAGAAAAAGAGCTATTGGCTTACTATAAATCAAGTTATAGTAGCCTAGATAAATTATGGGATTATGCAATAAATAAAAAAATAAAAGTCAATAAACATGATTATAATTTAGATAATTACTTTTCGCTATTTTTGCCAACAAATGAAGTAGAAGTGCTCAACAAATCATTGGGATATGTTGGTGAAATATATGATATGAATGCTCATAATGCTATTTTAACTTTACGTAAAGATTTTGATGTTAAAAACAACGATTTCTTTGTATTAAAAGAAGGAATCCAGAAATTATGCGATGTTCTATATGAATATCTAAAATCACGTAATGTTAAAATAGTGTTTAATGCATCTCTTACAGATATAGATGATAAAAGTAAATCATATACTATAAATAATAAAAAATATAGTTATACAAAGCTATATTTAACTATAACACGAAGCGATTATTTAAATATATCTTATTTTAAAAAATATGAAAATGTGCTTAATAGTGTTAGTGATGGTAAACTGCTAAGAATATACGCGCAATTTAAAGATGTCTGGTTTAAGGATATGCCCAAAACATTAACAGATAATAAACTGCAATTTATAATACCGATTGATTACAATTCGGGATTAATACAAATAAGTTATAGTGATAGTTATAATGCTGATTTCTGGAATACATTTAAGGATGAAAAATCTGTTAAAAAACATATCAAGAAGTTATTAGACGAAA
>Ga0209630_10004951_pt1 | contig 11468 bp, 9 predicted proteins | sample COG_01_FD_184745 | JGI IMG/M metagenome (GOLD analysis project Ga0209630, IMG submission 184745) | Pelagic Microbial community sample from North Sea - COGITO 998_met_01 (SPAdes) (version 2) | ecosystem: Environmental > Aquatic > Marine > Neritic zone/Coastal water | place: Helgoland, sampling... | reverse complement strand
GAGGCGGCGGAGACATGGGCCTTGAGGTATTTGCGGCGCTGCAGGCTCCGGGCGTCGAGGCCGCGGTCGGACACGGCGTCCAGACGCTGGGTCAGGCCGGCGGCGCCCTGGATCAGTTGCGGCACGGTGCGCGGGTTCGCCTTGGCCGCCGCCTGCCATTCGGCCGGGCCGTAATAGGCGTCGACATAGCCGGGCTCGCGCTCGCCGATCTCCAGCGTCAGGGCGACGTAGTCGCGGGCTATGGCGTCCAGGCTGTCGCCGGTCGCATCCGGCCCCCGACCCGGCTGGGGCGCGGTCGCGCAGGCGCCCAGCAGAAACAGAAGCATCAGGACGACGGCGCGCATGGCGGAACTCCGGGATCGGTCAGGGCGCGGACGCTAGGCCCGCATACGGCTTTCGCCAAGACGCAGGCGCCGATCGTCTGCTTTGCCGCCGGTCTTCATCGCTTTGGGATTGAGGACGCCCGCATCCTGCTGTAAGGCCCGTCGTCCGTCGCGTCGTCGCCGGAATGCACCCGTAGCTCAGCTGGATAGAGCGTTGCCCTCCGAAGGCAAAGGTCACACGTTCGAATCGTGTCGGGTGCGCCATTTTCCCCTTTTAAAAAAGATAGTTACCGATCCTGCATCGTCCCTGTAGGGCCGAATGGCTTTGGCGGGCGCCGTCGTAAGTCGTCCCTGGTCGATCAGGCGGCGTCTTTCCGGGCTGTTCCGGCTTCGGCCTGACGCAGCGCCGCCTCGGCCAATGGCAGATAGTCCCGGGTCACGGGCACGTTCTCCTGCCGGCGCGCCAACTGAAGTTGGAAGATGACGATGTCCTCATGGCGGAAGGCCGCCTCTGACAGCGACAGATAGAATTCCCACATCCGGCAGAAGCGAGCGTCGAACATGGCTTCAGCCTCCGCGCGGCGCGCGTCGAAGGCGTCGTGCCAGGCGCGCAGTGTCTTCGCATAGTGAAGTCGAAGCACCTCGACGTCCGTGACCACCAATCCGGAGCGTTCGATCGCCGGCGCCAGGTCCGACAGCGACGGCAGGTGACCTCCCGGGAAGATGTAGCGGGTCATCCACGGGTTGGTCACCGTGGGTTCGTCCGACGATCCGATGGTGTGCAACAGCATGACACCGTCCTCGGTCAGCCGCTCGCGGCAGGTGGCGAAGAAGGTGTCGTAGAAGTTCAGGCCGACATGCTCGAACATTCCCACCGACACGATCCGGTCAAAGGTTTCGGGCACGGCGCGGTAGTCCTGGATACGGAAGTCCAGCCGATCTCCGCGTGGTGACCGGCTGGCTCGCGAACGCGCCCGGGCAAGCTGTTCCTCCGACAAGGTGACGCCGACCACCGAGGCGGCGTCCGCGACCTCGGCCAGATACAGGCCCAACCCGCCCCAACCGCAACCGATGTCCAGAACCCGGTCCCCGGGACGAACCAGAAGCTTGGCCGCGATATGGCGCTTCTTGGCCAGTTGGGCGTCGGCCAGACTCTGATCGTCGCTCTCGAAATAGGCGCAGGAATACTGCCAGTCGGGATCGAGGAAGAGGGCGTAGAAGTCGTCACCGAGGTCATAGTGGTGGGCGACGTTGCGGCGTGACTGGCCGGGCAGGTTCTGCTGCCTCCACAACGACCAGGCCCGACGGCTGCGTTCGATGAACCGCTCGAGCGGTTTGCGGGGTTCCGAAGGCTGGCTCATGATCAGGCAGAGCAGGTCATAGACCGTGCCTTGCTCCATGATCATCCGACCGTCGGTAAAGGCCTCGCCCAGCCGCAGGTCGGGGTTGGTCAGCACACCGATGATGCTGCCGCGATCGGTGAAGCGGATGCGGACAGGCTGTCCGCTCCCGTCGCCGAACGCCAGCGCCTCGCCGCCCGGCAGAAGCACCGTCAAACGGCCCGTCCGGACCACCGAAGCGAATGCCTTGTTCACCAGCCAGGTCAGCATGACTGCACAGCTTTCCGATTATCTGAAGATGTTGACCGAGAGGCCCACGGTGCGTGGGCGCAAGGGCGTGACGGCGGCGGCGTCCGCGAGGCGGAACGGGTCGCCGAACGAGAAGGTGTTCGCCCGGCTGTCCAACGGGTTGTCGACAAAGGCCGTGATCGACCAGTCGTCGCGTGACAGCCCCAGGGCGATCCGTCCGGTGGCGTAATCGCCCATCCGGTAGCGGTCCTCGCCGGAGAAGGTCAGGCGCGAGGCTCCCACATAGGTCAGGTTGGCGTTCCCCGAGAGCGTAAAGCCCTTGTCCAGCGCTTTGCGATACTGAAGGGCGATGTTGGCCGAAAAGCCGGGCACGCCGGGAAGGCCGGAATCCCCGCGGGAATCGAAATCGGGGCTGGGCGTCGTGATCTGGGGATCGTCCAGGACCGCATTGCCGCGCAGCGCCCAGTCGTCCGTGACCTGCCAGGCCGCCTCGACTTCGACACCGTCGTTGGCCCCGTTGCCGACGTTGACGGCATAGGCGAGGCCGCTGGGCAGGAATTGGTCGCTCTGGATATCGCTCCATGTCGAATGGAACAGGGCGATGCGGGCGGTGGCGCGTCCATCCAGAAACGAGGATTTGGCGCCGATCTCGTAGTTCCACAGCTCGTCCGGCAGATACTCCCGCGCAGGCGACCCCGGGCCGCCGTCGAAGACCTGCCCGATGGGGCCGGCGGTGTTGAACCCTCCGGCGCGATACCCCTGCGAGACCTGGGCGTAGAGGTTGATCTGCTCACCCAGACGGTAGGCCAGACCAAGCTTCGGAGAGAAGCCGGACGCGGTGTCGCTGGCGGCGAACCGGCGCTCCGTTCCGGCCTGGCCCACGATGGAGTCGACGTCGTAGTCGAAGTTGAAATACCGGACGCCGGCGGTCGCGGTCAGCCGATCGGTCAGGTCGAACACGATCTCGCCGAAGGCGGCGATGTCGTTCAGGGTGTCGGCGCGATCCTCGTCATAGATTTCGGCGCGGGTCGGGGTGAGTTGCGACAGCAGGGTCGAACTGGTGGTGGTGCTGGTCGAGGCGAATCCGCCCGCGAGCCACCGCAACCGCCGGTCCTGTGGCGAGGAGACGGTGAGTTCGGCCACGAGCAGGTCGATGGCCTTGCTCTCGTCCAGCGCGCCCGTTCGTCCGGTGGAACCGAAGGCGGGCAGGGCGGCGGAGGCGTCGTAGCGGCTGTCGAAATGGTGACTGACCTCGGCGACGGAGGCGACGACCCGTCCCCACGACCCGCCGCCCTCGATCGTGGCGTAGAGTTCGTCGAAATCGTTGTCGTGCGGCTCCCGCACCAGATTGCGCCGTTTCAGGGCGCCGTTCTGACGCTGGCCGTAGTGGGTGTCGTCGGTATTGATCGACTGGTGAACCAGGCCGCCGGTCAGGGTCCAGTCGGGATTGATGCGCGCCGAGACCGCCAGACGGGCGCCGTCGCGCTGGCCGCTGTTGACGTTTCGCCCCAGGTTGAGATCGTCGACATAGCCGCTGAAGGTCTCCCGGTAGACGTCCGCGCGAACCGCGACCCGGTCGTCAAACAACGGCTTGTTTGCGATGACCGACAGGTCGGTGTTCAGTCCTCCGGATTCAGTGATGGACCCCGTCGCGTCCAGGGCCAGGGACGGCAGGTCAAAGGAGGGGCGACGGGTGACCATTCGGACCACGCCGCCGATCGGCCCCGTGCCGTAGAGCGTGCCCTGGGGCCCACGCAGAACCTCGACGCGGTCGATGTCGATCAGCTTCAGATCGGGGTCCGGAGCATTGTAGGTCACCGGAACGAAGTCGAGATACAGGGCCACCGTCGACTGGGTAAGGCCTGTGAAAGCGCCGTCTGACAGGCCTCTCAGGAAGATTTTGTTGCGGCCCGGCCCCAGGTTGGTGACCGTCATTCCCGAGACGAGGCCGGCCAGACCATTGACGTCCTCGATCCCGGCGTCCCGGACCTGGGCGCCTGTAACTGCTGTGATGGCCGTGGGCGACCGCAGGGGAAACTCCGGACGGCGGCCGCCGGTGACGACGACATCGCTGACCTGCGACACGATATCGACGGCGGGCTCGGGAGGCGGAGGTATTGACGGATGAGAGGCGGGGCGTGGCGGCGGGGCGCTGCGCACGGTGACGGCGCCGTCCCGACGGATGGTGAAGGCGCAACCTGATCCCTGCAACAGACGGGTCAGGGCCGCATCCAGTGTCATCGAGCCGACGATGCGCGGCGACCGGCCCCTGCAGGCGGCGACCTCGCCGCCCAGTGACAGCTGGGCCTGCAAGCCCAGTTCCAGCAGCGCGGTGGAGACGCGCTGTGCGGGGATGTTGAACGAGATCGTCCGGGGCGCCGCCTCGACCGGAGGCGCGACCGCCCATCCCAGCGCCATCAGGGTCGCGCCGAACACCGCGTTTCGCCGGACCTCAGTGCGTGGCACGTTTGCGCAGACGCAGTTCCGGAGAGGTCGTGTCGCGCTCGACCGGCAGGAAGCTGGTCAACTGGCCGATCATGGCCGCCTCGTCGCCGAGCCTCAAGGTGCCGGTGAAGCGCACGGCGCCGGCATCAGGGGTGACCAGCAGCGGATGCACGGTGTAACGCGAGATATCTGCCGCCACCTCCGACAGGGGCCGGTCCTCATAGACAAGGACGCCGCGTCGCCAGCCCGAGATCTGACCAGGATTGACCCGACGTGTCGTGGCCGGGCCGGTTCCGGTCTGGGCGACGCTCTGGCCTGCGACCAGTCTGACAGTCGGCGATCCGCCGGCGGGGGTTACGGCGACGACGCCGCGCTCAACACCCACCGCAAAGCGATCTTCGTGGTTGAGGACATTGAATGCGGTGCCCAATACCCGAACAGAACGAGCGCCGGCCCGAATCTCGAACGGCTTCGAAGGGTCATGGGTGACATCAAACGCGGCCTCTCCGTCGCCCAGGGTGACCGAGCGGCGGTCCCGGCCCATGCGTACGGTCAGGTCAGTGTCGCGGTTGAGATAGATGTGGGTGCCGTCCTTAAGCGCCACGGTCATGGGCGCCGTTGTCGTCTGGTAGGTTTGCAGTCCCCCCTGGCCGGACAGGGACGGCCAAAGGCCGATGGTCAGCACTGCAGCGGCCGCCGCCGCCACTCCGGGAACCAGCCAGGCCGGGCGGCGGCGTCTGCGCGCCTCCGGGCCCCGCAGGACGACTTCGTCGTTCGCGGCCACGATCTCGGGAACGGCCACCGGTTCGGGCGTGCTCCCCATGACGATCCAGGCTTCCTCGACCCGGTCATAGGCATGACGGTGCGCGGGATCTTCTTCCAGCCAGTCGGAGAAGGCGTTCCATTCGGCGTCGGACGCAGCCTCGTCCTGCAGGCGGATATGCCAGCGGGACGCCTCGGCGATCTGTTCTCGGGTCGGGGTCATGATGCTGCGGACCGGGTCGATACGGCGTCGGAAGACGTCTTATGCATAGACGAAGACCGGCGAGCCCTACCCCATGCGGTTTTGACGCTCTGTGGCGAAAGAGTGACGGTCATGGCCGCACCTTCGCGGCCAGAGCCTGCAGCGCGTCCGACATATGCTTCTCCACCGAACTCTGGGAGATGCCGAGCGCGACCGCCACTCCGGCGTAGGTGACCCCGTCGAATTTGTGCATCCGGAAGATCTGCTGGGTGCGTCTCGGCAAACGCTCAAGCTCGGCCATCAGCAGCGCCAGCTTCTGACGGTGTTCGACGACCTTGTCCGCCGAAGGCGCGTCGTCGATGTCCTCGACCGGGCCGGTCGTATAGTTGGCCAGCCGCCAGGCATGGTCGCGCGAGACCGACTGCACGCGCGAGCGCCAGCGATCGGTCAACAGGTTGGAGGCCAACCGGAACAGATAGCCGCCCAGGTTCTCGACCTCGGCGCCGACCTCGGCGACGGCGACCTTCAGATACAGCTCCTGCAGAAAGTCCTCGACCTCGGCGCTGTCGCCGAGACGGGCGCGGAAGAAGCGGGCGAGGCTGTCACGCCTCGCGAAATAGGCAGCCACCAGAGGGGGCGCATCGGGCGCAATCACATCCAGGATCCGGGCTGACGTCTCGTTCGGGTTGTGGACATCGGTCGCGTCGCAGCAAGGCCTTTCCATGGCCCGCAACTTTTTTTGAGGCAAGCCGAAAGGGCCTCCGTCAGCCACATCAGGACCGCAAGAGGCGGTCGCTCGTGAGGCGTATTCCATGCGTATCTTCTGCGACTTCGACGGAACCATCAGCCGTAAGGACACCACTGACACGGTACTTTCCGCCCTTGGCGATCCCGCCTGGCGCGCCCTGGAGGACGAGTGGGAGGCGGGCACGCTTTCGGCCGCCGACTGCATGCGTCGCCAGATTGCGCTCGTCGGCGGAACGGACGCGGATCTGGACGCGGTGCTGGACGGGATCGAGATCGATCCCGGGTTCGTAGACTTCATCGCATGGGCGCGGGCGCAGGAGTTCGAGGTCACCATTCTCAGCGACGGCGTCGACTATTTCATCACCCGTCTGCTCGGCCGCGTGGGGCTGGACGATCTGACCATCGTCGCCAACCGCCTCGCCGGAGAGCCGGGCGCCCGGGAACTCTACCAGCCCTGGGCGCGCCATGGCTGCGCGGCGGCGTCCGGAGTCTGCAAATGTGAGGCGGTCCGGCCCAAGCCGTTCCGGCGCGATCCCGTCGTCTTCATCGGTGATGGCCGCTCGGACTTCTGCGTCTCCGGCCGTGTGGACATCCTCTTCGCCAAGGACCGGCTGGCCGAATACGCCGCCGGCCGAAATCGTCCTTTCCACCCGTTTGAAACCTTCGCCGACGTCACCGCGGCGCTGGAAGCCCTGGTGGATGTGAGCACGCCGAAGTTCGCCGCCCCGATCTATGCCGCGCCCAAACACGCCTCCCTCTGAACGGACTCCCCTTGATGTACGACACCCTCAAATCGCCGGTCACGCCGGCGACGCCCCTGATTGACGAGACGGAACTGCGCCGGCTTGAAGCCGAGTATTGTTCGCGGGGCGACACCGTCCACTACATGGCCGACCCGAAATTCTTCGACGGCTGCGAAGGCTCATACATGTTCGACGCGGCGGGCAACCGCTTCCTCGACCTGCAGATGTGGTACTCGGCCGTCAATTTCGGCTACCGCAACCCGCGCCTGAACGCCGTCGCCCACCGCCAGCTCGACACCCTGCCGCAGGTCGCGTCCCAGTATCTGCATCGTGAGAAGGTCGAACTGGCCGCCATGATCGCCCAGGACGCCGAGCGCAAATTCGGTCACAAGGGCCGGGTTCATTTCAATGTCGGCGGCGCCCAGGCGGTCGAGGACTCGCTGAAGCTGGTCCGCAACGCCTCGAACGGCAAGCAGCTGATGTTCGCCTTCGAAGGCGGCTATCACGGCCGCACCTTGGGCGCTTCGGCGATCACCTCGTCCTACCGCTATCGCCGCCGCTTCGGCCATTTCGGCGACCGGGCCCAGTTCATCGAATTCCCGTATCACTTCCGCGGCCCCAAGGGGATGACCAAGGAGGAGTACGGCCACTACTGCGTGCAGAAGTTCGCCCGCCTGTTTGAGACCGAATACAACGGCGTCCTCGACATCAAGACGGGTCAGGCCGAATACGCCGCCTTCTACATCGAACCGATCCAGGGCACCGGCGGGTACGTCATCCCGCCGCCGAACTTCTTCATCGAGCTGAAGAAGGTGCTGGACCAGCACGGCATCCTGCTGGTCGTCGACGAGATCCAGATGGGAATGTTCCGCACCGGAAAGCTCTGGTCGATCGAACATTTCGGCGTCGAGCCCGACGTCCTGGTCTTCGGCAAGGCCCTGACCAACGGCCTGAACCCGCTGTCGGGCGTCTGGGCGAAGGAGGCCCTGATCAGCCCGGAGATGTTCCCGCCCGGATCGACCCACTCGACCTTCAACTCCAATCCCATGGGAACGTCCGTCGCGCTTGAGGCCCTGAAGATGGTCTCAGAGGTCGATTACGGCGCCCAGGTCATGGAGAAGGGCGCCTACTTCCTGGAAGGCCTGAAAGACCTCCAGAAGCGCTGGCCGCAGATCGGTGATGTCGATGGCCTCGGTCTGGCCCTTCGCTGCGAGATTTGCGAGGCCGACGGCTTCACCCCCAACAAGAAGCTCCTCGACCTGATGGCCGACGAGGGGATGAAGGCTGACCTGAAGGCGAAGAGCGGGACCTACGGCCTCATCCTCGACGTCGGCGGCTACTACAAGAACGTCATCACCCTGGCGCCGTCGCTGGAGATCACTCACGAGGAGATCGACCTGGCGATCGAACTGCTCGACCTGTTGCTGCGCCGATGCACGGCCGACTGAGAGAGCCGGTGAAGCCGGCCCTGCTGCATCTCGACGACGCCCTGATGCAGCAGGGCGGCCTTAGCGCCCGTGCCGCCCGAGATGGCTTGTCTCTCGACTGCCGCGACCTGGGGCCGGCGCTTCGCCTGTGGAGCCGCCCCGGTCCGCTTGAGATGCTCGAAGGCCGGATCCGGGAAGGGTTCCCGCTGGACCGCCGCCCCTTGGTGACCTTCCTCGGATCCGGTGACTTCCACCATGTGACGCCCATGCTGGTGCGCCGCGCCTGCGACGCCGCCGGGACTGGGGCGGTCACCGTGATCCATTTCGACAATCACCCTGACTGGGTGAGATTTGGCGCGGGGCTGCATTGCGGCTCCTGGGTCGGAGAAATCGCGCGCGACCAACGCGTGGCGCGGGTCTTCACGGTGGGGGTGTGCAGCGACGACATCAGCGAACGCGGCCGCCGCTCGGCCGACGCCGACCTCATTCGCGAAGGGCTGGTCGAGATGTTCGCCTATCGCGCGCCGGCCGACCGTGAAGGGCTCGAACTCTTTGGGCGCATCTGGCCGACCCTGACCGACCTCGGCCTGGCCGCCTTCGCCTTGCGACTGGCGGAATCGATTCCGACCCGGGCCATCTACGTGACCATCGACAAGGACGTCCTCGCGCCCGAGGACGCGGCCACCAACTGGGACCAGGGTGAACTCAGCCTCTATGCCCTGAAGACATTGCTGGGGGCGGTGATCACTGGTCGGACCCTGATCGGCGCCGACATCACCGGCGACTGGTCGCCCGCCCGCTATGGCGGCCAGGGTCTGGATGCCTGGATGAAGCGGGCCGAGGCCGTGATGGATCAGCCCTGGTCGCGCCCCGGCGACGGCGCCTTGCGGCACAACCAGGCGGTCAATCTGCATCTGCTCGACTGGCTGAGCGAGCTGGCCACATGACCTGGGCATCGGTCGCCTTGATTGGCCTCTGCCTGGCGGCGGAGGTGACGCACGAGCTCAGTTTCAAACTGGCTGCCGACCGCGCCCGACCCGCTCGCCGCTATGTGGCTGGGGTGGCGGTCCAGCCGTGGCTGTGGCTGGGGATCGGGGTCTGGCTGATCGAGACGGTCGCCTGGATTTTTGTGCTTCAGTCCACTCCGCTGACCATCGCCTTCCCGCTGATGACCCTGACCTACGCCGGAGTGCCGCTGATCGGCGTCCTGGTTTTGCGCGAGCGGGTGACCTTCGAACAGGCGGTCGGGATCGTCCTGATCATGGGCGGCGTCCTCTGCGTCGGCCTGGCGGGAGCCTGAGCCGTGATTTCCCTTCCAGCCCCAGGAGCCGCCATGCGCCGTCCGGTCCAGCCGCTGCGTACCGATCTGGACTTCTTCGTGGAGGGCGAGAACGGCCGCGGCGTTCTCCTGCTTCACGGCATGACCGGCGCGCCGGCGGAGATGAAGCCCCTGGCAAAGAGACTGCGTCGTCGAGGTTTCACCTGCGCCGGGCCGCTTTTGGCCGGTCACGGCGGCGACAAGAACGATCTGCTGAAGACCGACTGGCGTGACTGGCTGGACAGCGTGCGGGCCGCCTGCGCCCGGTTCGCGCCCGAGGTGGATGAGCTGCATGTCGCCGGCATCTGCGCGGGCGGCGCCCTGGGTCTGCTGCTGGCCGCCGAGGAGCCGAAGATCCGCAGCGCCGCCGTCTATTCCATGACGTTCGGATACGACGGCTGGAACATGCCGCGCTGGGCCATGGCCGCGCCGGTGATCCAGTTGGTCGCCAACCTGCCGGGCCTGCGTCGCATCGCCATCGACGAGCCCGCGCCGCATGGCCTGAAGGATGAACGCCTGCGCCAGCTCGCGGCGAACAATCCGGCCTTCGTCGAGGGGGCGATCGACGAAATCCCCCTGGGCTCCCTTTATCAGCTCTACCGGCTGGGCCGCAGGGTCGAGACCGTGGCGCCGGACCTGACAACCCCGACCCTGATCCTGCACGCCCGCGAAGACGACATGAGCAGCCCACGCAACGCCGCCCGGCTTCAGGCCACGCTTGGCGGGCCGACTGAGCTCTCGTTGCTGGACGACAGTTTCCACATGATCCACGTCGATCGGGAACGCGACGTGGTGGCCGATCGGACCGCGGCCTTCTTCGTGAAGCACGGCGTGTGCGAGCCGGTGACGCCGGAGGTCATCCATGCCTGACGCCCGGATTGCGTCCTCAATCCGCGAGGTGGGTCGAGACGCTTGGGACCGGCTGTTCCCGGGGCAGATCGAGACCTGGGACTATCTGTGCGCGGTCGAGACGGCGGGTCTGCCGGGGTTCAAGTGGCGCTATGTCCTGGTGGCGGACGGGGGGCGGCTGGTGTGCGTCACGCCCATGTTCATGACGGACTATCCGATCGACACCACGTTGGACGGGGCGGGGCGCGAGCTGGCCCATGCGGTGACCCGATTGTTTCCGCGCGCTCTGACCCTGCGGCTGGCCTGTCTGGGATCGCCTTGCACCGAGACCCTGACCGTGGGGTTCGCACCGGAGCTGACACCGGACGCGCGCGTGTCCGTGGCGGCGCTTCTGCTGCAGGCTTTCGAAGCGGAGGCCGGGCGGGCGGGGTGCGGCCTGCTCGGTATCAAGGACGCGCCCGAGGACCAGTCGGTGCTTTGGGACCGGGTCGCGGTCCGGGCTGGATATGGTCGTGTCCCGGGTTTGCCGGTGGCCTGGCTGCCGATCGATTTTGCGGACCGCGAGGCCTACCTTGAGCGGTTGTCGCCATCGACGCGCAAGGACATGCGCCGCAAGCTACGGTCGGAGAGCCAACTCCGGATCGAGGTCCGCGCCGATCTGGACGGGATGCTGGACCGGGTCATGGACCTGTATCGCCAGACCCGCGCCCGAGCCGAGATGACGCTGGAAGACCTGACCCCGGCCTATTTTCAGGGTGTCTGCGAGACCATGCCTGGGCGCGTGGTCCACATCCTGTACTGGCAAGGCGACGATCTGATCGCGGCCAATATGCTGCTGCGGGACGACGCCGTTCTGATCGACAAGTTCTTCTGCATGGACGCAGCGCGGGGCCGCGCGCTGAACCTGTACTTCCTCAGTTGGTTCCGCAACATCGACTACTGCCTGGAGCACGGCCTGACGCGCTACCAGAGCGGTCAGGCGGCCTATGAGGTCAAGCTGAGGCTGGGCAGCCGGCTGATCCGCACCGCCATGCTGTTCCGTCACCGCAACTCGCTGGTCAAC
>Ga0209630_10004948_pt1 | contig 11470 bp, 11 predicted proteins | sample COG_01_FD_184745 | JGI IMG/M metagenome (GOLD analysis project Ga0209630, IMG submission 184745) | Pelagic Microbial community sample from North Sea - COGITO 998_met_01 (SPAdes) (version 2) | ecosystem: Environmental > Aquatic > Marine > Neritic zone/Coastal water | place: Helgoland, sampling... | reverse complement strand
TTCAGTATATTGTCTTTCTAAATTATTATTAATAAAATCTGCAGAATTAATTTCTTCAGAATACCCCGATTTAAATTGCACAACTATAGGGCCTGGATTTATAAACACTAAAATTCATAACGACTTAATCTCAAAAAAAATAAAATTTAAAAAAGCTTATAATAAATATTTACACTTAAAAAATAAAGAGATTGACAGTAATAATGCTTATAAAAATATTTATTTTTTAATAAAGCAGTGTATAAAGTATCCATTAATTTCAAAAGGAAGAAATTTTTCTAGTAGATATGATAATTTAAATGAAATTTTTCATAGATTACAAAAAAAAATAAAAAAAAACAATGATTTATTTAAACTAAGAAGACACAATGGTTAAAATACAAAATTTTAAAATAGATTTAGTAGATATTTTAAATAAAATTTACATCAATAAAAACAAAAATTATAGTAATTCAGAGTTTTTTAAAAATCAAAAAAAAAAAATTGAGAAAAAAATAATAAAACAAAATTTTAATTCTATTTTAATAAAATTTTCAAAGTCCCTGAGCTTAACTAAATTAAGGTATTTTAAAATGGGTAAATTGAACCCATCATACTTATTAGGTTACAATGAACTGATTATTTTTTCTTTTTATTTGTTTAACAAAAAAAAATATCAGAATTTTATAGATGTAGGAGCCAACATTGGTTTACATTCAATTTTTTTCGATAAATTTAATGTAAATGTAAAATCTTTTGAACCTGATGAATATCATTTTAAAGAACTTAAAAGAAATTTATTATTAAATAAATCAAAAAACGTAAAACCATATAAATTTGCTGTGTCTAATAAAAATGGAGATAAGACTTTTGTTAGAGTTTGCGATAATACAACTGGTAGTCATCTAATTGGTAAGAAAAAAAATCCATATGGTAAATTAGAAAAATTTAAAGTTAAAACAGTAAACCTTAATAGGTTTTTAAATGGAACCTGCTTAGTAAAAATTGACGCAGAAGGATCCGAGGTAGATATTTTAAAATCAATAAAAAAAGAAAATTTTCTCAATAATGATTTCATATTAGAGATTAATAATAACAAAAATGCTCTAAAAATTTTTAATATCTCCAAAAAAAATAAAACTAATATTTTTTCTCAAAAAATAGGATGGAAAAAAGTTGGGTCCATTAATGATTTACCAATACACCATACAGAAGGTTCAATAATTATTACTTATCAAAAATATCTTGACTGGTAAGCTTTATTTATTTTTATAAATAGCTAATTTATAATAAATTTTTCTTTAAAATCCCAACTGTAATTTTTCTTATAAATTTAAAAGGAGTGGAGATAATCCACTTAAAGTTAAACCACATTACACCCAAGACCATAAACATAATAGCGGTACGATTGTAACCCAAGTATTTTAGTATTTTAAAATCGATTTTTTCACAAGGATAACGCATCACCAAATTTATTATCATAGTCTGAACACCATCCCGGCAGCCAGTAAGTGCAAAATGCTGATAAAGCCTGAAATAAGGGATTAACATTTTTTGCCCTCCTCCCCAAGCCGATCTAGAAAGGGAATCGGGCGGCACACCTCTTACACTAACCATTCGGCCAGTAAGTGCAATTTTACCTATTGCAGCCAAAAGATAAATCAAGACAAAGCCCTCGTCTGGCATTGTATTTAGCCTTTGCCCAGTTTCCTTTGAAATAAAAAACTGCTTATAATTCAGCTCTTTTAGTTTATCTAAGCGCAGCATCACGGCGCTTCTAGAAGGATTAACAGTAGTCTTAAGATGTTTTTTTATCACGATATTACCATCAACATAATGCCAATTTTGATAATAGAAGTTTAGAAAGGTTTCTGGAGTATTTTCCATGAAGGTATTAGCTATACTCAAATAACAATCAGGCTGGTCTTCCATAGCATTGATCGCATCAGCAAAATAATGCTGATCAATCATCCAATCATCGTGGTCCAACAATATTACATATTTGCCAACCGCTTCACTCAAAACAAACTGTAAATTAAAGTAGTAATTAAGGTTTTCTTTCTGATGATAATATTTAATTTCTAAGTCTGGACCACAATCACGCTGTTTTTCATCGACAAGGGATTTTAAACTAATGGGAGAATTATCATCAGATAAGATTATTTCAATTGGTCTGTGCGTTTGCGCGATCACAGATTCTATGGTTTTACGAGTATAATCTGGCTTATTATAAGCAGGGATAACGACGGAAACAAGATTTTTATCCGTCAAGTTAAATATCCTTGATAATACTTTTTCAAATATTCTTTTAAGCATAGGCGCCAATCCCGCATAACATTTAAACCCCTCATATCTAATTTTTTATTAATCAAACGCTCATTGGGTGGTCTGGGTGCAGAATATTCTGCCTGCCAATAAGCAGAGTCAACAGGGATAATCTCAACTTTATTATCCAATCCTAATGTATTAATCAGTTCTTGCGCTACCTCAAGACGACCTGTCAATCCATCACAAACCATATTATATAGTCCCCAGTATTCTTTTTGGAGCAGCTGTTTAACGTTGTTAGCAAAATCATGTGTATATGTTGGAGTGCCTAATTTATCGTTAACAATATGAAGCTCAGTTTTACCTACTTTTAGTTGAGACATAATCTTCTGGATAAATTTCTTATCTTTCTGTGGACCGCCACCCATCATCCAACCAGGGCGACAAACCAGATAACGAGAACAATGTCCTTGTACAAAAATTTCTCCAGCATATTTACTTCTTGCATAATGCCCTAGTGGGTTTGGTAAATCCCAATCATCATACAATTGTTTTTTTCCATCATAGATACCAGCGGTGCTAATATATAAAAGAGGAATATTTAATTTATGAGCAATATAAACTGCATTTTCAACTGATAAGGTATTAGTAACATAAGTCTCGTCAGGGTGCTGCTCACAAAATTCGAGATCAGTAAAGGCACCCAAATGAAAAAGATAATCCGGCTGAAAGTCTAAAACATCTTGAACATAAGCCTCATAATTCCTAAAATCTAAATAAGAAATCCATTCATCTTTAACATCGATATCTGTACATTTAAGTTCATAATCATCACCAAAAACCTGATAAAAAGCTTCACCCAGCATTCCTCCTGCTCCAGCAATATAAATTTTTTTTCGATTACTCATGTTTTTTTGAAGTCTAATTATCACACTCTCATATCAGTTCAATACATAATAGATATTAAGATGAAGATCAAAATATGTTATAAAATACTATTATAGCTTAATATTTGATAAGAAAATAGTAAAATAAGATATTAAACAAATTGTTAAATTATTTTCAATTTATGTAATATCGTTATAAAAAAATTAATTTATTTATTATAATGTAAGGAGTTATTAAGTGAGCTTAACGATCAACGAAATTTTTTTTGATAATGTTTTCGTCTTATCACCAAAAACTTACTCTGATAATCGAGGTTCTTTTTTTGAAAGCTGGAATAAAAAAACATTTAACAAGCTATTAGATGTTAATTATGATTTTGTTCAAGACAACCATAGTATTTCGGTTGAGGGAACTTTGAGAGGCCTTCATTATCAATTTCCAAATCCTCAAGGAAAATTGCTTAGAGTTATATATGGTGAAATATTTGATGTTATAGTAGATATAAGAAAATCCTCTTCTACTTTTGGTCAATGGCGTGGTATAAATTTATCATCAGATAATATGAAGCAGATATGGATACCACCAGGATTTGCCCATGGTTTTTTAGCATTATCTTCAAAGGCTGAGGTTCTTTATAAAACTACAGAACACAGGCATGAGGAGAGTGAAAGAACTATAATTTGGGATGATAAAGAGATTTTAATTGAATGGCCAGTAACTAAAGATGTAATTATTTCTAATAAAGATAAGAATGGGACAACTTTTAAAAAAGCTCAATATTTTAAATAAAAAATATATAAAAATTTAAAGGAAATTTAAAAAATGATTATTGTTACTGGTGGGAGTGGTTTTATAGGTTCTAACTTTATTCTAGATTGGCTTGATAGGTTTGACGAACAAATAATTAATATTGATATTATGACATACGCTGCCAATAAAAATAATTTAAAGAATATAAAAAAAAAAAAATATTATAATTTTATTCAAGAAGATATATATAATTACAAAGAAATATTTAAAATCTTAAAAAAATATAAACCAAGAGCCATATTTAATTTTGCTGCAGAGTCATATGTTGACAAGTCTATAGAAGGACCAGATATTTTTATAAAGACTAATATTAACGGAACATATAATTTACTTAAAGCCAGTTATAATTACTGGTGCGATCTAACAGATGAAAAAAAGTCTTATTTTAAGTTTATACATATATCAACAGATGAGGTGTACGGTGCGTTGTCACTTAGTGAACCTGCATTTACTGAAAAAAATCAATATTTACCCAATAGTCCTTATTCAGCCTCAAAGGCTTCGAGTGATCACTTGGTAAGATGTTTTAATCACACCTATTACTTGCCAACTTTAATAACCAATTGCTCAAATAATTATGGTCCTCGTCAACATCGTGAAAAGTTGATCCCAAAAATTATTAAGAATGCACTTGAGCTGAATGAAATTCCAATTTTTGGAAAAGGCGAACAGATAAGAGATTGGCTGTATGTATCAGATCATGTTGCTGCAATCATTGCTGTTTTTGAAAAAGGGATAATAGGTGAGACTTATAATATTGGAGGTGGCAATGAAAAAAATAATGTTGAAGTTGTAAATGATGTTTGTAGATTGCTAGATGAACTATCACCAATTAAATCTAAAGAAATTAAAAATTATTCCCAACTTATAAAGTTTGTAGCAGATAGGCCAGGGCATGATTTTCGTTATGCTATTAATTCTTCAAAAATTAGAAAACAACTAAAATGGGTACCAAAAGAAAACTTTGAATCTGGTATAAAAAAAACAATTAAATGGTACCTTAGAAATAATTCTTAAGTTATTTAATTGAAAATTTTTAAAGGAGAAAAATAAATGTCAAATTTTAAAGGAATAATTCTTGCTGGGGGTGCAGGACAAAGGCTTTCACCGATAACACTAGGAGTATCAAAACAATTGTTGCCTATTTATGATAAACCAATGATTTATTATCCACTTTCAATTTTGATGCTATCAGGCATTAATGAAATTCTAATAATTTCAACTCCTGAAGATATACCTTCATATAAAAGACTATTAGGAGATGGCTCCATGTTTGGTGTTTCTTTAGAATATTGTATTCAGCCATCACCAAATGGCCTAGCCCAAGCATTTATTTTGGGCAAAAAATTTATTGGTAATAGTAATGTCTCATTAGCACTTGGAGATAATATTTTTTATGGAGAGAATTTATCTGCTAGACTTAATTCAGCTGTTTCTAATTTATCTGGAGCAACTATGTTTGGTTATCACGTAAACAAACCTAGTCAATTTGGCGTGTTTGAATTCGATAAGAATGGTAATGTTTTATCTATTGAAGAAAAGCCAAAGAATCCAAAATCTAATTTTGCAGTTACTGGACTGTATTTTTATGACAATGACGTAGTTTCAATTGCTGAAACTGTAAAACCATCTAAAAGAGGTGAATTGGAAATAACTGATATAAATAATGTGTATTTAAAAAATAATAATGTGAAAATTGAGCTCTTAGGTAGAGGTTTTGCTTGGTTAGATACGGGTACTCACGAATCTCTTATTGAAGCTAGTCAATTTGTTCAGACTGTTGAAAAAAGACAGGGGTTAAAAATAGCATGCATCGAAGAAATAGCTTATCAAAATGGATGGATTTCTTATGAAGAAATAAAAAAAAAAGGCGAAAGCATGAAAAATAATGGATATGGACAATATTTACTAAATATTAGTGAAAGAACTTATTAAATATTAAAAGAAATAAAATATAACCGCTATGAAGGTAATGATTTTAGGATCAAATGGACAACTCGGTAAATCACTTAAACAATATTTTCAAAAAACTAGGTATAAGTGCTACTTTTTTAATAGAAGTGACCTAGACATAAATGATCATATAACGCTAAATAAAAAATTCATTTCGATTAAACCCAACATCGTTATTAATTCTTGTGCTTATACCGCTGTAGATAAAGCAGAGGAAAATTTTGAAGAAGCAAATAATGTTAATAATCTTTCAGTTGGTGTGCTTGCTCAACAGTGCCTAAATAATAATTGTTTTTTGGTTCATATATCTACTGATTATGTTTTTGATGGTTTTTCAGAAAGTCCCTATAAAGAAGATGATAAAAAAAACCCAACAGGAGTATATGGTAGAACAAAATTAAATGGAGAAAATAAGATTTTGAATTCTGGTTGTAAATTTTGCATAATTAGAACTTCATGGGTATTTAGTGAATTTGGAAATAATTTTTTAAAAACTATAATAAATCTAGCGTCTGAAAATGATGAGATTTCAGTTGTCTCTGATCAGAAAGGTGCCCCAACATATTCAGGTGATATTTCTCGAGCAATCATAACCATTTTACCTTTTATAGAAAATGGAGCTATTACAAATGAAGTATTTCATTATTCTGGAAAGACTTTTTGTTCTTGGTATGAATTTGCAAAAATTATTATTGAAATAGCAAAAGAAGAAAATATGCTAAAAAAAGCTCTTAAATTGAAAAGTATACTAACAATAGAATATCCAACATTAGCAAAGAGGCCATTAAATTCAAGCCTATCTTCTGAAAAAATGTGTGCTCAATTTAATATAAAACCTTCAGATTGGAAGAAGGGTATTAAAGAAGTTTTAAAAATTCTAAAAAAGCAACAACATGCATGATTTTAAAATAAGAAATTTTATACAATGCAACTTTTTCAGCATTTCTACTTATATCAATAATATTTGAAAAATTATCCATGCAATTTTTTTTTAAAAGATTTTTTGAACACAACATTACCCACCACCGCTACTGTTAAATGTATACAATCTAACATTGTAATGACATTTGGACACTTATATAGTAACAATTCCTGATTATGAAAATTGTTAGAAAAGCAATAAGCTCATTAAAAAGAAATGGATTGAAAAAAGTTATCCAAACACAATTTAATAAAGTTTGGAATTGGTTAAAATCCCTGAAAAAGAAAAGAAATCTAGTTGAAGATTCTTTTGAGTTACACTCTAAGCTTGTGGACAAAATTTATGGAGAAGGTTTGGATGTTGCTGTAGGACAAATATCAGATGGAATTTTAAAGGCTATTAAGACAGAGTTTTGTAATGACTCATGTTTTTATGACAATAATGAAATAATTAATTCTAAATCTATTCATCCAATTCTAAAAGTTGATGATCATTCTAGAGATATACGTGAAGCTCTCAATGAAAATATTATACCTGGAAATATGCATATTTATAATTCAAAAAATCCAACATTAAAACTATTACATGATGAACTTCGACAAATGTTCAAAATTCATATTAGTAGTCCTTTTATTTTTGTTAATACTCGAATTTGGAAAACTAAGCCAAATTCAAAAAAATTTGGACCAAATGGCTGGCATAAAGATGGTTTTTTTTCAGGACATAGGAAAATAATGATATACCTTACCCCATTAAATGATGACTATGGAACTTTTGAATGGAAAGACTCTAAAGAAAACATTCATCACCTGAGTAGTGAAACACCTGGAAAAGTAGTTTTTTTTCGTAATTCTGAAATTAACCATCAAGGAGTATCGGGCCAAACTTATGAGCGGATTGCTGTGGAAGTTACTTTAATGAGGTCAGTAGTAAATGGAGAGCAGGAATGGCAAGGACATTTTTTCGGTAGACACTTTAAAAATTTGAGACAATTAGAAATTGTATTTAATAAAAATAAACTTACAAAAATTTAAAATGATAATAAAGCAAAAAAATTTGGCTAATTATAGTTTTGAAGAAAAAGAAAAAATAAACATTGGCAGCGGACTTCGAGATTGGGCAAATTGGTTCTGCTATGATGAATTGGATGCCAAGGGTGTTACAAAAGTAAAGTTTGATGAAAACACACAATTTCCAAATAAAGATAATAGCATATCTTTATTTTATTCTTCACATTTTTTTGAACATGTCTTTGACGAAGTTATTCAGAAAATTCTTTCTGAAGTAAAAAGAACCGCAACACCAGATGCTCTCTTTGTACTTAAGATTCCTGATTTTTCTTGGTACTTAGAACAATACAAATTCTCAATTAAGGAAAGCATGAACGATAAAGGTACTGAGCAAGTTATATGGAGTTGGAATTCTAGAGGGGTTGAAGATACTTTTGAAAATAGACTTGCAATGATGTTTTGTGGATACTGGAATAAAGATTATGGAGATCATTTCTCTGGTTATATTAATCACAATTCAAAAACAGCCTTTCATGGGCCACCAAAAATTTTATCTTCAGAGTTAAAAGAAATTTTTAATTTAAACTCGCCGCATGAAATAGCAAGAAAGTTAGTGAACCATGCATTGAAGGATCCTAATTTAAAAGCATTTAATCACAGAAATGCATGGTCAGAAAAAGAGATAGATAAACTTTTTTCTGAATTTGGCTTTAAAATAATAGATAATAGCCCACAATCTATTTGTAATAAATTTATAGAAACAATTCCAGATATAGAAGACATGAGAGATTGTAGTGCTTACTATTTGTTTGAAGTTGTTGAATAAATATCAAAAAAGTACAGAAGATAAAAAGTAGAGAAATATATTAAAAATCAATTTCCTAATTATCAAAATCTATAAATTTAGAAAGTGCAATAAGGTCCAATTTAAGCTAAAAATTAATAGACACTTTATCCTTTGCCTTTAACGTATAAATATCTATTCTTGTTTAGTTTGGTTAAGCTTATTTTTTTTATCATGACTTAACAATTCTTTAAAACTTCCCTCAAACACAACCCTGCCTCTTTCAAGTTTAAAGATAATATCACAATTTTCAACCGTATTTAATCTATGAGCAATTAAGATAATAGTGATGTCTTTACCAAGGTTGTTTACAGCATTCATTACTGCCTGTTCAGTTTCATTATCTAAGGCACTCGTTGCTTCGTCTAAAACTAGTACTCGTGGGTTATGATATAAAGCTCGAGCAATTCCAATACGCTGACGTTGTCCTCCAGATAGTCTAATTCCACCTTCACCAATGATCGTATTATATTTTTTAGGTAATTCATTTATAAACTCTTCTAAATTTGCAAGTTGACATGCTTTTTCAACCCAATCTTTATTAATATCTTTTTGATCTATGCCAAATGCAATATTAGCAGCAATAGTATCATCAAAAAGATAAATTTGTTGTGGCACGTAGCCTATAGAACGCTGCCAGGATCTTAGATTATCTCCAGTAATAACTTTTCCATCAACTTCTAAAGTTCCCTTCTGGGGTTCTAATAGTCCTAATATAATATCAATAGTTGTCGATTTGCCGCTGCCTGAAGGGCCTACAAATCCAATGATAGATTTAGCAGAAATACTTATGTTAATATTTTCTAAAGTTGAGTGTGATGTATCTGGATAATTATAATGAATATTATTCAAAATAATTTTTTTATTTAGCTGCAAAATACTTTTATCTTTACTTAAACTGTATGTTTTAAGGTTTTTAATCTCATTAGCTAAATTATCAACTGAAGAACCTATATATCTTAGATGAGTAAAAGACGCATAAACCTGCTGCATTGAGGGCATCAACCGATATCCAGCAAAAACGTAGAGACTTACAATGGGCAAAGCATTATTTATACTCCCTTTTTGTGCTATCATATAAATTAAAAGTAACATAATGCCTGCAAAAGCTATTCCCTCTAAAATATAACGAGGCAATTGGCTTGTTATGTGCGCAAGGGACATGCTCCGAGCATACCTATAGGCTGAATTAGCAAAAAGGTTAGTATTAGCTTTTTCTGATCCCCTAATTTTTACGTCTTTTATAGATCCAAAAGCCTGACTTACTACTCTATAGCGTAAATGATTATTTTTTAAACGTTCCTCTCCAATTTTAGTAATAAAATTTCTCAGAAAATAATAAATTGATCCATAAATTCCACCAATGGAAAAACTAATTAATAACGCAAGTTTTATATCAGTTAAAAATAACAAAGCTAGAAGTGCAATTGCAACCATCCCTTTAGCTATCAGTTCAGCCATTGGATATATTGCAACCTCTATTATTTGGCTTACCTCTGATAAAATATTTTTTACAAGATCATTACTATTATGACTTAAAAACCAGCTATAAGGTTGATTGAGATAACTTTCCATTATACGTTTTCCAATACTGTATTCAAGCATGCTAGTAAATCGTATTTGCAAATAACTCGTGGAAACTTTTACAACAAGTGAGATAACTATTATTAAGAAAACCAAAATACCTAGAAGAAGAAAAAATTGCTCGTTATTTTCAACTCCAAATATTTCTGAATATTGAAATATCTTATTCAAAAAGATGTTAGTTTCAATAATAGCTGGATTTGTCAAAACTGCTATAAAGGGGAAAACAGACGCCACACCAAGTGTATCCATAAACGCCATCATCAACATCATAATCAGCAGCCAAATCAACTTCCTTCGTTCATTAAAAGATAGTAAAAATGCAATATTTTTAAGATTTTTCATTAGACTTAAATATTTTAAAATTCTGATTGGTTCTCTAGATTACCTATTAATAAGACTGTCATTTTTTGCTAATTTTAAATCTTCATCAATCATTTCTTTAACTAACTGTTCAAAAGATATTTTAGGTATCCAGTTTAATTTTTCTTTAGCTTTGCTAGCATCTCCTAATAAAGTTTCAACTTCTGCAGGTCTAAAATATCTTGAATCAACCTTTATAATTTCTTTTCCATTAAAGAGTCCAGTCTCTTCTAAATTTTTTCCTCTCCAATTTATTTTCATATCTAAATTTTTTGAGGCCTCTTCAATAAAATCTCTAACAGATTTTTGTTTTCCAGTTGCAATCACAAAGTCATCTGGTTTTTGTTGTTGAAGCATTAACCATTGAGCTTCTACAAAGTCTTTAGCATGTCCCCAGTCTCTTAATGCATTTAAATTTCCAAGGTATAAACTTTCATCAATTCCTAATTTTATTCGAGTAAGAGCTCTTGTTATTTTTCTTGTAACAAATGTTTCACCTCTAACAGGGCTTTCGTGATTAAACAAAATACCATTGCACGCATAAATACCATACGCCTCTCTATAATTAATTGTAATCCAATAAGCATAAAGTTTTGCAACTCCATATGGGCTTCTTGGATAAAAAGGTGTTTTTTCATTTTGTGGTGTTTCTCTTACAGCTCCATAAAGTTCGGAAGTTGAAGCTTGATAGTATTTAGTTTTCTTTTCTAATTTTAAAATTCTAATAGCCTCTAAAATTCTAAGTGCTCCTAATGCATCAGAGTCTGCTGTATATTCTGGTTCTTCAAAAGAGACTGCTACATGGCTTTGTGCAGCTAAATTATAAATTTCATCTGGTTGTACTTCTTG
>Ga0209630_10004945_pt1 | contig 11477 bp, 7 predicted proteins | sample COG_01_FD_184745 | JGI IMG/M metagenome (GOLD analysis project Ga0209630, IMG submission 184745) | Pelagic Microbial community sample from North Sea - COGITO 998_met_01 (SPAdes) (version 2) | ecosystem: Environmental > Aquatic > Marine > Neritic zone/Coastal water | place: Helgoland, sampling... | reverse complement strand
CTTCTGCCCCTGCCTGTGACTATCGCGCCTCTCGAGATCCCAGCATTCCTCTTTCCTCGGACGCGACGAAACGCGCTGACGCGCCGCTTCGCCGGCTCCGCGCCGACGCGAATATCGGCGCGCAACGGCCGGGGTACACTCGTGTCACGTCGACGCACGCGTCACCCGTCGCGCCCCCCGCGCGGGGGGTGTCCTCGCGCGCCCGCGCGGGGGGTCCGGCGTCGCGCGCGGCAACCGGCGAATACGGCGTTCTGATCGGTCGAGAGAGCGCTCCAAGCGCTGTGAGAGTAGGAATCGCTGGGAGTGATCCGCGAGTTTTGTGAATTTTACGTGTAACCAGATAAAACGTTGGATCGGCTGACATGTATGATAGCGCTGAATCAAGATTCTCGAGTTAACTGTAAAATGTGGACAATGTACGGAACGAATAGACCGTGGTGTTTGATTAACGATACCAGGTGAGTGTGACATTCCATTGAGTCGTGTAATTTACGGCTATGCCGAATAATCCTAACGGAGCGAACGAGGGACGGAGGTTCGCTCCATGTGGGTCGGCGTAGCCTCGAGGGTATGGTCAATTAGTTATATGCATTCAATCAATTACATTCTTACTTAATGTAAACCAAATTAATTAAATTTAATCAATTTATTACAGAGACTACAACTATTATCTGGAAGAACTTCACTACTCGTGTTGTTTAGATCATTCAGCTGCAGGTATATATTAACACCTTCGTAATAAGCAAGGAACCCTTGGATTCGGTGACGTGTGCGAAGGGCTAAACCAATATTTTCGAGTTAAAAAAAAATTGGCGACAATGTATGGGACGCATTCCGCGCTAATACCAAATAGACCAATCACGTGACAGAATTGCCTACCTCTAATATTTCGCCGCGGTGACCAATATAAATCAATGCGGTGACCAGTGACCCCCTGTCCCTTATCATTACGATCCACACAATCACTCCTGTGGGCAAACAGTATAAAGATTCCGGACTCGAAGGTACATCTGTAAATAGTAATTTTATAAATACCGAACGAACGAAAGTTTATTTATTTGATGACCATCGTAATTGATAGTCCTGGCTGGTGTTTGTGAGCTTGCTCGATAAGAGTTACGAAGGTAACACTTAGTTCTACCACTTCCAATCAAAAGCACTTGAAACTCCTCTAAAACATTTTTCTCAGGCGTGTGAAAGAAATATGAATGGAACACTTCATTTGTATTTGGACACGAGGGAGGGATGTTCGGTTCGACCAACTAATTAAGACTAGAGGGAGCAACTTCCTTGCCTAACAGGTTTGTCCGAAATAACAGAAGCGATGTCATAATTGTCTGATCGACTAGCACCGCGGAAAACCATATGGGCGTATGAGTATCTACCAAGGGATAGGGCGAAACTCGTCCTCGCCCTCCTCAATCTGCTCTTTGAGAACGAAATAGCACGGGGCTATGGAGGCGAATATGATGGCCGCGACCATCTCATTACCGACCGACGACGTAAAAATATTCACTCCAGCAGGATTGGCCATGTGCGCCTTCAGGCCCTCTAAAGGTGAAGTTCCGGTCACGGCGTATTGGGATACCATGCCCAAAAACGACATCATAGCAAGTCGACCGTTCTTAACTTCTTTTACGCGCATTTCAGGGGAATCCTGTCCAGTTGGGTCGAAGGGAAAGTTGCCGACCACTCCAGACTGACCGGTCGCCATGAATCCACGGATGCGGGCAGCCTCAAGAAAACCCATGATGACGGCTTGCAGTGCGATCAGTGTCTTCAGGTCCCAGTCCCCGATAGCAGCCTCGCCGGCCTCCCACCACTTGGGAAGACCAACAGCGTCAGTGAAAAGAATTCCTGCAGTGGCGTGCATGGCCCAACGACCATTCATGAGTTCAGCCTCTTGGAGGTACGGAAGTGTTTCTTCGTTGGCACCGAGACGGAGCGGATCGAAACCTGCAGCGGTGTTACGGGAGCGAATCAGTACATGGAACCGATCGATAAGAGGTGCACCTCGAAGGAAATAAGTCAATGTGTGATGGGTCAAATTGCAAAATATCTGCATTGCTTTCGCGGCGCACCGTAATCTCCAGCCATCGTTCCATCGAGATATGGGGGTGGCTGTGTACCCGGCAGCCAGTGGGTGCCCGCGCTGATAGCGAAGGTGCGCAGCGATCGAGTGGTTCTCTTTCTTGCGACAGCACGAACGGCATTTGTGCTGAACGAGGAGGCGAGCGTCAAAGAAATCATTCTGGTATTCGTTCGTGGCGTATGCTGCGCGCGAATTGTGCCAAGCAGGCGGTGAGGGCTACACAGTTTTGAGAATCCCGACTGGCCAATCAGATCGCTTATATTTTTCCGGATATATGGCTGGTCTGTTGATTGGTATTCTGATTTTCATTAGGGTGAGACATTTTTATATGTAACGATTTTTATATAAGAACGTAAAAGACTTTATCATTACGATCCACACAATCACTCCAGTGGGCAAACAGTATAAAGATTCCGCTTATGTTCACGTAGTAAGCGACTTATCCTTAACTGTTATTAATACCTTCGTATTCTGGATTTCAACCACCCGGCACTTAAGTTTCGAAATATCTTGCTTGAGGCATTTTGCGCAGCTTTTTTCCAACCCGTGCGCGGCGATGTCACTTCTGTATGGGAATCAGTCAGAAATCATGATTGTGATCGTAAAATGGATTAAATCCTACGGCAGGTTTTTGGCGAGTTTTCTTCATTGACTCGCGAAATCGATCAGGCTTACGTAAGATCGGCTGCCAAATAATATGAAAAATAATCAGATGTTCGGCCCCGTTCAATCTTTGCCCGGTGGATCTCTGGTCATGCAAGTTACCTCAATTCCCAATTCACCTGCTAGAATGTGTGTACGTCAGCTGCACAAAAATGGTTTGCAATCTTCTTCTCCTCTGAGAACACAACTGCACGTAGTGAATCGCATCACGAAATTTGGTGTGCGTGCCGCGGGCATCACTCGAGATAGTGACCTCTCACAAGAAGCGATGGAGCCGAAATCAATCGTCCGAGTCGATCTCGGCGAGCGATCGTATCCCATCTACATTGGACCCGGACTTCTTGACAATGGCGATATTCTGTGCAAACACATACCAGGAAGTACTGCATTGGTAGTGACGAACGAGACTGTCGCGCCTTACTATCTCGCTCGCACCGTCGATTCTTTGAGCTCAACCGGTAAGGTCCGCGTTGAAGTTGTGATTCTTCCTGACGGAGAAGAATACAAGACGGTCGAGATTCTCATGAAAATATTCGACAAGGCCCTCGAGTCTAAGCTTGATCGTCAAACAACTTTTGTTGCGCTGGGTGGCGGTGTCATCGGCGATATGACTGGCTTTGCAGCTTCATCCTATCAACGAGGAGTTCACTTTCTTCAAATACCAACGACTGTCATGTCAATGGTTGACTCGTCTGTTGGCGGTAAAACTGGTGTGAACCACCCCGCTGGTAAAAACATGATAGGAGCTTTTTACCAGCCGCGCTGTGTTTTAATAGACACAAGTACACTTGACACTTTGCCTGACCGGGAGTTCTCATCAGGACTTGCAGAAGTAGTGAAGTATGGACTCATTCGCGATGACGCGTTCTTTGAGTGGCAAGAAAAAAATATCGCCAACATCATTGCCCGTGAAGAAAGTGCAATCATTTATGCTATCGAAAAATCTTGCTTGAACAAAGCAGAGGTAGTTGCACTTGACGAGCGAGAAGGCGGTGTGCGTGCAACATTAAATCTTGGTCATACCTTTGGGCATGCCATCGAAACTGGCCTTGGTTATGGCAAATGGCTGCATGGTGAGGCAGTTTCAGTTGGGACAGTGATGGCTGCGCATCTTTCCCACAATTTGGGCTGGGTCGATTCTAGCATTTATGAGCGAGTCATCACCTTGCTTAAGAGGTGCAATCTTCCTACCTCCGTGCCTTCTGAAATGACAAAGGAGATATTTGTAGAACTCATGGCAGTAGACAAGAAGACGAAAGATGGACAAATAAATCTGATCCTTCTGAAAGGGGACATTGGAAATTGCATGTTTACTGGTAGTTTTGATCAAGAAGCACTGCAGAACACCTTAGACATTTTTTGCCGAAAGAAGTGATTGTTTGTTTGGTTTTGAAATCTTGTCGATGGAGAGATCGAATAGAACTGGCTAGACAACCATACATATCATCTACAAATTAAACTGGATACTTGTGTTGCCTTTCACAGCTAGGTTCAAAGCACTTAGAAGCTTGAATTCAAAAATAACGAGGAGGGGGCATCCGGCGCATTTGAAGGTTTTGGTGTCCATGAGAATTTCTCTGAGCAACGATTCGTTTGTGATGGTTCAATTGTGGCTTCTTAATGAAGTTCTGCTCAGCCTTCTTCGAACATATTTTGCGGTTTCCAAAACCATCATTAGATAGATATTTTCGCTCAGTCGGATTACTTTGCTGGCATTTATTTGACTTGTCCGTAGCATTTTCGTACAAGGTTGCGTTCCTACGATCTTCAAACATGAAGCTCGACCCGAGGGTGAAGGCAAACACGTCTTGGATTCTAGTTTCAAGAAGCAGAAGGAGAGAGCTAAAATCCATAATAGTCGCAGCAAGTTGTGATAGGATCATTAAAATAGAGATGAAACCAATGATATCGAAAAATAACTTGATCATCTGCATAGCGGGGCATCGATCAAAAGTAGTGCTTGCGCTGAGAGAAGCACGTGGCCAGTAGCACCTGCTCAATCCAACTGTTGGTTCGTTCTGTTGATTGTAATACCAATGATATGAGACGTTTATGATGTTATGAACGAAACCAATTTTGCACACTGTCATCGAATTCATCCCCTGCTTGCGTCTTGATGGGTTAAGTTGGAGAGCATTCATTTTGTTCAATAGACTGTTGTCCGTTTCCATCCTGAAACTCTGGAAAGCTTGGCAAAACGGTTTCCCTGCTGCCTCATGGTTTCGATGACAGAAAAGTGGAGCCGGCACATTTACTAGGTACACTGTTTCCGTGAGGTTTTTTGGTGGAGGCTCCTCATTTTTTTTGCATCGTACGCCTGCGTCAGCCATGCTTGAAATGTTTAACGGAGTGGAAGATGTTTTTGCGAGTCGCAAAATTTTTGAGGACTTCGCAGAGAGATAAGTTTTCTCGCTTTGTAGCCCTTGCACAAGTTGTTTGGCATCGCAAGCTTTCAACTGCGCTCGCATGATCATTCGTGAAACGAGTGTAGTCGGTGCATGTCTCGGTGTGCATCCCCTCTTCTTACTTGAGATGAGAGCAGAAGGGGAAAATGTGGCAGATCGGTCCTCTGGTATTCCAAAGGGCGAGAATTCTTTCCAGGTACCTGAAACTGCCGAAACTGCCTCAAGGGCCGAGATGTCAGGTGAGAATATATCAATACCCAAGAGAATTCTCGGGAGACTATCTCGCGCGTCACCGCGTTGCTCAATGGAAGGCAACGCGTTAAGGAGTCTAATTTCTGAGGCCCCTCGGCAGGGAGAGTTTGTGTTCTTTGCACACAAATGAGCCTGTTTCTCTGCCTTTCTCTGCAAAGGCCGTTCAACATCTATGTTGACCCTGTAAGGATGATCATTTTCATTTTAAGCCTCTGCTAATCATGGGGACATAACGGTGCGATCTCCTCACCATGTTGCCGACGGATCTCTATCAAGAAAGTTGCGAGCTTGACTTCCGAACGAGGCACGCGCTTCCTCGGCGAAAACTTGGCATTTTGCCAGGAGAAAGAACCCAAGCGAGCAGGCAAAAATATTTTTAGTAGAGACTGGAAGTATCGACCGCATCACAACACCCGATGCCCGATGCGGTTCAACTCAGGGGCTGGGCAATCACGTACGGCATCATCAGCCCCTGGAAGCAAGACAAGCTAACGCTGCGTGCGTAGATTACAGTGTTACGAACGAACGAACGACACGAAGGATACTTGTATAGTACCTTCGTACCTTCGTACGAGTTTCGAAGGTATGAAGGTTCCTTCGAAGGTACCTTCGTAGTGTAGATATACGTTTTGGTGTCTTACACTATTATTAGCTGCAAGATCATGTAAACTTCAGTAACTCTTGTTGCGATGTAATTTGGAAAATTATCGAAAACACGCGCGACCCTCAATGTTTGGCGCGTAGCACGTGTCGATATTTGCAATCGAATGATAAAAACTATGCGATATGGGCCAGATCTATGTTAGTTAGGAAGCTAGCTAGCTAGACAGACACCCTGAATGACACCCGCCCTGATAATAATAAGGTACGTATTTAATTTCATAATATATATAGTACGAAACTTACGAAGTAATATTATTAATAAATAAAGCAATAATCTTAATCTTAATTATATATTATCGATAAAAAATAAAGGGTCCATAATTATGAAGAGTCTCACATTAAACATTTATTTATTAAATAAATAGAGCTAAACCATGATTTACGAAACTAAAGAAAATTAGAACTCTTGGAATGGGTGAATGTATGAAGGGCTTAACCAAGATTCTCGAATTTAAAAAAAAAAATTGGCGACAATGTATGGAACGAATAGACCGTGACGTTTGAGAAACGATACCAGGTGAATGTGACATTTTTTACAGTCAAAAATGTCCACAATGTATGGAACGAATAGTCCGTGATGTTTGTTAAACGATACCAGGTGCACCGGACATTTTTTACAGTCAAAATTTTTCCGAAATGTGTAGATGCGGCTATGCCGAATAATAATAAAAATTTTACAGGGAGGAACAGGAGTCGTGTTTAACGTGATTGCGTGGGTTCGCTCCCAGGTGTGTCGGCATAGCCCCCGCATGGTTATTAAATCATGATAGAATTGCGGGTACGTACGTATTATTACGTACACGTTTAGCTAGCTAGCTAGCATATATAGCTAGCTAGCTAGCTAGATAGATAGGGCGCTCTCCTGCTGCTTATTCATTATTTGACAGAAAATAAAGCTCGTGTTACCAAGCTTTATGATGCAAACATGCGCACATCTCCTCTGAATATGTCCCACTGCCAATAGAGCTTGAAATACCAACTAGGCGGGACCAAATCAAGCTTACAGAGCAGTAAGTAGTGGCATGTTGATACACATGCCAATTTCCCAAGTACTATTCTACGAACAAAATGTTCCTTTCGCCATCAAGAACCCAGACATCAAGGCTTGCATATTCGTCCAAACATGCACATAACGTCTGTTGCGCAGAGGGCATGGATGTTGAAGAAAAACATCGAGAAAATAAATAAATGTTTTATACCTCAACCGTGTACCCCTTGCTGATTACCAAAGCGACAGCCTGCTCGTACCTCACCTCTGAAGTTGGCTGTGCATCGGCCCAATCTCTTATGGCCTGAGTCGAAGTGAATCATGAAATTGCAACAGTACCGACTCTAAAATTCACGAACCATGTAGACAGCTGTAATTGGATCAAGCTTTGTCGTATCACCTGCTGTTTCTTCTAAACTGATCTGAAATTTACAAAGTATTGATGAGGCAGAGAGTTGGCAAACAATATGCTGGACAGTGACCACCTTGGACATTTTCATCAGCCGCAGAGCCTCGTTGACATCACCCTCACTGACCTGTTGAAACATATAAATTGAACACATATTCGAAGTAGTGTGCCAATTCCATGAACCTGATCTGCCCATCGTAAACGCGCAAGAGCTTCAGACAAACGCAAAATTGATAAAAGGGTGCGGGCAGTCGTGTAGCCCTGAGTGCCAAGCAGAAGACTGAACAAGTCTTTGTAGAATCTGGAACGTTAAATAGACGTACCATGGCTTTATCTCCGGCATCAAGCTCGTCTTGCCGCATCTCTGCGTACGCTGAAGCGATGTAGTTTGACAGCTCGACAGGGACATGTGGATTAAATGTTCGTGCGTGCGCAATATATGCACGGAGCTGCACAACTGCAATTGGCTCAAACCCAAGGCCCTAATGAAAAATGCACCACAATGTCAGATGTGATAATGACAAGTTAATATAACCATACCGGTGGTTTGCCCTCCTTGTGCACGTGGAGGACGTGCTGCGCTAAAGCTACATCGGACTCAGAGCCAGCCATGTCAAGTATAAGCCACATCAAGTCAAATCTACTGAGAAGCGCTGCAGGAAGATTGATGTTTTCTTGTGGACTGGCCATAATGTTGTATCGTCCATATGCTGGGTTTGCAGCTGCAAGCACCGCGGTTCGCGCATTGAGTGTCGTTGTTATTCCAGCCTATGGATCCAAGAAAAGAAATGTGTTAACAATCATCCAGACAAAAATAGACAATATGGCTCATCTGTGATTATGATGGTGTGCGGTTGCAGTACACTGTCGGAGTGCATGCTCACCATCAAGTTGATGTTGACTCACCTTCGCAATACTGACCGTTTGCTGCTCCATGACTTCATGGATTGCAGTCCGATCGGATTCCTCCATTTTGTCAAATTCATCAATGCAACATATTCCATGATCGGCAAGCACGAGTGCACCACCTTCGAGTATCATCTCACCAGTTACCGTGTCTCGCTGAATGGATGCGGTCAATCCGACGCCACTACTCCCCCGACCCGTCGTATAAACGCTTCTGTCGAGAAAAGAATATAATGACGGAATTAAATTATGGCGAGATGTGGGAGGTGTAACTACCTTGGGGCTAATGATGTGATATGCTTGAGAAGCTGTGATTTGGCAACACCAGGATCCCCCATCAGACAAACATGGATATCCCCACGAATTTTAATACCATCGCTTAACTCCCGAGTAACACCTCCGCACAAAAGGAGAAGCAGCGCTTTTTTCACATCAGCATGGCCGTATATTTCTGGCGCGATTGACTGCGCCAGCTTCCCATACATGTCAGGTTGCTGGTGATGATGCCAAAGATTGCTCATATGTTCTGCAGACATCACAATATCAGAATATCTTTTTTTTGTGTGTGTTATAGCCATTGCTTCGATGTACGTGTTGGCAACAAGACCGGCTTGCATCGCCTGTGATTTAGATGTGACTACTTCATCTGATGTCAAAAAAATTTAACAGGTGCACCTTGAACCCTGTAAATGGTTTTGGAAGAAAGATTCCAGTAATATCCACGACGTCTCCAGGCCCGAAGGAAAGGCCGAAATTATAATGCCAATCAAATCAGGGATGACGAATCATCTTGAAATAATTTTCGTTAACATTTTGCGTGGATCTCGACCTCATTGTTCGCGTAAGATTGCCTTTTACATGTAAAGTCAAAGATCGAGGGATATGACCGACTGGTACATCTTCGGAAAGCTCTTGCACTTTTACTTCCTGTTCCAGGGAAAATGATTGTCATAATGCAAAGTACGAAACATGGCTGCACTCTTTGATTTGGGCAGACGATTGCATTGTCACCAACCTGAAACTTGACGAACTTGGATGCCCGGGTCTCCAAGAAAAGTTCTCCTGCGGATGATGTTTTATCGGGTAAACAGCATGTTATTATAAGTGCCCCTCACCGTGAAGTGCACGATTGGTGCAAACCCCAGAGGGACATCTGCTTATCGGGTTAAAACTATCGCCAATCACCTCCTGGCACATGATCTTCTGCATCAGAACAAACGCTTGAAAGAGGCAAACAGTGCAAACCTGGTAAATTTCAAAGCCGCAGCCATCGCATGTCAAACACGCGACCTCTAGAAGTGGTTTCACATCTCCGACTCGTGTGCATATACCCTGATAGCCAAAGTACATGCAGTTACACCGACAAGGTTATTATTGCTTGCATCATACTACCGTGAATGTCACGAGGTGTCCAATATCAGCTGCCCGAATGCTTCTCACGGTCCGAACTGCACTTTTTGTACCAGGCTTGAAGTACACTCGAAATCGCCGCCGCAAAATATTAGGAAGTTGAGGAGAAGTACTCTTGCCATCATCAGCATGCGAACCAATCTCCTCTCTCTGCAAAACAGAACACTATTTGGCAAGGATCGTGGACAACGCTCAAGAAATCATGCAGCATACCTGACGCATCAGAACGTCAAAAGAGTCGTCCTCATCAGAAACTCCGAATATTCTACTACTGGGCATAATATCATCAGCTGCTTCGGCGAAGATTGACGCATAACGCCGTGCATTAGATTGTACGCTCTTGGGAAAGTTTTCATATCCTTCTTTCGATGAGCAAAACTAATATTTCACAAAAGAACATCAATGAAAAGATGTCACTGACAAAGTGAGGAAGTTGTGTACCTCTTCTAAGTCTGCAATGTCGATTTCCAAGGACTCCCTTTTTCGATTGGAAATATCAAGCTGACAAACGAAGTTCAGACAGAGATGACGCCAACGTGAAATCAAAGGTTCTTTACCAGCATATTCTCGTATTTTCTGCGACCGCTCTCACGGCCACAACTGTAGGTCTTCAAAAAGAAGACGCATCTCTCTGGAACAGATATTGTGAGAGCTCGACACAGGCCTCGTTTGTCTATCGTCCCACCTTTATCCGATCTATAATCTGGAAACATCACTTTAATAAGTCGCGTCCGTGTAAGCAGGGATGTGACGCCGATTCATCGGAGTGTGGACCGGTTTGGAAAGTTTTGAAATCTTCCTGAAGCCAACTTTTTGGTTGTGAATTTTTCAACTCGTACCGGTGGAGGTTTGGGTGGATGAGTGGAATTTTGCTTTCAAGCCCAGGGTCAATTGACTGATGCAAAAAAACATTCGCCCATCAACGTGATCGATGAGCTCCGCGACTTGATCGTGAGTCCACGTCCGTTGCGAGCGCTTTTTACATGAGCAAGATGCGCGCTCATGTAGCCGCTGACGCGCGAGTAACGAGCGGTGCGCTGTATCTTTAGGGTCCGCGCCGTGTCTTTAGGGGGTTGGGGTTGGGTTTTCAGGGTTTAGAGTTTAAACAGCCGCGAAGCGGCTCTTCGAGCTCTCCCTTTCAGCCAGGTCCCCCGTCATCACGAGAGACCTTGCGCGTTTTTTGCCACCATGAGGGGGCGAGGGCGCCGGCATGCCGCTGGAATCCCCTATACGCTAACCCCCAAAAACCCCCAAATAAAGGTGTTTGGTATGATCCTAAAGACCGAGCGCGCCGCTCGCACGTAGCGCGCGGGCGCGCGCTCTTGCCGTGCGCTGACACGCGTTGCGCGTTGGTCTTTCAAAACACACACCGCTTTCAGGTTGATAGTGAATGATTTTTGGCACCAGTCAATTGACCCTGGGTTCGAAACTGAAATTCCATCCCTCCACCCAACCCTCCCCTACGAAGATTTTTCAACAGGAAACACTTGCAAAAATGTAACACGCACGCACGGACCTGCATATCGTTAATTAAGAATCACGGTATATTTTCTCCTTACAATGTCGCCATGACCTGGTATCGTCAACCAGGATTTACGGCATGCCGACCCGCCTGGAGTGTATCCAAACAAATCAGTCACTCGTTCAATACGAAACGTAATGAGGCGCCATAGGAAAAAAAAACGCGCG
>Ga0209630_10004940_pt1 | contig 11479 bp, 10 predicted proteins | sample COG_01_FD_184745 | JGI IMG/M metagenome (GOLD analysis project Ga0209630, IMG submission 184745) | Pelagic Microbial community sample from North Sea - COGITO 998_met_01 (SPAdes) (version 2) | ecosystem: Environmental > Aquatic > Marine > Neritic zone/Coastal water | place: Helgoland, sampling... | reverse complement strand
CTGGTCCGGAGCGCCGTCCTCGCCGGCATGGGTCTGGCCGTCATGATGCACGACGAGGTCGCGCCCCTGATCGCCGAAGGCCGCCTGACCACCGTCCTCGACGACTGGACCCCGCCGTTCTCGGGGTACCACCTCTACTACCCCAGCCGCCGCCAGCCGACCCCCGCCTTCGCCCTCCTCGTCGACGCCCTCCGCTACCGCAGCCGGTAAAAGAACGGCGGCCCCTCTTACGAGAGACCGCCGCAGTCTCGTCCGGGTCGGGACGCTCGGGGGAGTGGAAATGCCCGGATCGACCTCTGGTCAAATCCGGGGCGCGGGTCGGCGCCTCAGAAGAAGCCGAGCTTGTCGGGGCTATAGCTGACCAGCAGGTTCTTGGTCTGCTGATAGTGGTCCAGCATCATCCGGTGGTTCTCACGCCCGATGCCGGACTTCTTGTAGCCGCCGAAGGCCGCATGGGCGGGGTACTGGTGGTAGCAGTTGGTCCAGACGCGGCCCGCCTCGATGGCCCGGCCGGCGCGATAGGCGGTGTTCATGTCGCGCGACCAGACACCGGCGCCGAGGCCGTAGACCGTGTCGTTGGCGATTTCGATGGCCTCTTCCAGCGTCTTGAAGGTTGTCACCGACAGGACCGGGCCGAAGATCTCCTCCTGGAACACCCGCATGTTGTTGGTGCCCTTGAAGATGGTCGGCTCGACGTAATAGCCGCCGTTCAGATCGCCCTTCAGCTCGGCCTGATCGCCGCCGGTCAGGACCTCGGCGCCCTCCGCCTTGCCGATGGCCAGGTAGGACAGGATCTTGTCGAGCTGGGCCTGCGACGCCTGGGCGCCGACCATGGTGTTCGGGTCCAGCGGGTCGCCGCGCACGATGGATTCCACCCGCTTGATGGCCTTCTCCATGAAGGCGTCGAAGATGTCCTCATGGATCAGGGCGCGGCTGGGGCAGGTGCAGACCTCACCTTGGTTCAGCGCGAACATGGCGAAACCCTCCAGCGCCTTGTCGAGGAAGGCGTCGTCGTGATCCATCACGTCCTTGAAGAAGATGTTCGGCGACTTGCCGCCCAGCTCCAGTGTCACCGGGATCAGGTTCTCGGTGGCGTATTGCATGATCTGCTGGCCGACGGCGGTGGAGCCGGTGAAGGCGATCTTGGCGATGCGCGGATTGGTGGCCAGCGGCTTGCCGACCTCCACCCCGGTGCCCGAGACGATGTTCAGGACTCCCGCCGGAATCAGGTCCTGGATCAGCTCCATGACCATCAGGATCGAGGCCGGAGTCTGTTCGGCGGGCTTGAGCACGATGCAGTTGCCCGCCGCCAGAGCGGGCGCCAGCTTCCACGCCGCCATCAGGATCGGGAAGTTCCACGGAATGATCTGCCCGACCACGCCCAGCGGCTCATGGAAATGATAGGCGACAGTGTCATGGTCGATCTCGGAGATCCCGCCTTCCTGGGCCCGGATGCAGCCGGCGAAATAGCGGAAATGGTCGATGGCCAGCGGGATGTCCGCGGCCATGGTCTCGCGCACCGGCTTGCCGTTGTCCCAGGTCTCGGCCTCGGCGATCGCCTGCAGGTTCGCCTCGATCCGGTCGGCGATCCTGTTGAGCATCACGGCCCGCTCGGTCACCGAGGTCTTGCCCCAGGCGTCTTTCGCCTTGTGGGCGGCGTCCAGCGCCAGTTCGACGTCGGCGGCGTCGGACCGCGCCACCTCGCACAGCACCCGGCCGTTCACCGGCGACAGGTTCTCGAAATAGCGGCCGGCGACCGGCGCCACCCATTCGCCGCCGATGAAGTTGTCATAGCGGGGTTTGAACTTGGGCGTCGCGGCGCGAATGAATTCGGGCTTGGTCATCGGTCGTCTCCGTTGTTTCCAGGGCGCGCCGGTTTCGGCGTCGTCGTTGGAGACCAGAGAAGCGCCCGCGATCCGGGCCGCGCCAGACGGCGAGTTCATGCTGCGCCGCACACCTGTCGCATGCGTGCGACAGGTTCAGTGCCCCGCCAGTCCCAGCCGGTTCAGCTTGCGGTGAAGGGTCGCGCGGCTGACGCCCAGGGCCCGCGCGGCGGCCGAGACATTGCCGTCGGCGCGCGCCAGGGCCCGACGCACGGCGCCGCGTTCGGCCTCGACCAGTTCCTCGCCGCTCCCGCCGACCGACAGCACGTCCGAGGCCGGCAGCTGCCCGGCGATACGGGCGTCGGTGATGTCCAGCATCTGCCGCGCCGATCGCGTCGCCCCGACCACCAGATCGTGGCGATCCACCGCCAGGAGGGCGGCCCCGTGCCTTTCCCCGCCAGGCGGCAGGACGATCCGGGTCTGGGAGAAGGCCTCGCGGAAGTGAGCTGCCTCAATGGCGCGGGCCGCGTCGCCCACCGCCGCCGCGATCAGGCCGACGAAGCCCTCGGTCAGGTCGGCCCTGGCCGAGGAGACGTCCAGCGCCGCCGCCAGCCGCCCCTGATGGTCGTAGATCGGCGCGGCGGTGCAGCTCAGGCCGATATTCTTCGTATGGAAATGCTGGTCACGATGGATGGTCAGGGCCCGGCTCTCGGCCAGACACGTCCCGATGCCGTTGGCCCCCTCGGTCGCCTCGGACCAGACCGCGCCCGACCACAGGCCCCAGCGGCGGAACTGGTCGTCGTCGGCGACGGCGCCACGCCGATCGACGGGCACCCCGTCCCGATTGGTCAGCAGGACGCAGCAGCCTGTGTCGCCGACGGCCTGGAACAGCCGGTCCAGCGTCGACTGCGCCGCCCGCATCAGGGGCTCGATCTCCTGCCGCGCCGCCGCCAGCTCCTGCGCCGTCAGCACCTCGGGCGGCCGCCCGTCCTCGGGATCGAGGCCATAGAGGGTGATCGAGCGCCGCCAAGACGCCGCCAGGGCCGAACGCGCCGGCCCCGCTGCATCATCCAGCACCGACCGCACCCGATCCGGATGGGTGGCGGCGTCGGTCAGGGCGTCGGACCTCTGGCCCATGGTTCTCACTCCCGCCGAGGCCCCTTTCGAAGGACCTTCGCTGTTGACCGTTATTGGATACCCGTCGATCCCGGCTTGCAACCTCCTCATCCGCGACGGACTTTTCAGGGCGGGACGTTTCAGGTCTGACACACACGACGAGAGGACGGGCCATGCCTTCGGAATCCGACGTCAACGCCGCCATCGCCCTCACCCGCTTCGGCCTCGGCGCCCGACCGGGTGAGATTCAACGGTTGAACGACCCCCGCGGCTGGCTGGAAGGCCAGATCCGACCGACCGGCGCGGCCAATCCGCCGGGCCAGTTCGACACCTCCGTCGAGCGGATGCAGGCCTTCCTCGACTATCAACGCGACGCCCAGCAGGTGCGGCAGGCGCGCCGGGACATGCCGCCTGCCGAGATGGGTCAGCCCGGCGCCCAACCGGCCATGGAGACGCCCGCCCAACCCCGGCGACAGCAACGCCGCGCCCAACGCATGGCCAATCAGGCCGACCAGAACGCCCCCATCGCCCAGGCGGCGCCCATGCCCGCCGCCTCCGATCCGGCTCAGGCCGCCTTCGACGCCCGTCGCGACAGCCGCCGCGATCTGGTTCAGGATACGGCGCGAGAGTTCCTCGCCCGTGCGCAGCTGGGCGCGACCACCGATGCCGGCTTCGCCGAACGCTGGGCCCTGTTCTGGGCCAACGGCTTCACCGTCTCGGCGACCAAGTTCCAGTCGGCCGTCTTCATGGGCCAATATGAGCGCGAGGCCATCCGGCCCCACGTCTTCGGCAAGTTCGAGGATCTGGCCGTCGCCGCCGAACAGCATCCGGCCATGCTGCTCTATCTCGATCAGGCTCAGTCGATCGGCCCCGACAGCCGCGCCGGCCAGCGCCGCAACGCCGGGCTGAACGAGAACCTCGCCCGCGAGATCATGGAGCTGCACACCGTCGGCGCCGACGGCGGCTATACGCAAGGAGACGTCACCGAGTTCGCCCGCGCCCTCACCGGCTGGTCCGTCCCTGCGCCGCGCGATCAGGGCATGGACCTCGTCCGCGCCAATGTCGCCGCCGGGGCTCAAGGTTTCGGCGGCGGCGGCCAGCGACAACAAGCCCGCTATGCGCGCGGGGTTCAGGCGGCGGTGCGCGGCGAGCCCGGCCTGAACGGCTTCGTCTACCGCGCCATCGTCCACGAGCCCGGCGAACGTACCGTGCTGGGCAAGACCTACGCTCCCGGAGAGAAGGATCAGGGCGAGACCATCCTGCGCGACCTCGCCAACAGTCCCCGGACGGCGCGTCGGCTGGCGCGCAGGATCGCCGCCCACTTCGTCGCCGACGATCCGCCGCCGTCTCTGGTCGACAAGCTCGAACAGGCCTGGACCCGCTCGGGCGGCGACCTCGCCGTGGTGGCCCGGACGCTGGTGACCGCCCCCGAGAGCTGGTCGCCCCAGCCGGCCAAGATCAAGACGCCCTATGAGTTCATCGTCTCGGCCCACCGGGCTCTGGGCACCAGCCCGCAGCGGATTCAACCGTTGCAGCAGGCCCTCGTTGCCATGGGGCAGCCCGCCTTCGCCGCTCCCTCGCCCGAGGGCTGGCCCGACACCGCCGCCGACTGGGCCGGACCCGACGCCCTCGTGAAGCGGCTGGACTGGTCAAAGACCGTCGCCGACCTCGCCCAGATCGCCGATCCCAACACCGTCGCCGCCAATGCGCTCGGCGCGCGTCTGACCGAACGCACCCGCCTCGCCGTCGCCCGGGCCGAAAGTCGTCCCGAAGCCCTGACCCTCTTCCTCATGTCGCCGGAGTTCCAACGCCGATGACCTACCCCCACCTGAACCGCCGCCTTTTCCTCGGCGCCGCCGGCGTCAGCCTCGCCTTCGCCGGCCGGGCCTCGGCCCAGTCGGCCGCCGGGCCGCGCAACAAGATGGTCGTCATCATCGCCCGCGGGGCCATGGACGGCCTGTCGGTCACCGTCCCTTACGGCGATGCGAACTACGTCCCCTTGCGCGCCGGCCTCGCCATCGCGGCGCCCGGCCAGCCCAACGGCGCGCTCGCCCTCTCCGAAGGCTTCGGCCTGCACCCGTCTCTGGCGGGCCTGCACGACCTCTACGGCGCCGGCCAGATGCGCTTCGCCCCGGCGGTGGCCATTCCGGCCCGCATCCGCTCCCATTTCGACGCCCAGGACGTGCTGGAAAACGGCGGCGAGGGCCTGCGCCAGCAGACCGACGGCTGGCTCAATCGGGCGCTCGCGGCGTCCGGCGCCCGCTATCACGGCCTGTCCATCGGGGCCCAGACGCCCCTGATCCTGCGCGGCTCGGCCCCGACGTCCAGCTGGGCGCCGGGCGGCAAGATCGAGGGCGGCGACCGCATCGCCTCCCTGCTGCAGGACCTCTATGTCGACGACCCCATGCTGGGGACCAATCTGGCCCGTGGTCTGGAGACCGAGCAGATGGCCATGGTCGCGGGCGACGCCACGGTGCGCCGTAGCGACGTCGCCGGCCTCGGCGCTGCGGTCGCCCGTCTGATGGCGGGGGATCAGGGCGCCGACCTCGTGGCCCTGTCGATCGACGGCTGGGACACCCACGCCCGCCAGCTGGGCCAGCTCCAGACCCGCCTCACCGGCCTCGATCAGGTCATCGGCGGCCTGCATCAGGGTCTGGGAAATGACTGGGACCGCACCGTCGTCGTCGTCGCCACCGAGTTCGGCCGCACCGCCCGCGCCAACGGAACCCAAGGCACCGACCACGGCACCGGGTCCTCCCTGTTGCTGGCGGGTGGCGCGCTCAAGCGGGGCGGCCCAAACTCCGGCATGGTCGGCGACTGGCCGACGCTCGCCGAGGCGAAACTGTTCGAGGACCGCGACCTGACCCCGACGCTGGACGTCCGCTCGGTCTTCAAGGGCGTGCTGCGCGACCACATGGGCGTCGACCGCGCCGCGCTGGACAATCGCGTCTTCCCCGGCAGCGCCGCCGAGGCCCCGGCTTACGACGGGCTGGTCTGAAAGCGGCCTATAACCAAAGACCTAAGGGTTGCGTAAGCCTCTGGTATCCATCCCCGGTTATCACTCCGGGACAGCCCGAAAGGGCGTGAAAATGGAGCCCCCATGCCCGGACGCCGCCGGATCCTGATCGCCGAGGACGATTCCCTCGTGCGCGAACTGGTCCGTTCCAAACTGACCTCGGCCGGCTATGACGCCCACACGGCGCGCTGCGGCCGCGAAGCGCTCGAACGGACCTTCCTCATCCGCCCGCATGCCCTGCTGCTGGACCTGAACCTGCCCGATGTCGACGGCTTCGCGGTGCTGGAGACCCTGCGCGCGGAAGCGATCGAAGCGCCTCCATCCGTCCTCGTCCTGACCGCCAGTCGCGCTTCAGAACACGTCCAGCGCGCCGTTTCGCTGGGCGCGCGCGACTATCTGACCAAGGACCGGATTCAGAGCCACCTGCTGCCACGCCTGGCCCGGATGCTGCGAAGCGCCGAACAGGCGGCCCCGTCCGAGGCGGCCTGACGTCAGTCTTCCTGCGGAGCCGCGTCGCCGTTCTTTTCGGCCTGCTGCTGGGCGCGCTTCTCGGCCTTGGCGGCGGCCTTTTCAGCGGCCTTCTTGGCGTCGGCGCGCTCGCGCTCCTGGCGTTCGAAACTGTAGTTGGGCTTTCGGGCCATGGGCGATCTTTCCTTCTTGTCTTTGTGTCAGTTGAGCGCAGCTGATGTTTCGTGTCGACCGTTGATCAGTCGACCGCGACGATCTCGACGGACTGGCCCGCCACCACGGCCTCGTCCCCGACGCGTTTGCCGATCAGGGCGCGGGTGAGGGGCGAGACATGGCTGACCGAGCCCTGGGCCGGATCCGCCTCGTCCTCGCCGACGATGCGCCAGGTCTGGGTGCGGCCGTCCTCGCGTTCGATGGTCACCGACCCGCCGAAGCGCACCACGCCCTCGGCCGGAACCTCCAGCAGCTGGGCGCTGGCCCGCCGCGCGGACCAGTAGCGCAAGTCGCGCGTCGCCCGGGCCATGGCGGTGCGGTCGGCTTCGATCGATCCATGCGCCTGCGCCGCCGTATAGGCCGCGCGCGCAGAGGCCAGCTCGGCCTCGATGGCGGCCAGGCCGGACGCCGTCACCAGATTGGCGTGGGGCGAGATGGGGCGGTCGGGAAGATCGGCGGCCGTGGCCTCCAGGTCTTCCTCACGGGTGAAGGCGACGCTCATCTGGATCATATAGGGGGTTTCCCCCCGGATTTCTCCTGCGGTGTGGGGTAGAGGAAGCGCATGACCGCTTCGAACACTCCCCCCACCGTCTCCATCATCGGCGCCGGCCCCGCAGGTCTGATGGCGGCCGAGGTGCTGTCCCGATCGGGCGTCCGGGTGACGGTGCACGAGCGCATGCCCTCGCCGGCGCGCAAATTCCTGCTGGCCGGGCGCGGCGGGCTGAACCTGACCCATTCGGAGGCGCAGGCCGCCTTCCTGTCGCGCTACGGCGTTGGTGAGGCGACGGTGTCCGACTGGCTCGATGCCTTCACCCCCGACGACCTGATCGCCTGGGCCGAGGGCCTGGGCCAGGCCACCTTCACCGGCTCCAGCGGCCGGGTCTTCCCCCGCGCCATGAAGGCCTCGCCGCTGTTGCGCGCCTGGCTGGCCCGGCTGGACGCGATGGGCGTGGCGCTCAAGAGTCGGTCGCACTGGACCGGCTGGTCCGGCGAGGCTTTGACCTTCGAAGACGGCACCTCCGAAACCCCCGACGCCGTCATCCTGGCGACCGGCGGGGCCAGCTGGCCGCGGCTGGGCTCGGACGGAAGCTGGGCCCCGGTGCTGGCGGCCGAGGGCGTCGCCGTCGCCCCCTTCCAGCCCTCCAACGCCGGATTCAATGTTGACTGGTCCGACATCCTGATCGACCGCGCGGCCGGGCAGGCGCTCAAGGCGGTGGCCCTGACCTTCGGCGGCCAGACCGTCCGTGGTGAGGCGATGATCACCCGCTACGGCATCGAGGGCGGGGCGATCTACGCCCTCTCCTCGGCCCTGCGCGAGGCCATCGCCCGCGACGGCTCGGCCATCCTGACCCTCGACCTGCGTCCCGACCTGACCGAGGACGCCCTCGCCGACCGCCTGGCCAAGGGACGCGGCAAGGACTCCATGACCAACCATCTGAGGAAATCGGGCGGCCTGTCCCCCGCCGCCATCGCCGTCCTGCGCGACATCCCCGGCGAGATCCCGCTCGGCGCCGAGAAGCTGGCCAAACGCATCAAGGCCGTGCGTCTGAAGCTGACCGGGATGCAGGGACTGGAGCGAGCCATCTCCTCCGCAGGGGGCGTCGGTCTGGAGGCCGTAAATCAACAGTTGATGCTGACCGCCCGCCCGGGGGTCTTCGTCGCCGGCGAGATGCTGGACTGGGAGGCCCCGACCGGCGGCTATCTGCTCCAGGCCAGTTTCGCCTCGGGCGTGGTCGCGGCGAACGGCGTGCTGGACTGGTTCAAGCGCTGAACGCGACTTTCGGACAACGCTTTCAGTGATTCCCGCGCGGCCCCGCTGAAGCGGGCGCGGGCACCCTCCCGCGCGGCGGGCGGATTGGCTAGAACCCCCGCATGACCGACATCTCCGGCGTCTGCCCGCCCCGTTTCGCCGCCGTGAAGGACGCCTTCGCGGCCAATTTCACCGATGCGCCCGACGGGCTGAACGAACAGGCGGCGCGGGTGTCGTTCTGCGTCGAGGGGGAGGTGGTCGTCGACCTCTGGGCCGGCCAGGCTGATCCGCGAGAGGGGACGCCCTTCACCGACAGGACCCTGACCCCCGTCTTCTCGACCGGCAAGGCGGTGATGGCCCTGCTGATCGCGACCGCTGTCGAGCGGGGGCAGCTGAGCTACGACCAGACCGTCGCCAGCCTGTGGCCCGCCTATGGTCAGGCGGGCAAGGACGGGATCACTGTGGCCCAGCTGATGTCGCATCAGGACGGCCTGCCCGGCTTCGACACGCCCGAGGACCCGGCCATCTGGTTCGACCGTCAGGCGGTCTTGGACCGGCTCGCGGCCCAGGCCCCGATGTGGCCCCCGGGCACGGCCTCGGGCTACCACCCGATCACCATCGGCTATCTGGCGGGCGAGGTCTTCCGACTGGCCGACGGCCGCTCGATGGGCACGGCGCTCCGCGAGGATTTCGCGACCAAATACGATCTCGACCTGTGGATCGGCCTGCCCGAGGCGGAGCACGACCGGGTCGCGGCGATCAAAAAACCCTCGGCTCCGCCCAGCCTCGGGACGATCGATCCGATCAAGTCCGCCGCCTTCATCTCGAAGGGTGCGGCGCCCGGCGGGCGCGGCTCGACCGAGTGGCGGACGACGGAGATCCCCTCGGCCAATCTGCACGGCACGGCGCGCGATCTGGCGCGGATCATGAGCATCGTCGCCAATCGCGGCGACCTGCATGGCCGGACGATCCTGTCGCCCGACGTTGTGTCGCTGCTGACCCGCGAGCGCATCCACGGCCCCGACAAGGTCCTGCCCTATGTCATCAGCTGGGCCACGGGCGTCATGAGAAACGAAGGCCTGAACATCTTCGGTCCCAACCCGGACACGGTCGGCCACTGCGGCTGGGGTGGCTCCTGCGTCTTCGCCGATACGAAGACCCGCGTGTCGGGCGCCTATGTGATGACGCGTCAGTCGCCACATCTGATCGGCGATCCGCGCGCGGTTCGGTTGATCGACGCCTTCTATTCGGGCTTCTGAACCCGGCCGGGAGCCGTCAGTCCGCCGACAATCCCGCTCAGGATCGCGCAGGCGGCGCAGACGGCCATCACCGCCTGATAGGCCTGATGGAAGACATCGAGGCCTTCGCGCTCGAGCCACTGGCCGCCCATGACCTGACCGAGCACCTCGCGGGCATGTTCCGGATTGACGTTGATCATCAGGGTGAAGACCGCCGACAGCACCATCCCGAGCAGGGCCACGGCAAGCAGGCCGGCGACCCGCGCCACCGCATTGTTGATGCCTGAGGCCACCCCCGTGTGCCCCGGCGGGACCGCCCCCATCACCGCCGCCGTCAGAGGCCCGACCGCCAGCGTCATGCCGATCGCCAGCACCGTCATTCCCGCCAGAGGCCCGGCGACATAGCCGGCGTCCGACGGCATCATCGCCAGCAAGGCCAGCCCCACGCCCGCGAGGATCGGCCCGACGCTGAGCGACAGCTTCGCTCCGAACCGGTCGGCGATCCGCCCCGCCAGATCCGAGAACAGCCCCATGATCACGGCGAACGGCAGCATGGCTGAGCCCGCCCCGGTCGCGGTCCAGCCGTGCACCCGGATCAACTCGAACGGCAGGAAGAACATCGCCCCGCCCAGCGCGAAATAGAGCAGCAGCGTCAACAGGTTGATTCCGCTGAACACCGGCGAGCGGAACAACGACAGCGGCATCATCGGGTGTTTCTCACGCGCCTCGGCCCACAGGAAGCCCGCCAGCACCAGCACCCCGCCGACCAGCGACCCGACGATCCAAGGATTTCCCATCCCCAGATCGGGCGCCGCCGTCAGGCCCCAGGTCACCGCACCCAGACCGGCCACGGCGAGGACGGCGCCGAGCCCGTCCAGCCCCTTGGCCTCCTCGTCGCGGCTCTCGGGCGTGAACTTCACGGTGATCAGGACGGCCAGAATGGCCAGCGGGACATTGATCCAGAAGATGGCGCGCCAGTCGGCGTGGTCGGCCAGCCAGCCGCCGACGAGAGGCCCGACCATGCCGAAGATGGCCCCCGCCCCGGCCCAGGCGCCGAAGGCCTTGCCGCGCTCCCCGGGCGGGAAGGTCGCGCCGATCAGGGCGAGCGCTCCGGGCGTCAGCAGGGCCGCGCCGACGCCCTGCACCGCCCGCGCCCCGATCAGGGCCTGAACGTTCGGCGACAGGCCGCAGGCGATGGAGGCGAGGGTGAAGACCGCCACCCCGATCAGGAAGACCTTGCGCCGTCCGAACCGGTCCCCGGCCGCCCCGCCGATCAGGACGAGGGCGCCGAGCGTCAGCAGATAGGCGTTCGACACCCACTGCACCGCCGCCAGGCCCGCCCCGAGGTCGCTCTGGATCGACGGCAGGGCGACGCCAAGGGCCGAGCCGTCGATGAAGGTCAGCGAGGACCCCAGCACCGTCGCGGCGAGGATCCAGCGCTTGTGGGACGTCGACAGGGGCTCTTCAGTACGGGGGGCCATGGCCCGAGGCTAGGCCGGTCCCTAGGCGGCGTCGACCACCGTCTTGATCGCCTGCCGCTCGGCCCGTTTGCGCCACAGGGCGGCGAGGGCGAAGACGGCGGCCCCGGCCCAGATGAAGGCGAAGGAGGCGAGGCGCAGCGCGGTCAAGGGTTCGCCCGTAAAGACGCCGACGGCGAACTGCAGCGTCGGGGCGAGGAACTGCAGGAAGCCGATCGTCGACAGGGGCAGCCTCCGCGCCGACCAGGCGAACAGGGCCAGGGGGACGGTGGTGATGATCCCGCAGGCGATCGACCAGGCCCAGTGCGACGGGCTGGCGAGGCCGACCGCCTGTCCCGTCTGGGCGAGCCAGATCAGTCCGGCCGCGCCTAACGGCA
>Ga0209630_10004938_pt1 | contig 11482 bp, 21 predicted proteins | sample COG_01_FD_184745 | JGI IMG/M metagenome (GOLD analysis project Ga0209630, IMG submission 184745) | Pelagic Microbial community sample from North Sea - COGITO 998_met_01 (SPAdes) (version 2) | ecosystem: Environmental > Aquatic > Marine > Neritic zone/Coastal water | place: Helgoland, sampling... | reverse complement strand
TTGTTGCTTCAAATTGTGAATGCAATCTATTAGTTGGTTTTGTTGTGTAGATATCCTTAAAGAAGTTATCTACGAAATTTTCATTAATTGTGTAAAACATAATATTCCTTTTTTTAATTATACATTTACTATATTATGTACCAAATTCATACCAATCTTGAAAGTATGACAATTTGTCAGTTTTATAAAAATATACTATGACACTTTGTCAGATTCAATATCACTATGTGTCAGTGCTCGATATAAAACTTCTATCTCTTCCTCTGTCCAACATAGACCTAATCCGTTTAACCCATCAATCTCAACTATATATTCTCCTTTTTTTAGATTATCGAAATCTTCCCATTCATCATTTGTAGAAGAAATAAGAACAGGACATCTTTCATCAGGATTATCTTTTGGTAAGGGTAACATATAGTAATAATACTCAGTGTCGTTTCCTTCATCAACATCAATATATTTTTCCCATCCTTGCCTTTCAAAGGTTTTTTCTGTAATAGGTATTCTGGGAAACTCTGTTATTTCCTTTATCATTATTCTAATACTATCTTTATTGTATCACTAACAAGATATTCTCGTATTGTACCAGTTAATATAAGAGTATCTCCTATCATTGTATTAATTGGTGCTATCACATTATGAACTTTACCATCAACCACATAAGATGATTGATTAGATGTACTTACATCCTCTTCCTGATATATCCAAGTAAGATTACTATTCCAACTTACTTTTAATGGCTCATTAGAATAATAGTTATCAACAGTACCACTAACTGTGTGTATAGTTTGATTAGAACTATCGTTTAATTCTAAATGATAAAAGCCATTTGAATCAATTGGTAATCTACCATCTAACTCTAAGGTTGGTTCTTCTAATAAAAATACATCATCCTCTTGTGGTGTACACGATGCTGCTAAAATCATTAGTACTATTACTAATACAAGTACAAAATAGTTTGATAGTGTATTTAAAAAATCTTTCATTATAATAAATAATCTAATATACTATCCCATGTTGGATAAGGTCCAACCTTGTTATCTTCATAGTTTACTCCAAACTGTAAATGTTCACCACTAAAATCACCAGCTCCATTCTTAGTTCTATCATCGATAAGGTAATCACCCATCAGTAAATCTTTTCTGTGTGTTGTGAATAATCTTTTGTGGAAAATATCACCAAAGTAATCTTCTATCCAAAATCTTTTATCACTCAAACTCATTGGGTTACCCCATGGAGCTGAAGTAGCGATGAATAATTCATACTTACCACTTTCGTGTAATTTCTTTACGGCTTCAATTGCTCCTTCCATTGGTGGAGCATTTCTGAAAATACCTTGAATGTGGTCTGGATTATCTGTGTATCTTTCTTTTAAGTAAGGATGTAAAGTGAAAAACTTATCAAAAGCTTTTCCTAAATCAACTAAGACTCCATCCATATCGATGTAAACTATTTTTTTCAATATTTTTTCTTTTTTAGGGTTAATATTATCACTCATTTACTATGTAAATATACGAAAAATATTTGGAATAAACAAGTCTTTTCGTGTTTATTTTTTAGGTAAATAAACATAAGCCTCATTACCTTCAAGTGGTTCTAATTTATAGTGTTTATATACTGATAAGTAACTATCTCTAATATAATTCTCAACTTCTTTCTGTGTAATAATAGAATTGTTTTCTACCATTTTTATAAGTTCATCAGCACGATATTGAACTTCATTGATGTGTTCAATAGTAGCACCAGTCTTACCTCTTGAATATTTACTCTGAGCTTGACTATATGATTTAATGTTATCTATACCAAGTGTTTCTCTCAACAAAGGAGATGTAGGAGTTTCAAAGTAGTTATCCCAACATCTACGGATCATTTCAGAAACAGCGTGGTGAGAGGGATACATTCCATTTGGTATTTCCTTTAGCAATAACCACACATCATTACTAAACTTTCTTGCAACTCTATTTGTTTTCAAATTTTTTGTTTTATTAATGTTATTATTATCACTCATTTACTATGTAAATATACGAAAAATAATTGGATTTACCAAGCTTTTTCTTACTTATTTTTTTATTAAAAATTTCTCTTATCAAGTTTTTCGTTATTAAACTGTCTATATCTTCTTGTAGGGTCTAGATGTTGGTTTAGGGCAGATGAGTTTATATTTGTTAATCCTAATTTTTTTATAGTAACAAAAGATAAAAGTCTATTCTCACCATACAAATCTTCATACCATATTATTGGAATGTTAAGAACATCTGAAGTTAGTTTTAGTTGTTCTTTTTGTTCTTGTAACTGATGATGTCTATTATTATCATAAAATTCTCTTATAAATTCTTTAGGTATATCATCAAAAGACCATTTATCTTTTACTGATTTTTTATTCTGCATCTTCCAATCTAAATTAAGGAAGCTTTTTTCATGCTCTACATTGTTTAGTCTATCTAAACATATAACCTTATCAAAATCAGCTGCAAGTTTTTGATGGAAATTAGTTACATTATATTTTATACTTGGTGGCTTTTGTTGTGGTAATGTTCTTACAACAACATTATTATATACATCAAGTGCTCTAAGAGGATATTCAATGATTTGATTAAATTGACTCCATTTAACAAATGGTTCATGTATTTGTTTATAATTCTGTGCACCTATACCCTCTACTAAAGAAGTACCCCCACTTCGTGGAGTTGCCAATATTAATATTTTCAAATTTATTTATTTGTATGAGACCTAAAACCCATTACTGGTACATGGCCTGTGATTTCTATTTCTCTTTTCTTAATAAATTGTTTAGATACTTGAAGGGTTTCTAAATCAGTTTCATTCATTACCCAATCTTTGAATAGGTAAGTTAGTAATTTACTTTTAATTGCTTTTATCATTTTAATTAATTTTACTGGTTCTTATTATGCTCTTACTTCCTTATCCCACTGTCTTTGGATAAAGTAATCCAACTTTCGGTGAATCCTATCTATCTCCTCCAAGTTAGGAACTTTCGTATTCATAACCTCAGCATTCAACTTACTAGTCCAATACTCAATTTTACCCATGTACCCATTTGGATATCTTTCATTTAATTTACTCATAATTTTACGTTTTTTAAGGTTTATATTACTTGTGATTTATCTATTAATGTATTTACAGTTCCTATAATACTACTACCATAATCTACCTCTACTCTAATACAACCATTAAGGTCTGCATCAAAATCACATTGGTAGTTATCGTCTGTAACAATTCCTTCTTGGATTTGTCCATATTTATTTTGGAATTTAATTTTAGTATTTATCATATTTTACTTAGTTTAAGGGTTTATTATCACTCATTTACATAGTAAATATACGAAAAATAATTGGATTGCGCAAGCTTTTTTTGAATTATTTTTATATTATTTTTGTAGTAAAAAACTGTCTATATCTGAACCTTGGGTCTAGTTTTTTGTTAAGTAAATTACAGTCTATATTGGATATATTCCATTCTTTTATTATTTCTAAAGATTTTTTTCTATCATCTCCATATAATTCTTCATACCAAGTTATAGGTGTATTAAGAATAACAGATAGTTCTTTAACTAATTCTTTTCCCTCAATTAAGTGTAATTGATTATTATTTTCTAGAAAATTACTAATATATTCAGATGGTATATCTTCATATTTGTAGTTTATATGTGCATCATATCTTGTTTTATAGTGTAAATTTATAAAACTTTCTAAGTGAGATTTATAATCTTTTCTATCTAATAAAATAATTTTATCAAATTCTTTTGCAAATAAACTAATAGAAAATTCAGTATCTATCTTAGGTACTTGTTTGTAATTAGAATTATTAGCAAATATGAGATGTTTAACAACAATATCTGTTTTGTAAGAATCCCATTTTAGTGGCCAATCATATCTTTTTTTATGTAGTGATATATTATATGGTTCGGATATCTTTTCAAACCCCTGCTCAGCTATTTTATAAAGTAAATTAGATGTTCCTGTTCTAGGTGGAGCAAGTATTAATAGTTTCATTATGCATATTCCTGTAATAATCTTAATATTTCATCTAACGATTCATGTCTATGATTATCTAATAAGTTAACTGAGTAAACATATTTAGATTCTTTAACTTTTGGTACTTCATGTATTGCTGAATCATTGGCAAACTTTAAATCAATTTGTTGTGGGTCTCCACATAAAATCATAGTTGATTTTTTTCCTAATCTACCCAATACCATACTAAGTTGTTGTTTAGTTAAGTTTTGAAATTCATCTACAATAACACAAGCATTATCAAAGGTTCTTCCTCTAAAGTGAGATAAAGATACTAACTCAATCTTTTCATCAGATTCCATCTTTTGTAATATAGTTGGTTTGTTATAAACTTTTCTCATATTAGAACGAATTGGAACTAACCATGGCTCCATCTTTTCATCAAGTGAACCTGGTAGATATCCATTATCTTCATTGGATACTGTTGGTCTTGTTATAATGATTTGATTTATTTTTCTTTGGAAATACATATCTAATGCAATCTGTACTGCAAGTAGAGTTTTACCACTACCAGCCTTACCCAATACAAAATTGTATGGATGATATAAGATATTTGTTTTTGCCATCTTTTGTTCTTCTGATAATGTAATTGAAAATCTTACTTTACCCTTTGGTGCTTGTTTACTAATGTTCTGTGTTGCCATTATTTTCCTTTTAAATTAAACTTTGTTTTCTAAAACTAGAATATACATTAACTATTGGTATATTATATTTTAATAATACTGCAGTTAGTGCACTTCCTTCACCATAACCAATTCCATATCTACTGTAATTATTTAGTTTTGGGCTATTCCACTTTCGGTTACCAAAATTACGTTCTACAATTGGTTGTAATTCTATTATATCTTTTTTTATATTTTCAAACTCTGATGTATATGGTAAAGATATTAATGCTTCTTGAGCATATATATCTGATTCGTTTTTTGTATTTAAATGATTATGTATTTCTTTTCTTGTTGATTCAAATACATTTGATAACTTAGTTGGTGTTTTTGTTATATTATAAACATAAGAAGATGTCATATCATAATTAATATTATTATATTCTCCTAACTTATCTACATCTAAATAAGTAATTCTTTTTTTATTTGACTCCATTAAATCTAGTAAAAATATCAACTTATCATAATAACTAAACTTTTTTGATTTATAATTATATGTTTTAAATTCAAACCACTCACTACAATCAGTTAGTAAATGTAGTTTATGTTTATTTTGAAATTTTCTAATATCATCTTTCCATTCAAAAGACCAATCTTTTCCAATACACATTGTTGCAAACTCTATCATCACATTAGTTTTTCTTTTTTAGGATACCAAACTACTAAAACCTTTCTAGTACCTTTTGTTATTGGTGTTACTTTATGTGGGGTTGTGCTTCCATTGTATCTTGCAACATCTCCTCTTTTTTTAAATTCTGTACGGTTTCCATCTAGATAAAATACTCCTCCTTCAAACTTATCTTCTAATATTATTACAAATGTATCATAGGAATTTGTATCGTAATGTTTTACCATTTCAGCTCCCTCGTGATATGTAAAAATATGTATTGTTATTGGAGGTGTATTTTCTATTCCTAATATACTTGCTAGTTTTTTATTTGTATCTTCATTTGTTATATCATAATATTCATGCTCGGTGTTAGGAGATACTGTATCTTGTTTCCTAGATATTAAATCTTGCGATGGTGGTAAATCTTCAAGATTCTTTTTTAGATTAACAATAAGCTCTTCTAATAAAACTACACTATGTTCTGGTATACTGTAAATCATAGTAAGTTATCTATATAGGTAGCTCCACAATTAAAGTTTAATCTGATTGGTGCTTTGTTCCACTTATCTACATAAGCATATCCATAATCAGTTCTACTCATTACTTTTTGAATACAATATGCATATAACTGATATCCCGCATTTCTAGGTGCAACTTTTTTAATTACATATGTTCCACCCGAATAGTTTGAGTTTGGTGTTGGTAACTCTTTTACCTTTTCAACCCAATCATGTGTTAAGAAATCACAAGTCCAAAACCACCCAGTCACTTCTCCTTTAAAATATTGTATAAAACAAGAACACCCAACATCAAATCTTTTTTTAAGATTATTGATATCAGGTCTGTTTTTCCAATCAGATAGTGTTTCGTTAATACTATCGATTATTTTTAGTAAATCTTTTTCGTGGGAATATTCTGAAATCTCAACGTAGGAATATCTATCATCAAGTTTACATGGCATTTTAAAATCAGGTGCATATATTCGCATCTGAACATAGTCTGCTTTATTCATAGTAACAGTATTAGTTGTTACTTATAAATATAGTTTATTAGAAATGTTTACGAGAAAATAGGTCAAAGAATTTTTCAAGGATTACCTTAGCTTTATCTGATTCATCAGATGTAAGTGAAGTTACAGGTCTATCTTTAATACTTCTAATATCAATTGTTTTATATATTGTAGGTTTTGCCATTTTATTTTTCTTTATTTATTGTGTACTACGAACCCACCTACTATGTATGTGTGAGTATCTTTTACTGTGAAATTATAAACTACTTCATCCTCCTCAACCGATAAAAAATCTATTTTAAAAACTTCTTGGAATCCATCTTCAGGTGAGTATATAAAATCTCCTATTTCTAGAGTTTTTGATTCTTGTTCACTTTTGAATGGTTCTTGGTCAGAATCAGGAGATAACGCTTTCCATCCTTCTTTTGTTAACCATGGATGTTCAGGTGTAAATAAGATTTTATCATTACCATTTAAATAGAAATATCCCATTCCACTTTGTCCAATACTTTCGTTTCTTTTAACATGGTCAGATAATTTTGTACTATTATGTAAAGCGATAACTTCACCATTTACTTGTTCGTTATAATCCATATGGAATGAATATACTACATCACCTATTTCAATATCTTTAATGTGTTTCTGTTCTCCATTCTCCATTTGGATATTGGTAGTTCCTCTGAAACAACATAATCTATTATGTGCTAATAAATCTTCTACAAAGAAGTTATTGTTATCTTTTACTTCTTCTAAGTTGTAAACAGTATGGGTTTCTTCTTGTTCTATGATATCACTAATTATAACGCCATATCCATCCATATGTAAAACCTCATCACCTAAAAGTATTTGTTCTACATCTAATCCACTATCTTCTTTTGTTTGTTTAGGATAATACGATGAATATCCCTTTCCTATTACAAATAATGGATGGTCAGGAGTACCTGTTAGTTCTGCTCCATTTTCAAATACATATTTTACAACATTTTTATCTTCTTGGACTCTAACTTTATATACTTCTTTGTATTCTACAACATCAGTATCGTGATTATAAGATATAACTTTATCTCCAACTTCAACATCTTCAATGTTTGTTATTCCTTTTTCTTCTATATGAACTTTAGTTCCTGCTATAAAACATGGTGCATTGTGAACAATAAGTGGTGCAGATGCACTTACAATATATGTATCTTGTTCTTCAACATCAGGATTGTATAAATCTATATCTTGTTCTTCTATTAGTAGAATGTTAGTGTCTGTTATATCGTGTTTACTTCCACTATGGTCAATTACCCAATGGTTATCTTTATCTATATCTGTTAATGTTATAAATTTAAATTGATTAGATGATGATTCGTGTACAAGATAATGTTGTTTTAGTCCTGAATACAATGATTCTTCATCACTTAATTTTAATTCGCCAATTATTCCTGAACCTATTGATTGTGATAGCATATTTTCAACAATAGAAGAGGTTACATAAAATGGAGATGGTAACGTATCACCTGTGTGGCTCCATGCTTCAAACTCATCAACGTTATCTGACATTGGTGAACCAGAAATAAAGAATGATTTTATCCTATCGTTTGGTACGATATCACTAAATAGTTTTAATGTACTATCTTCGTTGAAAACATTATCAGTTCCTCTAAATCCATTAAGGTCTCCTACTAATGGCCAATTAGTTGCAAATTCATAATAATGTTTTGCATCATATGTGTTATATCCATTGGTATCTATTGTTACTGAACTAGGTATTTCTGTTACTGATTGTATTTTATATTCTCCAAGTTTAACTAAACTAATTGCATCACTTTCACCGAGAGTATCCCAATATGCTAAATAAAAAACTCTAATACTTTGTACTTTGTTTGAATTCGATACTTGTGTATTATTATAGTAGAACTTTTCTGCATAGTAATTAGCAGCATCTAAATAGTTAGTTATACCATCAGTAACTCTATCTGCTGAAGAAGAAACTGAATTTCCTCCTTTTATAAAATTAACATTTAATCCACTTTCTTCCCAATTTCTTTTTTGAACATAATCAGGTAATACAGAATGGTCGTTTAATTCTTCGTTTACTAATGTATTATAGGTTTGAGAACTACCCGAGTAATAGAAAGCAGGTATTGAACCAGTTTCACTCGCATCAGCAAAAAGAGTTAAAACATTTATTCTTTCTTTACAATAAGTTGAATCAAAAGTTGCTCCATCATCATATGCCAACCTTATGATAAGTTTTTCTGATGCATCTGCTATCTGGTCAGGATATATTGCATTAATGTTTTGTTGATGTTTTGTAAATGTAGTTACATCAGTATCATCTAGTTCTGTTTCAAGTCTGTTAATAAAAACATCATGAAAAGATTTATGTACAGTTTCTACCGTTGTTATATTGTTATCTGCGATTACTTGTTTAAGTGGTGCAAAATCAAATGTAGTATTAATAGAACTAGATATAAATCCTGTATCAGTATTTACTTCTAATAATCTATAATTACCATCATTGTCTTCAACAAAATCAGCTGAGAATAAAACGCCTTTCATATTATTTTCCTATTTGTGTAAATTAGTATCACCTATAAATATATTAAATTTGGGTTTTCGTTATTTTAGTATTCTGAGATTTGTTTCGTTTCGTTATCATGGTTTGTACTTCTCGTATTTTATGACAAGATATATAATCTTCTTTTTTTTCAAACCACTTTAATGATAAGTTAAGTACTTCATTATATTCACTTTTTTTAATTACACAAATATTATTAACGTTTGGATGTACTAACAATGCTATCTCAGGTTTATTATCTCTAATTGCAAGTTCAATTGCTCGTGCTATTTGAGAAAACACACCATCACCTCTACTTTGTAAAAAATTCTTTACCCTTGGGTGATAATCTTCTACTAAATACTTTCTCCATGATACTCTACCATATTTACTACTATCTATCATAATTTTTGTTTATTCCTCTTTCCAAAAAGCCCACTTGTATTAACTATTGGTGGTATATTTCTTTCTATGTTATTAACTTCCTCATGAAAAACTGATGTACTTGATGTGTTTGCTGGTGGAGGGTTTTCTATTTCAACAGGTGGTTGGGTTTGTGCAAAATTATCTTCCATTGCTTCTAATGCATCCAATGCTGCTTGATGAGATATTCCTAAATCATCTGTCATTTCTATAGTCCATGTACCCATATCTGATGCTTGTTTGATTGGACTATTACCACTATCAGGAGTTGTAAGATAATCAATATGCTTTAAATAGTCTTCCTTTGTGTTTAAAGTATCATTTACAACTACTTCTGCATAATCTTCTCCAACTTTAAATTCTTCTTTACTTGCGTAATTTTGTAGTAAAGAATCATCAAATAAAATTATTGGTAAACTATTCTTGGTTATATATGGGTTTATTTCTTTTTTTATATCTTCAATTTTTTTATGAAAACTAGGTGATGTATATAATGTACCATCTTTAAATTTTACTATAAATTGAAAATTAGTTTCTTCTACTGTCTGAATCTCATCAAACTGAATTTTTTCAAAATCAACTTTGTTTTCTTTAAACTTACCATAATAAGATATAGTACCTGATTCATTAATCAGATATGATTCTTTTATATCCCTTTCATTGGGATATTGATTTGGTATATATTTGATTGATTTAAGTTGCATACATATAAATATGGAACTAAAAATTAGTTGGTAATTTTGTAGTATGCTTTTTCTATTGCTTCGTGAATAGTAAGATAGGGGTCATCTTCTCTAAGTTGATTAACAACTTGCCACAATTCATCCTTAATTCCTAATGAATGTGATTTATATAATATTTCTTCTGAATATTCTTCGCTTGTGAATCCCATTGATACAACCTCCTTATAATTATAAGTATTAGAACCCACCATATTCATCATCATAAAACTGAATATTTATTCCAGCTTCTTCTAACATTGAAAAACTTCGGTGGTAGTTTTCTTCCCAATGTTCTCCTTTAGTAGTAACACCTCGTTCACAAAAGATTCTTGTGATACCAGCGTTTATAATTCCTCTTGCACAATCTGAACAAGGAATTCCACAACTAAGATACATAGTAGTTCCTTTAGTAGATACTCCTATTCTTGCTGCGTTGTATATTGCATTTCTTTCAGCGTGTTCAAACCAATAATACTTTTCTGGTCTTTCTTGTCTTGATTTTTTATTATCTTTTAATCCTCGTGGAAATGAGTTATATCCAGTAGATACAATTTCTTTATCCTTACCAACTATGATTGCACCAATTTGTGTGTTCTCATCTTTGGATTTAAGTTTTACTTGGTGTGCCAAGTTTCTAAAGTATTCTACCCATCTCATATTATATAACTATATCTCTTCCCAATTTGCTTCTTTTATTTCTTCACAAAAATAATACACTCCTTTTGAATGTACTTTAAATACAGTATCAACTCCTAACCACTCTTTAACCATTGTAGCATTCTTAACTCTATCAATATGCATAATTGCATGAAGAAGAAAAGGTTTCTTATTAATATATTCTATCGGTCTTTTATATGAAGGAAATACCATCTCAATTATTATTGAGCCTTTGGAGGGACTCGAACCCACGACCTGCTGATTACAAATCAGCTGCTCTAGCCAGCTGAGCTACAAAGGCTTAGTTTTATAGTTTTCTTAACTTTTTAATTTCATCTCTGGTAATCGAACCTATTTTATCACCTACTCCAAAGAATACAACATCTTTATCAAATGTATATTTATCGAGTCTGTAAATTTCTTCAATGATTTCATAATCACCTTTACCACTTATCTTTTTAAGATTACTGATAAATAATTTATATTGGGAATTGGATAACGTTAATTTACCATAGGATTTAACTAGTTGTCCACCAACATATGTTGCTTTATCTGCATTAAGGTTTTCAAATGTTATTACCGAGTTACCACTATCGGTTAATAACCTAAACTTCTCCCCAACAAAGTTTTGTGAACTAAGTAAAGAAGAAGTTAGAAGTAATATAATTATAATTAATTTATTCATTATATAATATGTTTTTTATTATTTATTTGTGGAGGATATCGGATTCGAACCGATGACCCCTACGGTGCAAGCGTAGTGCTCTAGCCAACTGAGCTAATCCCCCTATTGCGGAGAAGAAGGGATTCGAACCCCTGG
>Ga0209630_10004937_pt1 | contig 11483 bp, 5 predicted proteins | sample COG_01_FD_184745 | JGI IMG/M metagenome (GOLD analysis project Ga0209630, IMG submission 184745) | Pelagic Microbial community sample from North Sea - COGITO 998_met_01 (SPAdes) (version 2) | ecosystem: Environmental > Aquatic > Marine > Neritic zone/Coastal water | place: Helgoland, sampling... | reverse complement strand
ATAGAAACTGCATCTGGTAAACCGATTGTCAATGTATCTGTTGCTGATACTACTGCTTCAATTTCATTTGATGTACCATTTACTCTTAAAACATTACCACCACCAATAATCTGTCTAGTTGATGTACTATCTTCAATTGTCCAACCAGCAGTAGATGTAGCAATACTAATGGTTTCATTCATAGCACCAATTAAATTAGTTGCTGATATATCACCACTTAAATTTGCAATATCACCAAAGTCATTAGCTACCAAGTCGTTAAACTCGGTTCTAAATGTTTCTAGTGTATCTGTAACTGCTATGTTTCTTAATGCCATTAGTTTTTAACTATCTCTTTTAATAAGTTTTTGATTTCTCTTAACTCTGTCTTTAAATTATTTATGTCTTTTACCGCACTTCTTATTTGGTCGCCATGTTGTTCTCTTACTTTTATTCTTCTCATATAAGTTTGATATTCACTTGAACTAGTATTTACAATACCATTAGAGTTTACTTCTCTAACTAAATGTGTATGACCTTCAACTTTTAATCTTTCTTGAGCCATATTATACCGCCAATGCTAGTCCTCTTAAATCTTTAATTCTAGGTGCGTGTGCTGAATTTGTACCTTTCATTGCAATCTTAATTTGAAAAGATGTAAACTCTGTAATACCACTTGCACTATATTTGTATTCTTTAAATTCGTTGTTTGATTCTGCTGGTGCAACAGTAGTATCTTCACTACCGTTTCCGTTAAACGGAACCCAATTCAAATCATTAATATCTCTAACTTCTTCGGATGAAGTTGCTCTAAAGTAAACTTCTACCTCTGCACTCGCTCTAACATTAGAAGTCAATCTAACTTCAAGTGCTGTAGATGGATTATCCAATGCAATTGGTCTTGTACAGTAAATAGCAGCTGTTGAAGAACCACTTGACTGTTCATCATCTTTGAAATTAACATGATTGATTGAAGTAGGACTATTTAATCTGTTTTGTACTGTAATCATACTAATTCTCTGTGTATCAATTACAGGTGATAGTTTTGTATTTGAAGTTGTTAATGTGCAATTTACAAATAATGATTTGCCACCAGACATTTCGTTTGTTTCATTAATTTCACTTGCAACCACTTGAGGTGCTTCAAAGTAAATATTATCATTTGCAATTACGGCAACTTCGCTAGATTTAGGTGTTAAAACAAATTCTGTTTCTGTACCATGAACTGATTTACCAGATGTAGGTCTCATAGAATAACCTATGTTTGTATCTGGTACTGTCATAGTTTGAATGTTTAACATAGACACATCATATAATCTATTTTGAGTAGCAACAACATCTGAACCACCGGTATCGCCTGTGGACGTAGCTGTTGAACTATCTGCGATTGCAACATCATAACTGTCTAAAGTAACATTAGTTAATGATGTATATGTTCCGTTGATAGATGAACCAGTTAAACCATTGTAATCTGTACTTGCTTCAAATCCTGAAAGTGTTACGTTATTAGATGTGCCATGCATACCGTGATGTGGATGGAATACTCTGATAATATGCGAACCACTTGTTGTTCTAATAGGATTTGTTTTTAATGTTCTACTTGGTAAAGTGTCATTTGTAAACGTAACATTACCAGTTACATTTTCAAACTCAGCTCTCTTCATTTTAAATTTAACATCTTCATTTTGTTCAGCAGTCCAAGTTGAACCGTTTTGAGATTTAAATAATACACCAGCATAAGGCTGTTGTGATATTGTTCTATCTGAACCTAAATTAGTTTGTCCAACTCTTGACACATATACATTGTACTCTGTTGAGTTTGCTAACAACACAAATGCATATTCTGTATTTTCTTGAATGTACACAGGACTAGGGAATGTAAATGTTGTAGCAACGCTAGCGTCTGTACTAGTTGTCACAGCTGATGGATTTATTGATACCTCTGAGAAAGGTAAAATGTTTGTAGATGGATAACCATTCTTAACTTCTCTAATCTGAAGTGTTACGGGAACTTGTGAATCTCCTGTGTCTGGTTTAGATTGGAAATATAAATCAAGTGAAGTAACAAATACACCACCTTTATCATCTACTAAGAATGTTTGTGCAAGAGGATCCCACCAACCAACTTGTCTGTCTGTTCTTCGTGTTGATGTTCTTGCAATCGTCCTATTTTCTGTTGTATTTTCTCTTACTATTCTAGGTTCTCTTGTTGAGATAATTGTTTCTCTTACAGTTTCGATTGAACCTCTAGCTGCATAATCTCCTTCACCAGCAGTTTCTACATCTGAGTTTAAATCATTTGTAGATGAACTTGTTAATCTGAATACTTTAGTACCAGCACGCCATCTCGGATTTGCGTCTACCTTAGGGTCAGGAATAGCAAATGTTCCAGATAATGCACCGTTAGCATCACTAACTAAATTACCACCTAAAGCGCCTCCAGTTGGTGTAACATAGGCTGCCACATCAATGTTATCAAAGAATGGATGTACTCTAGTGTTAGGTTTGAATCTTGTTCCTGTGAATGATATTGTTCTACCTCTAATAAAAGGATTAAATGCCACATTTATAACTCTGTCACCTAATGAACGTCTAACTACTTGTGGTACTGCGACACTTCTAACACCTGTTCTTGTTTGATTTACTTGTCTAACAGTTGTAATTTCTTGTGTCTGTAAAACTCTTCTTGGAATACCGTGAGCAAATGTTTGTTCTCTTCTTCTACCACCAATATTTCTTGTTGTTTGTTCAGTAGGTCTTCCTACCCAATTGTCTTGCCATTCATTCCAAACTGTACCTATTTCGATAGATTCTAAATTAGGATTACCTAAATTTGCAGCCATAGTATCGAACATACCTTGTTGATTGACTACTAATTCTGGTACTCTTTCAGTTTCTTTCCACTCATCTCCTGATGGACTTAATTCTATTGTTCCAACCCATGTGAATACATTAAAAGGATTAACATTTAAAAATTTACTTGCAAAAGGTTGGTCAATTAAAGTTTCTTCGTTATATGGTAGAGTAATTAAATCACCAGTTTTTGCATAGTTATTATCTGTTCTATCTGTAGCTAAAATTGTTGTACCATCATCATCAGCTTCGATTAACTGAACTGAATCTGTTTTACATATAGGTCTTGCTTCTCCAGATGCCATATCCATAGCAACTTTGTAATCTAAATTACCTACATCACCAATACCATGACCTGTAAAGTTATCTACGATAAATCCGTTTTTAAATCTATCAAAACCATCAGCATCTTGTATTTGTAAATTTTGTGTTTGTGTTTCTAATAAAGAAAGTTGTGTATAATATTCAACATTTTCTATTCTTTGTTCTAATCTTCCAATATCTCTCATAGTATATCTTCGATTATCAACTGTCTCAATTTCAATTTCTTCGGTAGATAAAGTATAAGGTGCTAATGATAATGTGTATAGATGCATTGCACCATCTAATGCTTTAGGTAATTGTGGGTCTAATGAAGAAGCACCTTCAATAACTTTAAACTCACCATCTTTATTTAAAAAGATTTTATCAATTCTTGATAAGTAGAATTCAAAATCTGTAGTGACATCATCACCAAATTTTACAATATCAACTGTTGAAGCACCGGCGCCATCAAAACTTCTATCTTGACCACCTGAATTAATTGTACTTGCATCATCAACTCTAGGTCTGAAATCTAAACAATCTCTTAATTTAAAATTTTGACCTGTAGTATCTGATTTGTATTCTGGAATATCTTCATAGTTTACAACACCTGAATAAGAGTCAACACTAAAATAATCACCTGAACCGTGTGAGAAATAATCGAAATCTACAAGTAATCTACCTGTAGGTGTCAATTCTCCTGTTTTTAATTTTAATCTACCAATATCATAAAAATTATCTCTTTGACCTTTGTCTAATTCAAATCTTGATGTAATATTTGTATCTGAAGTTGTTGCAGCTGTTGAGAAATCAGCCGCCATGTAAACATTATTAATTTTATAAACGTCTGCTTTTGATAGACCGATAACACCACTTTCAATAATAGATTGTGTTGAGATGGCAACTGTCTGGTCTTCATTAAGTGTTTTTGTTTTTTCACTTGCAACTGCTCTGTTAACTGTTGCTAATATTTTTAATTCTGCATCAGCATAAGTTGTACCAAAATCAAAGTCAAGAGTTTTTCCTGTTGGTGAACCTGATAGTGTGAATATAGCACCACCATCTGCATTATTACCTGTTAGACTTAAAACATCTCCGTTAGCACCACTTGAAGCCGAGTTAATTGTTTTAATAGAAACTACAAAGTCGCCTTCAGCTAAACTTGCAAAAGTTTCACTTGTACCTGCTGAGATTTGACCTGAACCTGAAGATAATTGTAAAACAAACTGTCTTCTTACTTTGAAATTTGTATCTGTGATACCACTGTTTGCAGCTGTCTTTAAAGTTTTTACTGCTTCATTTGGTAATTTGAATATTGAAACATTTTTATTTGCATCTTGTAATTTACCTCTGTTTCTTGTAGCAACAGATTTTGTAGATACATCTGAACCACCAACAGCAGTTAATAAATTAAGAGATGTGTTTGATACAATAGACTCAATAATTCTTGTTACTGTTCCACCTGCATCTGTAGATATTGTAATTTCATCACCAATTTTTAATTCAGTATTAAATAAAGTACCGAAACCAGTAACAACAGAACCACTGTTTGCAACTGATAAATTTCCTGTTATTTGTAATTTTTCTCCGTAAGTAGCACTTCTTTCAACATCTGCTGTATAGGCAGGTGTGCCTGCCATTCCGATTTGTTTAACTTGTGGAAAATCAAATACTGTAACACCATTGAAACCTAATGCATTTGATTGAATAGAAGCTGTATTAGATGATGTGCCACCAGTAATTGTTTCACCTGCAACAAATGTTCCGTTTGTGCTTGAAACCACTACAACGCCGTGTAAAACATTTCCTGAAGAAGTATATGCTGTAATATTTGAAGCAGTTGTTCCGTTACTTTCATATAACTCAAAAGTATTTGCGTCTGGATTTCTAACTGTAAAGACATCACTTGTTGTAACAGCAGTAGAGTTATTAGAAAAACTAGCCGCTGAGAATGTGATTTGTTGTCCTTCTCTTAGATTATGACCGTTTGCTGTAACAACACCAGGACTAGCAACTGTAATTGCACTTGATGAGGCAGATGTTACTGTAGTTAAACTTTCTACTGTACCTGTAGCATTTGATGTACCACCAGTAATTGTTTCTCCAGTTGTAAATGCTGTATTTGATGTAACATTTAAATGAGTAAACATGTTAATATCAAACATGTAATGTCTATAAATTGCATTTTGTAGTGCTGAACTAGCAAATGTTAAATTTGATGCCGTACCTGTTACATATTGAAAACCTTTTGATTTAGCACGACCTATAGATGTGATACTTGCACCAGCACCTGTATTTTCTGTACCTCGTGTAGATGTTAAAGTATCGTATAAATTAATTCTTTTAAATGCTTCAGTTGCACCTGTCACAAAACCAATATCTGGAGAGCCAAAAATTTTAGATACATTTACAAAGTTACCTACATCAAATTTTGTAGTAAAGTTATTTTGTGTATCAAAACTTCTTGCTTTATTTACATCAACAAAAGTTGTTCCGATTGTTTCAATTTCATAACCTTTAACGTATGCTTTACCAGGTCCTATGCCAGCTGCAATCTTCGTTTCAAGACCACCGTTACCTGAAGTATAGATACCTCTGTTGTTGCCTGATATTAAATGTTCTCTTAAATCTAAATCAAAATCTCTAACTGCATAGTCACCTGATTCATCAAATGTTCTTCTAGCAAAAGTATCTTCTAATACTCCGTAATCAGTTGTTCTAACTTGATTTTGTAAAATACCAGCTTTTAATCTTAGTAACTCTACAAAGTTTGCGTCATCTGTAGCCGCTAAAGTTTTCTTAGTAAGTGTTAAATCAATTTTAAATCTATGTGCGCCTGGAGCATTTACATTTGATGTACCTTGAGCATTATCATTTAAACTTTGGTCATCATTAGGTGTTGTGAAAGATTCTGTAACTAATAGACCAACTCTGTATGATGGTGTGTTAGTATATTTGTCTAAAATAATTGTTTGTTCGGCAACCTCAACATGAAATCCGTTAATATAGTAAGTGCCGGCGGCTACATAGGCAGCTGCACCTGTGGCAGTTGTATCAACTACTGCTGAAACTGTTGTAGATGTGTCTGATAAAGTTGTTGCAACTTGTATAGTTTCACCGTCTGTAAATGCATTTGCTGTATTACTTGTACCTGAAGTTTCGTATTGTACGAATAAAGTATTGGGGTCTGTACCGTCTGTTGCAACTTGATTAATTACTTTTGCAACAACACCTGAAGTTTGACCTGTTAGTTGTAACCCAACAAAGTCTGCAAGTGTAACGCCAACTGCGGCTGAATCTGTGAATGAAGTTAATTTAACGGCATAGTAATTTACATTATAACCGATTTCGCCAGGAATAACCATTGCACCTTTTTCAAAAAGGTGGTCAGATACTTTTTCTACTTGATTTTGTAGAATAGATTGTGATTGTGTTAACTCTCTTGCCTGTACAGCAAATGACGGTCTAAAAAGTATTCTGTGAAACTTCTTTGACTCTGCAAAGTCATCATAGTAAGGTGAGAGGTTAAAGTCAGTTGGACTTGGCATTTAACTCTCCTAAAATTCTATAACCAGTTTAATATTCTCTGTTTGGTCAGAAGCTCTTGTGATAGGCGCTCTGTTTTCAATGTAAAGAATATCACCAGAATCAGCATCAATTTCTGCACTAGAATACCCACTAGCAAATACTTGACTGTTTATGGTACTTGTTGTCGTTGTTGGTGTTCCGTTAGCACTTGATGATTGACCAGTAACTACGTTTTGGCCACTAAATGCTGTTAAATTTCCGTTACTATCAATACCTTCATTTACATGTCTAGTTTGAATATAATATAGAATACTATTTACAGAGTCCCATTCTACAACTTTACCAACTGCACCTGTAGATGCTTGATTAATCTCTTCATCAACTGTAAATGTTCCTGTAACACCTGAAAGATTTATTGCTTTTGTTGCTCTTAATGTAGTTGATGTTGCAGCTGAACCACCTGAATTTGGGTCTCTTAATAAACTAATCTTTCTAAAGTCATTAGCAGTTGTGAAGTCACTTGTATTTGAACTTTCTGTTCCTTCAAGTGATGTATTCATCATTACATAAAAACCACCTAATTCTTCTACTGCATTAAATCCGTGTCCGCCTTTAGGTTCAATAATAACATCTATCTCTGCACCTGTTAAACCAGTTGCACCAGCAGATACGATTTGTGCATTACTGATTGTACCAAAAGTATAACCTGTTCCTGCATTTGTAACTGTTACGGCTGTAACTGCACCAGATGTTACTGTAACCGAAACTGTTCCTGAAGAACCATCACCTCTGATTGCAATACCTGTATGAGTGCCGTCTGTACCACCTGAACCGGCAGTTTTAATTTTACAAACATTAATTGCACCGTCAACGGCAGCTGATGATACTGTAGAGTTTGTTTCAACTGCCATAAAGTCAGTTGATAAGAAATTTGCTTGTTGTGAAGCAGATAAAGTGTACATATATTTCCACTTGTATCCGTCAGCAGTAGAAATAATTGTTACATCTGTACCTGTAGGTTCTACTGTCGAAGCAGTATTACCATCATTATCTAAACATTTGTAAACATTTCTTGCTGTTGTTAACACATAGAATGATGCGTCATGTAAAGTTGATGCACCACCATTTGCTGTTTGAACAGTTGTGTTGCCTGTTTGATATTCTCCATAGTCATGTCTGTAAATATCATAAGTTGTGCCTGTTGTCCAGTTTCTTCTTGGAACTGCAAAGGTCACATCTGTAGAAGTAATCTTCTTAGCTGCCAACATATCATCAAAAGGAAAGTGTTGAGAGTTAACATTGTCTGCTGGAGTAATTGGTGATAAATCTGTACCCTCGTTATTTGTTCTTGCATCTCCTCTAGTTGAAGTTGCGAATGCTTGTGGTCTACCAATACCTAAGTAAAAAGTATTACCTGAGGCTTCAGAAAAGGCTTCTGAAAACTGTTCACTGTTGTGAATTCTAAATCTGTCTGTAATTATTGCTGGCATAATCTTTTATTTTCTTCCTTAACTATATTTATACAAGTTTTCATACTATTCTGGTGGATTATCTATTACTGTTCCACCATCTGTTATCCATTCTTGGATTGCTTGGTAATCTGAATTTGCTGTGTCTAGTGGTACAGATTTAACTCTGTTTGAATTTACATAAGTTACTTGATAACTTACAAAGTTTCCTAAAAAATAATTTTTTGTTACTGTATCAATCATATTTATAACTCCGAATTAAATGCCATTGATGATGAAGCATTATTTGTTCTAAAAAATCCAGCATGACCAGCTGTTCCTGATACTTCTGAATTATTATAAAGACCAATTAAATTAATTCCAGATTGACCTATAGTAAAACTGTTAAAAGTATCATGAGCACTATTTCTATAAACACCATAATAATCAGTTCCAGAAGTAAAATCTAAAGTTGGATCAGCTCTCATAGTAACAGGAAATGGAATATCAACAAAAATTTGTGTATTACTATAGTAACCTCCACAACCTATTTCTTCATTAATTTTATCTTTAATAAAACTATAATAATACCTCTGACACCTCTGTAAATTCACATCATGTGGCAAGAACTCAAAATCAGATGCTGATGTTCCAGCTTCTAATTGTACTCCTGTGATGTACCATTCGTTAGCTGTGTTGTCTGCAAGATTGACTTGACCTACTGCTCTGTTTGCACTTGTGTTTGCACCCCAAGATGTTTGTAAAGTACCAGATGAAAAAGTTGTTCCTGCACCTAACCAAAATCCTAAATCAAGACTTACACCATTGTCATTATTTAATGTTCCACCAGTTGTATCTCCAGCAAAAGTAATAGTTTTCTTTTCCCAAGTATTAGCAGAAGAAATTGTGTAAGATTTATTTATGTGTCTGTTGCTGTTATCACTATCTAAAATTTCAGCTACATAAGTTCCTGTCTTATTTGATTTAACCCAAAAAGATAAAGTTAAACTTTCTGCACTTGAAGTACCTTTTTTTAAATATTGTAAATTTTGACCTTCTATTCTTTGTCTAAAAATTGTTAAATTACTAGAAGCATAAGTACCTAAAGCAGTTGTAACATCAATTTTATTTGATTTAGCAAAACCTTGACCAGATGGTACATCTGTATCTTGTGATAATGTAAATACTGCACTTCCAGCAGTTTGTGTTAACATTTGAAATCTATCTAAAGATGCATATTGTGTTGTTGATACACTTGATGTTGAAGTTCCTCTTTGAGCAATACTCATATCACCATTGATGAGGATGTTTTTGAAGTTAATGCCTCCAGCACCACCTAAATCATTTGTTAGATTATTTGCAATTGCTCTTGTTATACTTCCCATTTTATTATCCTATGTACCTTATTGTTATTTCTGCTGAAGCGGCCGGTGCCGTTGTAAATGTCAAGGTTGAACCAGATATAGTATAGTCATCTGTAGGCACTAAACAAATACCGTTTACAAACACAAATAAAGAATTAACTTCCCACTGTCCGTCAATTGCGTAAGATGTAGTTGAGCCGTTACCCGTATATTTATCGGGGTCAGTCATATTAATTCTGTGATATCTACCATCCATCAATGAAATACCGTGACCCATATATTCGTGTGCTGTACATCCATAGTATAAAGGAGTGGGTGTTCCACCTTCAATTAAAATTTCTGTATATGCACCAGCAGAGCCTGGTGTTCCTGATGTAGTTACATTTGTAGTAAACTCTTTGTCTTTTGTATCTTCATAATAAATTCTTAGAGGATGAGTAGCGTTTGAGGCATCTGATTGGTCAAATCTATATGTACCTGGTGATAACTGCAACATAGGTGATTCGTGTCCATCTATTAAATAACCGTTTGATGAACCTTGTCCAAATCTATAGTGTTCACTTGTTTTAGATGCGACTGTGACTGTTAATGTTTTTGTTACTGTAGCATCTGGAGAACGGTGACTTACATAAGCAACATCTTGAACTGAATTTGTTTGTGCGTCTAAATCTCCTCCAAGTTGAGGTGTAGTATCACTAGCAACATCTGTTAATCCGCCTGTAGTCGTATCACTTTGTAAATTTAATGTTCCTGCCATGGCACTATGAGCCTGACAAACATAATAAATTGTTGAAGATGTTCCTGATGGAATTTCAATGTATAATGTTCCAGATGTTTGTAGTAGAGCATTTGAGCCTGTTGATATTGTTCCGTCTTTTGCAATATGCGTTAAACCTGTTGTATAAACATTAGCAGCATCATAGGCACCTGAAACTGTTTGAAAAGCAAATGGGTGACCTTGTATATCTAAATTAAAAGCGTATGTCGAACCTGCTCTTAGATATAATGTTGGATTATTTCCTGAATAGTGACTATTAAATAGATATGCAGCCGAACCACTAGATGTAACATCTATTTCAGCAACAGCATTAATTTTTTGTGCTTTCGGGTCAAATCTACCAGTAGTAGAATTGAATACTAAAATATCTTGGTCTGAAATACTTCCAATACTACCAACATTTGATAAATCAGCAATAGAAGCATTTTCATTAATTAATTTTACCCAACCACCTGAATCAGCAACGTAAGCTTCATCGCCTGCATAATCGTAAGCAAACATACCTTCATAGTTTGATGAATCTGGAAAAGAAGCTGTACCATTATAATTAAATCTAATTTTGTTTGCTTGACTTGTTAAGTCAATTGTTCCTGTCGCACCTGTTAAACTTAAATTTGCAATGCTAGTATCTGTACCACCTAATGCAATAGTATCATCACCTAAAGTAATTGATGAATTTGTTAATGAACTGTTTGCAATATTTGTTAATGAGTTATTAGAACCATTGATTGTTTTGTTTGTAAGTGTAGTTGTACTAGTTGCTGAAACATCAGCGGCATATGAAACTTTATTATCTGTAACAGTGGTTGTAATTCCAGCACCACCTTCAAAAGTAATTGTTTGTCCTAAACTTACAGTATCAATTGTACTTGCATCATCTTTAATTGAAATGGTAGGAAAAGTGTTACTAGCATCTGTTAAATCTTTATTTGAAAGAGTTGCAACACCGTCAAAAGTAAGAAGTGAAGCTGTGTCAGCAGCAATGGTTAAATCGTTTCCTGATATGGTAGTTGTAATAGCATTACCACCTAAAATTCTTAATGTTTCTCCATTTGCTGACAAGGTAGAAACTGTCGAACTATCATCAGCTACTTTTATAGTACCATCTAATGTAGTACCGTCACCAAGAGCCGTGTAAATTTCGTCAAAGTTTAGATTAACTTTATTAGCACCGGCACGGAGGTTATCACCTGTACCGTCATTTGCTACTGTACCTCGATTTATTGTAAG
>Ga0209630_10004933_pt1 | contig 11493 bp, 9 predicted proteins | sample COG_01_FD_184745 | JGI IMG/M metagenome (GOLD analysis project Ga0209630, IMG submission 184745) | Pelagic Microbial community sample from North Sea - COGITO 998_met_01 (SPAdes) (version 2) | ecosystem: Environmental > Aquatic > Marine > Neritic zone/Coastal water | place: Helgoland, sampling... | reverse complement strand
CAAATCCCACTATGCAAGCTAAAATTATGCTCAATGGCAATGATCGTTTTGCTACTCGCAAAGGTGATTATTTCTCCCTTGTTCAACCTTACCAACATCACGAAAATACTCCTGATGTAAATCATAATGGCATTGTAAATCATAATGGCATCAATGTATATTCGTTCGCCCTTAAACCAGAAGAACATCAACCCAGTGGCACTCTCAACATGTCTCGCATAGACACTGCTGTATTATCTCTATCATCAAGTGTACCCGGTACTATCCATGTATATGCTGTCAACTACAACGTGCTCCGTATCTTATCTGGTATGGGCGGTCTCGCTTATTCCAATTAAAAAAACAAATTATTTTTACAAATACTTTATATTAAACCATTCGAGTATATTATCATCATATATATTTAAATCATCTTCAATCAAAATCATGATATCAAATATTTTTTTAGAAAGTACATATGATAATTCTTGTATATAATTATTTAAACCTATATTTCTTTCGTTATAGCAATAATCTATTTTATTATAAAGAATATCAATACATTTTTTATTTAATTTTTTAACATATTTATTTAATATAATTTTGTTATCTTGAACTTTATTGTCTTTGTATCTTAAAATATCTGGCTTCAAAATTTTAATTAAATAAGATTCAACCATATCACAATTATAGCTATTTCTTTTAAAATCAAGAAGATTCTTAAAATTACTATTATTTTTAACTAAACTATTACATTTCTTTGAGGATTCTGAAAGTTTTTTTAGTGAAGCAAAATCTTTATTCAGATGGCAGATGATGTTACCGTTGAAATCTTGAAATAAAACGTTATTCATTGATATTTTATACTATATATATTATTATCATTTTTTATATAAAATTTGAATATTATATTTGACTTTATTAAGTTATCAAAAATGAGATGTTTCAGTTGTAATAAGAAGCTAAATACGTTGGATGGATTAACCAATAAATGCAGATGTGGAAATCATTATTGTAGTAAACATTTATTCTATACAGATCATGAATGCACCTTTGATTATGTCGTTGATTACAAGGAGAAAGCTACAAGTAATATTGTTGATTTAACAAATAAGGTAATTAAATTTTGAGTACATAATCAATAAAAAAGTATAAATTATAAAAAGTTTATAAAAATTATAGAAAAAATAAATTATGTACTCTTTTTATTAAAAAAATGATATAAGGTTCTTTATAATACGTATTATAAAATGAACGACCAAGAACGTGCTACACTTTTCCAAAAAGCAGGAGATATTTTAATTGATAAATATAGCGATACTAATTATAGCGAAATGCCAGAAAAATATAAGTATTTATATAATATTTATATTCCATTGTCATCGGGCAATAAAAGAAAAAATAATTAATATATGAGTTAATCCTGTTTATATTTTTTTAATCATCAGAAATAATAATACTATCAAGATAAGGGTTGAGTATTTCATTAACAATAAATTCAGGCTTAAACTCATCATAATTCATGAAGATTTTTAGGAGTTGTTCTGAAAATCCTGAAACCATCGCTGTACCTTCTGTATCGCAGTTAACAGGGAATGTTCCTTGATTATCTGAATTAAGATTCCAGAATACAAACTTAGGTGCCGTATAACCGCTTTTTTTATATTTTCTAACAATATTCTTATAAATTGTCTCTAATTCTTCTGAACCATCTGATGCTTCATTAAATTGCATATCAGTAAAGACAAAGAGTTTCTTGGGCATTTCACTATCGGGAATATTATTCTTAATACCATAACTAATAATGGCTTCACAGCATTTTACGAAATCAGTGCTAAATCCATATTTTACATCTATCATTGAGTTAAGTGATTCAAACAAACTAGGTTCTTTGCATTCCAATGTTACCAACTCTGGTTCTTCACTAAATGTAATAAATTTGTTTTTAAACAAACCATTACAACACTGAGATGTTAGGATACCGAGAGAAACAGCTACTTGTGCGGGAATACTACCATTTCTTGCTCCAAACATAGAACCAGATAAATCAACAACAGCTAACGAATTATCAAAGTTGCCAGATTTTTTAACATTTTCTAGAATAGTTCTCCATTGTAATTCAATTGTTTCATTGGGACCATAATCATCATTGTGGCGCGAATCAATGTAATATTTAGACAATTCGTGTGGCAAAATACCTGTTACTTTGATTTCTGCTTTACCACTTCTAACATCAGACAAATATTGTCTATACCTTTCATCGTCGTGATTCATAAAAGCATTGAGAAGCCTTTTTGATGCGACTCCCGGGACAGCTTGATATTTGATTTCACCCCATCTGTCACTACACATTAAGGATTCTACGATATTGATTTTCTTTCTAAGCGGAACAATAATCTCTTTGCGATACTTTTCCATCCTTCTATCATCATCTAATCCATAAATTTCAGCTGCTACACGCTTGGCCATATGCTTTCTTTTATCATTTCTATCATTTTCACTCGGGGCCCATTTAGCGCAAAGTGAAACACTATCATTTTCGTCAAGTAATAGCCTATCATTTAATAGCTTGCTCGAAAACAATTTTAGTTCATAGTTCCTATTCCTAGAAGTTTTACAATTATAGTATGTGATATATAGCAAGTCCTTCCAGCATCCATATTTATCTACATAATTTGTAAGGTTATCGCAATATGTTGCAAACTTATATGTTCGTAGCCATATCATAGCTTGATTTGATATCTTCTTTTCTTTTTTTCCATTTACTCTATCGCGTCCATTGAAAATGATAGCAACCGTTTTTTTAGGATCATCATTCCAGCATTTTTCTAAATATTCATAATTTACCTTTTTATCCAAATCGCGAGAGAACATCATGAAATAATCTACGATATTGCTTCCAGTAGTTTTGAGAGAAGTAGCACCATTAGTTGTTTTCGTGTAAGACATTATGGAATTAATGTATTATATAAAAATAATCTTATATCAATTTTTAAATTATTTGGCTTCTGCTGTCGCTGCTGCCGCCGCTGCTAGTTTACTTGCGGATGGAGGGAAGTGGTGAGAGATTAGTTTTTGAAGAATAAAATAGTTGATTTCTTCCGTAGCATCAACATTTAGGATTTTACGTAGCTTATCATCTGGGAGAATGAAACGTTTGTTTTCGGGTTTGTTAAGACTATGTTCCTTGATATACGCGTTGATAAAACGGGTAATATCAGTGCGAGATTTCTCTGTACCACGGGGCTCCCCAATGAAATCACAAAGTTCATCAGAAATCTTGTTTGGTTTAGCAAAACCAGATGGGGAGTTTTTAGCATTTTGACGTTTCTTTTGAACCTTATCAATGATTTTTTGTTGCTTTTCCCAATCCTTGCTAAGTACTTTAAGTTGGCCTTGTAGTTCTTTGCCCATTACCACAAAAGTATTTACTTTTTCAATAATACTTTGGAGGGCATTTTCTTGTGGAGTTACCGGTTGAACAACTTCGGATTTTACAACATCTTCAACTGGTACGGCTTTAACTACATCTGCTGCTTTAACTACGTCAGCAGCTTTAATTACAGGCACTTTTGTAGCAACGGGTTTTTTACCGGTTTTAACAGGTGTTTCAACAGCAGTGGTGGCGGCTTTCTTGGCAACGGGCATTATATATCTTATTTAGTTTATGGATATCTATATAATCTTTTGTTTATATCATTTTATACTGCATTTTAAAGATATTAATAATAATTAGAATGAAAGTGCAAAGAATAGGTACCTATAAAACAGGATTTAAATATTTTAATAAAAATACCGAAATAATTGCTGAAAAACAATTGGAATTTATTAAATCTCTTAAAATACCACCCGCATACGATAACGTTACAATAATTAACGGCAAGAAAATAATCGCATATGGATATGATTCAAAAAATAGAAAACAGGTTATATATCATCCTAAATTTATATTAAGTCAAAATAATATAAAATTTCAAAAAATCAAGCAATCAATAAAGTATTTTTCCAGATTAAAAAGAAAAATTAAAAAAGATATTAACCGCGACGATATTGATAAGATATGTGCGATAATTATTACTTTAATAATAGATTGTGGATTCAGAATTGGTAATAAAAAATACGAAATAGATAATAATTCATATGGATTAACAACATTAAAAAAAAAACATATTTTCATAGAAAACAAATTTATTAAAATAGATTTTATAGGTAAAAAAAATGTTAGAAATGTTGCCATATGTAAAAATAAGGAGATTTATAATTTCTTTTTTGATAGATTAAAAAAGATCGAAGAAGATGAATATATTTTTAAACATAATGATAAAACTATAACATCTAATGATGTTAATAAATATTTATATAATTTTTATAAAAAATTTAATTTAAAAATTACTACGAAAGATTTAAGAACACTTAATGCTAACACGCTATTTATGAAATTTTTTAATACAAATATTAATTCTAAAAATCCTATAAAAAAATCTATTGAAGAGACCGCATTGAAACTCCACAATACATATGTCGTCTGTAAAAAAAATTACATCGACCCAAATATAATAATATTTGCAGAAAATCAATTGACTAAAAATAAAAATTGATTTTTTTATATACTATAATATAAGATTAACACCCTTCTATAATATTAAAATGGATATCGAAAGTATTATCACTAATTTAAAAGATATGTTAACTGAACGCGGAGATGATATCTCATTGTTCGAAGAACATAGATTATCTATTGATAAAGAGGAATATGAAAATGATAGAAATGTAATAGAATTGCAAACATCTAATACAACTGTAATATTCGCATTAACTAAAAAATTAAGAAAGTTTATAATCGATGAACTTAAAATGTGTGATACTGATAATGAAAACTTTATAGCAAAATACGGTAATATGAAAAATGTCATACTTATATTCAATAATGATACTATATCTCAGCCTATCATTTCTCAATTAAACAAATATGATAAAATGTTTCAAAAAAATAAAGGACATTTGCAGTACTTTCATGCACAACAAATAATGCTCAATCCAACAAAACACGAATATGTACCAAAACATATTAAGTTGACTGAAACAGAAGCTGCTGAATTTATGAAAGAATATATGATTAAAAGCAAATTATATATGCCAATTATTTTACATAATGACCCAATTGCTAAATGGCTTGGTATCAAACAAGGTGACATTGTTAAAATTATCAGATATAATGAAAATAGCGGTGTTTCGTTTTATTATAGATCTTGTTTTTAAATAAATATATATATTATTATAGAAGCGATTATACATAATATAAGCATGTATGTTAAGAACGAAAATTATAAAGAGATTCTTGGATTATTAGGAGATATGTATGTTAAATATATTGATATTGATAATTCCGTAACTTCAACAGCTCCATTCATACAAAAAATTTTAAAAGATATATCCGAAGAAGAAATTGTTGATTTTCCATTACTAGAAGGGGATAAAGTGTCATTATATGGTCAAGAATTGAATGCTAGTGATGCTGTTGTGGCAAACGCAAAGTATTATATAAATAATGATTCATTTACTGACTTAATAAATCAAGCAATTTATACAAAAATTAATATTATGGAAGTAGATAAAGTTAATGCTATTGATAATCTAGCAAAAACGAAGGGGTATTTGAAGTTTGCGAAAGGCTACGCTACTCCGGTACCCGGTAATGTAAGAATTATAGCCGATAAAGATAATATTTTTAATTTGATTTGCAGTATGAATCTTGTCAATGTTTTTATAGATATTTTAGAAGCATATAAAAATTTTCTAGAAAACAATAATAATATAGAACATTTCAAAAAACATGTAAATAATATAATAATTGTTAATAAATATGCAAGGGACGCGGTAGTTACATCTGAAAATTACGGCTATTGGGTTAATGGAACTAATGAGGCCAATAAAATGAGTGAATCAACCCTATTTTTATCAATTAAGTCTTATGATTCGGGTATAGATGGATCCGCAACCGCTACCAACAAATTATTTAAGGAATTACGTGTAAAATATAATGGTTATGCAAAAAAGGTGGAAGCGGCAAGTGCACTACAGACTGATGAAATAACAACTGCTCCGGTAAGCGCAGTGAGCGGTGGATTGTTTGTGAATGACAAAATTAGAAATAAAGCAGACGATAACTATATTGATACATTATCTGGTATAGTTATTAAAAAATTACCAGATGGAAGGTGTGTAATTAAACAACATGTGAATGATATTTATTTAGATGATAATAATAATTCATTAATTGAAGCCAACACAGCAGAATTATATAACGCTCTTATTAAACGCGATAAAAGATTATTGCGAAATTTTTTGAACACAATAATTAAATTGAACTTAGTAAATAGAAAAACACAAATATTGGGATTATTAAAATTTTTTAAGATTATTAAAGAATACTTCCATATTGCTATAACATCTGGAAATATGTTATATAATAGTATTCATAATAAAATTGATTTGGGTGCTTCTGCCACCCCCTGCGCAGCAGGCGACGCTCCCACTGCTTGTGATTATACATTATACAATGCAACCCCAGCAAATTCAACAGGGTATGGTATTAAATATTTAACAGAAGCAGATATATTAGAGCAAGCTACATATATATACGGTGATGCTATAAAACGTCCGTTAGTCATTGGTGTAATTAAATTAGCTGGCGCATCGACAGATGGGGGTGATGCTGAGAATTCAGTGTTTGGATTAGCATATACGGAAAATAATATATATGTTGATAAAATAATAGAAAAAATTACAGACATACATATGAACGGTGCAGAGGCGGCCAATATAGCAATTTCTCACAAGTTTGCTATATCAGATAAAGGATTTATTGCTGAGGTTTTATCAAAAAGACTTATACGAATAAAAACCAGGATACCACTATTCACTTATGAAAAGACTGAGAATGCCAAACTAGCCGACGGTACCTCGGGGAAGAAGGGTGACACAGAAAAAATTTATTCAGGGAATTTCTATGTTAAAGCCAGTACGCCTGACTCTCTTATAACATATGGTGACCCCGATGGCGCGCTGAGCACCGGTGACAAATCGTTTAAAGTAAGTGCAATTAGAGATAGTAAACTACCTATTGCAGTAAAAAATCAATTAAGTGATCGAAACATGGATATTGCAAAAACTCATATAATAAATATAAATAATACTTCATATCCGATAATGAGTATTCAATCTGATGGTGGTGACTTGCTTGAATTTACAATAAGCGCCAGACTTATATATCCTTCGCAAAATGATAAGGAATTAAAAGATGTTCCAGTATTGACATTGCCACATGGGTCGGTAACATTATTTAGTAGTAGTAGTAGTCGCGCACCACTCCCTGATACCACCACGTCGGATAACTATTTTGGGAGTTTTGATAAAGGTAGCTACGTATATTTTCACGCCGGTGGTAATACTGCAAGTGGTTTTGATAATCAGGTTTTTATTACTGTTAAGAAACCACTCGATTATAAAAATGGATATATTAATAACGTTGATGCTATTAATAACATAAACGAACAAATAAATTCTAATCAATCTAAAATTAAAAATATAAAAACATTATATTATTTAAATAAGTCAAAAAATAACCTATTATATTATCAACTTGTATCTTATATTATATTGCTAATAGGAATAATAATTACATTAGGGTTAACTTATGCAATGAAAATGGAGAAGCCCATAATTAAACTTGTATCTAGTGTATGTTTTGGAATAGTTGTATTACAGGTAGTAACCTATTATATATTAGGTGTATTATATATTGAAGCCTTTACACAAGGTAATTTTATTGAAAATTTCTCTAACCAAGCCATGGTTCCGCCGGGCATTGTGGGAACTACAACAACTGAATTTACTGCTGATGGAAATCATGACGACCCTAGTTACAAAATAAATTTAGTAAATACTCAATTATTGCTATTAAATAGTAAACTTATAAAAGCGATAGAGTTGGCAAATGTTAGTGTTGGTCAAGGCGATGCGACATCTGCCTATACGACACTATTGGGAAATACACGTAGTGAAAGAAATACGCGCGCTGATATTAATAAAAAATTAAGTAGTGAAGCTGACGGTTCATTAATGCATATAGATTTACTAAAATATAGTGCCTCGGTTTACGGCGTTTATATTAAAACTGTATTAATGGTTGGTTTAGCAATAACGGCATTATTTACAATTAATTTATATACTGATAATAAATATATGGAAAATATAGCATTCATTTGTATATTTATATTAGTCGTTATATTCTCTTACTACTTAATATATTCTAATGCGATTGTAAGAACAAAATCCAATAATATTTATTGGGGGAGAGAAAATAAATCCCAATATAATTGAATATAGAGTACACTTGATTTTTTTTATTATTTAAAACATATATTAATTATATATTATATAAATACGCAATGAAGAAAGAAGATAAAAATAATTCAAATAGCAGTGAATCAACAGAAATATCATGTGAAGATAATTCAGAAAACGATCCGACTTACAATATTCATAGTAATAGTAGCGATGACGACATTGACGAAGATGATGATGATGGCGATGACTATATTTACAATAATTATGAAGATGAAATCAATGAGATAATAAATCCCCCTAATGGACCAGCCGGAGGATTCTTTAATAAACATTATGAAGAAGAGCATGATAGAAAACAAAAGTTTTTTTTAATATTAAATCCGCAAAAAAAATCTGTGCAAAATAAAATACAAAAGAAGAAATACGATTTTTATAATAAATATACAACAATTGAGAAAAAATATTTTGATAATTTATCTGATGAGGAAAAAGATAAAATAAAATTAAGGGAAGATGCAATAAATGACAATAAATTATCACGTATGCCTATGAGGTTTAAAATACTTAATTCAAATATAAATGAAAAGACAAAAAAGAGCATCATAGCAAAAATAGATAGTTTTAATAATATGTCACCTTGTTCAAGTGAATATAATAAATTAAACAATTGGCTATCATCTTTGAATAATATACCATTCAATAATTATTATGAAATACCGATAAAGATAAGTGATGGAAATGAAAAAATCTGCGATTTTCTAAATGGTATACGGCAGAAAATGGAAGATACTGTATTTGGACACAAAGATGCAAAAGAACAAATAATAAGAGTATTAGCACAACAAGTTTCTTTTCCAAAGGCAAATGGGTATATTATTGGTATACAAGGTAGTGCTGGTGTTGGTAAAACCAAATTAATAAAAGAAGGTATTTGTAACGCATTAAATTATCCAAATGCATTTATTTCACTCGCAGGAACAGATGATTCGTCTTTTTTGAGAGGACATTCATATACATACGAGGGAGCAACATATGGTAAAATGTGCGAGTCTTTAATGAAAACAGGGATAATGAACCCATTGTTTTTATTTGATGAATTGGATAAGGTTTCAAATACATATAGAGGTCAAGAAATTATAAATACTTTAATACATATTACAGACCCAGTACAAAACGATAAGTATAACGATAGATATTTTGAAGAAATTGATTTTAATATATCAAGATCGATGATAATATTTACCTACAATGACGAAGAATTAATAAATCCAATTTTAAAAGATAGAATGATAGTTATAAATGTACCTGGATATTCCAATGATGAAAAATTAGTATTGGCAAAAGATTATATTGTTCCGGAAATTTTAAAACAATATAACTTAAATATTGGTGATATAATTTTTAATAATGAAATATTAAAACATATAATTAATAATGTACCCAAAGAAGATGGTGTGAGAAATTTAAAAAGAGCTATAAATAATATAATTTCTTGGGTAAATATGATGAGATATGTTCCAACAGATTCTGTTAAAATATCTTTACCATATACGGTTTCAATAAGTTTTTATGATAAATATTGTAAATATAATAACGTTAATGAATATGACAAGAATTTACATCATTTATATTTGTAAATATTATAATAGGATGTCAAAGTTTTTATTTTATGGTTGCTGGAATAACATAAATTGTGACAAGGAATATGTTTATAGGGATTTGGTTTTAAGTTATATTAAAAAAAAAGAGAAGGGTTTATCAACTTTTTTGATAGCAGGTGATAATTGGTATTCAACAAAATTATTAGATAAAGAAACAAACGTTACAACACAATATTATTTATTGAGTATACTTAAAACCGGATATGATAAAATATATAGTTTAAATAAAACTATTCATGTAGCCGCCGGAAATCACGATGAAGAAACAGATGGAGAAAAACCACCAAAAAGTATAAAAAACAGATGTATGATTAAAACACAGAAAAAATATATCGATACATTGAATGAGGCGAATAATGTTAGTTTAAATTATAGTAAAGATTCAATCACTTATGATAAGTACATGCAAGATTCTGATGAAATGACTAGTAGTTCATTTATTGAAAGTGATTTAAACGGATTTCAACCTACCTTAGAAGAATTAGAAGAAATTAAAAATATTGATATTCATAATAAAACAATTAATCTATATGTAGATGATATTGGTATTGTCAATAATGAAAAATATATAGTTATAATTATTAATACAAATAAATTAAATAATGATGATTATATGAATGATATTAAACGCACATTTCAAGAAATCAGTGATTCAAATGCGACAGGTAAGCAAATATTTGTAATGGGGCATGTACCATTATTTCCTATAAAAAAAGATAAAATAAAAAAAAAAGATAAGGACCCATTATTTGGGAAAGGTGATATGTTATTCGATTTATTAGCAGAATATAAATATATATATTTGTGCGCAGACTCTCATTATTTTAGTATCATGGAAATAAGTAAAAATGATAAAACTGTGATACAAATAACATCTGGTACAGGTGGTGCTGACCCAGATATTAATACAGAAAAATATGAAGATACTATAAATGTAAAGCAAAAAGAATATAATATAAAATACTATTTACTGAATTCATACGGTTATAGTATTATTCGCATTTATAAACACAAAATAATAATTATATATAAAAAAATTATTAATGCCAATAATGGAGATGACGCATCAAGTAATAAAGGCGGTAATGCATATCTTTATTCAATACAACGTGATAATGGTAATATTAAGTTTGAAAAATCTAGTTCTATCAAACAGGTTTTCTCAGATAAAAAATTTGAACAATATAAATCAGATAAATATTTAACATGTAATCATATAAATCAACAAATGTTAACTATTGAAGATAACGTAGTAACATCAGAAGACAAAAACACTTTTTGTTACAAAAAAATAAAAGATAAATAATATACTATAATAATAAGACAAATAATATAGCATGATTCTATTAAGTATTATATCCATAATAATATTTATAGCTATTTACTATTATTTATTTTTAACAAATACAGAAACTTATAGCAATAATAGTGAAATATATTTTATGTCTAAACAAGAATTAAATAATTTTTTAGAACAAGATAAAGACAAATATGTAAATAATTT
>Ga0209630_10004931_pt1 | contig 11496 bp, 12 predicted proteins | sample COG_01_FD_184745 | JGI IMG/M metagenome (GOLD analysis project Ga0209630, IMG submission 184745) | Pelagic Microbial community sample from North Sea - COGITO 998_met_01 (SPAdes) (version 2) | ecosystem: Environmental > Aquatic > Marine > Neritic zone/Coastal water | place: Helgoland, sampling... | reverse complement strand
AATTCCACACCGCGGGGTAATCATGGCCTGAAAATTGGGAGGCGCTGCGAAAATGTTTCCTTTCATGGCAGATGCGGCATTCTCGGCATAAACCGGCTGCGCCTTAACGACTTTTGTCGGACCAAAACCTTCAACAACACCTTGGTCGCTCAGCAAGCAGGTGCATGCTAGCAATGCCATTGCGGCGAAGGCGGTCAACAATTTATTCTTGTCAAAATCTAGCATTTTATATTCACCCAAGAGATTATTTTTTTTCTTCGTGTCTTCGTGTCTTGCGCGGTGTTGTTAGATTATATCTATTTGGGCCTTTTCGACATTGGTCATTGTTTTTCTTAATGTTGAGTAATCAAATGGACATTCATGTGTCCGATGCAGCGAACAGTACACATTGCCGCAGCGACACAATCCTATAATGCGCATGCATTTGTTCATTTTTTTCCCGCACGTCGCACATCTCTTACTCGGTTTTTTTTGTTGGTCCATTGTTTACATATAAATTTAATTTTCCACGGCAGCAGTCGTTTTCGTTTCGGCGCCATCCGGCGCCACGACGACAGGTGGTGGAATGGGACCAATCAAATTTCTAAGACGCACTAGGATGGTCCCGATAATATTTTGGCCCCGGCCCTCCGCGGTACCAAGAATAGAGTTGGAGTCATGAAACAGCAATGGTCCCGTGGTTTCCCGGAGACGGCGGGCGCTGGAGTCATCGCGTTCAATCCAGGTGGCCAATGCTTTTTCAGAAGCTTCTGTCAAAATTTGCCCGTAGCATTTTTTCTCGTACTCTTTGTAGATTTCAGTCGCCCGGCCAACACCCACGAATTCACCTGTCAATGTTGTCAAGAAATCGGAAGGTGCATCTCTACCACAGACCGATGGAAATTTTTTAATTAAATTTTCCATCAGTTGTTCAATCACGTAATGGCTTACACTGGAATAAATTTTATGTCCAAGGCGCAATGACATCGGAAAGTCGGTGTGCAATTCAGGAAATTCATCCGATGATATTCTGTAAGATCCCAATGGAATTTCTTCGTTTTCCCGGCGCGGATTGTATTTAAGGCAATTGTGGGTCCATGATTCAGCCTGCACGATTTCCAAATCAGATGGAAGGTACAAAGAATCCACCTTATTTTTAATGGCCGTCATTACCTCAGGAGGAAATCTCCCTTCTTCGTAGATTTTCCAAATTTTGGCATCAAGGCCGGCCACATGATCTAGAAGCCCGGTTTGTTTTTTATAGAGTTTCCTTTTCGTTAATCGTGCAGTTGATTGTTCCAACTTTTCGCGGGCTTTGTCAAGGGCATTTATTTTTTCCCTGCGAAGCTGGGGATCGAGATCGGGATTTTCGAGGCTCAAGTACAACGTATTGATGTAGCTTTTGATATCTCCCGTTTGTTTGTCCACTGTTTCCTCGTAGAAATGGGGATATCGTGTATTCAAAACATATGATGCCACTATTTCCTTGGCCCAACTAGCATACAAGGCGGGCAAACTTTCTTTGTATTTTGCCAAATGGTTCTTCCGGACAAGGCTGTAAAGAATATTCCCATCAAGAGAAACGGCAGCTGATTTGATTTCTGGCGGCACCGTCTCCAAATTGTGAACATTGCCTATTTGCGTTAGCTCGGTTGGAATGCTGGATATTGAGAAGTGCTTGAACTTGTCCAAGGAATCCCCTTTCATTAAAATTTTTACCATGGCAGAATACAATCTGTGTGCTTGTTTCACTCGTCGCAGATAGGCTTTTTCGTCGCGCGTCTTCACTTTCGAATGCTCCATCGAGCGAATGCTTTGTCGGATCTCTTCCAAAATCTGGGAATCAATACTACAACCCTTAGATGTTTCGTAAACGCCCTCTGCGCGCAACTGAATTCGTCCAGTTTGCAGGAGAATGGACCGCAAAACGGGATCTTCAAATTTAACAAGCAGGGCTTCTCTCAAACATTTTTTGATTTGGTCATCAGTTTGTCGCTCAATGAGTTTGTTGACTTCGCTTTTTAGTTGGCTCGGCTTCAGTTTGGAAATTTTTCTTTCTGCTTGGCCATCGGCTACAATGGAAGCATAAATGAAATTTAGAACACTTTTCCATTCAAGATCGCCAATTATTATGCGACCTGAATTGGCGGGATTCAATCCACAGGAGTCCACATTCATACTTGGTTAGTTGTTTCTTGTGTTGCTTATATGTTCGCGACGTTTCCTTAAATGCAAACCAATACAATAAATTAAATAAATGACGCTCAACTTTAGCTCTCGCCAAGTGCGAATCTGGAAGCATCTTCTCGTCTTGTCCGGCGAAAAGATTGCGAGAAGAAACAGGAAATTGTCTGAACATTATTACAAAAGCACAGAAGAAATTAAAATGACAAACAACACACCGTTATCAATGTCGAGTGGAGCCCGGGCCCGTGACGTTATTGATGGGCCGTCGCCAGTCCAACGAAAATCCTCGTGACCCATATAAAAGCTGTCACTTTTCTAATAAATACACGTAAGTAAATTAAGTTAAATCAAATAAAATGGACAATGCCAACGAAGAATCTACACTACGCGACGCCAATGCTTACGTTGCTCCATATCCAGACCAAGACAGCGAAGACTTCAACTTTGACGTTTTGCTTACCAGAGAATTTTATGACCCTGAAAAAGACGGGAAGCCTCTTGTCCAAGGGGAAAAAGACCCTCCGTTGAAGAAACATCAAAAATTGCTCCAACGCTATATTAATCCTAGGACCCAATACAATGATGTGTTGGTTTTCCATGATATGGGAACGGGGAAGACGCGTTCTGCCATGGCCATTGCACTGGCAATTAAAAATCAAACGACAAACTTTTCAGTGCCAAGCATTTTCGTCGGGAGGAAGTTTGTTTTCCCCTCTGGAAAGGAAGCAACCATTACGTCCCTTTCACCTCTCAAGGCCCGCCTGCAGTCAACGCGACAAGAAATTGGAGTTGATCCCTCTGAAATCCCTTATCCCGGGCGCATCCAAAAAGTTTTCGTGTTGAGCTCGAGCAAGAAAGCAGGAAAAGTGTTTAGGAAGGAACTGAAGAAGATGTACCCTGAAATTTTTAATGATCCATTCAACCCAGGGAGCGCGTCCAAATACAACAAAACCGCGATGAAAAATTATATCACCCATTTGTGGACTTACCAATTCTTCAATCAGCAAATCAGGAAGAAAAACAAAGCTTACTTCAACAATTCCCTTTTTATCGTGGACGAAGCTCACAATCTTATTCCACAATCTGAGGCGGGTCAGAAATATGCGCAGTACAACAGAATCAAAAATTTGTTCAATACGTTACCCAACAGAAAAGTTGTACTGTTAACGGGCACGCCACTTGTAAATGATCCTTCTGACATTGTTCCCTTGATGCAGTTAATTTTGCCTCCAGACGCGTTGGTGTGGGACACCGTGTTGGATGCCTCGGGATCGTTGGATCCAGAATTTGTGAAAGAGTTTGTTGAAGAAACGAGAGGAAAAATAAGTTATCTCAAACAATCACCCAACGTAGTCCGGTCAGAAGAAATGGGAACACTGGAGGAACCTTTCAGCCATTTCAAACTCACACGTTTAACGATGAGTTCATTTCAAACACGAGCTTTAAAAAATGCGGCCACTCACGATGACGATGACCCGGACGCGACCGAGAGTGAGGCCGACGATGACCCGGACCCGGGTGGCATTCGCGATGTTGCCGGAAATAAAAAATCCCAAGCCTCCTTAATGGCATGGCCTGGGCCGGACGACGAACCTTTGGTGGGAACCTCGGGATATCAGTACTGCACGCAAAAAAATAAGAACGATGAAGTCCAGTTTACGTCCCGGTTTATCTCCCAAATCACGACAGAGGGATCAATGGATCTTTCCAAATTGAAAAAGTACTCCTGCAAATATGCCTACCTTCTCAAATCCTTGAAAAAAGCCAAGGGTCCAATATTCGCCTATTGCCGCTTAATCATAAACGGCGGCGTAAAAACTCTGGAACTATTATTGAAACAGATGGGTTATTCCAAATTCGACGGACAGAAAACACCCGGCAAGCGTTTTTTATCTTTCACCGGAACCAATCCACCGTCCGAATCAACGCTTCAAACCTTCAACTCGAAAGAAAATAAGGAGGGTAAACTGTGCAAACTGATAATAGGTTCAAGGGCAGCCAGCGAGGTATACACTTTTAAAAGTTTGGTCGAGGAAATAGTCATCACGCCATTTTGGAACAATTTGGAGATCCAGCAAGCGTTGGCGAGAGGAATAAGACTTGATTCACACCCTTATACCCCCGACGCAGTTGTGAAAATAGTCAAGTTGGCAGCCGTCCCCAATGATGCCACGCCATCCCATGATCTTCGCATCTACAAAATAGCAGAGGATCGAGACATCTCCAACAAAAAACTCGAAGATTTAATTAAACGCACCGCGTTCGATTGCGAATTGAACAAGGATTGGAACATGCGTGATGCGGACAAGGATATGTCACGGTCCTGTGATTATTTGCCGTGCGATTACGACTGTGAGGTCCAAGACAAAATCGACGAGGAAAATTTTGACCTTGCTAATCCTCCTTATGCTGATTCGGATGGGACACCCCGGTGTTCCAGCGATGAGGCCTGCATCCAATCGGCATCGTGGAATCTATATTATTCCCCGGATCTGGCGAAGCCTATTGTCCGGTACATTGCACAGAATCCCGATTCCGTTGAATTCACCCTCAAGGAAATCTACTTGTATGCCTTGGCAAAAAACCCCCATTTGACCGTGACCGCAATGGTCTCAGCCATTGCCAAAATTGAAAAGGATCGACAAATTGTTGGATGCCGCTGGGGGAAAGACTGCTACATTGTAACCTTCGAAGACAAAATTTACTTAACTTTTGATGTGGTTCCAGCAACTCACCCCATGGACATTTTGGGAAATACATTTTACGTCTCAAATCCAGCATTTAGACCTTCTGAACAATACAGAATTAAGGATCAGGTGGGCCAATTCACCAGAGGCACATCGGAATTGGAAACGGCATTGGAGACCAACTCTTTGTTGAAGCCCAAGGTCGGAACGCGGCGTGAATTCAAGGGGTGCAAAGTTATCTCATTCTTCAGCATGAAAATCCAGGAAAGTCTTTTGGAAAATGCTGCTACCTACAGAATGCACGGCAATAGAGGAAACCAAACCAAAATGCAACTAGCCGAGTCGGTGGAAACATATTACAGCACCGTCATGATCAAAACGGATGAGGGAGTCGAAATATCTGTTCTTGATTATTTCTTCGGCGGAAAGCAGGTCGGCGAAATTGGTGTTATTCCACCAGAGGGCTGGGGAACGATGAGAGCGACCCAGGATAGAAAAGTTTGGAGAGATGCAACGCCGGACGAAAAGGAAGAAGCAACCGAACATTTCAGAAATCTCCTAGACAACTTGAAAAATGACGGTCGGACCTGGATGAAAAAATCTTATTTGCCTCCTTGCCAAGTATGTATTGTTCCCCCGCAAAAGTACGCAACTCTTTTCAAAAAAATGCGATCAAAGAAAAACAAACTCGGAGCCAAGGCCGGCGATGCCCGCTTTGATTTGGTTGGAAAACTGTGCAGCTCCTTCACCAAAAATGAAATCATCGTGATGATTGTGGATGAATTCGTGGCACTCCGTCAAACTAACTCCCCCTTTTACCGGGAAGCCGCGGGAATGTTGCCGGTGTCCACAAAGACCGACGCCCTTGCAGCCCGTGACCAAAAAACACGCGCCACGTTGCTCGCCGAAACGGATTTAGGATCTTCCTCAACATGGGGCGACCTTGAAAACGGTGAAAGCAGACTCATCAATCTGATCCGTATGAACAAAACGCAATTGTGCAATATATTGACGCGATTTTTGGCGGCTTCAAACCGAGTCGTGCCGGACAAATATTGCGGGATGGCCCCCAAGAAAAGAAAAGACTCTAAAAAGTGAAAGTTTAAAGAAATGGTCCCGACAACAAAATTAATGGATCTTTTTAACAATCCCATGATCGATCGCGCCCGTGCGGCACTGTCCGACGAAGACAAAAAAAGATACCAGGCCATTGGCCATGCCATGTTCAAAGACATTGATTTCACATCGGAAAACTATGATCTGTCGGCAACCATGAAAAATGCCGCGGAGTACGTTATTTCCGCCCTTGAATCAGGTCAACATCCTTCGACTCTCGAGGAGGAAGAACTCGATGTCATGGCTGAGATTGAGGGCCCTGAATGGTACAAAAAGTTTGGCTATTGCAAAAAAGATTTGAAAGAAATTGCCACGGTGCCCCAAAATATCTATTCTATTTCCAGAACGGTAGGAGGAGCCACAGAAAGCAAGGAAACAGGGAAACAAACAAATTAAATAAATATAATTAAAGTAAAACAGATGCACGAACAACCTTTCTTTTGTGTTGACAAAGCCAGAATGAGCACCAAAATGAAAAACATAACATCCTTTGGGTTAATAATTGCATTGGCCTTTGGAATCTACTGCACGCTGCGGCAGCACGGCCATTTAGCGGGAGGACCCGTTGATATGCGCCACCAGGCCAGTGGTTCAATCGTCGCCATGGCGTTGCTTATGATTCACGTATACGGTGAATCTTGTCCTGCACCCCCACCCGTGATGATGATGCAGCCACCGCTCCCGCCCCCGCCCCCGCAGGAAGCTGAACAACAACTCACGGCGCCGCCCCCACCGCCCCCTGGACAATCCGGTCGAAGTCCCCATTACCGGTAAATTGGAACATTTTTATACACGATTGTTGTATAAAAATACACATCACTCACATTTTGCCGCACGAAAATAAGCAGTGATTAATTGTTGTTTCTTGGTCTCGCGACTGCGTTCAAGGCGTTTACATCTAATCGCCTCAAGTCTCCTGATGACATCCAAAAAAATACCATACTCAGTAATGTTTTTTTGCCTTGGCATTGTATTTTATTGTATATCCTAACTTACGTAAGTTACGTAATACCCTAATCGATTTCATAAATCACGCGTCGTAAATCACGCGTCGTAAATCACGCTTCGTAAACATATTCAATCTCTTCGTCCGCCAAATCATCGTCAACCTCTTCCTCGGTTTCTTCCTCGACTATAACAGTTTCATCATCGTTCTCGTCTTCTGCATTGTCTCCCTCTTCCTCCTGATCCAGATTCGTGGGTGTTTCAAAATCTATACGGTATTTGTTGCATTTTTCAATGTCATTTTCATCAAGTTCAGCGACTGACCCGTCTTCCTCTTCTCGTCCAATGACCACCTGCGTCAAGGGATCAACCACCAGACCCTTGAACACGTAATTTCCGTGGGTCGATCTTTTCAGTCGGATGGTATCGGGCACTTCCTCGTCCGACACAATCCTTCGATTTTTTCGTTTGCTTTCACACTTTTTCTCAGACGTTGCCACGGGGGCGGACGTGGAACCCAAAAGCCGTTCAACCAGCAATGTCTTGTTGCCGGTCGTTGGCAATCCGCGGCTTTGGCAGAGATCCTGTAATTCTTTCTTTTTTAGCTTTTTGACATTGGGGGGAAGAACACCATTCGGGGGGGTTGCTCTCACATCTTCCTCGCGGGAAGACGGTTGGGTTGCGTCCGAATCATCAATGGTTTCCAACATTTTTTGAAGCTCGCCCATGGAAATTTTATACATGGTCGAAACTCGTTCAATATAGCGTTGAATGCGTGCATCAGACCATTGGATAATCACGTTGGCGACTTGGGATGTATTCATCTTTCTTGCCGTCTCTTGATCTTGGCACCGCCAAATCGATTTCATTTCACGCGTTATGGTGGTGGTCGTATAAGTTAAACAGTGGAAAACAATAATAAATATCGAACTGATAATAACAATCCAAAACATGAAGTTGGACCTTTTTTACCCCGTGATGCTCGGGGTCGCCAATATAACGGAATGTCCATTTTGGCGACCCCTTTTCGAGGGTTTGGCCTATGGCCGAGCCCCAACTGGATGCTATGTTTCAAGTTCAGGTTTTTTGACCTGTGGCATCAAAAATAAAGAGTTTGCATATAAATTGGACGCCGATAAACCCGTGGCTGAATTGAAGCGAGACATAATGAGACTCCTGAAAGAACGTTTGAAATTGCTTTCTTTCAATGACAGAATTAAGAAGCTAAAGAAATTTGAGGAGGCCAAACGTCTCCAGAAAGAAAAAAATTTGAACTGCAAATGGTCGGAGATACGGAAGAAAAATATTAAGGATATGTTGCTTGAAAACTATGTCATTGGATTGATGAGAAAAAACAAGCTCGACAAAACACAAGCAACCGAACTATTTGCCAAGCTCACGATTGCTCTCATATTTAAACTGCTGTCGCCTGATGAAATAATTTGCGAACAAGGAAAGATCCAGGAAATCACAGGCGTTTCTTCTGAGGGCGAAATAGAAGTGATTGCTGCCATGCGTCTGAATGAAATTCCACGGAAAGTTACGCGAATGAAGAAAACGAGAAGAATGACCACCCGAATGCTTTGGGAAAAATTCATTTGAGGGACGCACTTATCGTAGATTTATTTTAAATTGTCGGGGCCCCGTCGAACAACCTCCGCAAAATTCCACACGCTCTCTTTGCTTGCCCTGTGATAAAAATAAACTCGCCTATTCCGCGATGACCATGCACAAACCCAGTTGGGATACAGATTTTTCTTTTTCAAATCATCATTGCATGACGACACGCCATTTGGAGACGAGGATGACGAGGACGAGGACGAGGACGATGACGAGGACGATGACGAGGACGATGACGAGGACGATGACGAGGACAACTCTAAACTTTCGCGTCCTGCTTCAATGAAAGAATAACCAAGCATCAAAGCCAATGGATTCATGTAGTCTATTTGGAGATCGGTCGAAGATGAAACCAAAGACAATGTTGGATTTACCCAACTGGCGGGAATGTAATCTCGTTCTCCCAATGCTCGGATCTGTTTGGTAAGTTTCGTTTTTTCAGAATCACCTTTTGTTATTCTATTGCTGGCCGCCCCATACATCCCAAACCGTGCTTTTGACACATTGCGATCGTCGTCGTCGTCATCTTCTCGGTAAATATCGGGGGAGGACAGAAGTGAGGCATTCAAGCTAACATAACGAGCATACTTGAGAATGGAAGCGGGAAAAACACCATATTCAATCAACTGCTCTTGAAACTCGGTGGGCGGTTTTTTCACAAAGATTTTTCCATCTTGGGTGGTATAGTTGTTTTTTATAAATTTTGTCAACGCAGCTTTGGACATCTTTACCTTACTTTCCTTATTTATTTCTTTAATGTCTTTATTTCTTTATCCCACGTTACGCAAGCCGCCTTCGAAAACGATTCGTGACCCAATACTTTTGTGTGATGCAACTATGCAAACTATACATCCTCCATTGGAAAAATCGACGTATAGAATAGGATCTTTTGACATAGGATTCAAAAATTTCGCTTTTTGCATCGAGGAATACAACATGGAAGAATTGATACAATTTAGACGCCACAAACCAAGCAAGAGTGATTACAAGGTGGATGGAACGCCCGCGGCCGACGCCCTGGCAAAAATCAATGGACTCAAATCAATCGGCAAAACTTTATACTTTAGCAATGACGACATTTCACAAGGAGAAAATAAGGTGACCCCTTCAATGCTCCAAACAATGACAGATCTGCTGGACTTCCACGGTGATTTGTTGGATGGATGTTCTTGCTTTGTGGTTGAAAAACAGATGTCATTCGGGAAAATGGCCAATCCGAAGGCCGTGCGATTGGGCCACCATTTGCAATCGGCCTTGATAATTCGGTACGGAAATCTCGTTCCGGTGATTGAATTCCCGGCCTATTTCAAGACGCAACTCCTGGGTGCACCCAAAGAACAAACTACGACCCGGAGCGGAAAATTAAAATACAAGTGCGTTGGTTACGCCGCACGAAAACAATGGTCGGTGGAAACAACCATAGAATGTTTAGCGATGAGGGGTGATGTTGATGCAATCGACGATTTGTTGGAGTTGAAAAAGAAAGATGATGTCTGCGATTGCATATTGCAATCCATTGCTTACATATTGTCACCGCTGTTTTCCGACCATGAATAAATGACATTCGCTTCTGAAATTTCCAATCCACTGCATGCACCCCCGACGATGCATGCGGTGAAGTTGTATTCAAAATTTCCCACGGATGTTTTGCCGATCATCAGATCTTTCTTGTTTTTCACAGAACACGAATGGAAGGCTCGAAAAAAATGGGTGGAAGTGCTCCAAACACTGAAAAATGCTGTTCGTGTTGAGATAAATCGTTACGGGTGCGGCCATTGGATTTATTACTTCCAGATGCGTGGCGGTGGTCCATCCACCTTGGCAAGAGATGAACCCTTGCAGCTCCAAATGATTCATTGTCTCCGGTGTGGCGGCTATGATCATCCGTGGCGTGGCGTTACCTGTCCAAAAGTTAGATGCACGTGCGAACCTTCGTATGCGGAGATGTCCAGACGATGGTGAATTGAAAACGATCGCAACAATACTTCCGATAAGATAGACAACAAAGAGCCAAATGGGTATCAAAAATCTAGCAAGATTCATCAGAAACCATTACAAGACTTCAACGAAAAAAATTGATCTTAAATCATTGCGTTTCAAGAAAATTGCGATCGACACGAGTATCTTCATGTGCAAATTCAAAGCTACAGCCGGCGATGATTGGCTTGCCTCCTTTGTTTCCATGGTTTGTTCGTTCAGAAAATTGGACATCCATCCCATTTTCGTCTTCGACAATGGCGCGCCACCCGAAAAAAGTGTAGAGCGGAAAAAAAGAGATGCTGCCAAACGAAAACAACGCGAACGAATCATCCAGTTTGAAAATGCCATTGCTCAACACGAAAAAACTGGCCAACCCTGCGAATTTTTACTCAAAGAATACGCGATGGAAATGAAACGCCAGTCAGGGTCCACGCATTTTTTGAGGGGTGTCACCTTTCGCATTGATGTCATGGTCGAAAAATTAAGACGGATGAAAAAACACAATTTTTCGATCAAACCAAAAGATTTTGAAACATTGCGGTCCTTCCTAGACCTCGTGGGTGTGCCGTGGATCATGGCCGAGCTAGAGGCGGAAAAAACATGCGTCAATCTAATCCACCACGGATTGGCCACTGCTGTCATGAGCGAAGACACCGACTGTCTTCCCTACAAAGCCCCTTTCTTCATATCCAAAATCGACCTCAGAAAAATGACCGCGGAACAAATATGTTTTGACGATCTGTTGGAGGAGCTGCATTTTGACACGGACCAATTCATTGATTTTTGTATCATGTGTGGAACAGACTACAATGATAACATACCACGAATTGGTGTTTCCAAGGCCTTCGACTTAATTCAAAAACACGGGTCCATTGACAATTTGCCGATGGACCCGGACAAAATTAGCATCCTCAATCACATGTCATCAAGACGATTATTTGCAACCTTCAATCCAATACCGCCCGACAAGATTTCAAAAATT